>Ga0102924_1000119_pt1 | contig 93441 bp, 80 predicted proteins | sample PaiPotPPM11metaG_FD_80116 | JGI IMG/M metagenome (GOLD analysis project Ga0102924, IMG submission 80116) | Iron sulfur acid spring bacterial and archeal communities from Banff, Canada, to study Microbial Dark Matter (Phase II) - Paint Pots PPM... ...
ACCAATCGTTCCAATCGTTCACGATCAGCCGCGCTGATCGAAATCTGCTCGATTTTCCTCATCGGCGCAGACTCGCACGGTCGCGCCAATTTGTGAATCGTCTGTCAGCAACGGAACACTAGTGCGATTGCGGAACTTGTGGTCCGCGCGGCGCTGAAGGCACGGCCGGGGCCGCCGGCGCATTCGGCGCTCCGCCGCCCAACTTACCGAGAAGGCCACCGCTGCCTTGATTCAACGGCGCGGTCGGCGGACCGCCTGGCGCCTCCTGGCCGGCCGGCGCGCCGGTACCGATGATCGACGTCGGCTTACGCTCCAAACCGGCGAGCCAGGACAATGTAAGGCTCGTAATGAAAAAGCCCGCGGCCAAAAGCGCCGTGGTGCGAGTGAGCACATTGGCCGTGCCGCGGCCGGTCAAAAAGCCACTCGACGAACTGACGAGGCCGCCGCCCTCGGACTTCTGCAGCAGCACCACGCCGATCATAGCGAGCACCAGCATGAGATGAATGACAATAATAACAGTCAGCATTTGATACCCGTCCCCGGCAAAAACCCCGAAAATCAGGGAAATCCCCCGATATCCGACCCTCTATATGGGAAGTTGCGGGCGTCTCTACACGATCCGGCGCGGCATTTCTATGGCCGCCCGAATTAACCGGTCCGGGCCTGCAGCGTCACTTGTAATCCTTGAGATAGGCGATGAGATCGTCGAGGTCCTTGGGGTTGTTAACGCCGCCGAACGGCATGCGGTTTCCCCTCACCTTGGCCTGCGGGTCTTTGAGGTAATCGTGCAAATTGGTCTCGTCCCAGATCAGGTTCGCGCGCTTCATCGCGTCCGAATAATGAAAACCGTCGACCGAGCCGGACTTACGGCCAACGACGCCGCGCAGCGATGGACCGATCGCACCCGGCTTGTCGGTGTGGCAGGCGGCGCAGTTCTGAAACACCACCTTGCCATGATCCGCGTCGGCCGCGGATGCCGCGCTCGGTGCGACCATCACAAGCATTGACGCGCTGAACGCGGCGACAGAAATAGCGCCGGGCATGAGCCCGCTTTCCTTATTTCGCATTTCTTTCTTCCCCTGTTGTAGCGCGGATCTTGAGGTCCGCGTGCATGCCCTCACACGCGCCCCTCACGCCTGGACGAGCGGTCCGGGATTTTTCAGATACTTCGTGGTGATGGCCAGCGCCGACCAATAGGCCAGCGCGCCGACCGTGCCGGTCGGATTATAGCCGTGCTGCTGGGGAAACACCGACGCGCCCTGGACGAACAGGTTATGCGCGTCCCAGGATTGCAGGTAGCGGTTGACGACGCTCGACTTCGGATCCGCACCCATCATCGTGCCGCCGGTATTGTGGGTCGATTGATAGGGCACGACGGTGAACGTCTTCGGCCGCGGATGCATATCGTAATGCGTCGGATTCATCGCCTTGATGACCCCTTCAAGCTTAGTCTGCAGGAAGCGCGACATGTTGTATTCGTTGTCGGGCGGATTGTAGGAGAGCCTGACCAACGGCCGGCCGAAAACATCTTTGTAGGTCGGATCGAGATCCATGTAGTTATTGCGGTTGGCATAGACCGAGCCCTGCGTGTTGAACCGCGCGGCGTGGTGATACCATTTCACGGTCGCGCGCTTCCAATCCGACCCCCATTCGGGCGTTCCGTGCGGCACCGTGCGGCCGGCGATCGGCGGCGCGCCTGCGGTGTTGCAGGCTATGTAGCCGCCGCCGAAGAAGCCCAAACCGCCGTGATCGAAGTTCTCGCCGTTGAAGTCGTCGATGACGACGCCCATGCCGGCCGAACCCCAATACGGATTGAGCTCCTTGTCCTCGAAGAAGGCACTGGCGCCCGCCTCGTATTGATAGGCGTAGTTCTTGCCGACGAGACCCTTGCCGCTGTCGTGATTGTAGGGCTCGCCGATGCCGGAGAGCAACAGGTGCTGCACATTGCCGAACACGAAGGACGATAGAATAACGACGCCAGCGGGCTGCTCGTACTCTTCGCCGTTGCGCATGTCGGTATAGGTGACGCTCACGACGCGCTTTGCCGCCTTGTCGTAATTCAGCTTGGTGACGAAACAGCGCGACCGCAGCTCGAATTTCGGATCGAGCCGCAGCACCGGCAATATTGTGGAATTGGCCGAAGCCTTCGAATTGGTTTCACACGCGACGCGATTGCAATAGCCGCAATATTCACAAGCGCCGAGCGTCACGTTTTCGGGATTGGTATAGGCCGCGCTCGCGATCGCAACCGGTGCCGGGAACGGATGATAGCCGAGGCTCTTGGCCGCTGCGCCATACATCAAACCGGCATTGCTCGATTTGATCGGCGCATTCGGATAGTGGTCGTTGCGCGCGCCTTCAAAGACGTTGCCGCCGTCGATCTTCTTGCCGCGCAGATTGCCGGCTTGCCCTGACGCACCGCACAGCTTGTCGAAGCGATCATAATGCGGTTCGAGATCGTCATAGCTCACCGGCCAATCCTGGATCGTCATGTCGTCTGGGACCGCGTTCTTGCCGTAGCGTTCGGTGAGCGCGCTACGGATACGGAAATCGCTCGGCAGGTTGCGCCAGAGCAAAGCGCCCCAATGAATCCCTGAGCCGCCGGTGCCTTCGCCGGGCAGGAACGCGCCGATGCGCCGGATCGGCAGCGCCTGCTCGTTCGGGAAATTGCGGAACGTGATCGTGTCGATGGAATTGTCCATCATCAATTCGAGACGCTGGGCGTAGCGCACCTCGTCACGCACCGAAGGTAGGATGAAATCCTCGCCCGGGACGCGGTCCGGTCCGCGCTCCAAACCGACCACGTTCAATCCGGCCTTGGTCAATTCACGCGCCAAGATCGCGCCGGTCCAGCCGAAACCCACCGTGACGGCATCGACGTCTTTTAATCGCGTCACCATGTCCGCCTCCCCTTACGAGAAATCTGCAATGGATTGCGGTTCGAGGACGTGGCGCTTGTCGCGATACTCATCGATGACATTGGCATAGGTCGCCGGCAGGCCGGGGAAGCCGAGCATCTTCCACGACACCTTGTCGCGGTTGCCGCCGTAGATCGGATCGCCGAAAAAGCCTTCCATGGTGAGGGCGAGCAGACGGCCGAAGAACGCCTTCGAGCTGAAATTGGCGAATTCGGCTTTGCCCTCTTGCATCTCCTTGAGCGCTTCGGCCCGCTTGTCCGGGGACAATCCGTCGAAGTCGTGGCCGTAAGTCTTGCGCGACCAATCGTTGGCGGCAGCAATGCCGGTGGAGAAAAACTCGGCCGGCGTCAGTGCCAGCTGATAGCCCTGTTCGGGCTTGCCCTTGAGGAACGGGCCGGAGCGATAAGACTTCGCCCCGCCGCCCCAGGCGCTGGCGAGCTGGCGGTCGATATAGACCGCGCAGCCGCAATCGCTACCGGACGGCGACAATTCGTCGGCAGGAATGAGCGTGTCGACCGCGGCAACGACGAAGGCGTGCTCGGTCTCATTGAGGATGAGAAGCGGCTGGGGGTCGGGCTGTGGCGAAGGCGGTGAAGCTGCATTCGCCGCGGCTGCCGCCGCTGGCGCCTGAGGATCGGCGGCGGCGGGCTGTGTCAGGCCCGTCACAACGGCGGTGCCGGCAAGACTCGCTCCAGCCAGCCCCGCTCCGACGAGAAATCTGCGGCGCGGAAGCGCTTCGTCGCTCATCAACATCCTCCCCATTTGCGAACCATGCTCGTGCGGAACACGCGGCGGCTCTCGTTCGTTGCAATCAGAATACCCCTAACCGATGGCGCCGGAAATGGGCTTGGGCGGTTCGCGGGATATTAACTCTGCTTCGAACTTTGCATGCCTGCCCTCTGGCCGTGGCAAGGCTGTAGCGCGTTGCCTATATGCCTTTCGATCTGCTCTCTCGAAATGGAGGGTTCGATGGACAACGAAATGAACAAACAAAGCTACAAATTGAAGCTGCCGAAAAAGCTGGAATTTCGTAACGCGGCCGATGCCACGGGCTTCTGGTTCGCCGCTATCGTGCTGTGCGCGGTATTGGCCGCCGGCGTGATCATTTATCGGACCGGGAATTCCGATATGGTCACGGCGTCAAACGATGTGATGCCGGTTGCCGGGCAAGGCGACCCGGTCGCACCGCCGCCGATCTTGCGGCAACGCTGAGCCAGCGCGGCAATCGCGCGATGAATCGCCATGACGTCCTCCCGTCGCCGGTCTTATGCTGGCGGTGGAATGAGGTCAGCGATAAACGCCCGCAATGGCGAGGAACTCCTCGGGATCGAGGCTCGCGCCGCCGATCAGGGCGCCGTCGACATTTTCGACCGCGAGCAACTCCTTCGCATTCCCGGGCTTCACTGAACCGCCGTAGAGAATGCGAATGCCCTGCTCCATTTCGCTATAGCGCGACGACAATCGTTCGCGGATGAAGGCGTGGACGTCGCGGACATCGCCGGCGGTCAGCGTCAGCCCGGTCCCGATCGCCCAGACCGGCTCATAAGCGATCACCATATTTTCACCGCCATCCGGCAGCGAGCCTTGAAGTTGTGCGCCCACGACCTCCTTCGTGCGCCCGGCGTCGCGCTCGGCGCGCGTTTCGCCGACGCAAACGATCGCGGCAAGACCGGCGCGGCGCGCCGCAAGTGCCTTGGCGCGAATCTCGGCATCGGTTTCGTGATGATCGTGCCGGCGCTCGGAATGGCCGACGATGACGGCGCTGGCCTGCGCATCCGCCAGCATCTCGGCTGCAATATCACCGGTATGCGCGCCTGACGGCTGCGCGTGACAATCCTGACCGCCAATGCCGACGCGGGTGCCGCGGGCGCGTGCGGCGAAGGCCGGAATGAGCAAGAACGGCGGGCACACTAATATGTCGATATGGGCCGGAAGCTTGGCCGCACCGGCGATAATCTTGTCCAGCTTGGACCCGGCTCCCGAGAGCCCGTTCATTTTCCAATTACCGGCAACCAGCGGACGACGCGCCATTTTTCGTTCAAAACCGTTTGCCAAAAGACTTGTAGCCAAACTCCTGCGACAAAGAGGCGTTAGCAGACCGGTTGCAGCCGGGAAAGAGGCGTTTTAGCAGTAAAAACGGTCGGTTGCGGCGCAACGTGACGCTCCTTATAGTGCGCCGCCTTCGGCCCGCCGGCGGTGGCTCATTGGCCGGCATAGCTTAGACCCGCATCATTTCAACGTTGGACACATGCTTCGAGGTATCCGCAAAGCCTCCGAAAACTGGCTCGGCCGCACCGTAATGGGTGTGGTCATGACCGTGCTCGCCGGCAGCTTTGCGGTCTGGGGCATCAATGACATCTTTAATGGCTTCGGCCGCTCGACGCTGGCCAAGATCGGCAACGTCGAGATCGCGATCGACCGGTTCCAGCAGACCTACCGGGACCGCCTCAACCAGATCAGCCACGACCTCGGCAAGCCGCTATCGCCACGCGAGGCGAGCGCGATCGGGCTCGACCGGCAAGTTCTCGGCGAAATGGTCGCGCAGGCCGGCATGGACCAACAGGCCCACAAAATGGGCCTCGGCATCCCCGATTCCGAGATCGCGCGCCACATCAAGACCGATCCGAACCTGCAAACGATCAACGGTCAATTCGATCAGTCGAAGTTCGACCAGATCCTGCGCAATATGGGCTATACCGAACAGCGTTTCGTCGCCGAGGAACGGCAGACGGCACTGCGCCGACAAATCATCGACAGCCTGTCCGGCGGCCTCACGGCGCCGAAAGCCTGGCTCGACGCCATCAATCAATTCCAGAGCGAGTTGCGCAGCGTCAACTACGTGGTGCTTGGCCCGGCGCAGGCCGGCGATATCCCGCAGCCGACCGACGAAACGCTCAGCAAATATTTCGACGAGCGCAAAATCCTGTTCCGCGCGCCGGAATACCGCAAGATCGATGTCGTCGCGGTGACGCCGGCGGAACTGGCGAAGTGGATGGAGATTTCGGACGACGACATCAAAACCGCCTACGACAAACAGCATTCGCGCTTTACCACGCCGGAGCGCCGTCACATCCAGCAGATCGTCTTCCCCAACATGGCGGAGGCTCAGGCCGCCGCGGACCGCATCAAGAGCGGCACAAGCTTTGCCGCGATCGCCGCCGAGCGCGGACTGAAGGAACAAGATACCGATCTCGGAACCGTCACGAAGTCGAGAATCGTCGACCCAGCCGAGGCCGAGGCCGCCTTCGCGCTCAAGGAGGGCGAAGTGTCGACGCCGGTGCAGGGCCGGTTCGGCGCGATCCTCGTCACCGTGCTCAAGATCGAGCCTGAAGTGATCAAGACGCTCGCCGACGTCTCCGCCCAGCTTCGCAGCGATATCGCGCTCGAACGCGCCAAGACCCAGGTGCAGGACCTGCACGACAAGATCGAGGATGACCGCGCCGGTGGTGCTTCGGTCGAACAGGCCGCCGAAAAACTGAAGCTGCCGATCGTCACGGTGAATGTCGACCGCTCGGGCCGCGATCCCGACGGCAAGCCGATGGCCAATGTCCCCCATGCCGCGGACGTTGTTAATGCCGCTTACGCCTCCGATGTCGGCGTCGACAATGATCCAATCGACGCCGACGGCGGTTACATCTGGTATGCCGTCGCCGATATCGCCAAGGCTCACGACCGCACGCTTGATGAGGTCAAAGCCCAGGTTACGCAACGCTGGCGCGATGACGAGATCGCGTCGCGGCTGAAAGCCAAGGCAGACGACATTCTCGGCAAGCTCAAAGGCGGCGAGGCATTCGACACGATTGCCTCAGCCGACAAGCTCAAGATCGAAACCGCGACCGACATCAAACGCGGCGGCGCGAGCGGCGCCGTTACGCCGCGGATAACCGAGGCGATTTTCCACACCGCGAAAGACGCCTATGGCAGCAGCGTCGGCGACGTGCCGACGCAATGGGTCGTGTTCCGCGTCACCGACATCAAGACGCCGAAGCTCGACGTGAATTCACCCGCCGCCAAAACCGTCTCGCAGAAGGTGCAGCAGCAAATGGCCGACGACGTGATCGGCCAATATATGGCGTGGCTCGAAACCTATCTCGGCACCAGCATCAACGGGGCCGCGCTGGCGCAAGCCATGGGGGGGTCGGGCAACAACCCGCTGGACTCCAACTAAATGCAAATCGAGCCTTCCGCGGAGACCTTCGCGGCGCGCTACGCGGCCGGCGAGGCGCAATTCGTCTGGACCACCTTGGTCGCCGATCTGGAAACGCCGGTCTCAGCCTTCTTGAAGATCGCGGGCGGACGGCCGCTGAGTTTTCTCCTGGAATCGGTCGAGGGCGGCGCGGTACGTGGGCGCTATTCGATCATCGGGCTTGAGCCCGACCTCATCTTCCGTGTCGACGGCAAGAGCGCGGAAATCAACCGCACGCCGCATACCGATCCGGCCGCCTTTGTGCCGACGAACGACCCGCCGCTCACCGCGTTGCGCAACATCATCGCCGAAAGCCGCATCGCGCTGCCCCTTGCTCTGCCGCCGATGGCGGCGGGCGTGTTCGGCTATCTCGGTTACGACATGGTCCGCCTGATGGAGGATTTGCCGCCGCCGGGCCGCGATCCGATCGGCATTCCCGACGCCATCCTCATTCGCCCGACGCTCGTCATTGCCTTCGATGCGGTCGAGGACACGATCACCGTGGTTACTCCGGTGCGGCTGCACTCCGGCGTGACGGCGAAGGCAGCGCTGGCGCGCGCGATCGAGCGCCTCTCCGCCGTGGTCGATGCGCTCGACAAGCCGCTCGACAAGTCGGCCGCCGAACTCCAAAGACTCGATCTGTCGGGCCCGCTCCACGTCGAGCCGCGGTCGAACACCTCGCCGGATGAATTCGAAAGCATGGTGCTGCGCGCCAAGGAATACATCGCCGCCGGCGATATTTTTCAGGTCGTGCTGTCGCAACGTTTCGAGGCGCCGTTCACGCTGCCGCCGTTCGCGCTTTATCGCGCGCTGCGACGGGTCAATCCGTCGCCCTATCTCTATTTTCTCGACTTCGGCGGATTCGCCGTCGCGGGATCGAGCCCGGAGATTCTGGTCAAATCGAGCCGCGGTACCGTCACCATCCGTCCTATTGCCGGCACGCGGCGGCGCGGCGCCACCCCGCACGAAGATCAGGCGCTCGAGGCCGAGCTTCTCGCCGATCCCAAGGAGCGCGCCGAGCACCTCATGCTGCTCGATCTCGGCCGCAATGATGTCGGCCGCGTCGCCGAGATCGGCACGGTGAAGGTCACCGACCAGTTCTTTATCGAGCGCTACAGCCAGGTGATGCATATCGTTTCCAATGTCGAAGGCAAATTGCGCAAGGATCGCGACGCCATCGACGCGCTTGCCGCGGGCTTCCCGGCCGGCACCGTATCCGGCGCGCCGAAAGTTCGCGCCATGCAGATCATCGATGAATTGGAAAAAGAAAAACGTTCGCTCTATGCCGGCTGTGTCGGCTATTTCTCCGCCGGCGAGGAAATGGATTCCTGCATCGTGCTGCGCACCGCGCTGATCAAGGACGGCACCATGTACGTGCAAGCCGGCGCCGGCGTCGTCGCGGATTCCGATCCGGAATTCGAACAGCAGGAATGCATCAACAAGGCTAAGGCTCTGTTTCGCGCCGCCGAAGAAGCCCGGCGTTTCGCCAGCGCCGCGCGGCGCGGGCAATAAAGCGGATCAAACCCCGCCCCGATTGCTCGATTTCAAGGAATTTTGCCGGCAAAACAGCGGGATCGCGCTGGCGCGGAACCGTCACCAAAAAATGGTTTCCCCATCGTTAACATTGGCACAACCAATCCATAGTAGGATTGCGAAAACTCGCGCCTAACCGGCCAAATGAGGATCCGCCGTGACGCAAGATGGGCCCATACAGGGCGTGGAATCGCGCTATCGGCTCTATGAGCTCGACGCGCGGGCGCGCGGCGCGATCAAACAGATTTGGCCGACCATAGCCCCGCTTCTCGACAAGGCTGTTGACGGCATATTGAAAGCGGCGTCGGGACTGCCGCATCTTGCCGGCGTCGTCAAAGAACACGGCCAGCTCATCAAAAAACTCGAAGTCGCGCATCTGGAAGCGCTGTTGAACGGCGATCTCGACGGCGCCTATTTCGAATCCTGCCGAAAAACCGTCGAGCAAGAAATGGCGCTCGGCTTCGATGCCCGGTTCCGCAGCACCGCCGGAAATTTTCTGCTGCGCGGCGCGATGGAGGCGCTTTCGCGCAAGCACAGGTTCTCGCGCAAGAAGCTCGTCGAAGAAACCACGCTTTTGTCGAAGGCCCTCGCCTTCGATGTGGCAAATGCGATGACGCTGCATCGTGAAGCCGCCGAAATCAAAACGCATAAGCGGCGGCAAGCCATTGACGTCGCCATTGCCGATTTTGCCGGTACGATCGGCGAAGTGCTCGAAGCCATCAAAGACGCCTCCGCGTCGCTGACCGCGACCTGCACGACCATGCGCGGTCTCGCCGACGACGCCGTCAGCCGCATCGCGGTAGCCTCGGCGGCAGCGGCGGAAACCACGCAGCGGGTGAAAATCACCAGCGAGGCTACCGACGAGCTCTATGGCTCGATCAATCATATCGGGCAGGAAACGGCCCGAGCGTTGGAGATGGCAAAAGCGGCGGTCGATGACACGCAGCGCACGCAGCAAGCTGTCTTTTCGCTCAATGACACCGCCGAACGGATCGGCACCATCGTCAATATCATTTCCACCATCGCGTCGCAGACCAACCTGCTCGCGCTCAATGCCACGATCGAAGCGGCGCGCGCCGGCAGCGCCGGCAAGGGTTTTGCGGTTGTCGCCTCCGAGGTGAAGGCGCTGGCCAACCAAACCTCGCGAGCCACCGACGAAATCTCGCAGCAGGTCAACGGCATCCAGGATGCGACCAGGAAATCGGTCGACGAAATTTCGTCGATCGCCCGCGCTATCGAGCAATTGACTGCCGCCGCGACGAGCATTGCCTCCGCCGTGGAACAGCAAAGCAACACCACCCGCGATATTGCCGGAAGTATTCAAACGGCGGCGGGATATACGACGAGCGCCTCGACCGAAATCATGTCGGTTGAGCAAACCGCCCGGCAAAGCGCCTCGGCCTTCAGCGAAATCGCCGATCTGACCGGGCGCGTCGCCTCCCGGGCGCGTGATCTCGAATCCAAAGTCACTGAATTTTTCAGCCGCGTCCGCGCGGCCTAGACCGTGATTCAATTGAATCGGATCAGGGTCTAGATTTTCGTTTGAGCATGATCTTATCGGAAAACCGGTTTCCACCCTCGGATCAAGTCCGAGGGCAGGCTTTTTCCGGATCATGCTGCAAAGCGTTATTTCACGCCAGCCGTCAGCGACCTGGAAAGGCACGAGTTTTAGCAACGCGCGCAGATCGGACGCGCCGTCCCAGATCCTAAAAGTCGGATTCCAAATCAGGCGGCGCGATCGAGCTCAAAGTTTGGAGCGGCGCCGGGCAGATCCGGCGATCTCTTTTTGCGGGTGAGAATGCAACCGCTGTAGAGAAGCGCCGGGATGCTCAAAATAATGATTCCCAGCACCACGTTTATTGCCATGTGTTCCTCCTCATGTCGCCGTTTGCCGGCGTCCGTATTCTGATTCTGAAGTTCCCCACATGGACAATGACAGGTCGCCCGAAAAGCTCCAGGCGTGAATTGTCGCAGCGGACAAGGCGCGGGCGTCGAGCCGGGATGACAGACAACGAGCTGAAACGGCCTGCGGTTCGAGCGCCTGACTGCCCGGCGCCTAAGTCACACTATTTGCTCGAAAATTAGGCAGGTGAAACAGCGGCTAATCAATACTTTAATAAGACGGTCCAGCTAATTTACAGGGAGAATTAACCTAAGTCTTAGCGCTCACCTAGTCATTCAGATGGCCATCAAATTCAAAGACGTCGATCTGGACGGCGATCTGGAGCGCGTCATTCCGTATGTCGCAGCCGCGGAAGAATACGGCGGTGCGCTGCAACATTTGCAGTCGGTATGGGACAACCTGACGCTGCTCGGCCATTTGTCCGGCAACAACACCGATATGAGTGGAACGCGCGTCGCGTTCCGGGAACTGGCCGAAACTCTCCTCAACCAGCTCGGCCGCGAAGCGCTCAAGAAATGCCTTCAGGACCTGAGCGCCAAAGCCCAGGTCACGATCAACATTCTGGTCAGAAATCTTTTCGAGCGCACCGCCGATATCGGCTTCCTGTCGCGCGACGACGATGTTCGCGCCTTCCTGCGTGACGGCGCGGGCCAAAGCGAAAATCCCGCCGCGCTACAGAGGCGCTTCGGCGAATATGTCCGCAAATATTCGGTCTATTCCGACATCATCGTTCTGGATCCGAAAGGCAACGTGCTGGCCCGTTACGACGATACAGTCGACGTCGCGGCCAGCGCCGATCCGGCGATCCGCGAGGCCATCGAGACGACGGCGGCTTATGTCGAAAGCTTCGGCAATAGCGATCTCGTCGCCGGCCAAAAGCGATCTCTGATCTATTCCTACCGCGTGGCCGATCACAGCGGCTCTTTGCTTGGCGTCCTTTGCTTATGTTTTCGCCTCGAAAATGAAGCCGAGCTGATTTTCGCCAACCTGGTCGGTCCTGAGGACTGGTCGGTCGTCACCATTCTCGACGAAACCGGCACTGTGCTCGCCACCTCCGCCCCGTTTCATATTCCCGTCGGCGCCAAGCTCAATCCCGTGCTCGATGCCGAATATCGGATCGTCCGGTTTGGCCCGATGGAATACATCGCTATCACGCGGGCCGCGCAGCCTTACCAAGGCTATGCCGGGCCGGGCTGGTACGGCCACGTCATGGTGCCGCTGGCGCAGGCTTTCGCCGCAAGCGCCTCGGGAATGCTAGTAGGCGCCGACCCTGCAATGATCGAGCGCATTATCCACTCGTCGGAATTATTCAACGACGACATGCGTTCCATTCCGTCAAAGGCCGAGCATATTCAGCGCGAACTGAACCGTTCGGTGTGGAACGGCAATCTCAAGCAGAAGGAATCTTCGCAGGCCGGCTCTCAGGCCGGCGGCGCGGCATTCGCAAAGACGCTGCTCAACGAAATCAGCAATACCGGCGCCAAGACCAAGAACGTCTTTCAAAGCTCGATTGCCGACCTGAACAAGACGGTCGTGACCTCGCTTCTACATGACAACCAGTTTCATGCCGCGCTCGCCATCGACATCATGGATCGCAATCTCTACGAGCGCGCCAACGATTGCCGCTGGTGGACGTTGACAGCGGCATTCGCGGAGCTTTTGTCGGCGCCGGCGTTGTCGCAAGCGCATGCGCAAACGATCCGCTCGATTTTGAAAACGATCAACGGACTCTACACGGTCTATTCGAATTTGATCGTGTTCGACCGCGCGGGTCGTATCGTTGCGGTGTCGGCGGAGGACAGCCGCGAGATCGAAGGCACGACGCTGCGCGAAGAATGGGTCTCGCGCATCTTGACGCTGCGCGGCGACCATGCCTACGCGGTGTCGTCGTTCGTCCCGACGCATCTCTACAAAGACCGGCCGACCTATATCTACGGCGCCGCGATCGCCGACCCGCAGCGCTACAATGTCGTCGGCGGCATTGCTATCGTCTTCGATTCCGAGCCACAATTCGCCGCCATGCTTGTGGACGCTCTGCCCCGCGACGGCGACGGCGCCGTTAAGCGCGGCACGTTCGGCTTGCTCGCCGAGCCGCAAGGACGGGTCATTTCCTGCTCCGACGATCACCTGCGCCCCGGCGACAGTATCGCGCTCGATCCGGCCTTTCTGCATTTGCCGCCCGGCAGCAGCCATTTCGGTTTCACCGCCATCGGCGAAAACTATTACGCCGTCGGTGCGCGCGCCTCGTCGGGCTACCGCGAGTACAAAGGCCCGGACGATGCCTATCGCAACAACGTCATCGCTTTGATCTTCACGCCGCTTTGCGACGTCGGCGCGCAAGTCGCCGAGGCGGCAACCAGCGCGATAGCGATCCGTTCCGACCGCGTGCAGGCCGGCCCCAAGGAAGAAATCGCGACGTTCTTTGTAGGCAAGCGCTTGTTCGCCGCCCGCGCGGCCGAGATCGTCGAGGCGATCGACGCAACCGGCATCGTCCCGCTGCCGCTCATGCCGCTCGGCATGAAGGGATGCCTTATGTACCGCGGCGCGCCCTTGCCGGTCTTCGATCTGATGCGTGTATTGGAGGATGCAGGGGCGGCCAACCACCGCGCAGCCGCGCAAGTCGTCGTCATGGAATCCTCGAGCGGCGGCCGCTTCGGGCTCATGGTCGATGGTCTCGGTGAAATCGTCGAGGTCGTCGAGGATCGGGTGAGATTCCTACCGAGCATGGTCGCGGCGGAAGACACGTTCGCGGACGCAGCACTTACCGCGGACGGCGTGAGCGACGGCGAACTGGTCGTCGTGCTGCGCGCCGATCAGCTCTACGCCAACCTTGCGGTGTCAGCGCCCGCCGGTCAGATGGCAGAGATGGCGGCAGCGTAGCGCGCCAGCGAACGGTGCGTCACGAAATAGTCAATCGGCGAAAAGCGCGCAGCAAAAAGCGCCGGCTCGCGAAGAATAACGCCGAGCCGGTCAAGCCACTGCAACAGTGAATAAAAAATAATAGCCGTCTGGCGCGCCAGCAGTGCTGGCCGCGCCAAACTGGCCATTCGGAACGTTAAACGCCGCTGGAAAAGCGCGATTGCGCCAGGCGTTACTTCGGCATCGGCACTACGAGCGGGTAGCAAGCCGAATAAACGGAGCCATTGAGATCATAGCACGACACGCACTTGCAGCCCGCCGCGCCAGAGCACGTGGTCAGCTTCTTGTGGTGCAGCCAGATCGAAGCCCCGTTGTGAACGGAGACGCCAACAGCGCAGTTGAGCCCGGCAGCCTGTGCTCCAGAATAAGCAAGGGCTGACATCGCAACAGCGAAACACAGCGAAAGACGGATACGGCGCATTAGTTCCTCCTCAACCTGAGACGCCCCTCGGAAATTAGCCCCTGGGGGAACGAGTCACTGTTCCATACAAGAAATCGCGGCGCAAGCGCGTACACCCCCCAAACCCGTGTGAAATCGTGCCTTTGTCGTAACTGAGCAACACTTTGCGCGCCGGCATGTGGCCTCGCGCGACGGCTGTGCCCAAGGCAGCGTTCTTTGAGCCTTTTGCCCCGGCAAGGGTACGTATCCCGAGCGCTTGATAGGTATCGAATTACGGACGCGCCGCGCGAATCGTGGGCGGATGGCACGCGTTCGTCGTCCAGGACAAGCGCCTCCGCAATCGCCGGCAGAGCGCGGGCCGGGATTCGCCGTCCAGTGCTCCTAACGGCGACCCCAGCAACCGGCGATGATTCCATGCCTCAATGAGGATGACTGCGCCATGCCTGCGCACTGACGGCGGGCCGGTTACGGCACGACGAGGCCCAGCGATCTTAGATAGCCGTCATTGATGCGGCCATTCTTCAATTTGGCGGCTTCCAAATAAGCATCAAGGATCGTCTGCGCTTGTTGGCGCGACGGCGCCGCACCCTTGTCGGCACTGCCGACTTCGGCGACCAGATCCCATCCCGCGGGGCTTTGAATCGAGACGACAGACGTCGTGGTGTCGAGGTTCTTATAGGTCCAGAAACACCAGCCGATATTGAAACGCTCGTGAAGCTGGCGGAATTTCTCATTCCAAGTGTTGGTATATTCGCCGGTCTCGCCGATCATCACCGGCACGTTCCAGCGATTGCTGAAATCGAGATAATCCTGCAGCGCGTCGCGCGTCGGATTGGCCCAGAATTTGTGATACTCGTAAACCGCGTTGCTATCGAAAGGCCGACCGAACACGGAAAAATTCGTGCTCCATTGCGCGCCGGCGAGCAGCACAACATGGCTGCGATCGATACTGCGAATAGCTGAGACGATGTCGCGATAGAGCGGCTCTAGCTGCGGATCGAGATAATCGACATCATTGTAAGGCGAGATCGGCTCGTTCAGAAGGTCGTAGCCGAGTATCGCCGTCTCATCGCGATAATGCGCGGCAAGTTGACGCCACAATGCGATGGTCTGATCGCGATAGCGCGGCACATGGAATGTCAGCGGGAAGCCGGTGCCGTCATCATGATTGACGCCGGTCTGGCCGCCCGGCGCGGCGTGCAGATCGACGATCACGCGCAACCCGTCTTCTTTGCACCATTGCACCAGCCGGTCGAGCAGCGCCCAGCCCGGCCCATCGAACTTGTCGTCGCTCGCACGGCTTCCGGACTCGACGAAAAGCCGCCAATTCAGCGGCACGCGCACGGTGTTGAAGCCGGCGGCTTTGATGAAATCGATATCTTCCTTGGCGACATAGACGTCGCGGAATTCCATCCAGAAGCGCGACGCTTGGTCCGGCCCAACCAGCGTCTCGACGACGCTAGCGATTTCCGTCGGGCTCAGCGCATGTTTGAATTTGAACATGTAGCCTTCGGGGACCAGCCAATTGCCGAGATTGATCCCCTTGATGGCGAAATTTTCGCCGCTGCCGTCCACGAGGCGTGTACCGTCGGCGTGAATAAAACCGGGCGTCGCGGCACGCCCCGACCCGTTTCCCACGAACAGGAAAAAGACCGACGCCAGCGCACAAATTAAGGCATGGAGCAGGGCAAGGAATTGGCCGCACCGCCGGAGGCCACGAACGCGCATTTACAATGCCCTTTCAGGACCAGCCCGAAGCCAAAATCGTGCCAGCCTGCCGCGCGTTTCAATTATTCATGATCCCCCATCGGAAAACCCATGACCGCTTTTCGGGATCGTGCTTTAGAATCAGGACGTCACGCCATAAGCATGGCGCCAATGGCGGGGCGACGACAGCAGCGTTCTACGCACAACTGCGAGGCTACGTTTTCGATGTACGGCATGCCTATAGCCCAGGCGCTGGTCTTTCTCGCTGCCGTCATAGTTCTCATCGCCGCAATTCAGTGGCGGCATTTCCATCCGTTTCTGGCGATCGTGGTCATCGCCGCCGTCTTCGGCTTCATCGCCGGATTTCCCACCTCGATCCTCGGCCGGGTCTTCGGCACCGGCTTTTCCGACATGATCTATTCGCCGGGACTGGTTATCGTTGCCGCGGGTTTGATTGCCGGGATTGCCGAAACCACCACGGCTTCCGATCGGCTGTTGGCGCATATCGAGCGATTGCGAAGCGCGAATGGGCTCGGCACGAACGGCATTGCCGCCGTCCTGGGCCTGATCGCCGGCATCGGCGCTTCGCCGGCGTCGGCCTTTGCGCTTCTCACGCCACTTTTACGCCCGCTCGGCGGAACGACAGCGCAGCAGCGTAAGAGCACGACCATGACGCTCGCGCTTGCGATCTCGGCGAGCCACGGCCTCATCGTCCTTACGCCGGTACCAATCGCGGCCGCGGCCATTATCGATGCCGATTGGATCCGTGTCGCGCTGTTCGGCGCGCCGCTTGCCGTTCTGGCAGCCGCATTCGGGGCGCTGTTTTCGCGCAGGTCATCGCGCACAGGTCACACCGCGGAGACGTCGGCGCAGTCTTATCCGCCGCCCGCCGCAGACAAACGCAGCGGCGGCTCCGCGCTCGTCCTCTGTGTCGCGGCTTTGGTGCCGCTGTTGATGCTGATGTTTCAATCCGTCGGCAATATTCCAAGCGAGCCGCTTGGCGGCGGACCGACGCGGGAATTGATCCTCGGCATCGGCCGCCCGCTCATTCTCTTCCTCGTCGGCGTCGGCATCATGCTGATCGGCCAGCCGCGACAAGGCTTTGGCCTTGTCACCGACCCAGCCTGGACTTCGCGGGTCTTCGGCAATGTCGCCGGCATCCTTCTCATCGTCTGCGCGGCCGGCGGGCTGCAGCGGCTTTGCCAGGAGACCGGCATGGCCACGTTGCTCGCCGAGCACGTGCTCGGCTGGCAGATCGGCGTGTTTGGCATCATGATCCCGTTCCTCGCCGCGGCGGTGATGAAGACCTTTCAAGGTTCGTCGCTGGTCGCTGCCATTACCGCTGCCGGCATGATGCAGCCTTTGATGACTCCGCTTGGCCTCGGCGGTCCGAACGGAAAGGCGCTCGCCGCCCTCGCCATCGGAGCTGGCGCGATGACCATTTCCCACGTCAACGACGAATATTTTTGGCTGGTCGCGGAAAGGGCCGGACTTGCGCCGCTGCGCGGACTCACGGCTTTCAGTCTTGGGACGCTGCTGCAGGGCCTTATTGCCGTGGCAGCGCTGCTTATACTGTCTTTGCTGGTTCCGAATATCTGAAGAACTCAATGCTAGATAAATCCGTTTCGCCCACGGCTGTGGAAACGAGCCCATCGCGCCGCGATCTGATCAAGCTCGCGAGCGCAGGCGCCCTCGTTGCAAATTCCACAGCACCGGCAAGCGCCAAAACGAGCGCCGAAACAGGGCCTGGCGCGCAGCAAGATTTTCCGAAAGGCTTTCTTTGGGGCGCAGCGACCTCGGCCTACCAAATCGAAGGCGCCTGGGACGCGGACGGCAAAGGCGAGTCGATCTGGGACCGGTTCACGCATACGCCGGGCAAGATCCGGAGCGGCGACACCGGCGACGTCGCTCTCGATCACTACCACCGTTACGAGGACGACGTGCAATCGATCAAGGCGCTAGGGGCGAAGACGTATCGCTTCTCGATTTCCTGGCCGCGTGTTTTTCCGCAAGGCACCGGGCAGCCAAATCCCAAAGGCTTGGATTTTTATGAGCAGTTGACGGACGCGTTGCTCGCAAATGATATCGAGCCGTTCGCGACGCTCTATCACTGGGATTTGCCGCAAGCGTTGCAGGATAGCGTCGGCGGCTGGGAGTCCCGCGACACAGCAAAGGCCTTTGCCGACTATGCAGGATTCATCAGCGAGAAGCTGAGCGACCGGATCAAGCACTTTTTCACGATCAACGAATTCACCAACTTCGTTGAACTGGGATACGGCAGCGGCCAATTCGCGCCCGGCCTGACGCTGCCGCCCGCGCGTCTCAATCAGGTCCGCCACCACGCCGTGCTCGGCCACGGCCTTGCGGCCGAGGCAATCCGCGGGAGTGCGAAGCCCGGCACCAAGGTCGGACTAGCCGAAAACATCGCAGCCTGCGTGCCCGTCATCGAGACCCGCGAGAATATCGCCGCCGCCGAACGCGCCACGCGCGAGCTCAGCGCCGGCTATCTCGCCGCTATCCTCGAAGGAAGCTATACTGAGGCCTTCCTGTCATCGGCCGGCGTGAAAGCGCCAAAATTCAGCGGCGAAGATATCAGGGCGATCGCAACGCCGCTCGACTTCGTCGGCATCAATATCTATTCGCCAAAATATGTGCGCGCGATCGGCACGCCACCGGGCTACGAGATCGTGCCCTTCGCGAAATCCCACCCGCGAATGGCGTCATCCTGGCAGTATATCGGTCCCGAAGCGCTCTATTGGGCGCCGCGGCACGTGCACAAAATCTGGAAGGTAAAAGAGATATTCATCAGCGAAAACGGCTGCGGCACGGCCGACCAGCCGGCGTCGGACGGCACCGTCTACGACAGCGACCGCGTCATGTTCTTGCGCAACTATCTGACCATGCTGCAGCGCGCGACCGCTGAAGGCGTGCCGGTGCGCGGCTATTTTCTGTGGAGCCTGTTTGACAATTTCGAATGGACGGACGGTTACGATACGCGCTTCGGTCTGATCCAGGTAGACTATCCGACGCTGAAGCGGACACCTAAGCTCAGCGCGTCGTATTACGCGGAAGTGATCCGGCGCAACGCCGTGGCGTGAGTGTCAAAGCGATGATGGCCGCCGTCTACGCAACTCTATTGCTCGCGTTCATCCTCGATCTCTCGGGACTGCGCCGGATCGCCGTCTCGTGTCTCTTTTTTTCCTTTGCGTTGTGCATCGGGTTGTTCCTCTGGGAGGTTTATAGCCCCGACTTCGGCTTCCGTATGCCTTGGTTGCAATTATGAACTGGCTCCAGCTATGACCGGCACTCAGGCATCCGCGGCTGCCGTAACGCTGGATCGGCTGATTCTCATGCTCATGCTGGGCATTCTCGCTGCCATCCTGACGGCGGCGATGGTCATGCAATATGCGTTCGGTGAAATCCCCTGCCCGCTATGTCTCCTTCAGCGGGTTGCCATGTTCGGATGCTGCTTTGGGCTCATCCAGCAATTGCGCTCGAGCAATTCGGAACGCGGCACAGGCATCGCACTGATCTTTGCCGTGCTGCTGCTGGTGATCTCGGTGCGGCAGACGCTGCTCGATCTCTTCCCTCGTCCCGGTCACGAATATGTCGGCAGCGCGATCTTCGGCATTCACCTGCCGGTGTGGTCCGTCATTATCGCGGTGGCCTTATTGCTCGGCTTCGCAATCCGGCTCGCGCTCTTCGGCGGTGCGCGGCATACAACGGATGCGGAGCGCTCTCTGCGCCGCGCGATCGTTCAGGCGCTCGTCGTCTATGTGGTTGCGATCTGCGCGATCAACTTCCTGTCCGTCATCGCGCAATGCGGCTTGGACCAGTGCCACACCGTCGGCTATCGGCTGTTCCAATAGCGGTCAGTCAAGAGTCACGGTAAATATTCGCCGGGGGCGACCGAGATGGGGTCATGCCCAACTGATGCGACCCGCTGAATGTCGCGCCCGGCGAGTCATTCGTGTGTTTGCCGCTATGTTGCGAACCGAATGCGTACCGCAACAATCATTGCGGCCCTTTGACCCGGCGGATTCATTCAAACCTCCGTGCCATTGAGGGTGCAGAGAAATTCTGATCCAACGAATTGGATTGTCAAGCAATCTATCAACAGCAAGTTTAGGTAAATTCTCGTCGGCACTGCGGCGAAGGAACCGCGACACTCAACTCTTCGCCGCCGGATCGCGGTGGATCGGGTCGACCCACAAAACCGTCTGCGGCTTTTCCACCGGCTCGATGTCGAGATTGACGGCGATCGCCTGCCCGTCGCTGCGCACCAGCACGCATTCCAGCGCCTCGTCGACGGACGCATTGATCTCCTGATGCGGCACGTAGGGCGGAATGAAAATGAAATCGCCGGGATTGGCCTCGGCGGTGAATTGCAGATGCTCGCCCCAGCGCATGCGCGCTTTGCCGCGCACGACATAGATGATGCTTTCGAGATGCCCGTGATGGTGCGCGCCGGTCTTGGCATCCGGCTTGATCGTGACCGTGCCGGCCCACAGTTTCTGCGCGCCGGCACGGGCAAAATTAATCGCCGCCTTGCGGTCCATCCCCGGCGTCGACGGCACGTTGGAATCCAACTGGTCACCCGGAATGACGCGCACGCCATCATGCTTCCAGCGCTCGGCGTCGTCGTGCGAATGGTTATGATCGCGATGTTCGGCCATGACGTCTGGTATCACACCCCCGCCGGCCTCGCATCAGGCGTCGACCGCGACGAATTTGTAGCCGTTGCCCCACCGCCGCACGCGCCCGGTCGAAGGCGCGGGAAAGTGCGTCGCGCACATGATCGTCGGTTCTTCGCAGAACCGGCCGAAGACCTGGTGTCGCGTTCGTTCGGCCTGCCGGGAATCGTAGTCTGACATCATGCCGTATTCGGGAAATTTCCCTTGCAGCGGCGAGTGGATCATGTCGCCGGTGATGAGAACGTCATGCCCGGTTTTGCCGACCAGCACCGAGAAATGATCGATGGTATGACCGGGCGTCGGAATGAATTGAATCCGTTCGTTGAAAGCGAAATCGCTCTTCACGATCTGGGCGCGCTTGGCCTCGACGATCGGCAGCACCGAATCGGTGATCCACGGCACGCTGGCCGGGTTTTCCTTTTCCCGCTGCGTCCAGTGCGTCAGCTCGCGGTCGGACATGATGTATTTGGCCTTGGGAAAGGTCGGCACCCATCGCCCGTTTTCGAGGCGCGTGTTCCAGCCGACGTGATCGGTGTGCAGATGCGTGCACATCACATAGTCGATGTCGTTCACGGTGAGGCCCGCAGCCGCGAGTCCCTTCTCGAACCGGTCGCTGTTGAGCATGTTCCAGAACGGCCGCGTCGGGCGCGGCTTGTGATTGCCGACGCAGGCATCGACCAAGATATTGTGGTGCGGCGTCTTGATGACGAAGCTTTGGATGCAAAAAACGAGCTTGTCGGCCGGATCGAGAAATGCGGGCTGCAGCCAAGAGCGGTTCTCGTCGAAAACCTCTTTGGTGAGCGCCGGGAAAAATCCCAATGCGTCGAACCAAGCGCCCTGCTGCTCGATAATCGGATGGATGGTGATATCGCTCAGCGCAATCGGCATCGTCATCGGAACGGTTTCCTCGGCCTGATTATTTTGGTTCACTCGCGTTTTGCCACCGGCGTGATCTCGATCCCGCGCAGGCCTTCGCGCTCGATCATTTGCGCCAACATGCCGTTGGCCTTGGCCTCCTCGACAAAGGCCGTCACGTAAGCCAAGCGCTCGTCGTGCCCTTTCGGAACGAACGCCGCCCAAGACGTCGTCGCGAAAGCGTCCGCCAAAACCTGAGAGCCGGGCACTTGCGCCGATAGCACGAGCAGCGCCGAGCGTGGCGCGGCATAGGCATTCACCGCTCCGGCGCGCAACAAGTCGATGCCGGCCGCCTGGCTTTCGGCGCGCACCAATTTCGCTTGCTTGAGGATACGGCTCAAACTGAGGTCGACCGCGTCGCCGCGCGGCACGCCGATGCGGGTCCCCGGCCGGTCGGCATCGGCGACATCGCGGATCGAAGAGCCGCGCGGCACCAAATAGGTGAAGTCGCTCTGCATATAGGCGGGCGAAACATCGGCCTCGGCGGTTCGAGCCGGGTCGACCACCAGAAATGTCACGTCCCACGCGCCGGTTTGAGCGCCTTCAAAAACCGCGCCGGGCCTTGGATATTCGACGACTTGCAGCGCGACGCCGATGTGAGCCGCGAGCGCCCGCGCGAGGTCCGACGCCAGGCCGCGCATTTCGCCCGTCACCGGATCCTTCATGGCCGAGGCATGATTGCCGAGCCCTAGACCGACGCGGATCTTTCCGGCCTGAACGAGATCGGCGACACGCGGATCGGAACTCTGCTGCGTGTGCACGACTGAATAAACTGACGGAGCAAGTGCCAGACGCAAGGCCAGGACCGAGGCCAGGACCACCGCCGCCACGACGAACCGTTGCCCGCTCATTCCGCCCACCAGCAAACGCATAATACTACTCAGTCCAACAACTCAGTCCGGTATTTCCAGGGGTTTGACCGGAGCTGGGCGCGGTGGCGGCGGCTGTGGCGGAAACACGGGGCTCACAGGCGCCGTCGGCGCCTGGGGAGCAACAATGGCAGGTACGGGAGGGCTTGTCTCCGGCTTTGTTGCGGCTGCGCCCTTCACGGCTTCCTCGGTCTTTGCTGGTTCGGTCTTTGCTGGTTCGGTCTTTGCTGGTTCGGTCTTTGCTGGTTCGGTCTTTGCTGGTTCGGTCTTGGCCGGTTCGGTTTTCACCGGCGCCGCAGCGGCCGGCGCCTCGTGCTCGATGGCGGGCTCGCCGCCGCGCGGCTCTTCGCTTTTGCCGGCGCCGTCGCGGTGCACGTTGCCAAGAGTGACGCTTGGCAACGGCGGCGTGCCGGCCGATTTGTCCGCGACCGGTGGGCCCATATGTCCGGCAGCGACCGCCACAACTTCGCGGATCGCGCGTGCATGCAGCCGCGGCGACTTGTCGATGTTGAGATGACCGATGTCGGGATCGGAGCTCACGTCCACATTGACGAGCGTGCCGCGAAAACCGGGCCCCTTTCGCATATAGGCGTAATCGCGCTGCGTGAAATTGACCACACGGGAGATATTCGCCGAAGCCGGAAACGACTGCGTGCCGTCGAACGGCATCACCAGCGCCACCGGCACGCCTTTGTCGCCGAGATAATCGGCCATCTCCATGACGGCGTCGGCGCCGAGCGAATGGCCGATGAGAATGATCGGGCCTTCCTTGCCGGCTTTGTAGGCCGCCGCCGCCTTGTCGGCGAGCTCCTGCCAATCGGTATGGCTGTGCGACGTCGCATAGACGCCACGCCGGTTCAGCTCGTCCGCCAGCGTGTCCATGCCGGTGGAGAAAACATCGGCAAGCCCGCGGAACAGATAAACATGGGCGTGCGATTGCGCCGCTTGCGCTCCCGATCCGAAGGCGAGAGACATCGCCACAGCCAGGAACGCGATCGCGGCAAGCGGACGTCTCATGGCTGGTCAGCCGGTTCGGCGCGCGAGCGAGAGCCAGAGGCCGCCGCCGATCAAGATGGCGCCTGACATCCGCCCAAGCAGTTTTGCCCGCGCCGGCCGCATGAACCATGCACGGCCCATGCCGGAGGCGATGGCCCAGGCCGAGTCCGACAGAGCCGCGAGCAGCGCCGTGACTGTGCACATGACGACGAGTTGCGTTGCCACTGGCAGTTTCGGATCGACGAATTGCGGCAGGAATGCCGTGAAGAACGCAATGGTTTTCGGGTTCGACAGCGCCACCAGGAACCCGCGGGTGAAATTGACGCGTCCGCTGGTCGCCGCCGGCTTGACTGCGCCGGCATGGCGCCATGCCTGGATGCCGAGCCAGATCAGATAAGCGGCGCCGGCCCAGCGCAGCACCTCGAACAGCGTGGCGGCGTTCTGCAAAATCCAGCCCAGTCCGAACGCGATCGCCGCAAGCAGGACCGCGTTGCCGATCGAGGTTCCAGCGACCGTCACCAGCGCGGCGCGCATACCTTGCCGCGCACCGGTGGCGATGATCAAAGTAACGATCGGGCCCGGCACGACAACGAGAACGGCGGTAATGACCAGAAAGGCAGCGAATAAGTCCCAGTTCATCGATTTTTCCCTTCGGGACGCCGATCACGCGGCCGGCGCAAGCCTATCATCTCCTTGCATCAAGGCCACGCGGAAGGGAACGGGCTTGCTCGGCTCTAGGGGCGCGCTGCGCATGGCGACCTCCTCCTGTTTTCACCGGGCCGAACGAGTCCATTCGTTCTCGCGGCGCGGTAACGCGCCCGAGCTTTGCAAATGCGGTCACGTAAAGTGCGAAGAGAGAGGTGCGCGACGGAAAAGGAAGGGGTGGTGCCTGCCTTTTGCTGTGCGCTACGCACGCTTCACCTCGTTTGCAGCCCGGATTGAGCGAAGCGAAATCCGGGGACGATCGAGAAGCTTGAACTGTGTTCCCTGGGTTTCGCTCCGCTCAACCCAGGCTTCTGTAACGGGCCTTGAGGTGTCAATCCCTTTTGCTTGGTCCGACCGCCGGGGACTTGCTTCTGTACGGGATCGGCGCTGAGGCCGTCGCCTGATGAGGTTCGTTGAGGATGAGGCCGGCCAATCTACGGATGCGTGGTCGATGCCACTTCCTGGATTGCGGTCTGACCTGATCCATCGTCCCGGCGAAGGGACTTCGCTTCAGGAAGGCCTGGTGTCGTGACCCGCCCGAAAACGCGTGATCTCCTGGTTAGGCGGCGGCGACCGGCTGGGTCGTGGCGGCCGGGTTGAACTCTTTGGCGTCGGCGAGCATGCGATGCATGATCACGGCAAGCTTACGGGCGAGCGCCACCTTGGCCTTGCGCATGCCGGCGCGTCTGGCGATCCGCATCGCCCAGCTTTTGAGCGCCGTGCAGCCTTTGACCGGCTTGGTCAGCGCGTAGGATGGGTTGAGCGCAGCGAAACCCATCGTGCAGCCTCTCTCGGACAGATGATGGGTTTCACTTCGTTCAACCCATCCTACAAGCGCGCTGCACCGCGTCCGGGGAACGTCGCCGATTTTGCCAACGCGGCTAGCCTTACGGCGGCGGCGGCGGAGCAAAATGCACCGTCGCTCCCAACATCAGCGTGGTGAAGCCGCCGTGATAGGTGTAGTCGAACGCCGTCGAGGATGCCGGCGTGTTGAAATGGGCGTCCGGCAGGAAAGTGTGGTCGGCCTCGACGAAGAGCGCCACCGGATTGCCGGCGATCTGAAAACCTTGCGGAATGACCTGGCCGCCGACGCCGACCATGACGCCCACCACATCCTTGGTCGTCGAACTGTCGATCGGCGCAAAATTCACCCGCATCGTTTCATTGACCACGGTGCCGGCGACGGTGACATAGACCCATTGATTGGGCCCGATGGTCGGGCCAATCATCACGCCGCCGGTGAGGTCGTAATTGCGCGTCGCGCCGATGATGTTGCCGTTCGGGAACACATCGTTGGTCTTCTGGTTGAGAAAGTCGGCCTGGACAAACGGATTGACGATGATGCCGTTGAACGCCGCGAAGCCGAAACCGACGCGGCCGCCGCCGCCCGGCGCAAAGCCATCCGCCGTCGGACCTTGATTGGTCGTGGCGCCAAGCGCGGCCGTGGACTCGATCCACGTTGGGCTGCCGAAGGTGCCGGTGAATTGTCCGCTGAGGTTGAGGCCGGTGAAGCTCAATGTGCCGCCCAGGTAGCCGGTGGACATAACGGTTTGTGTGGCGGGTGGCGGACAGGGCTGCCAAAAGAGATTCTGGCCGCTCTTTGGAAGGTACGCTTGGTTCGGATTGGCTGGGTTGACGGCAGAGGGACTCTTTCCGGTCGGTGTGTACATTCCACCGAAACCCAAGTTGCCAGTCCCAGTGAGGCCAGGCCCGGATGTCCCCGGCAACTGGCCGCTGAATGGCTGCGTATAAACCTCAGCACCGGTTTTTGCGTCTTTCCAAGTGCCGCAGGCTCTATCCCAATAGAGATTCTGCCCTGTCCCTGGAAGGTAAGCTTGGTTCGGATTGGCTGGGTTGACGGCAGAGGGACCCTTTCCGGTCGGTGTGTACATTCCACCGAAACCCAAGTTGCCAGTCCCAGTGAGGCCAGGCCCGGATGTCCCCGGCAACTGGCCGCTGAATGGCTGCGTGTAAACCGGCTGCCCGGTCGCCGCGTCGATCCACGCGGCGTTCGCGGGTGATACAGCGATCACAGATGCAGTCACCAACAGATAAGAAAGAATCTGTTTGCCAAAACTCTCCCTAACTCTCTCAGGTTGCAACAAACAGAGCATCAATAGCCTCCCAGGATTTCGTATTTTCCAAAAATTTTTTTCCATGTCTTCGATGCGTTTGCGAAGTGTTCGACCGCGGCAGCAATTTTAGCCGCATCGCCTAAAGCAAGGGCTGCTGGCAGCTCAGCGCTTCCCAGCGCAATTTCTTGCTCAGCGGAATCCTTTTCCTTCTGAACTAAATTTTGGATTCGAGCATTTGCAACGTCGCGGGTTGGAGCGCCCTTGGCCTCATCATACGCTTCCCATTTGCCCGCGATCTTTAACCGTTCATCCGTCGCCTGATCTCTGGCTGCATCTGCAGCTCGATCAAAATCATCGGCAAGTTGTTGAAGACCCGCTGCGGCGAACAATTTGGCCGTTGCTCGCGCTCCATCAGCGGCTTGATCAAGTGCATCAGCATGGGCTGTCTCTTCATCGATTTTTGCCAGCGCTTTTTCGTTGCGTCCCGGCATCGTGGGATCGTCACCCATGTTTTCCGCTCCTTAATGGGCAGCACGCGTAGGGGTCTTGCTTCTGCACCATTGGCCCACATGTCGCTTCCGCCTGCGCGCTCAGCGCTTCGGCGGACTCGTACCCTCCGAAGCTTGCGAAGCAAGCGTAGGAGGGTCGCGCATGCGGGCTACACGCTCACGCAGTCTTTTTGGGCGTTGTGAAGCAGGCTGCGGAAAAGCCGCGCCGGGCAGGATGCCGATCACCAAGAGCCGCGTGCCCTCACAAAATCCCCCGCACGCGTCTTGCCAGCCAAGATTGACATCGGCCGGCGCGATGTCAACGGGCTGGCGGACATTTTGCGCTTTCCTGTGGCGCTTGTGCAACGTGGTCACTGGCACGATTTGATCGCCCCCTTTCAATCGCACAGTTGTAGGGTGGGTTAGCGAAGCGTAACCCACCGTGCAGCGCTGCGGCGGGTTACACCGCTTCGCGGCTAACCCACCGAGTCGTTGCGCAATCGACGACCGAGTTCGTGCTGACGGGCGTGCAAATCTCGCCCCGGCAAGGCCATCCGTCGCAAGCAAAAATCAAGCTCATGGCCGTGCTGCTACCACACTTTCAGCAGGCCACTGACGTGATGCGGCGGATCGGCAAGTTGTCCGACACCAAGGCCGCGTTCGAGCGCACCTTGGATTGGCTCGCCGACGGCGTCGTTCTCCTGGCGAGCGACGGATCGCTGCGCTATGCCAACGTCGCCGCGCAAAAGATTTTTCGCGCCAATGACGGCATCGCCATCCGCCGCGGTGCGCTGACGATCGAGCCAAGCGACGCGGCGGCGAAATTGGGCACCGCCGTCAAAGCCATCGGCCGGCTTCGCCATGCCGCCGACGCGACGATGCAGGCGGATTTCATGGTGCTGCGGCGATCGGACGCCGCATCTTACTTGCTGTTGGTGCGGCCGCTGCTCGGCGAGCCGGGCGAGACCGGCGAGAGCGTGGCGCTGGTATTCATTCACGATCCGCTGATCCGCAAAACCAGCGGCGCGAAATTGCTCGCCCAGGTGTTCGGACTGACCGCGGCGGAAGCCGATGTGGCGAACGCGCTGTGCTTGGGGCTGTCGCCGGACGAACATGCGCGGCAAAACCAGATCAGCGCCAACACCGTCTATACCCATATCCGGCACCTGAAGGAGAAAACCGGCAGCCGGCGCATGGCCGAGCTGATCCGCAAGCTCAATGACGTGCAGGTGACGGTCGTCGCCAAACGGGAAGAGTGACCGAGAGCCAGCTCGTCAATGCGAGCGCAGCGAAGCTATCCAGGCGGGAGCCCGGGCAAAGCAATCGGGTCTGTGCCGCGGAGCAGGATTGCTTCGTCGCTATCGCTCCTCGCAATGACGGAAGCCGCCGCTCACTCCCCGCCGTTCTCGTCGCCCTGCTCGCTCTCTTCGGAGAGCCGTCGCGCAATAGACTCAGCGCATGGCTTCGACGAGATTGTCGAGCGCAGCGTTATTGCCGAACTTCGCGCCCTCGATCATATTGTCGCCATCCAGCGAAGTGACCTGCGCCGTCAGTTTGACTTTGGTGCCGGCGCCCTCGGGCTCGAGCGTCACGGTCGACATGCCGATCAAAACCGTGCGGCCTTGGACTTCGACCGTTTCGCTCGAAACAATGCGCCGTTCCGGAACGATGTCGTAATAGGTCGTAACACCGCGATATTGCGGATTGTCCTTGGAGCCGCAGCGGAAAATATCGCGGCCGCCGACCCGAAAATCCGTCGCATCATAGATCAGCACCGCGGTCTCTGAAGGCGTCCCCCAACTGGCGCGTTCGACGGGATCGGCGAGCGCGGCAAAGACCCGCGCGGTATTCGCCGCGCATGTGCGCTCAAAAAAGAGGGTGGCGTGCTTGAGCTCTTGTGCCGCCATGGTTGTCTCCACGATCCTTCAAATGCTCACTCCCCGCCGTTTTCTTCGCCCTGCTCGCTCTCCTCGGAGAGCCGCTCCACCGACGCCACCTTCTCGCCGTCGCCGGTCGAGAACACGATGACGCCTTGCGTCGAGCGGCCGGCGATGCGGATGCCGTCGACCGGGCAGCGGATCAATTGGCCGCCGTCGGTGACCAGCATGATCTGATCGCTTTCCTCGATCGGGAACGAGGCGACGAGCTTGCCGTTCTTCTCGGTGATCGACATGGCGACGATGCCTTTGCCGCCGCGGCCGGTGGTGCGGTATTCGAACGACGAGGTGCGCTTGCCGAAGCCTTTTTCGGACACGGTGAGCACGAATTGCTCGGCGGCCGACAATTCGACATAGCGCGGCTGGCCGAGCTCGATGGCGCCCTCGGCCTCCTCGGCATCCGCGCCGCCGTTCTCCTCGCCGTCGCCGTTCTGGCCGCGCCGCACCGCGTTGGCGCGCTTGAGGTAAGCCACGCGCTCATCGGCAGACGCCTCGACGTGACGCAGGATCGACAGCGAGATCAGCTTGTCGCCGGAGCCTTCCTTATCATTTCCGAGATTGATGCCGCGCACGCCCATCGAGGTGCGGCCCTGGAACACGCGCACGTCGTTGACGGCGAAGCGGATGCACTGGCCCCCGGCTGACGTCAGGAGAACGTCGTCGTTCTCGGTGCAGATTTGCACGTCGACGATGGCGTCGCCCTCGTCGAGCTTCATGGCGATGATGCCGGAGCGCCGCACGTCGGCAAAGTCTGAAAGCTTGTTGCGCCGCACCGTGCCGCTCGTGGTCGCGAACATCACGTCGAGCTTGTCCCAGGTCGCCGCGTCCTCCGGGATCGGCATGATGGTGGTGATGTTCTCGCCCTGCTCCAGCGGCAGGATATTAATGAGCGCCTTGCCACGCGACTGCGGCGCCGCCTGCGGCAGCCGCCACACTTTCTCTTTGTAGACCTGGCCGCGCGACGAGAAGAACAGCACCGGCGCATGCGTCGAGGCGACGAACAGCCGCGTGACAAAATCCTCGTCGCGCGTCTGCATGCCGGCGCGGCCTTTGCCGCCGCGCTTCTGCGCGCGATAGGTCGACAGCGGCACGCGCTTGACGTAGCCGGCATGCGATACCGTGACGACCATATCCTCGCGCTGGATCAGGTCCTCATCCTCCATCTCGCCTTCCTGATCGATGATCACGGTGCGGCGCGGCGTGGCGAATTCAGTCTTGATGGCGATGAGCTCGTCCTTGAGGATCGTCTGGATGCGCGCCCGCGAGCGCAAAATATCGAGATAGTCGGCGATCTCCTTGGCGAGCTTGTCGAGCTCGGCCTTGATCTCGTCGCGGCCGAGCGCGGTGAGCCGTTGCAGCCGCAGGTCGAGAATGGCTTTGGCCTGCTCCGCCGAAAGCCGCGTCGTGCCCGCAGGCGACATGGCGTGGCGCGGATCGTCGATCAGCGTCACCATGGTTTCGACGTCGCGCGCCGGCCAGTCGCGCGCCATCAATTGTTCGCGCGCCTCGTTGGCGTCCTTGGAGGCGCGGATCAATCTGATCACTTCGTCGATATTGGCCACCGTGATCGCGAGCCCAACCAGAATGTGGGCGCGATCGCGCGCCTTGCTGAGCAAATGCTTGATGCGCCGGTAAATCACTTCTTCGCGGAACGAGATGAAGGACCGCAGCAGGTCCTTCAGGTTCATCACCAACGGCCGGCCGCCCTCGAGCGCCACCATGTTGGCGCCGAACGAGGATTGCAGCGACGTGAAGCGGTAGAGCTGGTTGAGCACCACGTCCGGCACCGCATCGCGCCGCAATTCGATCACCACGCGGAAACCGTCGCGGTCGGATTCATCGCGCAGCGCGCCGATCCCCTCCAGCTTCTTCTCGCGCACCAGCTCGCCGATGCGCTCGACCATGTGCGCCTTGTTCACCTGGTAGGGAATTTCGGAAATGACGATCGCTTCGCGCTCGCCGCGCAAGGTCTCGAACTCGACCTTGCCGCGCATCGTGATAGAGCCGCGGCCGAGGTGATAAGCGGAGCGGATGCCCTGGCGGCCGAGAATGATGCCGCCGGTCGGAAAATCCGGGCCCGGCACGATGGCGATCAAATCTTCGATCGACAGCGCCGGGTCGTCGGCGAGCGCAATACACGCGTCGATCACTTCGCCGAGATTGTGCGGCGGAATATTGGTCGCCATGCCGACGGCGATGCCGCCGGCGCCGTTGGCCAAGAGATTGGGAAAGCGCGCCGGCAGCACGACGGGCTCGCGCTCGGTATTGTCGTAGTTGGCCTGGAAATCAACCGTCGCATTGTCGAGGTCGTCGAGCAGCGCCATCGAAACTTTGGTGAGCCGGGCTTCGGTGTAACGATAGGCCGCCGGCGGATCGCCATCGACCGAACCGAAATTGCCCTGCCCGTCGATCAACGGCAGGCGCATGGAAAAATCCTGCGCCATGCGCACCAGCGCGTCGTAGATCGACTGGTCGCCGTGCGGATGATATTTGCCGATCACGTCGCCGACGACGCGCGCCGACTTGACGTATTTCTTGTCGGGCGTGTAGCCGTTCTCGTGCATCGAATAAAGGATGCGCCGATGCACCGGCTTCAGGCCGTCGCGCGCGTCCGGCAACGCGCGCGCCACGATCACGCTCATGGCGTAATCGAGATAGCTGCGCTTCATCTCCTCGGTGATCGAGATGGGGCGGATATCGGACGGTCCGGCGGTGCTCCCGCCGTCGCCGCCACTGGGGGGCGGATCATGGGGCGGCGGGGCATTATCCTGGTCTGACAAAGCCTGAGAATCCTAGCTACGAATCTTGTTACGAATCTTGCACGATTCTGATTCGGTTTTTGTACCCGATCGAGCGCGCTATTGCCACCTTTATCGGCAGTCCGTACATAGGAATTTCTGTTTTATTTTCAAGGCTTTATTGCGACAATCCGGCGCGTCCGGACGACGCTCCTGCAACCCCGGCAAGACCGCGTCACAAGATGCTGGCAAACTGCCCTAAACCCTCTCCGGCGGATATGGTTTCATGCTGCTCGAATATGCCGTCTCGGCCCTGCTGACGCTTTTTGTCGTCGTCGACCCGATCGGCCTCTGCCCGACTTTTATGGTCGTGACCGACGGCCTGCCGCGCGCCGCCCGGCGCGGCGTCGCCTGGCGCGCCAGCGTGACCGCGGCCGTAATTCTCGCCGGCAGTGCGTTGATCGGCAATTGGCTTCTCGGCACGCTGGCAATTTCGCTGGCCGCCTTCCGCATCGCCGGTGGGCTTTTGCTGTTCTCGATCGCCTCCGAAATGGTGCTCGGCGTGCGCCTGCGCCGCGAGGGAGAGACCGCCGAGGAGGCGATCGAGGAGCGCGTGCGCAACATCGCCACCGTGCCGTTGGCGATCCCGCTGATGGCGGGCCCTGGCGCCATCACGGCCACGGTGCTTTTGGCGGGGCGGGCCGGTGGAAATGTGATGTTGCTGGGGCTTTTGATCGCCGCAGCCGTGCTCACCACCTTGGCCTGCTGGCTCGCGTTCGTCTTTGCCGAACGCATCGGCGGGCTTCTCGGCATGACCGGCAATATCGTGCTGTCGCGGCTGCTCGGCGTGCTTCTGGCAGCGCTCGCCGTGCAATATGTCGTCGACGGTATCCGCGCCGTTCTCGCCGGTTAACGAGGCCTATTTTATTCCAAGCACCGCAAGCGCCCGCGGATAGTCGGCCATGCTCAGCGCGGCATCTTCTCCCACGGCGCGCCACGTATAGACATAGAATGCCGTCTGCGGGTGTTCCCCGATGAGCCGCAGCAGATCATCCTTTAATTCGCTGGCGAGCCCGGCGTCGGTCTTACAAAGCGGGTTGCCCTTTATGTCGCAATTTGTCTCGGACATATAGACATGGCTCTCGCCGTGGGCGGCCATATTTTCCCTCAGAGAAAGCGCATTCCGCGGATATCCGCCATATGAGTTGAGCCCGAGCAGGTCGAGGCTTCCTAGATCGGCCTTGGTCCAATCGTCGGCGAAGTTGCTGTCGGCTTCGTAGGATACCGTTCGCGAAAAATACGCGCGCACGTCGGCAGCCAAAGCGACCATCTCGTTCGCCCACCGTGAAAACGAAATGCCGGACAGGCGCGCTTCCTGTTCGTTGCCGATGCTGAATTGATCGATGCCGTTGGCTTGTGCCCACTTTGCTTGTTGCATCGCTTGTGCGCGATATTGCGGGAGCTGGCCGCGATCGAGCATTCCCCACTCTCCGCCGCTGATGACGTAGAAGCCGCGGACTTTGGCAAATCGTGCAAGCGCCTCGGCCTGAACATCGTTGAAGCCGTTGTAGACGATACGGAGGCAACGGACTCCGCCATCCATGAGCCTCTGGAAATCCTGCGCGACCTGGCCGCCGGGCGAAAGGTCATGGACGTAGCCGTCATGGCCGTAGTTGAAGCACAGGCCTCTCGGCGGCGCCGCGATCGCGGGCCCGGCACAGATGGCGAGCAACCCCGTCATCAAAACGGCCGAGACAATCCGTCGCCGCAAGCTCGTTCTCATTGTGCAAACACCTTGAGATTTTCGTCGCAAATATTCTCTGACAAATACCAATTCCAGATAGGCTGCAACGTGAAAGCGCACCGCCTCCCGCCATCTGAGGCGGCGGCTCGGTAAGCAATCATTAACCATGCCGGTCCACACTTGTTTGGTCCGCGCCACTGGAATCTCGCAATGGCCACCATTTCCGGATTAGCCGCGAGCCCGCAGGCTCAGCAGGTCGCGCAGTCTTCGTCGCAGCACAAGCACGGCCGCACCCAGACGCCGTCGATCAGCGACGTCGACGCGCAAAGCTCGAGCACAAACTCCACCAAACGCTCGACCGGCCGCGTCGGCGGCAAAGTGGACATATCGGCCTAAATCGCAGCCCGATCATTTGGTGCGCATGAATAACAGCGATACACGCCCAGCCCGGATCACGGTGCGCGAGGCGCAGCCCCGCGATGTTCCGGCACTGATGCGGCTCAAGCGCCTGTTGGCGCAGAGCGAGGATGCGCTTCACGCCGTGCGCGCCACCGAAACCGATTGGCTGCGCGATGGGTTTGGACCGAGCGCCGGTTTCACTGCCTTCGTCGCCGAGCGCGCCGATATTGCCGGTCGTGACACCGCAGTCGGCAGCGCTGTTGTTGGCATGACGACGTGCAGCCGGCGCGTCGTCACCGGATGGAACGGGCCGGTGATTTTCCTGCAAGACCTTTATGTCGACGCCGAATATCGGGCACAGGGCATCGCGCACGCGCTGATCGCCCGCGTCGCGGCGCTGGCGCGCGAACTGGGCAGTCCGATCGTCGAACTCACGGTGCGCGCCGACAATCCGGCCCAGCAATTTTATCTCAGCTCCGGCTTTCAGCCGCTGCCGCAATGCCTCACTTTCGTGCTCGCGGGGCCAGCCTTGGCCGAGCTCGCCGACGGCGACGAGCAAGATCTCGCGCTCACCGGCTGACGTCATTGCGAGGAGCGCAGCGGGTCCGGCCCGAAGTGGCCGGCCCGATGACAAGCTCCGCGACGAAGACCGTATGTCCCTTCCTTAACAGAGGCGACTCGCTCTCGATGTTGTTGCGAGGGTTACCCGGACAGGCCGGGCAGAGCCTCAAACAAGGAGGGCGAGTCGTGGGCAATCATAGCGAAGCTTTTGTTGCTTTTGATACTTCGAAGTTGCGCAATGCGGTTGCGATTGCGGAGGCTGGACGAGCGGGCGCGGTTCGGTTTCTCGGCGAGGTCGAGAACAGTTCTGCGGCGACGGCGAAGCTTGTGCGCAAGCTTGCCGCCAAATACGAACGATTGATGTTTTGCTACGAGGCGGGTCCGACCGGATATGGGCTTTACCGGCACATCGAGAATCTTGGTCACACCTGCGTTGTGGTCGCGCCCTCGCTCATTCCGAAGAAGGCAGGCGATCGGGTGAAGACGAACCGGCGCGATGCGTTGCATCTGGTCAAGCTGCTGCGCGCCGGCGAGCTGACCGCGGTCTGGGTTCCCGACGCGCGGCATGAGGCGATGCGTGATCTTTGTCGGGCGCGCGGGGCGGCGGTGGAGGATCTGCGATCGAAGCGCCAGCAGGTCTCGGCGTTCCTGCTGCGGCAAGAACTGCACTATACAGGCAAGAAGACCTGGACCAAGGCGCCCATGAGCTGGCTTGCGAGCCTGAAGCTTGTGCATGCGGAGCAGCGCATCGCGTTTGAGGAGATGCTGTTGGCGGTGCGCCAGGCACAAGAGCGCATTGAGCGATTGGAGCAGGCGATCCGTACCGCGGTGCCGGACTGGTCACTGGCCGCGGTCGTCACGGCGTTGATGGCGATGCGCGGCATGGACCTGGTTTCGGCCACCGCATTGCTGGCCGAAATTGGCGATCTGTCGCGCTTTCAAACGCCGCGCCAGTTGATGGCCTATCTGGGCCTGGTGCCGTCAGAGCACTCGACCGGCGACACGATCAAGCGCGGCGCGATCACCAAGGCGGGTAACTGCCGCGCCCGCCGCATTCTGGTGGAGTGCTCGTGGAGCTATCAGTATCCGCCAAGGGTAGGTCGAGAGAAGCAGGCCAAGGTTGCGGCGGCGCCGCAAGCTGTCCGCGACATCGCCTGGAAGGCGCAGTCGCGGCTTTGCGGGCGCTACCGGACGCTGATCAGGAAGGGAAAGCGCAAGACCATCGCGATCACCGCGATCGCCCGCGAGCTCGCCGGCTTCGTCTGGGCGATCAGCCGCGAGATCACCACGGTCGGTGCGGCGGCCCGCTAAGGCAGGATTTTGCCGCGCAGTTGGAAACAGCGCACGATCCACCAGGGAGCCAGCGCCGGGGCAGCGGTCCGGCGAACACAAAACTCGTGCAACGGCGGGAGCGAAGCCGCGGTGGGGAATTCCCGGGGATTGCTTTGAGGCCGGTCGTAAGATCGACGCCCGTACGAAGACAGGGACAGCCCCGGACGAACACTCGGACATGCGAGAACCCGCGAATCAGAGCTTGTTGACCGACGTCTCAAGGCTTCGCTCCTACCGTTGCACGATCATCAGATCAAATGCCTCCAGCGGCAATCGTGAGGAGAACGCCAGACTGCATCGAGGAGCTTGACAACGAGACATCAGAGCAATCCAGAACGGCGCCGCCGCCTGGATTGCTTCGCTCGCAATGACGACAAGATTGTCCAACCTAAATCATCCCGTCCGTTGCGCGACTACATCGCGCTTCCACGCATTGCGAATCAACAAGAATAGGAGATACGCAACCATTACCGCGTAAAAAATGGATTGTGTCGGGCCGAAGGGGTGTTCGAGCGCAACCCCCAAAACAAACGAAGAACACGCCAGTGCGAGAATGCGGGCCGTTTCTTGGACGCGCCGATCGCGCAACCATTTATCGGTCATGGGCGGTCTCCTCGGAGTTGTCACGCCGTCGACTAAGCTATCGGAATTCCGATGACAGTTGCACTTAAGTATCGGCGGAACGACTTCCGGTTCAATTCGGCACTCGAGTTGTGAGTCCGCGTCCTAGGGTCTGTACTCAATTGGAGCTAACCCATTGAAACTGAATCAATCCGTGTTGTCTCCTCGCGAGATGAGGTTGAGTCTTTTCAACGAGTTACGTCTTATTGAGTCCGGACCCTAGGCATTGGGCTTCAAGAAACCACGGATCAGCATGAGAAGGTTCAGTACACAAATCGCACCTGCGCTGAGAGCGCCGACAACGGCTCCCCCATTCCATCGCTCTCGCTGAATTTGACAGCGTAGAGTCCAAGTGTGAAGGCAGAGAACGCCACAAAGAGAACTTGTGACCGTCTTTGCCAACGGCGATTTGTAGTTCGCCTTTTCCATCCGATCAAACATGCCATGATTCCAAAGGCTCGTTGTATGGAAATTGGGCAGCAGCCTTTTTCAAAGGCGCCTATCTCATTCCTCGCCGGTCAAACAGATTAATTCCTCTTTGGCTGTTCTTGTGGTGGTTTTTTTGGCGGTGTGGGCGGTGGCTGGTGCGGCGGCGGCTGATTCAGGACGCCCTTTTTTGGCCCATTAGGATTGCCAATTTGGTCTGCATAACTCGCGGATACAAACACCGTGAGTGAAGTCACAACTACAAAAGAGACAAATAAAGTGCGCATGGAACTCTCGCATTGGTTAAGCCGGCGATCGCCGGATGGACCGATCCTGAAAGCCAAGTCTAAAAAGCCAAGTCTGTTGGCGGCCCCACAAGAGACGTATAGTGGACGGCTAGCGGGCCCTTTTAAAAGTGGCAATCTATAATCTCAGTGCCGCAAGATACGCACCGTATGATAAGGCGCATGCACAAAATGCAGCAAGTCCAGCACGTTTCCAATTTTTACCGATGAGGCTGTAGAGTACCGCTCCCCAGAAGAATCCGGCGACACCAGCTAGAGACATCGCGCTAAAAACGTGTGGCTGCATGTGGTTCTCCTCTCTCACATCGCGTGGTTTTTTCGTTGGCGCATGATCTTTTCGGAAAACCGGCCTCCACCTTCGGATCAAGTCCGAGGGCAGGCTTTTTCCGGATCGTGCTCTAGCTTGACGGGACCCATTTCCATTGAACGCACTGTCTCCCCCGGCCGAGACGTTTATATCTGAGGCAAACGAGGCGACCGGAACCGACGGGGTGAAGGTCGTGTGGACGGCTGGCGCCCCGAGAGACGCCAGGACCGACAAAGCCGTGGCCGCCACCAGATCCACTGCCGCCAAAACCGCGCATCGCGGATACCCTGGTGGGGGCAAGCGCCGCAGCGGCAAGCGTCGAGATCGCCGAGAGCGCTAGGATCGAACTACGATCGAGCATGGAACTCTCCTCAGGGATTGCCGCATCTTCACCAAGCGCCGGCTCTATAGTCGGCGAGGCAGTTCATGACCCGACCCGGAATTTCACTTCGAATTTTTTTGCGCTCTAAGCTTTGCGACAAGCGCCATGCCGAACAGGAACGAGACGAATAGTTGGCCAGCCGCGCCCAAAACTCCCATGTTCAATTGTCCGGACGCGAGCGCTTTATAGGCAGCGATCGCTGACCAGGGAAATGTCATCGATATCCCGACGAAGCCCGCAATCAACGCCGCGGTGGGAAGCGTCATCAGGATCGCGATCACTTTTTTGAAATTGCCGACCAAACTGTAGGGCTCGCCGCCGGTTGTCCATGCGTGTCCGGCGAGCACCGAAGCGGCCGCCCGATAAACGATTGCGAGGCAGGCGCCTAACAGAAGCAAGCAGATGATCGCAATTGCCAGGGCCGCCGCGATCGGGCTCTCGGGGAGAGCACTCCATACGATCAAGCATGTGATGAGGAGGCCGGCACAGAAGATAACCACGCCTCTGACGTAAGCGCGGCCGACGCGCGCCACAAGTTGCTCGGCTTGCGCATCGCTCAAACGATATTCGCGCGACGGACCAAAAATCCAAGGTGAGGGACATAAGAAAACCGTTCCGTCCGGCGTATGCCGGAAATAGGTCGCCGCCCACGGACTTCTGAGAAACCACGATGATTCGGACATGGCAATTCTCCTGCGGAGCGCGCTACCGTCCCATTAGTGGGCTGACCATCGAGAAGGTTCAGAGCCGGCGTCTCTATCATCAGCTCGGTCACAAAACTCAGAGAGGTCCGCCGGCAGATTCGGCCGTCAGACACATCAGTACGAAGCCAGAGCCAGACCTATCCCACCAAGCGCGCCGATCGCCACAACGAATAGCGGCGGTGCTTGCCACACGGTGAGAAGAACGAACCCGACTAGCGCCAGCGCGAAATCTCCCGGCGTTTTCACCGCACTCGTCCAGACCGGATTATAAAGCGCCGCGCCGAGGAGGCCGACCACTGCCGCGTTGACGCCCCGCATAATCGCTTGCGCGTTGGAGCGCCGCCGGAACGTTTCCCAAAACGGCAAGGCGCCCATGAGCACGAGGATGCCGGGAAGGAAAATGGCGATCAGGCTGACGGCCGCGCCGGCAATGCCGTTCGGCGGCGTTTTCATGACCGCCCCGAGATAGGCCGCGAAGGTAAAAAGCGGTCCGGGCACCGCTTGAGCCGCGCCATAGCCGGCGAGGAAGGCGTCGTCGCTGACCCATCCGGGGGTTACGGTCGCTTCGCGCAAGAGCGGCAGAACGACGTGGCCGCCACCGAATACCAGGGCGCCCGACCGATAGAACGCGTCGAACAATGCGAGGCCCTGCGCATGGATTGCGGTGTCCAACAGCGGCAGCGCGCCCAGCAGCAGGAAAAACGCAACAAGAGCCAGCAGGCCGATCGGGCGCGAGACCGGGATGGACATATGCCCTTGGTCCTTCGCTGCCGGCGGCGCGGCGCGGCAAAGCCACAGACCCGCTACGCCACCCAAGGCGATTGCCCCGATCTGAGCGATCGCCGAGGAGCTGAACAGAATGATCACAGCCGCGACGACGGCAATCGATGCGCGCTCGCGGTCAGGACAGAGCGCGCGCGCCATTCCCCACACGGCCTGGGCGACGATCGCCACGGCGACGAGCTTGAGGCCGTGAAGCAGACCGATTCCGACCGGGCCCTGCAAGTCCTTCGCGCCGTAGGCAAACAAAAGGAGCAATATGGCCGACGGCAGCGTGAAAGCGATCCAGGCAGCAAGGCCGCCCAGATAGCCGCCGCGCATCAACCCAAGGGAAAATCCAACCTGGCTGCTGGCGGGACCGGGCAGAAATTGACACAGCGCAACGAGATCGGCGAAGGCGTGCTCGTCGAGCCATCGACGCCGAACCACGAACTCATCTCTGAAATAACCAATGTGGGCAATCGGACCGCCAAAGCAGCTTACGCCGAGCTTGGCGAAAGCGAGCAGCACCTCGAACGGTGAACCGGATCGATCGTATTTTTGAACAGCTTTTGTTTCCATTCTTGGGAATCGCACGCCTCACGGACAAGGCTTGGTATCTTTGATTTCCAGCGAGCTCAGCTTCCCGGTGACGATGAAATCGTTGTAGTCGAGCGTCAGCGCGCGCGAGATACCGTTCTCGTAGAGCTCGAAGCCGATCGAATAAGCCGGCGTCTGCTCGGCGGTATCTTCCTGTTTTTTCTTCTCGAAATAGCTGATCGTGACGGGCCAGCGCGGCACGGCGGCGAGCTTCGGCTCAGCGGCAGCGGCGTCATCGTGCTTGCGTTCGTCGGGCGCGAGCTTTTGACCAATCACAGTGAGCGTATCGAACACCTTTTCGCCGGTTTCGGAACCGTCATAGACCGGGAAATTGAGAATGCTCTTGCCTTCGTGCGCGGCGTTGATCACGCGCACCATGTGTTCGGTCGGGAACACGACGCCGGCGGCGAGATCGAGATTCTTTATCTCCGGCTTTTCGAGCGCGACGGCGGTCTTGTCCGGATCGTGTTCGGCGCGGCCATCGACCGTTCCGGCAAGACTGTCCTCGACATAATTCTCCGACGTGAATTTGAACTTCTTGGCGTCGGCGCCTTCCCAGGTGGTCGAGCGCAGATCGCTGGTCGAGGTCTTGCCTTCGCCAGTGTCGAGCTCGGAGACCTGGCGGAATTCCAGCGAATAGCCTTGGCAGGCATTGCCGTCGAAGTCGTAGAGAATGCGGCCGCGGACGCTGGCGATCGACGAATTGCCGCGCGTTTCGCCAAGCGCAAGATCGTAGATCGCCCGGTGCGGCACGAGCGCGATCGGCGCAATGGGGGTGATCGGAGCGTCCTGCGACCAGGCAACCGGCGCCGGCGCGAGGAGCAGCAAACCAAGGGCAAGAGCGGCGCGCACTGCGAGCTTGTCGTCCACGACCATGAACCTATCTCACTCCATGCGCTCTGGAGATGGCTGCCCGCCGGCCCACTCCCTTGCTTTGTGCATGTTTTCTCTGGAATTGCGGCGAAGATAGGCACCTTGGCGGCTGCGGGCAACAGCCGTTCGCGGGATGAGCCCCGCTTGCATGGCCGGCACCGATCGGCGAAGAAGGCCGTTGCAGGCGATACGCGCAAGAGCACGCAGCAAGAGCGCGCACAATAGCATTCGGAGAAAGCAATGGCCGGGACCGTGGAAAAGAAGTTGCAGGAGCTTGGCATCACGCTCCAGGAGCCGCGCGCGCCCATGGCCAATTACGTGCCGTTTGTGCGCAGTGGTAATATGTTGACGGTCTCCGGCCAGGTTTGCGTCGATGGCGAGGGCAAGGTCGTTGCCAAGGGCCAGCTCGGCGGGAGCGTCTCCATCGAAGACGGGCAAAAGGCGGCGCGCGTTTGCGCGATCAATCTTCTGACGCAAGTGAAGGCCGCGCTTGGCGATCTCGACAAGGTCGTGCGCGTGGTGCGGCTCGGCGGCTTCGTCAATTCCACAGCCGGCTTTCCCGACGGACCGAAAGTGATGAACGGCGCTTCCGACGTGATGGTCGCGGCGTTCGGCGAGAAAGGCAAACATGCGCGCTCGACGGTGGGGGTCGCGGCCCTGCCGTCCGACGCCGCCGTCGAGGTCGAGGGCCTGTTCGAAGTGTCCTGATGCGCGCTTCGCTCGACTGGCTCACCGCCCGGCCCGTCGCCCACCGCGGCCTGCACGACACCGTGCAACCGCGCGCCAGTGGCCTGATCGAGAACACGGCCGGCGCGTTCCGCGCGGCGATCGAAGCCGGCTATGCCATCGAGACCGATGTGCAAATCAGCGCCGATGGCGAGGCCATGGTGCATCACGACGATGCGCTCGGCCGCCTGACCGAAGGTGAAGGCCGGCTCGACAGTTTCAGCGCGTCGGCGCTCAAGCGCGTGCCGTTTCGCGGCAGCGCCGAGCACATGATGACGCTCGGCGAGCTGTGCGATCTCGTCGCCGGGCGGGCGACGATGTTGGTCGAGCTCAAGGGCCGGTTCGACGGCGACGACCGGCTCGCCACGCGCGTGGCGGATGTGTTCGCGCGCTATCGCGGGCCGGCGGCGGGCATGTCCTTCGACCTGCGCCAGGTGATGCAGCTGCGGCAAAAAGCGCCGGGCGTGGCACGCGGCATGATTGCGGCCGATTACCGCCCGAATTCGTATCGAGACTTGCTGCCGCCGGGATCGCGGCGCGGTCTGGCATATCTGCGCGCGGGGCTGTCGGCGCGGCCGCAATTCCTCGCTTACGCCGTCGGCGGCCTGCCGGGGCTGCTGCCGACCTTCATGCGGCGCATTATGTGCATGCCGGTGTTGACATGGACGGTGCGGACCGAGGCCGAGCGGCAAGCCGCGGCGCGCTATGCGGACCAGATGATTTTCGAGGGTTTTAGGCCATGATCCGTAGCTGCGGCCCGGCGCAGAAAGAGACCAAGGACAAGGAGGCGGCGCCCCCCGACCAGCCGGACAGCGCCGCGACGCTGCGCGAGTTGCGCATCAGCATCGTCGACAGCCTCCGCCACGTGAGCAAGGCCGACTGGGACGCCTGCGCCAATCCCGAATCCGCAAGTTATGGAAGCACGGTCGCCGCTTTGGCTGAACCAGAGTCTGAGCGAGGCATGGCTCCCCGCCCGCCAGGTCAAGATTCGAGTCGCGATTCTGCCTACAACCCTTTTGTTTCGCATGATTTTCTGTCGGCACTCGAGGAATCCAGATCGGTCGGCGGCCGTACCGGCTGGCAGGTGCAGCACGTGCTGGCGAAAACCTCTGACGGCGCTCTGGTTGCCGCGGCCCCCGGCTATCTCAAGAGCCATTCGCGCGGCGAATACGTGTTCGATGCCGGCTGGGCGGAGGCCTATGAGCGTGCCGGCGGCAGCTATTATCCGAAGCTGCAGATCGCCGTGCCGTTCACGCCGGCGACCGGTCCCCGTCTCTTGGTGCGGAACGGACTTCCTGCGGCGGCGGTGAGCCGCGCGCTCGCCAGCGGCCTGACGCAATTTTGCGGCGTGGCCGGCGCGTCCGGCGTGCACGTGACATTTACGACCGCGGCCGAATATCGGCTTCTCGGCGAGCTCGGCTATCTGCAACGCACCGATCAGCAGTTTCACTGGGAAAATCAGAATTTTTCCAGCTTCGATGATTTTCTGGCGGCGCTGAATGCGCGCAAGCGCAAGACCATCCGGCGGGAACGCCAAGATGCGCTGGCGAACGGCATCAGTGTGCACTGGCTCACCGGCAGCGATCTCACCGAAGACGTGTGGGACGCGTTCTTCGCATTCTACATGGAGACCGGGTCGCGCAAATGGGGCCGGCCCTATCTGACCCGCGAATTCTATTCGCTGGCCGGCGAGACGATGCGCGACCGCATTGTGCTGGTGATGGCGAAGCGCGCCGGACGCTGGATCGCGGGCGCGATCAATTTCGTCGGCTCGCACACTCTGTTCGGCCGCCATTGGGGCGCCATCGAGCACCACCCATTCCTGCACTTCGAGCTGTGCTACTATCAGGCGATCGACTACGCGATCGCGCACAAAATGCCGCGTGTCGAAGCCGGCGCCCAAGGTGAACACAAGATTTCACGCGGCTATATGCCGACGACGACCTATTCGGCGCATTACATCGCCGACCCCGGACTGCGCCGCGCCATCGCCGATTATCTGGTGCGCGAACGCGCCTATGTGGCGGCCGCCGGAAGAGAGCTTTCGACGCTCGCGCCGTTCCGCAAGGGTTTGGACGCCGAGACCGAGTGATGAGAATCAAAGACGTACGATTTTCGAGCGGCGGAGAGCCCGATGGCTAGCTACGACACCAACAACGTCTTTGCCAAAATTCTGCGTGGCGAATTTCCGGCGTATAAAGTGTACGAGGACGACAGGGTCCTTGCCTTTCTCGACATTATGCCCCAGGCGCCGGGCCACACATTGGTGGTGCCGAAGACCCCCGCGCGCAATGTTCTTGACGTCGCGCCGGATGATCTCGCCTATCTCATCAAGGTAACGCAAAAAATCGCCAAAACGGCGATTTCGGTTTTTGCCGCTGACGGCCTCAACATTTTTCAATTCAACGAACCGTCCGCAGGACAGACGGTGTTTCATTTGCACTTCCACGTCATTCCGCGCAAGGACGGCGTGGCGATGAAGGCGCCGGCGAGTTTCAAGGAGGATCCGGCCGTATTGGCCGATCAGGCGTTGCGGCTCGCGGCGGCGCTGAAAGGGTGATTCTCGTCATTCCGGATTGCCGCAAAGCGGCAAGTCCGGAATCCATATTCGCTGTCCTGTGACTATGGATTCCGGGCTCCTCGCGGAGCCTGCATCGGGCCGGCCGAACCCGTTGGCTCGGCCCCGGAATGACGAGTGATGGTGATTAACCCGCGCGGCCGCGCGAAACGCGCTCGATCTCGGCGCGCACCAGACGCTCGACCATGCCCGGTAGATTGTCGTCAAGCCAGGACTTCAGCATCGGCCGCAGCATTTCGCGCACCAGATCTTCGAGCGTGCGCGCGTTTTGCGACAGCACGGTCTGCGCCAGCGCGTTGAAGGCCGAATCGACCGCGGCGCTGGTGGTCCCTGAAATGAGCCGGCCTTGCTCGTCACTGCCGCGTGGCGGAGCCGGCGCAAAGGGCGCCGCGGGCAGTTCGGGCGCCTCGTCGAAGCCGACATCCGGATTGCCGTCAATGGTGCGGAATTGCGGCGCGGGCGCCGGCTCGGGCATTGCCGTCATCGACTCGGTGAGATCCAGAATGTCGGCGGATTGATCCGCCACTGTTTGTTCTTCGAATGAACCCGGTTCCTCCATGGCTGGCGGCGGTTCGGGTTCGAAGCGCGGAGCAGGCGTCGGCGGAGGTGGCGGCGGCGCGTAAACTTGCTGCATCGGCGGCGGCGCGGGCGGCAGCGAAGCCGGCGGTTCGGCGCGCGGGGATTCCGGCGGATGCTGCGCCGTTTTAGTCGCATCGTCGTCGGCGATAATTCGCCGAATGGAGGCAAGAATCTCCTCCATCGACGGTTCTTGCGATCTCGCCGGCTGATTCATACCCGTCCTCGCCCGTCCTCGCCTACATTCCCTATGCGCGCGACCGCCGTGAGCCTCCCCCTCAGGCGCCCCAATGACGGCGAATCACGCGAGGACAACTATGCAACGTTGCCAGCAAGTATGTCATGGCGAAAGTCGAACGCAAGACGCGGCAAGGCGCGGTCCTGTGGACACTCATTGCCGCCGTCACAGGCGCTGTCTCAAGATGGAACAAACGAGCGGACGAAGGGCTTTTATCTGCCGTCCGGCGTGCGCACGCCGACCCAGGCGTCGCGAATCTGCTGATAGTGAATCTGCGGATCGTAGATCGTGACGTCGAGCCCAAGCCGTTGCATCGACAGGGTGCCGACGGCCGCCAACAGCGTGTAAGACGCCACCACGCGATCGTGCTGCGCGGTGACCAGCGCGACGCGCGCATTCACGAGTTCCTGCTGCGCGTTGAGGACGTCGAGTGTCGTGCGCTGTCCAACGCGCGCCTCTTCGCGCACGCCGTTGAGCGCGATCTCCGCCGCATTCACTTGCGCGGTGGTCGCCTCGATTTGCGCCTTCGCGGCGTCGAGCTGGCCCCAGCTCTGCACCACGGTTTCCCGTGCCTGATCGCGATTGACGTCGAGCGTCAAGCGCTGCTGGCCGAGCGATTCCTTGGATTGCCGGATGGCCGAATATTCGGCGCCGCCTTGATAGATGGGGACGGTAAAGGTGCCAAGGATCGAAGCCGATGTTTGCTTGTTGGTCGTGGCGGCGGGGTCCCAAGCCTTTTGCAAAGTGGCCTGGACGCCGAGGTTCGGATAGAGCGCGCCTTCGCTGACCTTCACCGCAAGTTCGGCAATATCGACGCCGTACGTGGCGGCGAGCACCGATGGGCTTTGCGCCTGACCCTGACTGATCGCGACGGGCAGCGTCGACGGCGAAAGCCTGTCCACCGGCGTGCCGGGTGCGAGATGGCCGGGATCGACGCCGATGATGCGCCGGTATTGCGCCTGCGACGTGACGTATTGCGATTGCGCGGCGAGCAACTGGGAGCGTCCGGCCGCGAGCCGCGATTCGGCTTGGGCGACATCGGTCCGCGTCACTTCGCCGACATTGAAGCGGTCGCGGGTCTGTTTGAGCTGTTCGGTGAGGACTTCGACGTTGCTGCGCTGCAGAGCGAGCGTCGCTTCGTCGCGCAGCAAATCCATATAGGCGGTCGCCGCGTCGAGCAGCACCTGCTGCTCGGTGACGCGTAAGGTTTCGCGCGCGCCCATCACCTGGCTTTCGGCCTGGCGGGTTTTGTTGGCGGTCTGATTGCCGTTGTAGAGCGTTTGGCTCGCGGTGATGCCGATGCTGCGGGAGCCGAAATCGTCCGCGAGGTTAGAGTAGGTCGTGGTGTTCGGAAATACCGACTGCGAGACGATATGCGACTGCGTGTTCGTATAGTTGAAGCCGCCCGCGGCGGTAGCGCTGACCTTCGGCCGAAAGCCGGACAATGCCTGCGGCACGTTTTCATCGGTGGCGCGCAGCGTGGCGCGCTGGGCGTTGAGCGATGGATTGTTCTGATAGGCCTGGACCAAGGCCCATTCGATAGTGTCGGCAAACGCCAGCGTGCATCCGCCAACGAGCACCGAACCGGCCACAGTGAGGCCGGCAGCGCTTCGAATGTACGCTCGCAGTCTTCGTCTACTCATGACGCAGACAGCTCCCACCCCTGCTCCACCCGCCCCCTTGCGGTGGATCCTCAACTTCGCACACACACCCGCACCCCCCGGCCAAGCGCACTGGCCGAGGAACTCGAACAGTGAACTTAAGCTGCTGGCGGCGTGGGCGAAACCCTTCGCCTGGGGATGAGATGCAGAAATCCGGCCATTGGCACATAAGCGCCACAGGTGCGAAATCAGCCCGTATTTCCGGCACAAAATCGCGAAAAACACTGCCCAAGGCCGCTGCCGCCGCAAGCTTGCCTACCGCAGGTTGCCCAGCGGGGGGCCGGTCAGAAAACGAAGGCGGCGGGCGCGGCGAATCCGGGCAGGACCGGAGCCGCGGCATCGAAAATCGGGCGGCCGACGAGGCGGCCTTCGACCACACGATAAATCATGGCCTTGCCCGCCGGGCTGCCGCCGAAAATGCAGGCGAGCCTCCCGGTCGGTTTCAATTGCCCGGCATAAGATTCCGGCGCCACTTCGGTTGCGCCGTTGAGGAGAATAAAGTCGTAAGGCGCAGCCGCCGGCCAGCCCGCGGTCAAAGGGCCGGTCACAACGGCGACCTGCAGGGCGCCCGCGGCCGACAACGCCTGCTTCGCCAAAGTGGCAAGCGACACGTCCTCTTCGAGCGCGACCACCGAGCCCGCGAGCCGCGCCAGGATCGCCGACGAATAGCCGGTCCCGCAGCCGACATCGAGCACATGATCGCTGGCGCCAAGCTGCGCCGCCTGGATCAGCTTGGCGAGAACCATCGGCTTGAGCAGCATGCGGCCGTCGCCGATCGAGATGTCGCTGTCGAGATAAGCGAGGCCGGCTTGCGCCGACGGCACGAAAAGCTCGCGCGGCACCGCCAGCATCGCGTCGATCAGATCGAGATTGGTGACGTCGGCGGTGCGAACTTGGCAGTCCACCATCATCCGGCGTGCCGCGACGGTGTCGAACATACTTGAGTTCCCAAATTATAGCGAAAATCCCGACGCCTGCGTTTTGCGACAGGGTCCACCAAAACGCAAGCACCGCAGCTTGCAAACGACCGCCCGGATTCTGCCCCGCGGCCATCCCCGCACCCGCGCGGCGCGGCTAACCGGCCATCGGCGTAGGCATTGCTTAATGGATTTGGTGCAGATACCCATGCTCGGCGTAAATGCCCGGCGTAAATGACTGCCCAGGACGGCCACGTGGCGGAGTGGTTACGCAACGGTCTGCAAAACCGTGTACCCCGGTTCAATTCCGGGCGTGGCCTCCAGCCTTCGCCCGCGCAGCGCGCGAAGGCTGCCGCGCCGTAGCGCAGCGAAGGCGGGCCGTGCAAGCCGCCGCGAGCTACGGCTCGGCAAGCCAGCCGAAGCAAACCCGGCCAAAGCTAACCGAGCCAACGCTAACCCAGCCAACGCTAACCCAGCCAACGCTAACCCAGCCAACGCTAACCCAGCCAAGGCGAAACTAAGGCGGACTTACGGAGATTTGGCGCGTTTGGCGCTTTCAAAGCCGAACCGGCTTTGTTATACGCGCACCCACACGAGCACAGGCTTTTCCCCGGTAGCTCAGTGGTAGAGCAACCGGCTGTTAACCGGTTGGTCGCTGGTTCGAATCCGGCCCGGGGAGCCATTAGCCGCTTTGCAAGATAATTAGAGCTTTTGGCGGGTTTACCCACAAGCCTATCCCTGGCCGAAATCTGGCCCGGTCGAGTGGCGAAAAGAGTTTGAGCGCCTCGGAGCTTTTGGTCTACGGCAACGTCAAACAAGGCGCGATCTACAACGACGAGGCGAAGCGACAAGCGGCATTTCGCTGGCTTGGCAAAACAGCTACCGCCAGGAGAGTTCGCGAGAAGCAAACCTATGAGTACGCGCGGTGGACTTTCTTTGCCGCCGCCGTGATCGTCGGTGTCGTGGGCGTCGTTATAACCGTGCTGCATTGAACCGTAACCGCCCGCCGCTTTCCGCCGCATGCAACGATACCACCCGGCTCGCGTTGTAACCGCATGAAAACCGCGCAAGTCATTCTCCAGATCGAACCTAAATTAAAGGCCGCAGGAGAGAAGGCCGCAGCGGCGGACCATCGCTCGCTCACTGGGCTGATCGAGAAGTTGCTAGTCGACTACTGCAAGAGGCAGACTGTGGCCGTCGCGCCTTCTACGTCGCGCTCACACGCCAATGCGGCACCCAAGGCAGCAGAAATGGCAGCTAACACGATCGACGATATTGGCGACAAGACTTTACCGACTGAGGAACAACAACGGCGCAAGCGAAGACTGATCCGCGGTCCGAAAGAGTTCCGCGACATGCGCCGGAAATGACCCCGCACGGTAGGTCTGAAAGTCAAATCGGCAGCATCCGCGCGAGTGTCAGTAGTCGCATCTGTTTGATCTGCTTATTGACATGCTTAGACGGGCGACACCGCGGGGGGATGGTACAAGCTGGGGGGCTATGTTGCGGCGCCTCCCGTCCGAGTCCTCAACCCTATCCATCGGCCTTCGTTCCTGTGCGAGCATCCTAATTCGGGCGGCACGGCGAAGCATTTGACGTGGACTGTTGTCACGGAACTCCAAGGCCAAGTTTGTTTCAAACTGACACCATCATGTGAACCCGGACGGTATGCACACAACCGTATAAATCCTCGACATGGAACCTTTATAGGCTCACCATCCGATTCGTCCGGACGCCACCGCAAGGCGTCCGGAACCCTCACAAAACTGGCCGGGACCCTCTTGAGTGTCCTCACTTCCCGTCAGCGCGGAAGGAGCTCACCATGTCTCTGGTTTTTCACACCAACGACCCATGTCCCAAGTGCAACAAGCCGATGGCTCAGGCCGATATCGAGCGACATCCAACGCGAAACGATCTCGCGGTCCACACCTTCTATTGCGCCGACTGCGGCCCGGTGAAAACCAAAATCATCTCGCTGAAGCCGGACGAGCCGCCTGAACTCGCAACCTGACGTCACAGTGAGCGTTTCGAGACAGATTGCAGGCTCTAACGGATGCAGGCTCCGCAACTAGAGGCGCCAACAAGGAGCTATCAAATGATTAAAAAAAAGAAGCTGCTGAAAATCATTGGGAGGGCAGAGAAGAAGGCCGTCAAGAAAGCGGCGAAGAAGGAAAAGACATCCAATACAAAAGTTGACAGGTCGGACGTTTCTCTAATTTGACGATTTTCTTGCGACGACCTTCTGAACCGCAGCCCAATGCGCCTATGGATTGGGATGCCCGCCGGGCCGGGAGTTCTGCTGGAGTCCTAGTTTCTCCGACGAACCGATCGGATGGCCTCTCGGGTCAAATATCGCGGTGCCGCTATGTCGCTCGCGTCGCTGATGCCGAATGGCCCCGCCGCGCAATCTGCCCAGACGCATCCATATTCCGCCTTCCGCCGCCCTCGGAGCCGGCGATATGCTAAGTCTCTAGAGCACGATCCCGAAAAGCATGCCCCGGACAACGATCCGGGGTAGAAACCGGTTTTCGGAAAAGATCATGCTCAAACGTAAAATCTAGACCCTCATCCGATCCAATTGAATTGGATCAGGGTCTAGTCTCAACAGAAGGTGTTTGAGCGGGCAATGCTCAATTTCCCAAACGGAAGCCGAGTCTTTGATCCGACCAGGCGTGCCGTCCGCTTCTGGGGGCATGACAGCGCGATGGAGTGGTCGTTCTTCGTGACCGAAGAAGCGCTCAAACGACTGCAACCGAAACTCGATCGCGACGAGGCGAGCTTGCTTCTGGCCTTCGACACCCATCGGCCTGCAATCTACGCCGCGGCAGCCAAGGCCTACAAACGGGCGCAAAAAGGGTCCTATGAGCTCGTGGCAACGGACTTTTGACATCGCGTCGAATATCGAGGCGACTTACTTTGCGGAAGGCATCACTGGGCAGAGGACAATCAAATGGGAATTTTCGATGACGGGGAAACCAACTTAATCCACGACGCGGATTCTCGGCAGATCATTCGGCGCGTGTCCGAGGATCTGTTCGCGACTATCAAAAAAGACGATATCGCCCTGGAAATTGCCGGCAGCAAGATCAAGCTGCTCAGCCAATCGAGAACGACGCTGGAAATTACTTGCGACGCCACGAATGCGTTTCGGCTGGCGGATGACAGCGGTGACGGTCCAAGCAGGTTTTTGACGCCGGTCGCGAGCGCCGCGCCAAAATCGAGCGCCGATAAGCGTTCCTACTCTCAAAACGAAATGATCGTGAGAGTAAAAACATGGCTGCACGAGCAGCGCGGCTAGACCATGATCCGATTAAGTTGAATCGGATCATGGCCTAGCTTTTTCGTTGGAGCATGATCTTTTCGGAAAACCGGTTTCCACTTTTCCGGACCATGCTTTAGCAGAACCGTTTCCTCGGCCGGCGGCTTGGGCCCAAATAGAACCAACAGCCTGCCTAGAGCGCCTCACGTTGCAGAATGGCGAAGTGGCGGGCGGCCGATTCCCGGGTCACGCGCTTGGCATCTGACGGGATCACGCGGTCCCAGAACGCGCCGTAAATCACGTCATAGGGCCACGGCTCGACGCGCGACGCGACGGTTTGCACGGCGTTCCCGCCAAGCGGAATGAAGTTCGGGAAGCTCCATATGAAGCTGACGAATTTGCGGTCGGTCGTCACTTGCAGAAGATCGCCGGTGAGCAGCGCGCCCTTTCCGTCCGCACCTTGCGCCCAATGCATCACCGTGCCGCCCTCGAAGTGACCGCCGGCGCGAATGAGGGTCAGCCCCGGCAAAATCTCTTTCGTCTCGCCATGCCACAGGTCGAGACAGGAACCTGAGCGCATGATCCAGCGCTTGTCAGCGGCATGCAGATGAACCGGAACGCCGCCGAAGGCTTCGCTCCATTCGACCATGGTCGTGTAATAGTGCGGATGCGAGATGGCGATCGCATGCAGGCCACCGAGGCCTTCGATGATGTCGACCATCGCGCCGTCGATGAGGCCGACGCAATCCCAAAGCACGTTGCCTTGCGGCATACGGACCAGCAATGCGCGCTGTCCAATGCCGAAGGACGGCGAAGTGCCGATTCCGACAAGCTCTCCTTCACGGCGAAACGTCGCCATATGCGTCTTGCGCAACTTCGGCAGCGTCGTCCAAGCTTGGCCCGAAGGCGGTATGTACTGACGCTCCTCGTCGCAGATCGCGCATGAAGGCGCAGGCAATTCGGACGGCTCATATTGCGTTCCGCATGTGACGCAGATGAAAGCCTGTGCCATGCAGTATCTCCTTGTTGCCGGGACCAATGCGAAAATTTCGCGCGGCGAACGATACAAGCATGCGACACTTTCGTCGAAATGATTTACCTGAGCTTCGCACCTCCACGCAGGGACAACTTACATGACGCATCACCGCTTGGACGCAGCGCCGGAAACCGTTCACTGGGGCTATTTCGATGCGGCGCGCAAGCCGCTGTTGACGATCGAGAACGGCGATGCCGTAACGATCTCCACCGTGTCTGGCGTGCCGGCACAGATGCCGCCGAAAGATTCGCCGTTCAAGCTGCCGAAAGCGCTCGCCGACATTCATGCCGCGCAGACGCAGCGGTTGCCGGGCCATATCTGCACCGGGCCGGTCGCCGTGCGTGGCGCCAAAGCCGGCATGACGCTCGAGGTTGAAATCCAGTCGATCGAGCTGAACTACGACTGGGGATACAACATGATCCGGCCGATGACAGGCGCGCTGCCGGACGATTTCAGCGAGATGCGCGTCATCCATATTCCGCTCGATCGGCAACGCATGACGGGACGGCTGCCTTGGGGCTTGGACATCCCCTTGCGCCCATTCTTCGGCGTCATGGGTGTCGCGCCGCCCGCCGGCTGGGGCGTTGTCAGCACGATCCAGCCGCGACGCAACGGCGGCAACATGGACAACAAGGAATTGGTGGCGGGAACGACGCTCTATCTCCCCATCCACATCGACGGCGCGATGTTCTCCGTCGGCGACGGCCACGGCGCGCAGGGCGACGGCGAAGTCAACGTCAACGCCATCGAGACGGGTCTGGTCGGCACTTTCCGATTGAACTATCGCTCCGACATGCCGCTCGAATGGCCGATGGCCGAGACGCCGACACACATGATCACGATGGCGTTCCATCCCGATCTCGATGAAGCCGCCGTCATCGCACTGCGGACGATGATCAAGCTGATCGGCGCGCGCGGCGGGCTTTCCCGTGAAGATGCCTACACGCTCTGCAGCCTCGCCGCCGACCTGCGCGTGACGCAGATCGTCAATCAGTACAAAGGCATCCACATCATGCTGGACAAGAAATATCTCGCGACGAAGCCGTGAAGGATTCGACATCTAATGTGGCGGCCGGCACGGCCGCCGCCGCGGCATGAAATTACGTGTCTGGCATCCGCGACCGGGCCGAAATGCGCCGTCAAAGGCGATGTCGGGCGTCAATAAAGTCAGACTCTGATCCGGCCGATCGATTTACGGCGCGCGCTCTTCCTGTGACGCTTGTCACAGACACAGACGCTTTGTCGCGTTCATTGTCCCGGCGGAATTGGAAAGGGAATGCGTCATGAATAAGCATCCGGTGAAACGTGAGTTCCAATCATTAGCAAAAGTCAAAGGCCGCTACGTCAATACCGCAGACGGGTCGTGGCATCGGCTGGTTTCGGCAATCACGGACCCCGATCTACAGGCCATCGTGGCATTTTGCCTGATCGGCCTTTTGCTGATGCTCAATTTGATGCTTCTTTTTCCGGATTTGGGCGCGCTCATCGCCCAATATAATCGATTCTGATTTCAGCTTCGGCGCCGAGTCGATGACCGCGATAAAGCGACCGATTGCACCGTTAAAGCCGCATCACGTAAGGAGTCTCTCAAGCCGCCAGCGCCATATCTCCACAACCGGCCTTTGCCACAAAAAAAACTCCAAGCCGGTAGATTGCTTGGAGTTCTTGAGTTGATTGCCTCAATTTAGGCTTTGTCTGGCCTGGGCGGCTGTCCTGTCGGGGGATGGGGAGCCGCTCTGGTCGGCCTACTCCGGCGCAGCTATGCAGCGCGCTCGGCTCCTGCAATGCGGATCACGCGTTAGTGTAATTCGCTTCGGCGCACCGCACGTCGGCTCCCGAACTGATTTTCACCCGTCAAACAATCTAATCTGTACGCACACGTGGTTGCTTCATTTTTCTCACGTCGCGCGCCATTTCCAGACAAGTCACAAGATCGGTATAGCTCGAATCGCCGCCCATCGTGGCTTCGGCAATGCAACCCTTCTTGTCCGCAGCCGAAAACGTGGACCATTCTTGTTTCATTGTTTCTCGGTCAGCCTGCTCGTCCTTCATGCACTCCTCGATCGTTACCGATCGCGTGCCTGCCTGCAATGGAGCATCGCTTTGACTAACAATTCCGCGACAGAGGGGCAGCACGTTGAGAACCGGAAATTCGTCAGACCGAGCCGGCGCACTTAGCATCGTGAGCGAAACCACCGAGATGCATGTCACGAGAAGGTTGTTCATGGGAAAGTTGTTCATGGGAAAGTTATTCATGGGAATTGTCCGTTAGTTCGCTATAGCCGCGACGTGGGCTCCCGCGTCCGCCATACCGATCATTCCATACGCCTTTTAGCAGCGGCTGTGTGGCTAAAATTGCGCACCTGGCTTTTTGGTCGGGTTTTTGCCGACTCTCAATTTGGTGCTTCTTTTCCGGATTTTGGCGCGCTCGCGCCGGAGCGGAGCTTGGATCACATCCACCGCCGTGCCATCAACCCGCAATAGCTCGTGGCGGTGCCGCTAATGCTCTGAATTTACTTCCGCTTTCAGCGGCGTAGCAGACATGGCCGGGCTTGCTAGGTCATGAAGGTAGATTTCACGCCGGCTGAAAATTGACGCTCTGCAGTAGTTTTCGCGCGCGCACGATCTCGCTGCCGATAAATTCCTTGGTCTGGTCGATACTCTCGGTCAGCGGTTCGAGCAGCGGGTCCAAAGCGGGTCCAAAGCGGGCCGTTGATCTTGCTTTTCGGGCAGGTGTCGCGAAGGCGCGCGCAGGCGGCGAATTTGTTAAACGCCCCGGGCGCCGCCTGCTCTTTTACTCCGGCATGATTTCCGGCTTGTTGCCCGGGAACTTGGCGATGACCGCGGGATCCATGTTGAGATGTTGGGCGACCATTGCGCGCGGGGTTCGCGCCAGCCAATCCGAGAGCGAGACATCCTCGAAACGATCGCTGCGGAAGATTTCCAAAAACTTCAGATCGGTGTTGCCGGTGTTCTTGATGTAGTGGCCGAGCGATTTCTTCACGTAGCCGATGTCGCCGGGTTTGAAGTTCTGCGTCACCGCGCTCGGCCCGGCGTTGAACACCGTCATCGTGCCTTCGCCTGCGATATAATACTGCCACTCGTCGGCGTTCGGGTGCCAATGCATCTCGCGCAAGCCGCCCGGATGCACGGTCACGAGCGCGGCCGCAATGGTGAGCGACGCCTTGAAATTACGGCTGTCGGCGATGCGCACTTCGCCGCCGGCGGTTTTTCGGGTGGGCGGCATGCCGGCAAGGGAAAAAGTCGACGGGTCGGGCATTTTGCCGGCGGACCCTTGGGCTTGCGCCTGCTCCTCCGCCAGCGGTCCCGGCATCCGGCCGGGGAAGATATAAAGCTGGTGCAGCGGAATTTTTGCAAACGTCTCGACCGGCACATTGAAGTTCTGCGCCAATATGTCGGGCGGCGTATGGGCAAGCCAATCGGTGAGCAAGAGCGTGTTGTATTCGGTCTGGCGGCCGTTATCGAAGGCAAGGATGAACTCGCCGCCGTCTTCGCCAATCCCCTGCAACGAATGCGGCAAGCCGGACGGAAAGTACCAGAGTCCGCCTTCGCCGACGTCTTCAACATTCGCGCGCCCCGCCGTGTCGATTGTCGTGACGCGGACCGCGCCTTTGGTGACGTAGGCCCATTCGGCGGCTTGATGCCAATGCAGTTCGCGGATGCCGCCGCGGATCAGGCGCATATTGACGCCGGAAATCTCCTCCGCGATCTGAAAATCGGACTGCGTGACCTGCCGCGCCCAGCCGCCGTCCTGAATGCGGCGCGGCGCATTGTTGAAGGATGCCCAGAACAACGGCGTGGAACCGACGTCGGTCGGCGGCGGCGAAAAGGCGGACGGAAACTGCGAGGACAGCGCCGGGTTCTGCGGTCCCGGGTCGGCAACGCTTGATGGATTGCCGGTGGTGTTGACCTGGCCTTGCGGCGGCTCGTCGGGATTGCCGAAGCTTGCGGCATTGGCCGCCGCAGCGGCGGTTACGACCGAACCGGCAGCGGCAGCGGCAAGCACGCTGCGTCGAGATACGATGGCCATAAGCCTCTCCTTCCGGCAAGGGACGCGATCAAGGGATGCGTTGACGAACTCGTCTTCCGATTAACCGACAGCGCGCGTCACCGGACCGGTAAACGATCCAGATCTGCGACATGCGCTGATCCGCATGCCGCTTCGTGCATTCATTGATACAACTAGGTCTCGGCGGAGACCCTGTACGAAACGTAAGGCTACGCGACGCCAGCGCGATTCCAGCCGCGGATACGGTTGCCGTAGACTTCCGATCCTGCCGCCGTGACGACGACCGTGTCTTCGAGCTTGATGAAGCCGCGGCTCGGGTGTTGCAGCGTCGTCTCGACCGAGACCACCATGCCGGTTTCGAGCGGCCGGTCGGCGTCGTAAGCGTCGTAGGGAACGGGACCGGAATTCGTCAGCCGCGGCGCTTCGTGGCTGACGAGGCCCATGCCGTGGGCGAGGAAATGCGTGTGGTTGTGGATCTTGGTTTTCTGCAGCACGGCGTTGGCGGCGGCATAGATTTCCTTGCCGAGCACGCCGGGCTTGATTGATTTCATCGACGCCTGTTCGACGGTCTCGACTTCGGCGAGGAGATCGACCAGTTCCGCGTCCGGCTCGCCGGCGATGCCCATGCGGCAAACGTCGCCGATATAGCCGTGATAATTGCCGCCGGAATCGAGCGAGAGGATATCGCCCTTCTCCCAGCGCTGGTCCGACGGCGCGCGGTTCTGGCTCGCGCCCGCCGTGATCAAGCAATAATCGAAAGTCAGCCCGCGCGAGGTTTCCTCGCGGCGCAGCGCTTCGGTGAGCTCCGCCTTGGTGACGCCGGGGCCGTGTTTTGCGATCACGGCCTGCATTGAATCGATCACCGCGTCGGATGCGATCTTGAGCATTTCAAGTTCGTGCGGGGTCTTGATCGCGCGCAGGCGCTCGAGCACGAACAGCGCGTCCTTGATTTCGCTCCCCGGGAACGCCTTGCGCAGCACTTCATACGAATCGACTGGGATGAAAGCGAGCTCGGCGCCGATCCGTTTCGGGTTCGGCACGAGCTTACGCGCGTATTCGACCGCCCTCTCCATCACGTCGACCGAGCCGGAGCTTTTCGCGTTCACTTCGGCGACCCAGAACGGCGTGTTCTGGTTCTGAAAGTTTTCCATGCGGTGGCCGAAGAAGCCGGCTTTCTGCGGCTCGCCCTTGGCATAAACGAAGACCGGCAGGTAACGGCTCAATCCCATCGCGTCCATGGACTCGAAGAAGAACGCGCGATGGCCGCCGAGCAGGTACTGCACATTGTGCTTCGAGGTGACCAGCAAGACATCGAAGCCCAACTCGTCCATCAGCCGGTCGAGCCGCGCGGTGTCGAACGGAGCGGTGTTCCGCTTTTTCGTGACGTCGAGCATGATCGGTCTCCTCCGAAACGCCTTGTGCAATGCGAGCTTTGCCGGCCCGCCTTTGGCTACACCCTAGCAAATCCCGCGACGGTGATGTACCGGCCGGATTGCCACCCTGCCCGGCCGTTTCCGGGCCACGGCCGGCAAGCGAGTCCCGCAACCACGAATTACGGGAGCATTTCTCCGCCGCTATACGGAACTCTGTTTATACGAAATTTATGCGCTTCGCTGCTAACAAGTGCCCGCTGCCGCATTGCGAGATGATGAGCTTTCACTCTGTTGGAAAACTCGTCGTCTTGGTAAGGATTACCAAGTATACTGGGGACAAATTACAGTGCGCCGAACGCGCCGCTAGAAGGAAAGCCCGTGGAGACGAGGTCTGACGACACGGGCGGGAACACCCGCCGCGTGGTCGCGATCGCAGCTTGCATCGCGATCATTGCAATTGCCGGAGCACTCTATTGGTACCTGTCGCCGGGACCTGACGTTGCGCGTACGTCGCGTTCGGCGCGCATGGCCGTGCCGGTCAGCGTCGCCACGGCGTCGCGGCAGGACGTGCCGATTTATCTGATCGGCCTTGGCACCGTGCAGGCCCTGTTCACCGTCGGCATCCATGCTCAGGTCGACGGTAAGCTGCAAGACGTGTTCTTCAAGGAAGGCCAGCGCGTCAAGAAAGGCGACGTGCTGGCGAAGATCGATCCCCGCCTCTATCAGGCGGCTCTCGATCAGGCGAAAGCACACAAGGCGCAAGATGACGCGCAGTTGATCGCCGCCGAGAAAGATCTCGCCCGCTTCCAAACGCTGGTCACCCGAAACGCCGAGACGCAACAGAACGTCGACCTGCAACAGGCCAAGGTCGATCAGACCAAGGCCGCAATCGATGCCGACGTGGCCGCGATCGAAACCGCGCAGACTAATTTTGATTACACCGACATCACGGCGACCACCGACGGGCGCATGGGCGTGCGCATGGTCGATCCCGGCAATATCGTGCATGCCAGCGATCAGGGCGCGATCGCGATCCTGACGCAGACCGAACCGGCCGTCGTCACCTTCACCCTGCCGGCGCAGACGCTCGACGATGTCCGCGACGCGATAAGGCAAGGCAACGTGCAAGTCGCCGCTTACGATCGCGACAATGTTCGCCTGTTGAGCACCGGCACGCTGTCGATGATCGATAATTTGATCGATCAGACCACCGCGACCTATCGCCTCAAAGCCACGTTCGGCAACGAGGACGAAAAATTGTGGCCGGGCGAATTCGTCAATGCGCGGCTCCTGCTGCAGACCCGCAAGAACGTCGTCGTCATCCCGCCGGTCGCCGTGCAGCGCGGCCCGCACGGATTATTCACCTGGGTGGTGAAACAGGACAACATGGTCGAGCCGCGCCCGATCCAGACCGGCGCGACCACCGGTAATCGCACCATCGTCCTTTCGGGCGTTGACGACGGCGATCGCGTTGTCACCGACGGGCAATATAAGCTCGAGACCAATTCGCCCGTCACGCTCGTCCCGCCGCGAACCGCGACCAGCGGGGACGCGACGTGAGCATTTCCGAACCGTTCATCCGGCGGCCGGTCGCGACCACGCTGTTGATGGCGGCGCTCGCCTTTGTCGGCATCGTCTCGTTCCCGTTCCTGCCGGTGGCGCCGCTGCCGCAGGTGGATTTCCCGACGATTCAGATCACGACGACCTGGGCCGGCGCCAGCGCGGAGACCATGGCGACGTCGGTCGCCGCGCCGCTCGAGCAGCAATTCGGCCAAATCGCCGGCATTACCCAAATGACGTCGACGAGCTCGCTCGGCGCCTCGACGATCGTCATCCAGTTCGATCTCAACCGCAACATTGATTCCGCAGGCCAAGACGTGCAGGCGGCGATCACGGTCGCGACCAAGACGCTGCCCCAAGCGCTGACGACGCCGCCGGCCTATAAGAAAGTCAACCCGGCCGACATCCCGGTCCTGTTGTTGTCGGTGCATTCCGACACCCTCCCGCTCATCAATGTCGACGATTACGCCAATCTGTTTCTGGCGCAGCAGCTTTCGCAGGTGAACGGCGTGGCGCAGGTGTCCGTGTTCGGCGACCGCGCGCCGTCGATCCGCGTCCAGGTCGATCCCGGCAAGCTCGCCGCCAACGGGCTGACACTCGAAGAAATCCGCGGCCAGCTCGTCTCCGCGACGACCAATGCCGCCAAGGGCGTGATCAACGGCGATAAGATCACCTTCACAATCGCCGCCAACGACCAGATCACCGACGCCGCCAAGTTCAACGATGTCGTGATCGCTTACCGCAACGGCGCCCCGATCCGGGTGCGCGATGTCGGCCAGGCGGTGTCCGAGCCGGTGGACCGCACCGTCGCCGCCTATCAGAACAACAAAGATGGCGTGATCCTCGCCGTCTTCAAGCAGCCCGGCGCCAACGTCATCGACATCGTCTCATCGATCCAAGGCGAACTGCCGCAACTTACCGCGCGCATCCCGCCAGCGGTCAAGGTCGAAACACTCCTCGACCGCACCGTGACCATCCGCGCCTCGGTGGCCGACGTCGAGTTCACGCTCGTCCTCACCGTCTGCCTGGTCGTGATGGTGATCCTTCTGTTCCTGCGCAATTTCTGGGCGACGCTCATTCCAAGCATCACCGTGCCGCTGGCGCTCGCCGGCTCGTTCGCGGCGATGTACATGATGAATTTCAGCCTCGACAATCTGTCGCTGATGGCGCTCACCATCGCGGTCGGTTTCGTGGTCGACGACGCCATCGTCGTGGTCGAGAACATCTATCGCCACGTCGAGCTCGGCGAGACGCCGTTCACGGCCGCGCTGAAGGGCTCGCGCGAAATCGGCTTCACCGTGCTGTCGATCTCCTGCTCGCTGATCGCGGTGTTCATTCCACTCTTGCTGATGGGCGGCATTATCGGCCGCCTGTTCCGCGAATTCGCGCTGACGGTGACCGCCTCCATCGCGGTCTCGGCGCTGGTGTCGCTGACGCTGGCGCCGATGATGTGCTCGCGCTTCATGCATCGCGAACCGGACACGCATGGCCGCGTCTACCGCTTTATCGAAAGCGGCTTCGACGCCATGATTTCGTTCTACCGGCGCACGCTCGACATCGTGCTGCGCCACCAGCCGATCGTGCTCGGCGTGTTTTTTGCCACGATGGCGTTGACGGTGGCCATGGCCATCGAAATCCCGAAGGGCTTCTTCCCGATCCAGGATACCGGGGTGATTCAGGGTTTCGCCGAGGCCGCGCAAGAGACTTCGCCCAACGAGATGATGCGGCTGCTGCACAATGTCGGTAACGTGCTGTTGCGCGACCCCGATATCGATGGGTTCGGCTCGTTCACCGGCTCGACGGGCGCCGCGAATTCGGCCAATACCGGCCGTTTCTTCATCGTGCTCAAGCCGCGCGACGACCGCAAGATCAACGCTTCGCAGATCATCGACCGGCTACGGCCGCAGCTTGCCAAGCTCGAAGGCGTCAATCTGTTCTTGCAGCCGACGCAGGACATCAATGTCGGCGCCCGGATCGCCCGCGGCAGTTTTCAGTACACGCTGCAGGACACGAATATCGACGAGTTGAACGAGTGGTCGCAAAAGCTTCTGGAGAAGCTGCGCACACTGCCGCAACTCGCCGACGTCACTTCCGATCTCGCCGCCAACGCGCCAAAACTCCAGATCACGATCAATCGCGACCAGGCGGCGCGTTTCGGCATTTCGCCGCAGACGATCGACGACACGCTCAATGACGCGTTCGGCCAGCGCGAGATCACCCAATATTTTACGCAGCTCAAAACCTATTTCGTGGTTCTGGAAATCCTGCCGGACTTGCAGAAGGACCTGTCGACGCTCGACCGCATCTATGTGAAATCGCCGCTCACCGGCGGCGCAGTGCCGCTGACGTCGCTCGTCGCGATCGACAGCAATGGCGTCGGGCCACTCTTGGTTTCGCATCAGGGACAGTTTCCGGCCGTCACCATCACCTTCAACCTGGTGCATGGCGTTGCGCTCGGCCAAGCCGTCGACGCGGTCAACGATGCCTCGCGCGACATCGGCATGCCGCAGGCCATCATCCCGACCTTCCAGGGCAATGCGCAGGCGTTCCAGACGTCGCTGCGCAGCGAGCCGGCCTTGATCGGCGCGGCGCTGATCGTCGTCTACATCATTCTCGGTATCCTCTACGAAAGCTTCATCCATCCGCTGACGATCTTGTCGACGCTGCCGTCGGCCGGCGTCGGCGCGCTGTTGGCGCTGAGCCTCGGTCACATGGATCTGTCGGTGATCGGCATCATCGGCATTATTCTGCTCATCGGCATCGTCAAGAAGAACGGCATCATGCTGGTGGACTTCGCCATCGCCGCCGAGCGCGAACGGCACGCCGAACCGGAGGCCGCGATCCGCGAAGCCTGTTTGCTGCGCTTCCGTCCGATCCTGATGACAACCGCCGCCGCCATGCTCGCCGGCATTCCGCTCGCCATCGGCAGTGGCGCCGGCTCCGAAATGCGCCAGCCGCTCGGCTATGCGATGGTCGGCGGCTTGGCGCTCAGCCAGGTGCTGACGCTCTACACCACCCCGGTCGTCTATCTCTATCTCGACCGGCTGCAGACGCGGCTGTTCGGCTCAAGGCGCGGCCCGATCGAGGACGCCGAGACCGAGGAGCCGGTCCACGCCGTTGCCGCCGAATAGACGTTTAAGAGAAACCGCGTTAGGCCCACAACTCCTTGCTGGCAAGCCGCGCGCCCTTCGCCAGCGCATCGAGCTTCGCCCACATGATGCTGGGGTGAACGCGGCGATAGAACGGGCCCTGGGCAAAGCCGCAATCGGTGCCGGCCAACAGGTTCTCGCGCCCGACGAGCTTGGCGAGCCGCACGATGCGTTGCGCCACAAGCTCCGGATGCTCGACGACGTTGGTGGCATGGCTGATCACGCCGGGAATGAGCACTTGATCCTTCGCAAGCTTGGCGCTCTCCCACACCCGCCATTCGTGTTCGTGACGCGGATTGGCGTTCTCGATGACCAAAGCGCCGACTTTCATTCCTAGGATAAGGTCGACGACATCCTTCAGCGGCACGTCGGACGTGTGCGGGCCGGGCCAGCTACCCCAGCAGACGTGATAACGGATACGGTCGGCCGGGAGGCCGGTGATCGCCTCGTTGAGCACATCGACCTGCAGAGCGAGCCATTTGCGGTAATCGGCAAAGCTGCCCGGCGGCACCATGCGGTCATAAGTGACGGCGGCGCGCGCATCGTCGAGCTGCAACACAAAGCCCGCGTCGATGATCATCTTGTATTCGGTGCGCATCGCCGAGCCGATGGCGCGGATCAGCTCTTCATCGCTTTTGTAATATTCATTCTTGCGATCCGGGATGACGCTCGCCGGCGCCGCGACCGGACGGAACGCTTCCTCGACTTTGACGTCTTTTAGCGCGGATTTGAAGTTAGCGATGTCGCGCGCAAGCTCGGCCTGGCCGGTATAGGCGATCGGCCCGACGCACACCGCCTCGGTCGTCGTCGCGACGTGCTCGCGCGCATCGAGCTCGGCATAGAACTCCGCGAATTTCTCACGGTCGACGCCGCGCGTGAACGGATTGCCGCCCGCCTTGATCGGCCGCCGCTCGAAGCCGCTCAATCGCTCCAGCACATATTGCGACCAACTGATCGACTTGCCGAACTCGCCATCGCTGACAACGTCGATGCCGATATCGGCTTGTTCGCGCACCACTTCGGCGACGGTCTTTTTCAAGCACGCCTGATAGGCGGCCTCGTCATATGGCTTACCCCCCTGTCTAGCGCGCAGGAATTCTTGCAGCTCGGGCGGCCGGATCAGGCTGCCGACATGGGTGGTGAGGATGCGACCGGTGCTGCGCTTCATTCCAACTCTCCGTGACGCCAGCGAAGTAACGCGAGGGAGAGCGTTTGACCATCATTTGGCGCGCTTGCGCAAGCTGATCATGGCCCATTGCAGAAGCGGGCGCGCGATGGGCGCGAGCCCAACCGATGCGACAAATAGTTTTATAGGCCCGGCCGCGCTGTTACGCAGCAGAGCGCGCATTCGGCCTGATGCCAGCGGCGGCGTCAGCGGCGCGCTTGGCACGGTCGAGGATCAGTTCGATCGAAGCCATCTCGACGCGATTGCGGCCGTTGTCCTTGGCGCGGTAGAGCGCGTGATCGGCTTGCGCCAACAGCGCCGCGACATCGAGAACAGCGTCGTAGCTGATCACGACGCCAATGCTGACGGTGGCGACCACCGGCCGGCCATCGACCTCGCGCGCTGCCTCGGCGAAGCAGCGGCGGATCTCATTAGCAACCGCCAAGGCGCGGTCGCGCGAGGCATCCACCAACAGCGCCGCGAATTCCTCGCCGCCGAGCCGGCCGAACAGATCGGCGCGGCGCATGCAATTGCCCGTCACATCGGCAAACACCCGCAGCACGCGATCGCCGACGGCATGACCGAAGCGGTCGTTGATCGATTTGAAATTGTCGAGATCGAGCAGCATGACCGCAATCGGGCACGGATCGGACACTTGCCGCCGCAGTTGCACTTCGCTGTCCTGCAAGAACGCGCGGCGGTTGAAAATGCCGGTGAGCGGATCCACCAAAGCCGCCGTCTTGTGGCGATATTCGGTGCGCTCCTTCGCCATCGCCAAGAGGATGAAGGCGATCGAGATCGTGAACAGCAACGCCTCAAAGCTCAGGACGGTGAGCCACACGCTTTCGAACATGGGATTGTTTGTCGGCGACGATGACAACATCGCGCCGAACGGCGTGCGCAACAGATAAAGCGCGCCATGGGCGAACAACATGAAGATCGCCGGCCAGCGCGAAACCAAAGGCTCGCTGCGCCCGCGCCAAAACTCATAAGCCGTGGCCCAGGTATAGGTGGTGACGATGCCGGAGCTTAACAGCGCGCGGATTTCCCAGGACGCGGCGACGCCCGGGATGCGGCCCAGCACAAGCCATAAAGCCGCGCCGCCGAACATCAGGATCGGCAGCGGCCGGCGATGATCGAACACCCGCGCGCCAGTCCAGGTCAGCGCGAACGCCGTGAACAGCATCGCATTGGCGAGATCGATCGAGATCAGATCGGGCGCCGTTCCGTAGGTGCCGAACAGCGCGATCGAGGCGGCGCGCAGCAGGTCGGCGAAGCCCCACCACGCCACGCCATGGATCGAAGTGTTTTGCACCCAGGCAAACAGCAGCAGCAATCCAAGGATTGCTTCCACATAGATCGTGACAAGGAATAAAGTATTGACGTCGAGATTCATCGCGCTCGGCCAGACTGCCCCCTAATCGGGGCATGGAGTGCTGAAAACACCCTCTTGCCGGCTTAGCTCCGGCGCAGAAAAGAATCCGTGAATGGGCTAGTGAATAGGCTCATAGGCCGAGCCGTTTTGCGGCGTTATGGTTTCAATGGTGTTTCGTAATATGGCGGCATTTGAGCTAAGCTTGTTCCAAGGTGCTGAATATTTAGGATTCTTCAGTCGCGCCGCGGTCCCGGGAAATCAAAAAATGCAGACACGAAACGGAATCATCGAGGCGATCGGCGACACGCCATTGATAAAGCTCGAGCGTGTGTCGGCTGAGACCGGATGCACCATCCTCGGCAAGGCCGAATTCATGAATCCGGGCCAGTCGGTCAAGGACCGCGCCGCCTTGTTCATCATCGAAGACGCGGTGAAGAAGGGTGAGCTGCGGCCCGGCGGCGTTGTCGTCGAAGGCACGGCCGGCAATACCGGAATAGGCCTCGCGCTGGTCGGCAATGCGCTCGGGTTTCGCTCGGTGATCGTGATCCCGGAAACGCAAAGCCAGGAAAAGAAGGACACACTGCGGCTGTGCGGTGCGGAATTGATCGAGGTGCCGGCGGTGCCCTATTCCAACCCGAACAATTACGTCAAACTCTCCGGCCGGCTTGCGGCGCAATTGGCCAAGACCGAAAAGAACGGCGCCATCTGGGCCAATCAGTTCGACAATGTCGCCAATCGTCGGGCCCATATCGAGGGCACGGGACCGGAAATCTGGGACCAGACCGACGGCAAGGTCGACGGCTTCATCTGCTCGGTCGGCTCGGGCGGCACGCTCGCCGGCGTCGCCATGGCGCTCAAGGCGCGCAATAAGAATATCCGCATCGGTCTCGCCGATCCGATGGGCGCAGCCCTCTACAGCTATTACACGACAGGCACGCTGAAGTCGGAAGGCTCCTCGATCACCGAAGGCATCGGACAGGGCCGCATCACCAAGAATCTCGAAGGTGCGCCGATCGATGTTGCCTATCAGATTCCCGACGCCGAAGCGGTGCCGATCGTATTCGATCTGCTCGAACACGAAGGGCTGTGCCTTGGCGGCTCAACCGGCATCAACATCGCCGGCGCCGTGCGTCTCGCCAAGGAACTCGGACCGGGCCACATCATCGTGACCGTGCTTTGCGACTATGGCACGCGCTACCAGTCGAAACTCTTTAACCCGGCATTCCTGCGCGAGAAGAAGCTGCCGGTGCCGGAATGGCTCGAGCGCAAATCGAGCATCCCGGTTCCCTACGAAAAGACTTAATTTGATGAGCTTGGCGGAATGAAGTTCGGAAAATGAACTTCGGAACTTGCGCGGCGTTAGGTCATTGAGGTCAATCATGTTGAGAATAGACAACACCCCTCCTCCGTCGCCCACGAGCCGCTGGCTGGTATCGACGGATTGGCTGGCCGAGCGATTGAACGATCCTAGTCTCATTCCCGTCGATGGCTCTTATTTCCTGCCGACGCAGAAGCGCGACGCGCTTGCCGAATATCGCGCCGGCCATATCCCCGGCGCCGTGTTCTTCGATATCGAGGCGGTGAGCGATCATTCGACCGATCTGCCGCACATGCTGCCCGGCCCCAAGCAATTCGGCGAAGCCGTCGGCGGGCTCGGCATCGGCGATGGCGACACCGTTGTCGTTTATGACAGCACCGGATTGTTTTCGGCGGCGCGGGTGTGGTGGACGTTCCGCATCTTCGGCGCCAAGTCGGTCTACATTCTCGACGGCGGCCTGCCGAAGTGGAAAGCTGAAGCGCGCCAGATCGACACCAGCGAAAGCAAGCGCGCGCCGAAGAAATTCAATGCGGAGATGAATGTCGGCGCCGTGGCGCTTCTCGATGACGTGCGCATGGCGCTGACCGACGGCAGCGCGCAGGTCGTGGATGCCCGCTCGGCGGAGCGTTTTGCCGGCAAGGCGCCGGAGCCGCGGCCGGGCCTGAGTTCGGGCCACATGCCGGGGGCGTTCAACGTGCCTTACGACAAGCTCATCGAGAACGGCCGGCTGGCATCACGCGATCGGGTTGCCGCGGCATTCAAATCCGCCGGCGTCGATCTCGACAAGCCGATCATCACGAGCTGCGGTTCAGGCGTAACCGCTGCGATCCTGACCTTCGCGCTTGAATCGCTCGGCAAGGCGCCGAAGGGTCTCTACGACGGCTCATGGGCGGAATGGGGCTCGCGGCCCGACTTGCCGATTGAGCGCGACAAATAAATGCCGAATGCGAAGCCCGTCGCTCTGATGACAGGCGGAGCGAAGGGTATTGGCCGTGGCGCAAGCCGCAGAATCGCTGAGACCGTGGCGTGGCTGCTCGACGCCAAGCGCTCGGGCTTTGTCACCGGTGTCAATTCCGTGATCGATGGCGGCATCTGGCAGCATGACGCGTGAGATCATTTTGAAGAATAATATTGCGTCACAGATGACTTATGAGGAATAATTTAGCCGCATTTTGAGATATGATGCGGCCATGATTTTCCGTCAGCTCTTTGAAAGCACGTCCGGCACCTACACTTACCTTCTCGCCAGCCGGCAAGGCGGCGAGGCGCTGATCATCGATCCCGTCTTGGAGAAGGTCGACCGCTATTTGCAGCTCGTCCGCGAGCTTGACCTGAAGCTGGTGAAGGCCGTCGACACCCATTTGCACGCCGATCACATTACCGGGCTTGGCGCGCTGCGCGACCGCACACATTGCGTCACGGTGATGGGCGAGCAGACCCATGCCGACGTCGTGTCGATGCGCGTCGCCGAAGGCGACCGCGTCGAGATCGAGGGCCTACGGCTCGACGTGCTCTATACGCCCGGCCACACCGACGACAGCTATTCGTTCCTGCTCGCTGATCGCGTGTTCACCGGCGACACGCTGCTGATCCGCGGCACCGGGCGCACCGACTTCCAGAACGGCGATCCGCGCGCGCAATACGATTCCATTTTCAACAAACTGTTGAAGCTGCCCGATGCCACGTTCGTCTTCCCCGCGCACGACTACAAAGGCGACACGGTCTCGACGATCGGCGAGGAGAAACTGTTCAATCCGCGGCTCAAGGTGACGTCGGTGGACGAATATGCCGAGCTGATGAACAGTCTGAAATTGCCGAACCCGAAAATGATGGACGTGGCGGTGCCGGCCAATATGCATGTCGGCCTGCACCAGGAGGAAGTCGCGCGCAAGGGCTGGACTCTATCGGCGGCGGACGCCATCGCCGTGCGGGGGCGCCCGGACATCGCCATCGTCGATTTGCGCGAACGAAGCGAGCGCGAGAAGCACGGCATCATTCCAGGCTCGCTGCATTCGCCTTATCGGAATTTGCAGGACGAGATCGGCTCAGGCGGCATGCTCCACGAACTCGCGGCTGGATCCGGCAAACGGATCGTTTTCTTCTGCGCCTTCGGCGAGCGCTCGGCGATGGCGGTGCAAGCCGCGCAGGACGCCGGCCTGAAAACCGCATGTCACATCGCCGGCGGCATCGACGCTTGGAAGAAAGCAAACGGGCCGCTGGCGCGCAGTTAAGGCGGGCCTCCCAAGGGAATGACGCTCACTCCACCTTGATCCCGGCTGCCTTCACCAGCGCGATGTTCTGCGCGACTTCTTTTTTGACCAGTGCATCGAACTCCGCGGGCGACAGCGGCATCGGCTCCATGCCCTGCGGCTTGAGCTTATCCACCACGGCTGAATCGGCCAGTGCTTTTTGCGTGTCCGCACGCAGCCGTTCGAGGATGGCGCGGTCGGTTTTCGCCGGCACGAACATGCCCATCCAGAATATGTAGTCGGAATCCGCAAAGCCGAGCTCGATCGTGGTCGGCACATTGGGCAGCGACACCGTGCGCTTTTGCGTGCAGACCGCCAGCGCCAGGAGCTTGTTGTCGGTGATGAACGGCAGCGCCGACGGCACGCCCATGCAGGCAAAATCGACGCGGCCCGTCATGACCTCGGTGATGGCTTCGACGCCGCCCTTGAACGGCACATGCGTCGCGTTGAAGCCGGCGCTGAGGCGAAGCCGCTCGGCGGCCAGATGCGTCGCGCTGCCGACACCCGCGGAGGCAAAGGTCATGTTTCCCGCCTTCGCGGCCGCGACCATGTCCTTCAGCGTCTTGATGCCTTTCGACGGCGCGATGATGACGACGTTTGGAACGCTGCCGAATGGAATGACTGCGGAAAAATCGCGCGTCACGTCATAGGATGCGTTCGGATAGATGGCGGGTGCCGACGTATGCGCCGAGGCGTTGACCAGGATCGTGTAGCCGTCCGGCGGCGATTGCGCGACGAGCGCGCAGCCGATCGTGCCGCCCGCCCCGCCCCGGTTTTCCACGACGATCGGTTGGCCAAGCCGCCGCGACAGCGGATCGAGCACGATGCGCCCGACAATGTCGATGCTGCTCCCGGCCGAAAACGGAATGACGGCGCGGATCGGCCGCGACGGCCAGCTTGCCTCGGCCGAAACCAGTTTCGGCAGCGCCGGGATCGAGAGCGCGGCAATGGCGGTTTTTACAAATCCGCGGCGCGTTGTCATGGATGCTTCCCCTGTATTTTGTAGCCGTAGATCATGCGTCTACGCGCGTGCAGCATCGGGGAAGCTTTACGCGAAAGCAAGCGTCCGGGTCATCTGCCGCACAACCGAGAAATCGGGATAGGGGTGGCCGCCGGGGTTTTGAAATGAGCATCCGCGATTGCGCTTCGGTCCCTGCATTCCTTCGCCACCATCAGGCTGGATAGAGGACTTCCACCTCCAAGCTGTCCATCATGCTCGGCACACAAACGAAAGCCGCAGCACCAGGTGCTGCGGCTTCGCAAAATACGCCCGCTGCAGGGAGGTTAAATTCAGCGAGCGCCGGTAATTTCTGATTTAGGCTTGGTCAGAGCCGCGAGCCTTGATCGCCGTCGTCGCCGAGATTCTGCGTTCGGCCGCTATTGTCCTGGTCGAGCATGCGGCCGCCATGGCCCAAGCCGGGACCGCCGCGGCCGTAGCCTTCGCCAAACCGGCGCCAGCCTTGGAAACCGGGATGATGCGGCCGCAGCATATGCGCGAGCACCGTAAAACGGCTCTTCTGCGCATCATCGAGGCTTTGATAAAGCGGCGCGCCGGCATCGGCGACCTTCTTCAGCGCGGCGCTCCTTTTCGACATGTTGTCGGCGCGGCGCGACAGCCGATCGAACGGCGACATGGCTTGTTGTTCGGGTTGCTGCGCCTGCTGCTGGGATTGCTGTTGATCCTGCGCCTCCCGCGCCTTGATGCGATCGACGCGCAATTGCGCCATATCGCGCACGGCCTGTTCGAAGGCCGGCCAATTTTTCGCCTGATCGGGCGTGAGTTCGAGACCGGCCTTCATCGCCGCGATCCGCGCGTCGGTGAAAGCTGCGACATCCGCCGCGCTCGGACGGTGGCGGAACTCGGCGCGCCGACCGTCGGCATTAAAGCCGCGACCGCCGAAACCATCGCGACCGCCGAAACCTTGTTGCGCATAGACGAAACTTGAGCCGGCGATGGCAAGAAGCGCCGCCGCGGCGATGACTGGCTTTAACATGTATCCTCCAAATTCCGAAGACTTTCGGACTTGAGACATTCAGCTTTGCACCAAATAAAGAACCAGCGCGGCAACAACACAAGTTAAACATTCTTCAGGTTGAAGCGTTTCCAAGATTACAGCTTTGTAATCTCGGAACACTTTGTAGTGACGATGCGATCTTGTTGAAGCTTTCGTCCGCCGCACCAATGCCGCGGCACCAGTCGGTGGTGCTTCAGCGCAACACCTGTTGCAGGAACAGCCGCGCGCGCTCGTGCTGGGGATGGTCGAAGAAGTTTTTCGGCTCGTCGATCTCGACGATCTGGCCGTCATCCATGAAGATGATGCGGTCGGCGACTTGCCGCGCAAAGCCCATTTCGTGCGACACCACGAGCATGGTGATGCCGTCGCTCGCCAATCCCACCATCGTATCGAGCACTTCCTTCACCATTTCCGGATCGAGCGCGGACGTCGGCTCGTCGAACAGCATGATCTTCGGGTTCATGCACAACGCGCGCGCGATGGCGACGCGCTGCTGCTGGCCGCCGGACAGGCGTCCCGGATATTTCTGCGCCTGCTCGGGAATTTTCACGCGCGTCAAAAAACGCATCGCCAGTTCCTCGGCGTCCTTTTTCGGCATGTGGCGCACCCGGATCGGCGCCAGCGTGCAGTTCTCCAGCACCGTGAGATGCGGAAACAGATTGAACTGCTGAAACACCATGCCGACGTCGCGGCGCACGGCGAGGATCTGCTTGGGATCGTCGTTGAGCTCGATGCCGTCGACGACGATGCGCCCGCGCTGCCAGTCCTCCAGACGATTGATGCAGCGCAGCAGCGTCGACTTCCCTCCCCCCGACGGACCGCAAATGACGATGCGTTCGCCGCGCGTGACAGTCACATTGATGTCGCGCAAGGCGTGAAACTCGCCATACCATTTGTGCAGGCCGATGACCTCGATCGCGGGCTCCGTTGCCGCTGCCTGTGACTGATTCGGACGATCTTCCATCAAGGCTCCTTAGAGCATGATCGCGAAAGTGGAAACCGGTTTTCGGAAAAGATCATGCTCAAACGAAAAACTAGACCTTGATCCCATTCAATTGAATTGGATCATGGTCTAGCGCCGGTGCGCGCGGGCAAGCCGCGTTTCGACGTTTCGTGCATAACGCGACATGCCGTAGCAGCATATAAAGTAAAATGCCGCGGCGAAGGCGTAGCCGGTGACGCTGGTGTTCGGCGTCGCCCAATGCGGATCGACGCGCGCGGCTTCGATGGTGCGTAGAAAATCGAAAATGCCGACGATAAAAACCAGCGACGTATCCTTGAATAGTCCGATGAACGTATTGACGATATTCGGCAGCGTCACCCGCAGCGCCTGCGGCAAGATGACGAGCCCCATCACGCGCCAGAACGTCAGTCCCAGCGCTTGCGCCGCTTCGTATTGGCCGCGCGGCACCGACGCAAGGCCGCCGCGTACGACTTCCGCCATATAGGCCGACGCGAACAGCGCCACGCCGACCAGCGCGCGCACGAGCTTGTCCGGTGCAAAGCGCTCGGGAACGAAGAGCGGCAGCATGACGCTGGCCATGAACAGCACGGTGATCAGCGGCACGCCGCGGACGAACTCGATGAAAGTGATCGAGAAGAATTTCACGACCGGAATATCGGAGCGCCGCCCGAGCGCCAGCAAAATACCGAACGGCAGGGAGACCACGATGCCGACTGTCGCAACGACAATGGTTACGAGTATGCCGCCCCACAGCGAGGTCGGTACGCTGACGAGGCCGAGAAACGGCACGCCGCTTAACAGGCCGAAAGACAGAATCGGCAGCACCGCAAAGAAATAGATGGCGCCGATGCCGCGGCGCGGCGCCGACAGCCACGCCAGCCAGGCGATACCGAGCGCAAGCGCCGCAAAAAACAGATCGACCCGCCAGCGCTCGCCGTACGGGTAGAAGCCATAGACGAAATAGGAGAACCAGACGCGGATATAGGCCCAGCAGGCGCCGGGATCCGGATTTTGCGGCGAAGCCAAACACGCCTCGCGATCATTCGCCGACCAGATCGCATCGAATAAAAAGAACCGCAGCAATGGCGGGATCCCCCAGGCGAGAAACGCCACGCAAGTCACCGTCATTGCGATATTGACCGGCGAAGAAAACAAATTCTCGCGCAGCCAGATGATGGCGCCGCGTCGCGCCGAAGGCGGCGGCAGCCGCTCCGCCGGCGCTGAGCGCAGATAGGTTTTGCCGGCGGCGGCTGACATCACTTAGCGCTCCACGACGCCCACGGCGTGCCCATACCAATTCATGAGCAGCGAGGTGCAGAGGCTGATGGTGAGATAGACCGCCATGGTGACGGCGACGATCTCGATCGCCTGCCCGGTGATGAACAGCACGCTGCCGGTGAAGACCTGAAAGAGATCGGGATAACCGATGGCGACGGCGAGCGAGGAGTTTTTGATCAAGTTGAGATATTGGCTGGTCAGCGGCGGCACGATGACGCGCATCGCTTGCGGAACGACGATCCGGCGCAGCGTCGTGCCGGGCCGCAAGCCGAGCGCCTGCGCCGCCTCCGTCTGGCCCTGCGGCACGGCCAGCAGACCAGCGCGCACCACTTCGGCGATAAAGGCCGCCGTATAGATCGACAGCGCGAACAGGAGCGCGGCGAATTCCGGAAGAATTTCAACGCCGCCCTGCACGTTGAAGCGGCCAAGATTGGGAAACCTGAAAGACAGCGGCGTGCCGGCCGAAAGAAATACGAGCGCCGGCAGCACAACGATCAGACCGAGTACAACCCAGCGGATATGGAAACGCTCGCCCGTTTGATCCCGACGCCGGCGCGCCCAGACGCTCAGACCGAGCGTGGCGATGGCACCAAAGAGAAAAGCGATCAGGACGTAGCGGAAGTTTTCCGAAAATTGCGGCCGCGGCAGAAACAAACCGCGATTGTTGAAGAACCCGCCGCCCGGAAGCGTCATGCTGCCGTGCAATTCGGGCAGCGTTTTGAGCACGGCGTTATACCAGAACAAAAGCTGCAGCAGGAGCGGTACGTTGCGAATCAATTCGACATAGCCGCCGGCGAGATGCGACACCAGCCAATTGCGCGACAGCCGCGCGATGCCGATGGTGAAGCCCAGCACGGTCGCGAGCACGATGGCAATGCCGGCAACCAGGAGCGTGTTGAGAAGGCCGACCCAGAACGCGCGGCCGAACGTCGACGTGCTCGACGAGTAAGCGATCAGCGTCTGGCTGATATCGAAGCCCGCGGTATTGTCCCAGAAGCCGAAGCCCGACGCGATATGCGCTGCCGCGAGGTTGCGCGCGGCATTGACGGCTGCGGCGTAAAACAGCCCGCCGACGACGGCGACGAGCGCGACTTGAACGGCGATGTTGCCAAGCCGCCGGGCGCGGCGCGGTCTTGCGATCTCAGCCATGAGCCGGCCTATCAATAGGCCCGCTAGCCGTCACGCGCGAACCGGTAACCGCAACGGCCGGCGAGCACGCGACGTCTCAGCGCACCGGTATGCCGTACTGCAAGCCGCCCTTGGTCCACAGCGCGTTCAGGCCGCGCGCGATCTTCAACGGCGAGCCCTGACCGACATTGCGCTCGAAGCTTTCGCCGTAATTGCCGACGGCTTTGATGATGCGAACGGCCCAATCGTCGGTGAGGCCCATGCCCGAGCCGAACTTGCCTTCGACGCCGAGCAAGCGGCGGATGTCGGGATTAGCCGACTTCATCATGTCATCGACGTTCTTTTGCGTCACGCCGAGCTCCTCGGCATTGACCATCGCGTAATGCGTCCAGCGCACGATGTCTTCCCAGGCATCATCGCCCTGGCGGACCGCGGGGCTGAGCGGCTCTTTGGAGATGATTTCCGGCAAGACGATATTCGCCGATGGATCGGTCAGCCGCAGCCGTTCGCCGTAAAGGCCGGAAGAATCGGTGGTATATGAATCGCAGCGGCTGGTGTCATAAGCTTTCACCGCCTCGTCCGCCGTCGCGAAGGTCACGGTCTTGAGCGTCATGTTGTTGGAGCGGAAATAGTCGGCGAGATTGAGCTCGGTCGTGGTGCCCTGCTGCACGCAGACGGAGGCGTCGTTCAACTCCAGCGCCGAATTCACCTTCAGCGACTTGCGCACCATGAAGCCCTGGCCGTCGTAGAAATTGACGTCGGCAAAATCGATGCCGAGCGACGTATCGCGCGACATCGTCCAGGTGGTGTTGCGCGACAAGACATCGATCTCGCCGGTTTGCAGGGAGGTGATGCGGTTGGCCGCCGTGAGCGGCACGAATTTGACCTTGGTCGGATCGTTGAAAATCGCCGCCGCGATGGCACGGCAGAAGTCGACGTCGAAGCCCACCCAATTGCCTTGCGGATCGGGCAAGCCGAAGCCGGCCAGCGTGCCGTTGGCGCCGCAAACGAGCTGGCCGCGATCCTGCACGGCCTTGAGCGTCGCCTGCGCGGAGGCGGCCTGGGTGCCAAAAGCGACAATGAGTGCGAAGGCGAGTGCCGTAGCTACACGTTTCATGACATGACTCATGACTTCAGCCTTTCTGCATGAGGCGCGCGCTAAAGCCCCGCCAGCGGGGCGCGCATGAGGCGAGTAATCCAGGCGAGTGATCCATCCGCGAACGATTAAAGTGCCGATCCGCCAGCGAAATGACAGCAAGTACGGCCATCTGAGAACGATCGCGTTGCAAGGTCAAGGGGTTGACGAAAAGGGGTAGTGTCTCAGTTTGAAAATCAGCCCACTTGACGGGGTTTGAATACGGGCCGCTTCCAGCCTATTCTTAACGGTAGGCAATGGGCTAACCATGGCAGATCATGTGATGGAGGAACTCAAGATGGCGATTCCCGCTGATACGGGGAGACCGGTAGCTGTCGTGCTTTACGTGATGGCGATGATAGCCGTCATAGTCGGTGTAGATATCGCGTTTTTCAGAAATCTACTCTGGGAACGACTCGCAATGAATATTGGCATTGTTTTGGTGTTCGGAGCGTTCTATTTCAAATTCCTGCGGCCATGAACAAGGCGCTCAATAACAATATACCCGGTTGACCAACCGCGTTCTCAAAAAAGATCGAGAACCACATCTACATGGTCGCGCTCTACACGATGTTCTATAATTTCATCCGCATCCATAAGACGCTGAAGAAGTCGCCGGCCATGGCTGCGCGCGTGTCGGATCGGCTTTGGAGCATGGAAGACATTGCAATGGCGACCGAACCGACTGCGCCAGCAAAGCGCGGCGCTTACAAAAAGTCGTCTGGCAAGATTTCAAACTGAGACACTACCACGAAAAGCCTTTATTGCCGAAGGTAATGGCGCGAACGAAAGGCGCACAAGGTCCCTTGATTTGGACCCGCTCATGACGGCGGGCAAACCGTGCGCCGGCAATGCATGAGCGAGGTCCGAGACATCCCGGCATGAAAAAGAAAAGCAACGGCCAAAACGCCCACCGCGCGGCTACCAAAGTCGTGACCGCCGGGCGCGATCCGGCTTCCTACCACGGCTTCGTCAATCCGCCGGTCTACCACGCCTCGACGGTGCTCTATCCGAGCGCCGAGGATTTCGTCGCCCACCGCGCGCGCTACCAGTATGGCCGGCGCGGCACGCCGACCACGGAGGCGCTCGAATCCGCGTTGGCCGAGCTCGAAGGGCCGCACTGCGCCGGCGTGTCACTTTTGCCGTCGGGGCTCGCGGCGATTTCCGCGGCGCTGTTGGCGGTGGTGCAGGCCGGCGACCATATCCTCGTCACCGACAGCGCCTATCAGCCGGCGCGCAATTTCTGCGAGCAGGTTCTCAAGCGGCTCGGCGTCACCACGACCTATTTCGATCCGCTGATCGGCGCCGTCGGTAACGAGGATATGGTCGCCGACCTGTTCAAGCCGAACACGCGGCTCATCTATCTCGAATCGCCGGGCTCGCTCAGCTTCGAGATGCAGGACACGGCGGCGCTGGCGAAGATCGCGCACGACAAAGGCGCGCTGGTGCTGATGGACAATACCTGGGCGACACCGCTTTATTTCCGCCCGCTCGACCACGGCGTCGATCTGGCGATCCAGGCCGGCACCAAATATATCGGCGGCCATTCCGACGTGATGCTCGGCACCGTGTCGGCCAATGCGGCGACGGTTGCGGCGCTGAAAACCAGCGTTCGCGTCAACGGCTTGTGCGAAGGACCCGACGACGTCTATCTCGGGCTCCGCGGCCTGCGCACGCTCGATGTGCGCCTTGAGCGGCATTACAAATCGGGTGTTGCAGTGGCGCGCTGGCTTGAAGCGCGCCCCGAGGTGTTGCGCATGCTGCACCCTGCCCTGCCGAGCCATCCGGGACATGCGATCTGGAAGCGCGATTTCACCGGCGCCTGCGGCCTGTTCAGCATGGTGCTCAAACCGGTGCCGCAGAAAGCGGTCTATGCCTTCCTCGACGAGCTCGAACTGTTCGGCATCGGCGCCTCATGGGGCGGCTACGAGAGCCTCGCCATCCCGTTCGACTGCACGCCGGTGCGCACCGCGACGACTTGGGCGCCGGGTGGGCCGACGGTGCGGTTTCATATCGGGCTTGAGGCGGTGGAGGATCTTTGCGCTGATCTCGAGCGCGGATTTGCGGCGATGGCGAAGGCGGCGCAGGCGTGAACCGGGGAAAGTTTCGGGAGACAAATTGGAGAGCTGAGTGTCGTGTTTAATGACTGGACCATGGCCCGGAAATTAAGATTCTCTCTGTCTGGATTGAGCGGCCTGGCGATTTTCGCCATCGTGGTCATTTTATTGCAGCGCAATTTTCCGGATCTTGATGATCACATCATCGCGGTGATCGCTCAAGCTATATCGGTCCCTTTGGGAATACTCTTTGCAATCGGCATCTATAAGCCCATCATGCTGAAGCTGTTTCCCGATAAAGGTTCAAATAAATAGATAGATGGGTTGAGCCCTTGCGAAACCCATCATGCAGCCTCTCGGATTGATGATGGGTATCGCTGCGCTCCACCCATCCTACGGAGCTACGCCGCTACGCCGCCGCCGTCTTGCGATCGCGCAGCACGAAATAAAGATTGCGCGCATAGACGAAGAACGAGAACGCTTGTCCAGCGATGAACACGGCGTCCTTGCGATAGAGCGCGTAGACCAGAAGCAGCACCCCGCCGAAGATTGAAAAAATCCAGAACGCCACCGGGATGACGCTGTGGCCGGCGCGCTCGCTCGCGATCCACTGCACCACAAAGCGCATCGTAAACATCGCCTGCGCGATGAAGCCGAGCAGCACCCACCAATCGAGCCGGGTGACGAAAACGTCGGAGAGATAGGCGCCGACCGCGTGCGACATATCAATGAGCAAGGGTAACCTCCTGCGATTGCGCAACGCGTTTCTTGCGCGAAATGAGCCACCAGACGCCGGCGAGGTCGAGAATGCCGACCCAAAGCCGATCGAAGAAACCGTAATTCGACACGCCGGAATGGCGCGGCCGGTCGACCACGTCGACATAGCCGATGTCAAAGCCTTCGCGGCGGACCAGCGCCGGCAGAAACCGATGCAGCGCGTCGAAATACGGCAGCGACAGGAACAGATCGCGCCGGAACGCTTTCAGTCCGCAGCCGGTATCGCGGGTGCCGTCCTTGAGCACCGCGCCGCGCACCGCATTGGCGATGCGCGATTGCAGTTTCTTGAAGCCCGACGCCTTGCGGCCGACGCGCTGCCCGGCGACGAGGCCGATGCGGGGAGCGCCGTCTTCGAGCACGGCGATCATTTTCGGAATGAAAGCCGGATCGTTTTGGCCGTCGCCGTCGATGGTCGCAATGATCGGCGCATGCGCCATGGTGACGCCGGTGCGGATCGCCGCCGACTGGCCGCACGACTGCGCATGCCGGATTTGCCGAAGCCACGGGCGCTGCACCATCAGGCCGAGCAATTCCTGCTCGGTGCCGTCGGTCGAGCCATCGTTGACATAGACAATCTCGAAGGCGCGGCCAGCCAAGGCGCCTTGCAAGGCTGCGGCAATCTCGCCAATCAGCGGCGCGACATTGCCGACCTCGTTGCGCACCGGCACGACGACCGATATGGCGGGACGAGCGCCCCCGTTGCTCTGCGGCATATTATTTTCGGACATGTTACCTTTTCGGATTGCCGCAAGCTTCTAAAGCGCATCACGTCCGGGTTCAATCCGCCGAAATTTTAAGCGAATCCATATAGTTAGGATGCCGTCCGGAAAATATCTCGTGGAAAGCGGCCTTGATCCGCCGTAACGACGGCCCCGGATAGGCGGAGAGATCGTGCGCGCAGAACACCAGCCGCCGCGCCGCAAACCAGCGGCGCAGCAGAAATGCGCCCGCGGCGCCGGTCAGCGCGCCGGCAATCACGTCGCTTGGATGATGCGCGACCACAAAGACCCGGCTGAGCATGATGGTGATCGCGTAGACCCACATCACCGGGCGCGTGCGCGGCCAGATCGCGCCGATCGCAATCGCGGCGGCGACCGCTGTCGTCGAATGCCCCGACGGCATGCTGGCGTATTCGGACCGCCAGATGAACGGCCGATAGGCGAACGGGTCGTCAAAACCGCCAACATAAGGGCGTGCCCGGCCGATCAGGCGCTTGACGATGGTGACGAACAGCCCGGGCACGCCGATCGCCAGAAACAGAAAGCCAAAGCGGGCCGCAAGCGCGGTGAGGACGCCGCGCGACATGCGCGACAGCGCAGGCGAGATCACCGCTGCGAGACCCATCACGGCAAAACCAAATGGAATGAGAAACCAGCCGGACAGCCCGAAATTGGTGATTTTCTCGAACGCCTCTCGGAACCAGACCGGCTCATGGTTTGCCCACGTGCTCGCGGCAGTGTCGAGGACGAACATCGAAATCACGACAACGACGAGCGTGGCAATAGTAGCGGCAATGGCGGGCGTGTGTGGCCGCAACATAGCGGCCGGCGGCGGCGGCGCTATGGCCTGCGTCCAGCGCTCGAGATTTTTCGCCGTATTGCGGAGAAGCGCCTGCCAAAAATTATCGGTGACGAATTGCGGATCGCCACCGTTCACAGCGCGCTCGCCGATTGAAAGACCGCGATGGTGAGCGGCTTGCCGACGCTGATATTGTAGGCGTCGATGCGCGGGCCGCGATCGTAATGCAGCCCGATCGCTTCCGCGCGCAGCGCAAAGGCGCGCTCCTGCTTCGCGTCAACGAAGGCAAAACGGCAACTCCCCAGCCGCAGGAAATCAGCGGCGCCTTCCGCGTCGGTGAAACGTATCGCCGTGCTGGTGAGGAACACGAGGCTCGGTTCTTCGTAACCGGCGCTGGCCGCAAGCGGATGCTCGCAAGGCGCCTCCTTCAGCACCTGCGCCAGCGCCACCGCGGGAAAGCCCGGACCGAGCGAAGGCACAACCACGCCATAGACGCCGAAGGCCATCAGCACCGCAGCCGCGGTGGCGCGCAGGAAGGCGCGCTCGGCGCCGTCGTCGTCGTACAACTGCCAGGCAAACAACCCGCACACGACCGCGACCGCGAAGAACGGCCAAGCAACCAGGGCCAAGCCGCGACCGATCATGACCGCGCCGATGATTGCCAGCACGCTGACGATGCCCGGCACCAGGAACCACCAAATGACGCCGCGCACCAGCCAGACCTGGCGCGACAGCACCCGCGATTCCACAGCGCCGGCAATGAGAATGGCAATCGCGGGATAAAGCGGCAGCACATAATGCGGCAGCTTGGTCACGACCAATTCGAACACGATCCACGACGGCACGAGCCACGCCAGGAGAAACCGCGCCGCCGGCTCCTTGCGCACCGCCCACACCGCGGGCGCCGCGAGCCCTGCGAGTATCGAGGCGGGAAAGAATGTCGCGAAGAACAGGATCACATAGAGCCCGGGCGGCGCGCCGTGCGCCTCTTGCGCGTTCGCCACCTTGGCGAGCATGTCCTCGCCGACCGAGGCGACCAGGAACTCGCGCCCAACGCGCATGTAAATCGCGATGAACCACGGCAGGACGATGAGCAGGAGCCACAAAAAGCCGGCGAGCGGACGCAGCGCCAACAGCCAGCGCGCGGAACGATCGAGGACCGACAGCGTCAGTGCGGCAAGGCCGACGACCATCAGGATAAGCGGCCCCTTGATCAGAATGCTGAAGGCGAGCGCCGTCCAAAAAACCGCGAGCAGTCCCCACCCCGGCGGGTCGGCGTCACTGCGGCGCGACGCAAGATAGACGCGCGCGAGAACGGCCATCGCAACGACGACGGTGAACAGCAGCATGGCGTCGGTCTTGGCGAGACGCGCTTCGACGCTGAGGATTGCCGAGGCCGACATCATCAGGCCCGCCAGCACCGCGCCGCGCCGGCTGACGAAGGCGAGCGCGCACCAATAGGTCGCCAAGACCGCGCCGACGGCGCCGATCAGCGACGGCACGCGGTAGAGCCAGATTTTTGCGCGCGCGTTCGGCACGCCGAGCGCGCTTGCCGTGTTTACCACCGCCGCTTGCAGCCAATAGATGCCGACCGGTTTGCGGTAGCGCACATCGTCCTGGTAGCGGATATCGATGTAATCGCCGGACTCGATCATCTGCTTGGTGGCTTGGGCGAAATAGGCCTCGTCGCGATCGACCGGCGGGATTTGGAAAAATCCCGGCAGGAACGTGAGCAAGGACACAAATAGCAGGACGATCACCGCGCCACGATGCGACGTCGCGGCGAAGTCGAAAACGACCGAAAAGCCTTTCGATGGCCAGTAGGACCGCGATGCCTCGGTGCTGGTCGTGCTCATGTCGCTTTGGACGTTTTGACGCTAACTAGCCGCCGACAATAGTGAAATCCGCTCCGCCGGGGAATGGGAAAGGTGCGCGGCTAGTGTGCGCTCCCCGCCTCCGGCGTGATGGCCCCTAGCGCAGTCGGGGTGCCGTCGTCCACTCGCACAACGACGCTATCGGCTGAGCCGGAGGCGTCCATCACCGTGACGCGCGAAAAACCGGGGCCTGAGGGGTTGAAGAACAGCGCGCTCGTGCCACCGCCCAAACGCCCACCCACTCCCTCCCCCACGACCGGAACGCCGTTGACGAGGACGGTCAGCGGCGACACCGCGCCGGTCACTTTCAGCACCACCGGATCGGAATTGCCGTCCGTCTTTGTCAAATCAAGACGGGCGCCGTCCGGCGGAAACATGATGCGCAGCGGCGGCTGCGCCGTGGCGCCCGCCAAACGTCCGGGCTGAAAGTGCCGCAGCGGCGGCGGCAGCTTCGCATTCGACGCGAACACCACGCCCGCAGGCGGACGTGGTAGCAGACTGGGCAATTGCCCGCTCGATCCGCCGATGCGCGCGAACGCATCGAACAGGATCGGCGCGGCCGCCTCGCGGCCAACGAGGCCCGGCACCGGCGCGCCGTCGGGCCGGCCGACCCAAACACCGATCGTGTGTTTGCCGTCGAAGCCGACCGACCACGCGTCGCGGTAGCCGTAGCTGGTGCCGGTCTTGAACGCGATGCGGCCGGCAACGCCGTTTTCGGGCGGCGGCGAACCGAGCAGCACGTCGCCCACATACCAAGCCGCGGCCGGCTCCATCAGACGCCGCGCTTGCGGAACATTTCCATCCATGCGTTCGCTCAAGGGCAGCGCCAAGCCAAGCCGCGCGATGCCGGAATAGAGCTTCACCAGATCGGCGAGTTTTATGCCGACGCCGCCGAGGCCCAGTGCAAGGCCTGGCGCCTGCCCGTCCGGCAGCGTCAGTGCGGCGCCAGCCTGCGTCAGCCGCGCCGCGAGCCGCGCCGGGCCGACCCGATCGAGCACGGCGACGGCCGGCACGTTGAGCGAAAATTGTAGCGCCTCGCGCACGCTGACGGTGCCCTTGAAGCCGAAATCGAAATCCTTTGGCGCGTAAGTGCCGTAACTTACCGGGCGATCCTCGATCAGCGTCTCAGGATGGATGAAGCCGTCTTCGAAGCCGAGTCCGTAGATGAAAGGCTTCAGTGTCGAGCCCGGCGAGCGCATCGCTTGGGTCATGTCCACTTGCCCGGCGCGGCGCGTGTCGAAATAAGCCGGCGAGCCGACATGAGCCAGCACCTGCCCGGTCGCATTGTCGATCGCGAAAATGGCGAGCGAGATGTTGGGTCCAAGCGTTGCGGCAAGCGTGCGCTCATGCTCGCGCGCGAGCTGTTCGAGATTATTCTGAATTGCGGCGTCGATAGTCAGGTGAAACTCGTGCGCCGACGGATCTTGTGCGGCAGCCTGATCGGCGGCATGCGGCGCGAGCATCGGCATCGGGCGACGCGCCGCCGGCACCGGCTCGGATTTGGCGAGCGCAATCTCGTCGGCCGGCACCTTGCCGGTTGCGGCGAAGCGATCGAGGACGCGGTTGCGCGCCGCGCGCGCGACATCCGGCGAACGGTCGGGACGGCGGAATTCGGGCGATTGCGGCAAAGCCACAAGAAGCGCTGCTTCGGCAAGCGTCAGCCGCCGCGGCTCCTTGCCGAAATAGACCAGCGACGCGGCGCGGATGCCCTCGATATTGCCGCCATAGGGCGCGAGATCGAGATAGAGCGAAAGCACCTGATCCTTGGTCAAGACGCGCTCGATTTCGATCGCGCGCACGATCTGGCGAAGCTTTGCGCCGAAACTGCGCTCGGTGCGCGGCTCCAAGAGGCGCGCCACTTGCATGGTCAGCGTCGAGCCGCCAGAGCGGATGTGGCCGCTGGTCACAAGCTGAAACCCCGCGCGGGCAAGCGCTAGCGGATCGACACCGTGATGGGAGCGGAAGCGCTTGTCCTCATAGGCGAACAGCACATCGAAGAAACGCGGATCGACATCGCTCACTTTCGCCGGCAAGCGCCAGCGGCCGTCGATCGTGGCATAGGCGCGCAGCAGCTTGCCGTTGCGGTCGAGCACTTGTTTGGAGAATTCGAGGTCTTTGCCGAGCGGAGCCGGGCCGAGCGCGGCGATCCACCACCAGGAGGCGGCTACAAGTATCAACATGCCCACGAGCAATGCTGCGAGTGCCCTTCCCCACGTCATTGCGAGCCAACGGGTCCGGCCCGAAGTGGCCGGCCCGATGACAGGCTCCGCGAAGCAATCCAGGCGGCGGCGCCGCAACTGGATTGCTTCGTCGCTTTGCTCCTCGCAATAACGGGGTAAGTTCATTTGCCCACCGATACTTCCACGCTTTCACTATTGGTCCGCCCGAAGCGATCCGGGCGGTACATGTCCTCGACGCTCGCCTGCGGCCGGACATATGTTCCGGGCGCGACGGCGCGCACGATATAGGCCACGCTGAACACGGCCGGATCGTCGCTCTTGCGCTCGAAGGCCGCCGTGAAGCGGTCGTCGCGGAACTCCGTGCTCACCGGATCCGCGGCATCGGTGAACCACGGCAGCGTTCCGGTATCGCCGGACGAGACGAGATGCGGATTGTCGATGTCGAAGCCCGCCGGCAGATAATCGGCGAGGATAACGCGGCCGAATTGCGGCTGCGCCTCGGTAATTTTCAGCACCACGACAAAGCGGGTGTTCTGCTTCACCTTCGACACGTCAATCGGATCGCCGTCGAGCGTGTAGTTAAGCCGCTCGACCTTGAAGCCGTTCTCGGCCGCGGCTTCCGGCGTGACCGGCGCGCCGCTCACCGTCACCACCGCTTTCACCGCATCATCGCCGTTATTGGTGACGCGCAACGGGTCCTTCAAATCGCCGGCGGAGATGGTGCGATAAAGCGGCTGCGTCACCGCCTCACCGTTGACATCGAGCAAGATCTTGCCGGCGTTCTTGGCCATAGCGCTCGCCGCGAGAAGAAGCCAGGCGTCTTCTTGCGTCGAGGTCGGCTGCAAGTAGGCGCGCGCCGCTTCGACCCGCTGCACCGCGCCTTGCACGGTGGCGCTCGAAGCGCCGCCTTCGGCGGCGAGCGTCACCAGCGCCGCAGCGTCGCGCAAGGTCGAGCCGTAATCGGCACGGCTCGTCAGATCCTGCGGCGGCTTGGGCGAGATGTCCGCCAACGCCGCGGCATAGACGCGTTCGGCGCGGGCGTGGTCGCCGACCATGGCGAGCGCCGCGGCGACTTGCGCCTTGGCAATCGGCGTCGTCAGCATGTCGAGCTTGGCGTCGGCCAAGTAGCGCAGATCGCCGATCGGGGCTGAGCCGTTGCGCGCCAGCACATAGAGCGCGTAAGCGAGATCGGTGCCGTCGTTCTTGCCCGGATCGGTGAGATCGGCAGCGGCGTTGCGCAGCCGGTCGAGTGCCAGCTTGAACGCGTCGTCGGGCACCGCGAATTTGCGCTCGCGCGCCCGCGTCAGGAAGTCGGTGACGTAGGAATCGAGCCACACGTCATCGCCGCCCGGGCTCCACAGGCCGAACGAGCCGTTACTGCCCTGCCGCGCCAGCAGGCCTTCGATGGTGTCGCGAATGCGCTGATCGGTATTGGCGTCGAGCGCGACATGAAATGAAGATCCTTGCGCCTCCTTCGCGAGGTCGCTCATATAGAGGAGCGGCAGCGCGCGGCTCGTGATCTGCTCCGAGCAGCGATACGGATAGCGGTCAAGCGCCGCAAGAAGTCCCGCGGCATCGAGCGCGGTCGATGCGCCGACCGAGACCGACACGCTACCGGTGCCGGGCACGAGATCGGCGAACATGTCGCTCGACAGCGTAACGCTTTCGCCCTTTGCAATCTCCTTCACCGTGCGCCGCGCCAGAATTTGCGCCGGCGGCCGCACTTGAAGTGTGTAGCTGCGTTCGGCTGCGTAGCCCGCCGGCCCGCTGACGGCGACTTTCACGGCGCCGCTGCCTGCCTTGTCAGCCGTGATCGGAACCTCGACGGAGCCGCGCTCCTTGGCGCGCAGAGTGAGCTTCTGCATCGCGCCCGCCCCCACGATGACCGCGTCAGCCGACGTCAGCGCAATCGTGTAATCGCCGGGCTGACCTTCGACATTGTCGAGATCGAGATGCACATTCGAGCGGTCGCCCGGCAGCAGGAACCGCGGTAGCGTTGCCGACAGCACGACCGGATCACGCACCGTGACATTGGCGGTGCCCTGCCCGACCTTATCCTTGCTCCACGCCACCGCCATGATGCGGACGGTGCCGGCGAAGTCGGGAATATCGAACGCGACATCGGCGGTGCCGTCCTTGCCGACGGTGACGAGACCGGAATAGAGCGCGACCGGCGGCCCGGTCGGCGGGCTGCCATGCAGTGCCGCGCTTTCGTCGCCGCCGCTCCGGATTTCGCCGCGCGCGCCCTGCATACCGTCGATCAGTTGGCCGTAAAGATCGCGGAGGTCCGCCGACAACGCGCGCTGACCGAGGTAGTAGTCGGTCGGCGACGGCGGCTTGTAATTCGTGAGATTGAGAATGCCGACATCGACGGCGGCGACCACGATCCGTGCTTCCTCGCCGGAGGCGAGGCCAGAGACTTTCACGGGAACATGCAGCGCCGTGTTCGGCCGCAACAGCGAAGGCGCATTCAGATCGACGGTGAGCGTCTTTGCTGTCTTGTCGATGGAAAACCATTCTACGCCGATGGCGCGGCCCGGCATGCGCTGCGCCGGCGCGTCGAGCGGCCGCCGCAAGGTCGCAACGATATAAGCGCCCGCGCCCCAATCGCGGCCGACCGGCACTTTCAGTTGCGACGTGCCCTCCTTGACGGCCATAGTTTGCGTGGCGAGCAGATGATCGCCAATGACATTGAGCGTGATTTGGCCGGCATTGCGCGCGGTGACGGCGACCGTCATCGTGTCGCCGGCGTGATATTCCGGCTTGTCGAGCGCGACCTGCAGCATGTCGGGCGTGTCGGCATTGGCGTCGACATACCAGCCGGAGTCGAAATTCACCGATGTGTCGGGGCCGTTCGGATCGGTCGATGCAACATCGAGGCGATAGCGGCCGAATTTCACCGGCAGTGAAATCCGTCCCGGTTTGTCCGGTGCGGTATCGATCGTGCCATCGGCGACGCGTGTCGTCGTCTTGACCGGCTCGAAATTCCAGACGCCGTCGCGCTTGTAATACTGATAATGCGTGTCGACGCGCAGAAGTTGATAATGCAGCCCGGTTTGCGCCAGCGCTTTGCCGTCCGGCGCGGCAACGATGACATCAAAGCTCGCGTTGGCGCCATCGGCCAGCGACGACCCGGAGAACAGCGGCTTGATACCGATCATGTTGCCGCCGGGCGTGATCGGCAACGCGAGCTTGTGCTCCACGGCGCGGCCGCCCGGCTCGTTCATGCGCAAAGTGACGTCGGCCTGCAACGGGTGCGTGGTCGAGGGCAGCTTGTCGAGATTGACCTTGAATGTCGCGTTGCCCGCGTCGTCGGTTGAGGGCAGATCGTCGAGCGTTTGCTTCGTCGGATCGACCTCGTCGTCGGCAAGGCCGAACTGATAGCCGGCAAGTCCAGCGCGCTCTTTCGCCGCCGAGATCGTCACGTCGCCGTCGAGATCGAGGTTGGAAGCCGGCGCGCCGTAGAGGAAGCGGCCGGCGACATTCATCTCGGCGGGCGCATTTTGTGAGAGGTGGTCGGCTTTCGACGTGAGATCGAATTCGATCCGGTCGGGCACATAATCCTCGACCAGGAACGTGGTCTCGCCGATCGCCGGAAGTTTTGGATCGGTGAAAGCGCGCACGTGCCAGGTGCCGGTCGGCGCGCTGGCGTTGATGGGCAAAGACAGCGTGTGGCCGCCGAGACCTTGGTCTGCAATCTGCGTGCGCTTGAATTCGACGCCGTCGGGCCGCTCGACGACCAGCGTCAGTGGCGTATTAAGCGCCGCCGCGCCCTGCGGATCGCGAAGGAGCGCGGTGAGATAAACCGTCTCGCCGGAGCGATAGACGCCGCGCTCGGCGTAGACAAACGCATCAAGCCCGGTCGGCGCCGGGCGGCCGGACACGCCGCGATCGGTCAGGTCGAAGGCCGACGATTGCATGTTGAGAAAAGCGTAGTCGCCTTTGGGATCGACTGCGGCGAGAAGCGCCGGTGCGGCGCCGCCCTCCCCATTGGCGAGGCCTGGCTCGAACAGCGCGTGACCGGCGGAGTCAGTCTGGCGCGTCGCCAGAACTTCATTGCCGCGCGAGATCAGCCGCAGTTCGATGCCGTTCTTCGCATCCGTCGTCGCCAGCGAATTGACGAAGACATGGATGCCGTCTTTGCCGGAGAACGCCGTGAGGCCAAGATCGGAAACGATAAACCACTGCGTCGCCAGCGCATCGAAATTGTTGTCGATATCTTTCAGTTCCTTCGCCTGCGCCACCATGACATAGACGCCGGGCTTGAGATCGCCGACAGCCTGATCGACCGGAAACGCCGTGGTGGTTTCGGCATTGAGTGCTGCCTTCGCATCGACTGCGAGACTGCCCTTCCACACCGAAACGCCGCGCGAATTCTGCAATTGCTGAATATCGGAGCGGCTGAGACTGGTCTGGAAATCGCCATTGCCGAAACCGCTGGTCGAGATCGTATCGATCAGGTTGCGGTCGCTGATGCGATAGATTTCAACCGCGACGGATTTGGTGTTGACGCTGATGACGGGAATGCCGTGCTGACCGGTGCGCGGCAGCACGTAAGCCGAGGTCGAGAAACGCACGGACGGTTTTCTGTCGCGCACATAGATGGCGAAGTCCGACGATTTCGACAGCGTTTCATGCACCACCGACGGCAGACCGGCGCGCAGCGTGACACTATAAGTCTGGCCATGCGTCAGCCCCTCGACGCAAAGCTGCTTCTCGGTAACCGACAGCGCCGGCTTGTCGGTGCCGGCGAGCGCGACGAAGGGCGAGAAATCGGTGCGCGGGGGAATATCTTCGGAGAATTGGAAACAGGCGCGCGGCAACGCCGTATCGGCATCGACAGTGTAATCGAGCACGCGGAAGCCGTATTGATCGCGCAGCCGCTCATATTGCCCGCGCACGTCGGCGACCTCGCGCAGCTCAAGCGACAGCCGCAGCGCATCGAGCGCCGGCCGCCAGATCTGGCGCTGGCTCAACAGCGTGCCGAGGAACGCGAGGCTGTCGGCTTCCTGGTTGCGGTCGGTGGCCCGCTGATAGGCGATGTAAGCCGCGCTCGACGCATGCTCGAGCAGCATCGCGCGCTCGCTGTCATTGCCGGGGCGGATCTGCTGGATGGTGTGGGCGAGACGCAGCCACGTTCCGGCGTCATTCGGGGCCGCGGCCACGATCTGGCCGAGCACCGACATGCCGGTGCGGAAATCGTTCTTCGCAAACGCCGCATCGGCATCGCGCTTGAGCTGGTCGACCGTCTTTGCAGGCGTCCCGGCGTCGGACTTGATCTGAGCCTCAAGCTCGACCGCGCTACTGGTCAGGTCGTCATTGGTGAACGGCTTGTTCGCGGCAGTCGCGGAAAAGCCCGCAACGGCCACGCAGGCTGCGACAGCCGCAGCCATGAGGCCGGCGCGAAAAGACGAGAACATCGGAAATATCCTCCCAGAGGCGCGAACCAGGGAGCGGATTCTGGCCCGCATTGAAATTTGAGGCAAAGATCGTGTCGAGGTCGTGGCCGAACCGGCGCCGCCGTACTTAACATTTTGCAATAAATTCGCGGCAAGTTCTTGGGCGGCAAGTTCTTGGGCGGCAAGTTCTTGGGCGGCAAGTCCCGGCATAGAGCCTTAGTCGCTTGCGGCTCGAAGCGCGTTCATGGCAATGCCCATTAGCGGTAAAGCGCGTGCAATCCACAAGCCACGGGTGCATCGCATTGACCCGGACATTTCAGAGCAATTGCCGTTCAGGTGGAATCAACGTCGTCATTGCGAGCGAAGCAATCCAGTGCGGCGCCGAAAGACTGGATTGCTTCGTCGCGGAGCTTGTCATCGGGCCGGCCACTTTAGGCCGGACCCGTTGGCTCCTCGCAATGACGGTCAATCGCACCGGAACCCGCTGTAGCGATAAAGCCTATAACGGGGACGCAATTTCCGACGACGTCCTGCGCCGCCAGAAGCGGGCCACGGGTTGCACTCCTGAGGAAAGCTCGTGCCCTACCCGCTTGCCGCTCGCCGATGCACCGAAACATTCGGCAGTCGTTTCGCAGCGACGCGCTGCGGCGCACGCCGGGAGCCCGCTCCGAATTCAAGCGCCACGCCGTCGAGCGAGCGGCGCACTTCCACCGCGTCGGGGCGCAAGGCGAGGCCCGCCGGCGGCGTGAACGTGAAGGCGTGGCGGCCAGAGCCGAGGCCGGCATACTTCAGATCTTCGCGATAGGCGTTCGCCAGCACCCGGCCGATCAGCTTGCCGTCGGCAACAATGTCGAGGCAGACCGGCGCTTCGGGCGCGTCGATATTCTGCGCCCAGCCGGCGATGCCAGTGGCACGGATGCGGTCGATGTAACCGCGCAGCCCGCCGACGCGCGGTCCGTCGGCGGCGCCCAGGAGGCCGGCGCGCAGCGCCAGGCGCTGCCGCACCGCTTCCACCTCATAGCCTTCGTCGAGCCGCGGTGCGCAGTAGCAGGCCGGTTGCGCGACCTCGCCCGCATACAGCGTGTCGTAGTCATGCGCGTTGTGGAACAAGCCGCGGCTGTCGTCGTCGATGAAAGTCTCCGACAGCGCGCCTTCGGCAATGATCACGTCATGCGTCTCAAGCTCGATGTGGAAATATTCGAGCGTTTCGGCGCGCTCGGCCTGCACGATCGAGACGCCGTTGATCAGGTCCTTGGCCTCGATGAGGAGACCTGCAGCCCGGATGGAACGAAGTGAAATCCGGGAGCGGCATTGAAGCTGAAGCGGCGTCCCCGGATTGCGCTCCGCTCCATCCGGGCTACTGAAATACATGGCATGATTGGGCGAGACCCAAAGATCGCGCGCCGGCACGTTGTCGGCGAGCGCGCCGGACTTAATGCAGACCGGCAGGATGTCCGTCCGCCCCATGACGAAGCGGCCGTTGTAGCTCCTTCGCCCGATCCATTTGATCGGCCGCAGCACGCCCGACGCGGTGCGGACCTTGTCGCCGATATTGAGCGTCTCGACTTTCTGCTGTCCGCGCGCGGCTTCGATCAAGGTGCCGCGGCGATAGCACGGCGTCGTATCCTCGATGAGAGTGCCGCTTCCGCCGTCGCCGGCGATCGAGAAATCCGAAGTCTTGAAACTGCCGGTGATGTCGAGCGTCACGCTCTGACTGCCGTCGCTCAGCACCAGCCCCGTGCCGGCGACGTAATTCTTCGCGGTCGCGGCGAAATCGGTGAGGTCGATGGTGTCGGCGTGGGCGAAGCCGGAAATCGTGGTGCCGCCGGTAAGGCCTGCGCTATTGCCGGCAATGGTCCAGGCCGCGCCGCCGGCGAAGGTTATATCCGCGAAATTCTGGAACTGGGTGCCGATGCCGGACAAGGCGGCGGTCGATGTGCCGGAGACTTCCAGCACGTCGGCGACGCCGGACACCGCGACCACATTGCCGATGAAATCGAAGCCGGATTCCACCACCAAGGTGCCGGCCGCGCTGCCGAATTGCACGGCATCCGCCCGGTTGGTGCTGTTGGCCTGGGTTGCCTGATAGCCGTTATAGCCGCCGACGATGAGCCCGGCATTGACCAGCGTGCCGCCATTGAGAACGACGCCGGCCCCGCCGACAACCGCGTTGCCGCCAAAAATGCCCTGTCCGGCTAGGAAGTTTAGGCTAGCGTGAAGCTGGCCAGCTACATAGGCCCCCTGGGCCAGGTTCACGAGAACGGCGTTTGAACCAACATAGCCGCCGGCGCTGCCGGTGCCGTTGGCCACACGAGCACCGTTGGAGATGTAAAACCCGTAACCGCCAAAGATGCTGCCGGTGGCGCTGTTGGTGACCGTGGCGCCGGCGGCGAGGGAGACGCCGATGCCGGTGGTGTAGCTCACTACGTTATTACCGTGTTCGCCACCGCCAGCAATTCCGTCGTTATTGATGAGCTGCGCATTGGCGGCCAAGTCGACGCCATCGCCCCCGCCGAAACTTGTATAAGGCGAATCGGGATGGTCTGCGCCGCCAAGGATGAACCTATCATTCGTCAGGCTGGCGCCGGCATGGAGATAAACGCCAGCCCCAGCCCTATGACGATAGTCATCGGTTGTGCCACCGTAAATTTGACCGCCATTGGTGAAGCTCGCGCCGGCCGCCAGAACCACGCCGTCGCCGCCGCCGTAGAAATCGCCGCCAAGGCCGCCGACGATCGCGCCGTAGAGGTTGTTGGTTAAGGTGCCGCCGGCTGCGAGGTAAACACCTACGCCACCAGCGTTTAAGCCGCTGCCACCAAAGCCGTTTCCGCCTCGGATAAAGTCGCCGTTGTGAAGTGTCGCGCCGGCCGCGATCGACACCCCAATGCCGCCGGGTTTGCCACTGTAGCTGGAGCCGCCGCGAATGGTGGCGTCTAGGGATCTATTGGTCGGGTGGTAGTTGCTGAGCGTGGAACCCGCGCCCAGATCCACACCGTCGCGGGACGTGGCAGCGCCAGCGCTGATCGTGCCATAATTGACGATGGTGGCATCGACGGCCTTGATGCCGAAGCCGTCCTGGGCGCCAGCGCCACCCGTGATCGTGCCGGTATTGGTGATGCTGCCGGCAGCGGACATGTCCACGCCGCCGCCGCCCGTGCCAGAGCTGCCGCCGTGGATATAACCAGCGTTTTGCAGACTGGCGCCGCTGGTGACCATGTCCACGGCGCTTGTGCCGGTGCTGCCGTGGACGGTGGCGTTGCGGGTGACGTAGACCGGGCTCGGATACGCGGCGCTGCTGATCGTGATGCTGCCGTTGTGGAGGCCGTAAATCGTCGTGGTCATTGCGGGCCCGCTGCGCTGTTTGCGATGGTCGTTGTCATAAGGTCACTTCCAATCTTGCCGACCGCGATTGCCGCGGTTCGCGGCAATGCGAGCACGTCCGCGCCAATTCGAGCCCTCGCGCCGGCGCGGCGTCAGGCGATGGCTCGAGATAAATCGGGGAATGGCCCGAGTTTCCGGCTCACACACCAGAGCCGCCGCATTTCACATTTCAGGAGCGGGTATTCCGCCAGCACGCCTCACCAGGCACCTTAACGAGACGTAAACCCGCCGGCAACGGAACGTTTTGCATCGATCGGGCATACAACCACAGCGAACAACTGGGCTTTGTTGTTTTTGTTGAGAAATTTCCGGCGTTAATCTATTCCCCGCCTTTTGCAGCGCCAAATTTCGAAACATAGCGACGTTTCCCGGGCGCAGCGCAGCATGAAGCGAAGCGGAATGATGCGCTGCAGACCCGGGATCGTTACGAATTCAGCGCCCGCACGCCTGAGCGTGCGAAGACCCCGGATCTGCGGTGCATCACTTCGTGCTGCACCGCGTCCGGGGAACGCAGCGTAACTTAGCGACGTTTCCCGGGCGCAGCGCAGCATGAAGCGAAGCGGAACGATGCGCTGCAGACCCGGGATCGTTACAAGCGCGGAGTTTGGAACGATCCCGGATCAGCACGTAGGGCGGATTAGCGGAGCGTAATCCGCCATTCTGTTGTGAGGATGCGGCGGATTACGCCTTCGGCTAATCCGCCCTACGTGCTGCGCCGCATCCGGGAAAAATGCGCCGGCTTTAATGATATCCGGCGGTTTACTCCATCGCCGCAAATTGTTCCGTTGCTGGCGGGTTAACGGCGAATTATAAGGTGCGCGGTTGAGGGCGTCCCGGCTGCGGTTATACCCGTTCCCGAAATGTGAAATCCGGGAGTTCCCGGCGTTTACGCCGACGCTTGGGACGTGGAATTTCGGCGGGTTAATTCGGGCCACAACTTCCCGATTATCGCGATGGAATACCGACGCGACAGCCCCACAGCGCAGGAATGCCGTGAAATTCTGAAAGAGGAATGACTTGCCGCGGTTCCATTTCATTTCCGGTCTACCTCGTTCCGGCTCGACGCTGCTGAGCGCCATCCTCAAGCAGAATCCGCGTTTCCACGCCGGCATTTCAAGTTCGCTCTGCCCCCTGTTCACCAGCGCCATGAACGTCATGGCCGGCGAGGGCCACGCGCTCATCAGCAAAGAGCGCCGCGAAAACGTGTTGCGCGGCGTGTTCGCGTCCTGGGCCGCGGACCTGCCGGAAAATACCGTCGTGTTCGACACCAACCGGCTCTGGACGGCGCGCCTGCCGGCGCTGCTCGCGATCATGCCCGACGCCAAGATCATCTGCACCGTGCGCAGTGTCGCCGCGATCATGGATTCGATCGAGCGGCTGATCCGCGGCAATCCGCTGTTGCCGTCGCGCCTGTTCAGCGACGACGAGCGCGCCAATGTCTATACCCGCACCGACGCGCTGTCGCAGCGCAATCGCCTGGTCGGCAGCTCCTGGACCTGCCTCAAGGAGGCGTTCTACGGCCCCGATGCCGACTCGCTCCTGGTCGTGGACTACGACTATCTGGCGCAGGCGCCGGCCAAGGTGACGTCGCTGATCTACCAGTTCCTCGGCGAACAACCGTTCGCGCACGACTTCGACAATCTGGTTTTCGACGAGCCCGACTTCGACGAAGAGCTGCGCATGCCCGGCCTGCACAAGGTGCGCTCGCAGGTCCGCTTCGAGCCGCGCAAATCGGTTTTGCCGCACGATCTCTACGAGCGCTTCAAGGCGCAGAGCTTTTGGACCGAGGCGACGCCGAGCGAGGCCAACCTGATCGTGTCGCGGCCCGAAGCCGTGAAGGGCGCTGCGCAGGGATCGGAATGAAAGCGGCGCACTGACGCCGAGTGGAAGGAACGAAGACGATGGCGACCATTACCGTCACCAATAGCAACGACAGCGGCGCGGGCTCGCTGCGGGACGCGATCGCCGCGGCTGTGACCGGCGACGTTATCAATTTTGCGCCGGGCGTGACGACGATCGATCTTTCGTCATCGCTCGTGATCAGCAAGAACGTCACCATTGAAGGATCGCAGCCGAGCAAGATCGGCACGCCGGGCGTCACCATCGATGGCGGCGGCGGCGCCAGCAACTTCTCCGACATCGTCATCAATGCCGGCGTCACCGCGACGCTCGACGGCTTGATCATCGAAGACGGCAATGCGACGGGCGCGACCGGCACGACGAGCAACGCTACCTATGGGATCGGGGGCACAGGAGGCGCCGCCGCGGGCGGAATCCTCGATAACGGCGATCTCACACTGACCAACTCGGTGCTGCAAGACGACACCGCGACCGGTGGCGCCGGCGGTGGCACCTATCTTTATGGCGCAGGCGGCGGCGGCGGATCCGCGGCTGGCGCCATCTATGTTGCGAGCACCGGCAGTCTCACGCTTTCGGCCAGCGATGCCTTTCACAACAATTCGGCAGTCGGCGGCCACGGCGGGTCCGGCGGCGGCGGCTATTCCTCGCCGGCTCTCGACTCATTTGTCC
>Ga0102924_1000121_pt1 | contig 92118 bp, 70 predicted proteins | sample PaiPotPPM11metaG_FD_80116 | JGI IMG/M metagenome (GOLD analysis project Ga0102924, IMG submission 80116) | Iron sulfur acid spring bacterial and archeal communities from Banff, Canada, to study Microbial Dark Matter (Phase II) - Paint Pots PPM... ...
GCCAAGGCTTCGCACCTCGCCATCGGGCTCAGCTATCGCCGCGGCAATCGTTTCGGCATGGACATCCATGCCCAGAAATCGTAACTTCTCTCTCATGACCGGCTCCTTCCGCTTGTGGCTCTGAACTGTGGTTCCATGCGAACTCACAGCCTAACCCACGGTCAGCACATCGCGCCGGTCACTCTCCAGAAACTAGACGGCTGAATTCGGAAGGGGTGCCAAGCAGAGATGGAGTTCAGCGGCTTTTCTCGAAAGCCATCTCAACTGTTGCTCTTTGAACTTTGCCTCGTATGCTGCTGCGCCATGATCGACATATTCTGAGCCGTACTTGACCATGCGGTAAAACAATCGCGCGAGGTGATGAGCCATTGCGGTGATTGCCTTGGGTGCCCCCAAACGGCTCTGTAAGCGCCGGTACTTGGCCCCTAACGCACTCTGACTTCGGCGCAATGCGCTCGCCGCAAGCCGGAACGCTGTTGCTGCTCTACTGATCACTTTTCGTGTTCCTCGCTGAAGCACCTTCCCGCCGCTGATTCGATGATCGGGACATAGGCCAAGCCAGGACACAAAGTGCTTTTCCGTTCTCCAAGCACTCATGTCGGTCCCTGTGTCTGCCAGAATCGCCTGTGCAAGGATACATCAATGCGTTCGATCTGGATAAGCTCGACTTTGCGTGGCGCGATCCGCAGACGGGCACGAATCGGGGCTGGGGCGGGGTGATGTCGACGACGACAGGTCTGGTAGCGTTTGGCGATGATGCGCAGAACTTTGTGGTGCTGAATGGACGCACGGGGAAGACCCTATGGCACTTCAACCTGGGGCAGATGGTCCATGCGTCTCCCATGAGTTACGCGGTAGGCGGGAAGCAGTACTTCGCGATCGCAGCAGGAAGCGACTTGTTTGCCTTTGCGCTTCGCTAGTCCCTCGGGTTAGTTGGCGAGGTACGTGGTTCAGCGAGCCGGGTGTTTCTCCATGAGCGCAAAATCACCGAGTCAGTGCGCCGGGATAAAAAGTTATGAAGCACCAAGTTGCGGATTCTGATTCAGTGAACAGCTCTTGTTCTGCGGTAGGCCCACACACTGCCAATTACGCCGGCTACCGCCACAGCGTATACCGGAAAATGAAAGAGAGTTGCCAATAGAGTCAACGCAATAAGTGGCAGCCACAGCGTCGTCGATCTCCAGGCCAAAACTTTTGACTTCCTCGCCAGCTTGACGAGGAAAAACAGACTCACTGTATAACCGGTAATTCCCGCACAAGCGACGGCCATATGAGCCCTCCAGGGCGGGAGCCATGACAGACTTGCCGCTCCCCAGTCGGTCGCCGCGTCATACACCAATATCGCCATGAATAGGGTGCAAACCCCTCCTAGACATGCCACAGTTACTGTCTCGAACGTCAGGTCCTTTTCGATCTCGGTTTGTCTTCTTTGCTTGGCCACTGTTTGCTCATCCGAAGGCGAATCATCCATGCCAAGATTGCACCTGTAGATCCTGTGATATATGACGTCCCACCAGCTCGAACTTTCGATCTTAGAAGAGACACTATTGAAGTTTATACGTCCCCCAAACTTGGGGTGCGTGACTGTCAACAGGCCAGTTTAAAAACGTATGTGCCGAAAGCGACCCTTGATAGGAATACTTTGCCGCTGCGAAATATATCTGCGCTTCCATCTGAGCAAGTTTGTGCTTGGCTCAACTCCACAATGGAAGACCCGTCAACCTCAAATATGCCGCGGAGGATGTCACGGTCAACGCCGCGAAGAACCCGCTCTACGTGGCGGAGGGATCCGAAGTCGCCGTAATTGATGTAGCTGTGAAAACAGCTACGGATATACCGATTCAGTAGCGGTTCGTCCCTTCATACGGGTCACAGTCCGTGTCTGTGGTGACTTCTCCGCAGTCGTGGTGGTCGCAACTAAAGGGCCATAACTGGGTTTTACGCCCGCATGCTTACGCAATTTTAGGCATCTCCTGAACGGTTGCGCGACGATACCTTTTGCCTCCTCAACCATCTAACTAAGCAGAGGTAAGGAAAATGCCAAGGTTGAGAGCAATCACTCTGCTTTCCCTGGCGACGAGTATCTTCGTGCCTGCTGGAATTGCGCAGAACACGAATACAGCCCGCCCAGGGACGATCAATTATGTTGAAGGTCAGGCCACCATCAATGATCAGATGTTGACAGCAAAATCCGTTGGAAGCGCGGAGATTGCGCAAGGCCAAACGGTTTCCACAACAAACGGGAAGGTCGAGATACTGATGACGCCCGGAGTTTTCCTACGCCTCGGGGATAATAGCGCTGTGACTATGGTTTCCCCCGATCTGATGAAAACCGAGGTTCAGGTTGATCGCGGGACCGCCGAGGTCGAAGTTGATCAGCTTTATAAGCAAAACCGATCTGCTGGTAGATCAGGGTTCGGCACAGACTGTATTGCTCAAGAATGGGCTATATGAGTTCAGTGCGACCAACGGCGATATGCGGGTGTTCGACGGCGAGGCGGCGGTTTCGCCCTCCCTGGATTCGGAGAAGTGGATTAAGGTAAAGGGTCACCATGAGTTCGCCATCAACGGCAAGGTGTCAAAGTTGCAAGACTTCGACGCGAAGAATGCCGCAGATCAGGATCCGCTCTATAGTTGGAGCAAGCTACGAGCGGATTACCTAGGCCAGTCGAATCTGAACCTCGCTGAGGAGTATGCCGGTAGCCCTGGCTTCAGCCCCGGTTGGTTCTGGAATGCGGGTATGTACGGCTATACCTGGCTGCCAGGCGACGGGATGTTCTGGGGCCCGTTTGGGGATGGATTCTACTCTCCGAGGTACCTCTATGGAGGCGGATTTATCTATCCTGGCTTCGGCTTTGGCGGCGGCTACTACCATGGGGGATATGGATTCCACGGGCCGTACCGCGGGGGAGTAGGTTACCGCGGCGCAGTGGCGGCAGCGCTGTCGCGTGGGTTCAGCGGAGGCGTATCCCGTGGTGGCTTCAGCGGCGGCGGACTTCACGGCGGCGGTTTTGGGAGCGGTGGGGGCGGATTCCATGGTGGCGGTGGTGGAGGCAGACGCTAGCTGCGCGCGTTAGTCTAGTGTTCAACCGGAAACGGCATGTCGCCGGCTCTTAGCACTTGCCTTCGGGCTCCGTTTTCTCTTGTTCCCTGCGGTTCGGAGTTTTACACGTCCGGGACAAGATAGGAATTCTCATAACCGAAGATCAGGTACTTAACATCGCGATTCTTTTTGCTCCCTCAGTGTCTTCGCCGAGTTCCCGATCTAACGGCCTAACGACCGCTACTGCACAGGTTCGTCTTCAACAGGACGGCCCGAATACGGTTCCAGATACATCCATCCACCCAATCCAAAATGCTTTGGCGAAGTTCTGGGCTCCCGTTCCATGGCTTCTCGAGGCCGCTATTGTGCTTCAGGTAGTACTCCACAAATACATCGAGGCTGCGGTCATTGGTGGGCTGTTGATCTTCAACGCGGCACTGGCTGCAATCCAGGAGGGCCGGACCCAGGCGACTCTCCATGCTCTCAAGTCGCAGCTTGCCCTCAACAGCTCTGTAAAGCGTGACGGTGTCTGGAAGACAATTCCCGCGAAAGAACTGGTGCGTGGAGATCTGGTGAAGCTCTCCCTTGGTGGGGTGGTTGCCGCCGATGTACACCTATTGGATGGATCAATCCTGCTCGATCAGTCAATGTTGACGGGTGAGTCCTTGTCGATAGAAGCAGGAGCCGGGGCCGACACCTTTGCCGGTGCCCTTGTACGGCGAGGCGAAGCAACGGCGGAGGTGACAGCAACCGGCGTTCACACCAAGTTTGGTCGGACGGCCGAGCTCGTTCGTACCGCTCACGTCGTCAGCTCTCAGCAGAAGGCAGTCTTACGAATTGTCCGCAACCTGGCCATTTTCAATGGTGCAGTCATTGTTTTGATCGGTGTCTATGCTTTCACTCATTCGATGCCTTGGGTTGAGATTGTTCCCCTGTTGTTGACGTCGGTGCTCGCTTCCATCCCCGTAGCGTTGCCTGCGACGTTCACGCTTTCGTCAGCACTGGGCGCTCGTGCTCTGACCAAAGTAGGAGTGCTTCCGACGCGGCTCTCTGCGGTCGATGAGGCTGCCAGCATTGACGTGTTGTGTGTAGACAAGACGGGAACGTTAACTCGCAACGAACTTTCGGTTACTAGCGTCCGACCGATGCCCGGGTTCGACGAAGCTCACACCCTAGGGATGGCGGCTCTGGCTAGCTCCGACGGCGGCCAGGACTCAGTTGACGCGGCGATTCGCTCCGCCGCTTCACATAAGCCAGCGTCCAACTTGCCAAGACTGAACAGTTTTGTGCCAATCGATCCTGCGAGCAAATTCTCTGAGGCAACGGCAACAGATTCGAACGGCGGCAAACAACGCATTGTCAAAGGAGCATTTACAGCCGTCGTTGGACTCACAACACCCGCGCCTTCTGCTGACGGAATAGCCAATGAGCTGGAGAAGCAGGGATTCAGAGTGCTTGCTGTCGCTGCAGGACCGCCTGCTTCCTTGCAGATGATCGGGCTCATTGCACTCAGCGATACGCCGCGAGAGGATTCGGCCTCGCTGGTCTCAGAGTTGCATGCGCTGGGAGTACGAACCGTCATGGTGACAGGGGACGCACCAGCAACCGCGGCCATCGTGGCGCACGCGGTGGGAATCGAGGGAGCAGTCTGCCCTCCCGGGCCTCTGCCGAGCGAAATCAAGCCCGCAGACTTCGCCGTCTTTGCGAGCATCCTTCCCGAGGGTAAGTATGACCTGGTCAAGGCCTTTCAGAAGAATGGAGACACGGTCGGAATGTGCGGCGATGGAGCCAACGACGCACCGGCTTTGCGCCAGGCACAGATCGGGATAGCGGTTTCGACCGCCACCGATGTTGCAAAGTCAGCCGCGGGTGTCGTTTTGACAACAGCCGGCCTTGGCGGCATTGTCAGTGCAGTTAAGGAAGGCAGGATCACGTTCCAGCGGATTCTCTCCTATGCACTAAATTCGATAATCAAGAAGATCGTTCAGGTATTGTTGCTGGCGATTGGGCTGGTGATGACCGGACATGCGGTGCTCACGCCCATGCTAATGGTCATCGTGATGATTACTGGCGATTTTCTTGCAATGTCGTTCACCACCGACAGAGTGAGACCCTCCCGGTCTCCGAACTCGTGGGCTATCGGCAGGATTACGGCTGCCGGCGTCGTTCTCGGAATATGCTTTTTAGGCTTCTGTGTTGGGCTGTTGGCTGTCGGCAAGTTCGAGTTACGACTTGGAATCGAGGGACTCAGAACGCTTGCTGTCGTCGCAATTGTTTTTGGCAGCCAAGCCACGATCTACGCTTTGCGAGATCGGCAGCATCTATGGGGACTGCGCCCTTCGGTGTGGCTCGTTTCGTCTTCGGTGGCGGACGTTCTCATCATCTCCACGCTCGCGACACTCGGCATCGCCATGTCACCGTTGCCAATTTGGGTCGTCGTCGGCGAATTCGCAGCTGCAATCGTCTTTGGACTACTTCTGGACCTGATCAAGATCCCTGTCTTCGGCAGGCTCCGGATCGCCTGACTCACATTGTTGCCTTGGGCCGATCCACCGCTACCCAACCAAAGGTAACGCCCGAAAACGACGTGGATTGCCACTCCCGCCGTTGATCTCAAGCTCTGTTATGGATTGGGAATGTGTCGCGCTGACAGTTCTATTTCTTGCCGTATGCCCCGTGGCAAGCATGGCACAATCAGCTTTCACGGCGAGAACGCTTGTTCACAAGATGGCGCCACTGTTTGTGCGCCCAGACCTGGAGCACAAGACGCTAGATCTCAAGGCCCACCGGGTAAAATGGTGGTGTTCAACTTCTGGGCCACATGGTGCGCTCCCTGCTAGGTTGAGATGCCAAGCTTCATAGCCTGGCAACGAAAGTATGGGCCCCGCGGTCTGCAGGTAATTGGGATTTCCATGGATGACGACTCGGCTCTTGTCCGTGAAACCTGCCGCAAGCTGAAGTTGAATTATCCAGTCGCGTTGGGTGATGTGAAGCTTGGAGATCTCTACGGTGGAGTCCCCCGGTCTGCCGATGGCGTTTCTGATCGACCGTCACGGTGAGACGGACCGGACCAGGATCGAAGCCCAGTTGCAATCGCTTGTGTCCAGCCATTTGAGCGTGGTACGGCCAACCTGGTTCAACCTCCTGATCCGGCGCTACCAGGAACGGTGCCGTGGCCCGCAACTCTGCGCATTCCGTAGCCCTTTCGAGATTGTTATGGGTCGGTGACGTCATGCTGGTTCATCTGGCCTCCGCTAAAAAAGTGGTGGCGCAACATGCTTCTGGAAAGTAGGAAAAGCATGACAGTCAAGAGCACTATGAAAAGGAACTTGCCTAGTCCAAGCCACAGTGAGTTCTGTCCATTTGGATTCAGTTCCTGCCGATTCGTCTCCATGTGTTGTTCCCCCAGCGGGCCCATTCCGGACGCTTAAAAGCGTATTCCCACAGTGACTGGAATGAATGTCGTCCGTGCACTATTTTGAGGGAAGACATTAAAGTAGGAGCTAGTCGTACTACCCAATGAGTAGGGGCGTGGTTGGTTGTCGACAAAGACATAACGTGCCTCCACAAACAGCCTCTGCGATGCAAAGGGCGAGAGCCTGTGAGTAAAGCCGATTCCCGCGTTCACACCGAATGCGTTGCTTGTGTACTTGTCTACAGATTGATTGGCCTGATACTGATCGCAGCCATAGTAGGGATCACAATAGGTACCCACGGCGGGAATTGTGAAGTTGGCAGTCTTATGGTAATAACCGAATCCACCAACAACATAGATACCTGAGCTATCTGACTGCGAAATGTAGTAAATGGGATTAATGGTCAACGACCACACATGACTGCTTCCGCCTAGTTGTGAGAAAGGGTTTCCGTTCTGATCTACCGCCCCGATGCTATTGTAGGTCGCCAGAAGAGTATTTAGCGTGCTGTTCTGGATGCCGAAATTGGCGAAGTCGAATTGAGCGATTAGTCCGACGTTATTGCTAAAGTTGCGCCCTACGCCGCCCTGGAGATTGAAATTTGTTTTCAGGTCGTTTCGGGTGATTCCGGTTGGCAGCGTGAAGCCGCCGCCGACCAGAAAGGTGTATTTGTTTGAGCCGTCTTTATTGTGGCTGTTGTCGGAATAAGTGGGTCGGTTATACGTGCGCCGTGGCGGAGGCTGTAAGCTATCGCCCGCAGGGGCGGATGCCCCGGAAACAGCATCGAGATCGGCAGTAGCCGAATCTGGGTCGGAAGAGGAGAAGCTCTGGCTGATTGGGATTAGAGAGCTCTGCAGTGATGAATCGATGCGAGAAGAAGAACCCTGCTGCTGGGTCATTTGGAGATGGCTGGTCAGAGACTGCTGAGCATACGAGTCTCCTGGAATAGCGATCGCAATTCCTAAGACGATCACCAGAGCTCCGACCAAAGTGCTGGAGTTCGCTTGTACTCGATTGTTGTCACGCATCGCTGTCTTCTTTCGCTCTGCTTCTAAATTCCTGGTATCCCGGACATTCTTTGCTGCGTTGCGGACACCAACGACACCGCATGAAGCGTAGACTGCGCCTAACACCCATATTGAATTCATCTTGGACCTCCAGAGATCATGTCCGATCAGACAAACCTCACTCTATGTCGCACGTTGAAAAGACGCACCACTATGCCACAGCGGCGTGATGCGCCGCGAGATCGTTCGAGCTAAAGTGTCAGAGGTGGAGGTCGAACAAATATGGAGGCTGGATATAAGTGAATGGCGCAGCGTACGTAATGGCCCACTTGATGATTGTCACTCTTGATAGCGGGCGGAGCGACGGGAGAAGGCGCCGCAGTGGACAGAAAGAATAACGATTCAGGCAGGTTCTTCGGGAAGCAGGATGCCGAAACGTCAATCTTGCTTGTAATCTTCTTGCCTTCGGCTATTTTCGCGACGGTAGCAGAACGTTCTGGTGAAGGTGTCTCATACAAAGACAACTTCGCGCGACTGCCCCATAGGAAGACGGCCGTGGACAGCAGGACCAGCGCAAACCTTAGTCGAGTTCGGACTGATCTCACTTCCGGCCCGCGGGGCATAGATAAACCTCTATACCTTCAGAACCCATGGGTTTTGCGAGCTCTGAACAGCCAGATCATAACCCTTTATCCCGAAGTGCGCAAAGCAAATGCCGCGGCAAATTTCGCCCGGCCGCTGGCTCGCCTCGGACCTGGCTCCTTCGGGGACGAGTTTAAATGCGGTAGATAGGCATGTCGGTCGCGCGAGATTGTGCGGTCTTCTCGCTCAAAAGGGCATGGTGCAGCGATGGAAGGCCTGCCGGAGCCCAACTAGAGCTACGAACTTTGCTAACTTTACACGGTCACGTCTGTCTATTGGGGTGGAGAGAAGCGATGCTCACGAACAAAGGGCCTACTCCGGTCGCTGTGAAGTGCGCTCTTCTATTCCTCGCATTTGCTGTGTTTGGCATGGGGCTTCACGCCAGGTAGCCTCTGAGTAGGGCAAACGGCTCTTTTCCAAATGGGACCGCTAAGCAGTCGATTGAGGAGCGCTGGGTTCAATCACTCCTTCCTGAAGAAAATAGGCCCAGGCAGCTAATACCCGCAGCCGGATCCCTTGGGTTTCCATTCGCGCTCTTGCAACCAGGAATTGCTGCGCGGGCGAAAAAGGAGTCAGACAGACAGGCCCCCGAGATACCAGCCAAACAGCATCTTCGACGTCGCGAATGCACTTTGACACCATCACGAGACTGGAAAGAGGAGGTGGAAGTGCCGCCGCCGGAGGAGGTTCAGAGGCGTTGGCGCTTGAGACGGGAGGCGTCGTGGTATTCAACAGAAATGACGTCAAGAAGGAAGTGGAACAGAGTATGGCGAGAGGTGCTACATATTATTCAATTCTGTATCACCCCGCGGACACATCCTCTTACGGCCATTTCCACAAAATTGAGGTCCGGACAAACACCCAGGGTCGACCATCTACACGCGCAACGGCTATTACGCTGCGCCCTGACGCACCGCACCACGACAGCTCAAGTCGCGCACTGCTGAATCCAACTACCTCGCATCGGGCTGTCTGTCTTGCCTCTATCGTTCACCTGATAACATTGCACGGTGCGGCGGGCTAACGTTGCAATGGGTGGCGGAATTGATTGTATCCCGCAGTCGGTGGCGGACGTCCTCATCATCTCTACGTTGGCGACCTTCGGTACCGCTATGTCACCCTTACCGATTTTGGTCATAGGCGGTGAACAGCTGCGTCGTCTTTGGAGTCCTTCTGGACCTGATCAAGATCCCTATCTTCGGAAAGCTCCGGATTTCCTGACTCACGATTTGTTGCCTTAGGTCGATCCACCGCTACCCAATTGAGGGAATGCCCCTCCGTCGTCGATCTCAAGCTCTGCTACGGCCCACTTACGCCATGCTGGTTCATCTGGCCGCCGCTAAAAAAGTGGTGATGTACCATGCTTCTGACAAGCAGGAAAAACATGGCGGCCAAGAACACTATGAACAGGAACTTCGCAACTCCAAGCCACGGTGAGTTCTGTTCTTCCAGATCTGACTCGTTGCGATTCGTCGCCATGAGTTGTTCTCCCGTCGAGCCAAGTGCTTGACGTTGGACCGTGCCTTGTATGATCCGCCGTTCGCGCGCCACCGTCAAACGGCATCGAAGCTGACAGTCTCTGGGGAGGTAAAGGCCGTGGGTATCGCACTGCGTTTCGGATCGGTGCAGAAGCTGGAGACGCGCCGGGACTGAAAATAGAGCTATGAAGCGCGCTAACATAAACGGCTTCATGTATGTCTATTAGGTGGAGAGAAGCTATGCTCACAAAAAAACGAATCTTTCCAGTCGCTGTAAAGTGCGCTCTTCTATTCCTGGCGTTTGCTGTTTTCGGCTTGGGGCTTTACGCCAGGCTGCCAATTAGTAAAGCCGATCGCTCTTCCGCAACTGGAGCCGCTAAGCTGTCGATTGAGGATCGCTCGGCTCAAATACTTCTCCCGGACGATAATAGGCCCACACGGCGAACAGTCGCCGCCATATCGGTTGGGCTTCCGTTCGAAGTCTTGTTCCAGGGAAACGTCTATCATTTTTCGGATTATCGCCAAGTCGAGCTGAGTCTCTGCACCCCCTGCAGATATGATTCGCTCGGTGCCGACCGATTGCACTTGCCTCCTCCAACGCTCTCGTAGTTCCCGGCACACTTATGCTCAGCCTTTGTTCGCTCCGGGTCGGGAGCGAAATGCCCTTCGAGCAGATCTAATCGGGTTCTTTGGAGTGACTTCTCATGTACTGCCTATTTTCCCCCATCACTGTCGGGCTCACCAGGGTCGGTGAGTCATGCTAAATGCGCACTCTTCAATCCATCACTCGTCCAGCGACGCGCCAGGAAGCGGCCTCCATTCTATTCTGCTTGTTGACCCTGATCCGGACCTGCGAGACACCAGACGCTTTTTGCTCGCAGCTCTCAACTTGCCCGTGGAAGCGGTGGGTTGCTCCTCGGAAGTTTTCGGGTTGACACCTGAATCTGACTATAGCCTGGTGGCAATCAACCTTTCTGTAGGATTGAGCGAGGTCTCCCATGTGGCCGCTTACGTCAGACAGAGATGGCCTGATGCAAAGATTCTTTTGCTTGGTGAGAGTTGCGAAAGCTTGGACGATCCGCTCTACGACGATCGAGTCAATCCGTTCTGTGATCCGTCGGCTTTCGCGGATGCCCGTAAACGCCTGCTCGCCGCGGCGTGATTAAGAGAGGAACTGAATCCGGTGGTTTACTTGCCGCAATAGGGACCGCCCTGCGCGTGCATACATGCTGGTCGGTCAGCTTGAATTCTGTTCTCCTTGATTTGTCTCGTTCCGATTCGGCGCCTTGTGTTGTGATTCTTACGATCCGCCGTTCTCGCGCCACGGTCAAACACGTCGAGGGATGTGTACTTGGTTCTAGCTTCAGGCGCTTTCGAAGCCGACAGGGGCCAGCGATCAGTTTCAATCCCGAGGGGGCTGTTTTCTACCCGGTTCCTCTTTTTTTGCTAAACTCTGGAAACGGGCAGTTCCGTAAGAGGCGAAGATGATAGCTAAAAGGCGCAACCCGAATCTTCCGCTGGCTTTCGAATGCGCTCTTCTCTTCTTGGCAATGTCCGTTTTCAGCTGGGGGCTACAGGCAAAGCTCTCGGGCTATTGCAGCGATTCTGGCACGGCCTCGACTAGGTCCATGGCAAAGCTGTCGACCGAGGAGGGCTCCGCCCGTACGGTCGCTTCAGTAGAGAACCACGATCAGCCTCGCCTAACATGGGAATCGCTGCACTTCGCAGCCGTTGCATTTATGCAACAGGGTAATCATGTTCCGTCTGCCTATCTGAGCCAACCTGGACCGGGGCCGCACATTTCCGGCCGGTACAATCTGCACGGGCCTGATTTAATGCGACGTCCTCCTCCAGTTCTCTCCTAACCGTTTCGGTGCGGCGGTCCTCGCCGTGATTCGGTTCAATGCACCTGAACACGGTGCTAATCAGACTCGTCCCCTGGGTCTTGTGGAGCGGAACATGAATAAGCAGCGAATATTCCTACAGGCTACAACTGCCATCGGCGGTGTACTGTGCTGAACTCATATTTTTCACAACTCAATTCGTATCAGGCAACACGAACCCAAGTTCTCGGACCGATTCTGCTGGTGGAACCAAACCCCGCACCTCGCGAGTCCTGGGCACATTTGCTCTCGATCTTCAAGATCCCCATACAGAAGGCCTCCGGGTATTCCGATGTGTGCGGTTTATTGGGGTCCGCTTCATTCAGTTTGGTGGCAATCAGCTTTGTTCCCAGCCAGAACGAAGCAGCCAAGATTGCGGCGTACGTCCGTCGGCAGTGGTTTTCAGCGAAGATATTGCTTCTCGGCAGACTGCAAGCAGATTTTGACGATCCTCTTTACGACGATATCGTTGACCCCTCGTTCAATCCTTGGGCCTTCCTGGACACGAGCAAACGCCTTTTGACGGCTTTAGGGGCAAACCGACTGTCACAAAGGGCATCCTATTGATTACATTCATCGGGTCCCTTAGATTTACTGAACACGCAGTGCCAAGGGCCGGCAGATTGCTCACAGTTGACACGACAACTCGACGTACGGCACCGGCATTGTTGTTCGTTCTGTTGCTGGCTTTCGCCGTGTGTTTTTGGGGATTGCACTACAAAATCTCGCTCTATCATGTCGAAACTGCCCGGGCCGCCGGGCCGGTGGCCAAGCTTCTGTCCCAAAAAGAGCGGTCGATCTCGTCAAGGGACATGGCCTCCGTGCGGCCCACATCCATACAACCTCAATCGTCGACCCTATTGCCTATATTTCTGATCGCCGCGCTCACCCTTGGTGCGCACCGCGTCCTGTCGTATTGGATCCGGACCGTGACCACAGATGTCGATTGTCGCCAGCAGAGCTGCGGCAATTCGCTTTGCTTCTTGCCCCGCCCTCCACCTGCTCCGCCCCTTCCCAATGAGACCCTTCCCTTCCAGGCTTGTGAGTCGCCTTCTGCCTTCCGCAGAGGCTGATACGCTGCGGAAGAGCCTTACAGAAGCTACACATACATCTACCCGTACTTCGATAGGTGCCTTCATTATGTCTATGCGATCTCCATCGATCGTTTTTGGGGGTGCGCTGCTAGTCGCGCTCCCGTGCCTTGTCTTCACTGGTTGCCAGGAAAAGCAGCCAGAGTCGGCACCCGCAACAGCTTCGGTCGCACCGGTGACACGGGGCGACCTAGCGAGCACGCTCACCGTTGCGGGTGAATTCCAGCCCTACCAGGAAGTTGAACTACACGCGAAGGTCTCTGGTTACATCCGCCGGATCAATGTTGACATCGGCGACCGAGTGAAGATCGGCCAGGTGATCGCGACGCTGGAAGTGCCCGAGTTGAACGCTCAGGTAGCAGGCTCGCAGGCTGAGGTGAAACACAGCCAATCGGAGATTACCAGGGCAAAGAGCGAAGTGACCTTGGCTGAGGCCAATCACGCGGCAATTCACGCCGCATATACCCGTCTCGCAGAGGCTGCGAAGAGACGTCCAGGGCTAGTTGCCGAACAGGAACTGGATGACTCGCGGGCCAAAGACCAGGACGCGGAGGCTAAGATAAATGTCGCCAAGGCGGCCCTCGACGCGACAGAGGAGCAGTTGGGTGTATCGAAGGCGGACAACCAACGTGTCCAGTCACTGGAGGATTACTCGGTTGTGACTGCCCCATTTACAGGTGTCATCACGATGCGTTATGCCGATGTCGGCTCTCTCATTCAGGCTGGTACGACGTCGAACACGCAGTCCATGCCTGTCGTCAAGGTTGCACAAAGTGACTTGCTGCGACTTCGCATGCCCGTACCTGAGGAAGATGTGCCGTTCATCAAAATTGGCGGGGATGTCCAGATCAAGCTTCAGGACACGGGAAAAGTTATCCCCGGCAAGATCATTCGCTTCTCGCGCGAGTTGACTGAGTCGACGCGGACGATGCTTGCGGAGGTCGATGTTCCAAACCCAGATCTCACGCTTAGCTCCGGGATGACGGCCGAAACCACGGTCGTGCTGCAGGCGAAGAAGAACGTGCTCACCGTCCCAGCGGGCGCAGTTTTGAAAGGGGACGGCCAGGCATACGTTCTGATCGTTGATGCGGACAATAAAGTTCAGAAGGTACCGGTGACGCTTGGGATTCAAGGGTCGGATCGGGTTGAGATCACCCAGGGGCTCGCGGATCATCAATCTGTCATCGTGTCCGGACAGGCAAATTATGAGGCGGGCCAAACGGTTCTGCCAAAATTGAGCACGATTTCTATGCCGAAACAGGGGGGAGATCAGTAATGTCTTCCTTCGCCCTGAAGTATCCCTTCTTCATCCTCATGATGTGTCTCTTCGTGATTGTCGTCGGCGTCACCACCGTCACGAGTATGTCCGTCGACCTTTTTCCAGAGGTCAATATCCCGGTGGTGGTTGTCGCGACCTTCTATGCCGGGATGCCGCCCCAGCAGATTGAATCGGACATTACCAACAGCTATGAACGATTCTTTACTCTTGGCAGTGGGATCGACCACATTGAGTCCCGCTCGCTGCCCGGCGTTAGTTTGATCAAGATCTATTTCCAGCCCGGCACCGACGGTAACGCCGCAGTCAGCAATATCTCGAATCTCGCGATGGCCAATCTCCGGCGGCTGCCTCCCGGCACACTGCCTCCGGTCGTTCTGAAGTTCGACGCCGCCAACCTGCCGGTGTGCCTGATTACCCTCAAGGGTCAAGGTTTGAATGAGACTCAGCTCAAGGACCTTGCACAATTCACCGTTCGCAATCAAGTCGCCAACGTTCCTGGAGCATCCGTTCCCCAGCCCTATGGCGGCCGCTACCGGCAGATCATGGTGTACGTCGATCCGGTAAAGCTGGAAGCACACCAGATGAGCGTGATGGACGTGGTGGACTCTCTTAACAAATCCAACCTCATTCTTCCCGCAGGCGATGTTCGCATCGGCATGAAGGACTACAACATTTATGCAAATAGCCAGGTTCCAGTTGTAGATCAGATCAACGATCTGCCACTCAAGACTGTTGGCAACGCTTCCGTGATGGTTGCTGATATCGGCCACGCCGTCGACGGGGGACAACTGCAAACTAACATCGTCCGTGTCGACGGCCAGCACTCCGTTTATATTCCGGTTCTGAAACAAGGCGGCAATTCAAACACGATCACTATCGTGGACGGCGTGAAGAAGGCGGTTGCGCATCTTCTCGATATTCCATCTGTTCTTAAGACCAGTGTGGTGTTCGATCAATCTGCATTTGTAAAGATTGCCGTCAAAAATGTCATCAATGAGGGCACGATCGGCCTCTGCCTGACTGCGCTGATGATCCTGCTCTTCCTTGGAAATGTCAGGGCGACGATTGCAGTCCTGATTTCGATTCCGATCTCCGTCCTCGCCACCTTCCTCGGACTCAACCTTGGAGGAAGTTCCATCAATACGATGGTGCTGGGCGGCCTCGCGCTCGCATTGTCGCGGCTTATCGATAACTCGGTCGTAGTCCTTGAAAACATCTTCCGGCATATGGAGATGGGGGAGTCCCCTGCAATCGCGGCCGAGCGGGGCGGACAGGAAGTCCAACTTGCGGTACTGGCTGCCACGGTCAGCACCAGCATTGTGTTTTTCCCCGTCCTGATGCTCTACGGCGTCAGTAAGTATCTGTTCACGGCGCTCGCACTAGCTGTCGTTATCGCGCTCTTCGCGTCCTACTTCGTCGCGATGACTGTGGTGCCGCTCTTTTGCTCCTTGTTCATCACAATCGATCCCGGGAGTGAGCACCACCAAATTGCGACAGAAGCGAGTGCTGTTACGGAGCCAAGCAAGAAGAGGAAGATACATGTGTTTCGCATCGTGGTGGACAAATTCAATCTTGCGTTCCGCCGACTCGAGATGTGGTACGAGAGAAAAGTCGGCGAAGCGCTGGAAGGCGCCTGGATGGTTGTCGGCGTTATCAGCGTTGTCGTTCTTGTGAGTTTTGTGGTGTATCCGTTCATTGGCAAAGCATTCTTTCCGCGAACTGATCCCGGCCAATTCGTGGTCAATGTCAAGGTCCCTGCAGGTACCAGAATCGAGGTGACCGATGACTACGTTTCGAAAATGGAGCAGGACATCCGCAGCGTGGTCTCTCCGGAAGACCTGAACATGATCGTGTCGAACATCGGGATCACTCCAGACTTGTCCGCAATCTATACATCCAACTCCGGAATGCACACCGCCTTCATCCAGGTCAGTCTAAAGGAGGATCACAAGACTGGAAGCTACGCCTACATGCAGAAGGTCCGTGAAAAGCTCAGCGCAGACTTTCCCGACGTGGCCACCTACTTCCAGGCCGGAGGCTTGGTGGATTCGGTTGTCAATCAGGGAAAGCCTGCTCCGATCGATATTCAGATCGGAGGAACCGACCTGCAGCAGGCCTACGGGATTGCCAAGACGACAGCAGCCAGAATCAAAGGGCTCAGTTCAGTAAATGATGTCCTGATTCCGCAGGATCTCGACTATCCGGGGCTGGAGTTGAACATCAACCGAGCACAAGCCGGCCTTCTCGGAATCACTCCGAAGGATGTTGTCGACAATGTGATCACTGCGCTTACGTCGGACGGCATGATCGCACCGAGTTTCTGGGTAGATCCGAAGACCGGCAATAGCTATATGTTGACGGTCCAATATCCTGAGACGCAAATCAAGACCATGACCGACTTCAGGCAGATCCCTCTACGATCGCCAGATGGCCTGAATACGACTCCGCTCCAATCTGTCGCTGATATTACTCAAATAAACACGCCGACCGAGGTGGATCATTATCAGCTACGCCCAGTGTTCGACATTTACGTCATGCCGAAGTCAGAAGATCTGAGCAAAGTGAACAAACAGGTCGAGTCGATTGTTGGGCAAATGCAAGTTCCAAATGGAGTGACAGTAAAGGTTCGCGGCACGATACGTGACATGCAGCAATCGTTCTCGAGTTTTGGGATTGGATTGGTCCTGGCGGTGGTTCTTGTCTATCTGATCTTGATGGCGCAGTTTGCGTCATTTTCCGATCCGTTCATTATCCTGCTGGCCATTCCACCAGGACTTGCCGGGGCACTGATCTTCCTCTTTGTGACCGGGTCAACCATGAACGTCATGTCCCTGATGGGACTGGTGATGACGGCAGGCATCGCTGTTTCCAACAGCATTCTGATTGTCGAATTCACAGGCACGCTACGCAAGCAAGGCAGGGACATCAAGACAGCACTGACTGAATCTTGCAAAGCGCGCTTGCGGCCAATTCTGATGACGAGTCTCGCGACAATCCTTGGCCTCATTCCGATGGCGTTGGCATTGGAACCGGGCAGCGAGCAGTATGCTCCACTAGCCCGGGCCATCCTAGGCGGCCTCACGGTCTCGGTTATCGTCACCGTTTTCCTCGTACCAGCGGCGTACCTGCTGATCCATCGCAAAGAAGAACAAGCACCAGTAGCAGGGGAGGCTTAGCCATGAAGTCGAATCAAAAGATAAACGTCGCACTCCTTCCGCTCGTGGTGCTTGGCTCGGCCCTGCTGGCTCAGAGTCCGCCGCTGGCGCTGCCAAACGCCCCCACAGCTTCATTGCCCCTTGTGGCATCGTCGCAACCACCATCAACACCGATGACTCCCCCATCCGCAGAGGGACCGGGGACGCCAACCTTACTCACCCGCCAAGAAGCTGAGAAGCTGGCGCTGGCGAACAACCCTCAAATTCACATCAGCCAGTTGATCGCAAGAGTTCAGCAAGAAGTCGTTCGGGAACGCCGCGCCGACCAACTCCCGAACTTAAACGGTAGCCTGACCGCCGTCGAGGCAAACGACGGAAGCAGAATATCCAGCGGGTCTCTTGCAGCCTCACGACTACTCAATCATGCGGGCATGGGGGTGCAAATCAGCCAGCTAATTACGGACTTCGGACGTACGTCGAATCTTGTAGCTTGGGCAAAGCTACAAGAGAAGGCGCGACTTTCCGATGCAGAAGCTAGCCGCGAAGACATAGTACTGGTCACCGATCAGGTCTTCTTTGCAGTTATTGAAGCCCAGGATACGCTGAAAGTCGCGGCGCAGACCGTTTCTGCGCGGCAGGACCTTACCGATCAAGTGAGCGCACTTGCATCGTCGAAGTTGAGGTCGGACCTGGATCTCAGCTTCGCCCAAGTCAACCTCTCGCAGGCAAAACTTTTACAACTGAATGCACAGAACGATCTCGATGCTGCGAAGGCGACGCTGAGCGCAGTGCTGGGGTACGACAAGTTAATGAACTTTCAGCTTGTCGACGATACAGGCCCGTTGCCTCCGCTCGCGCCTGATCCCGAGACACTCATCGCCCAAGCCATCCAGAATCGACCCGACCTTCAATCCCTGAAGTTTAGCGAGCAGGCAGCGCAAAAGTTCAGCAAAGCACAACATGAGCAATTGCTTCCGACCATTAGCGCGCTTGGAGTGGTCGGAGACACCCCCACGGGATCCTCGCAATATTTCACAACCACCTGGTACGGAGCCATTGGAGGAAACATAAACATCCCGATCTTCAATGGCTTTCGGCTCACCGCTCAAGCCTCCGAGGCAGCACTGCAAGCCCAAGCAGCATCAGAGCAGACTCGCGCGCTTCGGGAGCAGGTTGCTCGCGATGTCCGGACCGCATGGCTCAATGCAAACACTGCCTTACAGCGTGTGACCGTAACGTCCGAACTCGTTCAAGAGGCAAACACCGCCTTGGATCTGGCAAAGACCCGGTACGATTTGGGACTCAGCTCAATCGTTGAATTGAGCCAGGCTGAACTGCAACAGACGGAAGCCGCTATCAGCAATGCCAATGCGAGATCGCAGTACAACTTCGCAATTTCAACCATCAACTTCCAGACGGGAATGCAGCCGTGACCTATAGCTTGATTCAGGAGGGCGATAATGCCCACTTTCGGTAAGAGCTTGGCGATCCAACTAGACTCTATTGTGTTTGCCACGGATTTCTCACCGGCGTCTCAGAACGCTGGCCTTTACGCTTCGGCCGTCTCGGTGCGGCTCGGCACCAGTCTTGTCGTTGCACATGCATTCACCCTGACCCAAGCCGCGCTGGAAGCCGAAACTGAGAGGCCTTTCGGAAGTATGCAGAGAGCAAATCTCAAGCTTGATCTAACGTTAACGGCGCAGGAACTCAAGTGTGGCAGGGGGACAACAGAAACGGCCCTCCTGCAGGGTGATCCGTGCCGAGAGATCCCGGCATTTGCGCAAACCAGGAGGCCGGTGCTTATCATTTTGGGTACGCACGGCAGAGGCTCGATCGACCGATATATCCTCGGTTCCACCGCGGAACAAATCCTCCGTCATTCCTCCGGATCTACGCTTACCATCGGTCCGAACGTTAACATACTCCATGCTGGGGCTTTGAATATTCGCCGAATTCTCTACGCCACCGACTGCACGCCCGAAGCCGCCCATGCTGCTCCGGTTGCCGTCGCTCTCGCAGAGGCATTTTCCTCAGACCTCGACGTTCTAAACGTCGTTCAGTCGAGCGACGTCGACCATCCCGAGCAACTTCTTCGACTTCAGCGGCATTTTTATGGCGCTGTTGAGGCGATCTTGCCCCATGACGCTAGCCAAATCTGTCAGCCACATACATTCGTTCGTGTGGGGAAGCCACACGCTGACATCCTGAAACACATTGAAGAACGAGAGATTGACCTGCTGATTCTTGGTTTACATCGAAATACACACCTCGGCATGCACAATCGCACTTCGGGAGCGTTTCCCATCATCGTTAAGGCAAAATGCCCTGTTGTAACGGTCGCCCGGGGTGCGACTTCTTAGCATCCAATCCGCAGTTGGGTGACCCGAAATGAAGCAGGCTTGATAAATGGCGAACCCAGAAGAGGGAGAACGAGATCCACGAGTCTACTTCGCTGCCGAGCGAACTTTTCTTGCGTGGATACGGACCGGCTTGGGCCTAATGGGCGTAGGGTTCGCGGTTGCGCGCTTTGGTCTATTCCTGCGCGAGATGCAGAGTGACCAGACGCATATGCCAGTGCATACCACGGGCCTGTCCGTGTGGTCGGGAGTAGCTCTTGTCGCGTTGGGGGTGATCGTTAATGCGAGTGCCGTTTTCAGTCATTATTGCCGTGGTCCATAAATTGAGGAGCGGCACATGGATTCCCGGCCAGGTTTCAAAGAGTGCGGTGGCGTTAGCGATAGTGCTGGCGCTTGTCGGAGTAGGCATGAGTCTGTATCTTCTGTTTGTTCATTAATAAGGAGGCGCGCCGACGATACACCAAGGGGGCAAATTCAATTCCTCGCTGATCTTCCCTTCTGGCACTGCTTTGAAGCTCCCTACTAGCGGCAACCGGTATCGGCAGATTGTGAGGGGAACAATTCCAGAAAGCACAATGTTATTCGCAATTCTGTATGCGGGCCCATGCCGTAATCATCGTATTTGCATCAGAGATTCTGTATGCCGGAGCTACTATGCCGCCTACACGCCTTGCTCTTCTGATCTCGCTTCTGCAAGTAGCCGTCCTCTTACTGCCTGCCCAGCAGATCTCCAATCCGTCGCCGCCAGCCACCACAACCAGCGCACCGTCCGATTCCGCCCCGTCTAACCCCGCCACACCGCTTCCAGCGCAAGGCACCCCACCGGTTCTCTACACCCAGGATGGTGGCACGGGCGCGTCTCGTGGCGACACGGCGCATCCCCACGAGTTTGTGAGCATCGCCGTCCCTCCGATAGCGAACGCTGCGTTCAGCCTCACCCTGGAAACCACCTGGAAGCCCCCTCAGGGAATGGTCCGAAGGATCAACAACAACCCCGAACACAACTCGCGAAGAATCATGCGGGATAGCGCCGGGCGAGTCTACGAGGAACGCTGGTCGTTTGTGCAAAGCTCTCTGCCGGTGTCCGCGGACTTTTACGGCCCGGTCCCAATCAACCCAACTTCGCAGGAGAGCTACATCCAGATCTCGGACCCGGTGGCCCATTCCTATTTCAATTGCAGCGTGACCGCGCGAATCTGTACTTTGACGGAATATCGGGGCTCATCCGCCGCAGTCTACAAACCCGATATGACAGCCTACAAAAAGCTGCTGGACGGAAGTGTTCAGACGGCGCAGCCTCTCGGCAGCAAACGTGTCGAAGGCCTCGACACTCAGGGCTATCGAATCATCATCACAGACAGCTCTGGTGCCGGTAACAACCAGCAAATTATCGATGACCGCGAGTTCTGGTATTCGCCGCAACTCGGAATCGACCTTATCTCCAATGTGACGAGTCGCGCATCCGGCGAGGAACGGTTCCTGGTCACGCATCTGAAGACAGCAGCTTCGGACCCGAAGTACTTCAGCCCTCCCGCGGGCTATGGCATCTTGGACCAGCGTCAGTCGACTCTACCGGTGCAGCAAACCGCGGCTCCACAACTGGCCGCACCGCAGCAGCCGCTCCTGCCCGCCCCTTCTACTGCTGCAACCCAGGCGTCTGTAACTCCATCGGCACCCCGCCAGCCAATCGCCGCCATCCAGGTCACCACGCGCCTGGTTGTCCTTGACGTCGTCGTCACCAACAAGCAAGGCCATCCAGTCAAAGGACTCAAGCAATCGGACTTCACACTCTCAGAGGACGGCGTCCCGCAAGCCCTCGCCAGCTTCACCGTGCACGATGCCTCCGACCAGCCGCCCGCACCTCCCCCGCCGGCCCTCCCGCCTTACACCTTCACCGCCCACGCGCCGGTTACCAACTGCGTCGCCATGACCTTCATCGTCTTGGACACCGGCGGCCTCGCCTGGCGGGACGCCTCGTATGCCCGCTACGAGGTAGCCCAGTACCTGAAGAAGGTCGCCCCTGGAACGCCCATCTGCGTCTTTGAGCTGAACCAGTACGGATTGCAGCTTCTCCAGGACTTCACCACCGACCCGCAACTGCTCAGGGATGCGGTCGACAGCAAGCGCAACGTCCAGTGGCCTCGATTCACAGGGCCTATTCTTATCCGGCGCGGTCTCGCCGTGCAGGAACTCGCTCGTTATCTCTCCGCCTTTCCAGGTCGCAAGAATCTCATCTGGTTCGGCGGAAGTGCCGGTGCCATCTACGACCCTCAAGTCTCCGCTGGTGTTCGCTATCCCAACCCCTCCGGCAATCTGTTCAGCGATATCGACTCCTTTAGCGCCGACCTCCAGGGCGCGACCGATACCCTCACCCTCAGCCGCGTGGCCCTCTACACCGTTGACCCGCGTGGGGTCGTCTTCAATGAGGGCAAAGAGTTGGATATCCTCCAGCAGGGGGCCGACCTCACCGAAGTGGCATCGGCGACGGGCGGCAAAGCGTATTACAACTCGAACGCAATCGACAAAGACATCGCCGCAGTCGTCGCCGCCGGCTCGCACTATTACACCCTTTCTTACACTCCAGCCAACATTCACTGGGACGGAAGCTTTCGCAGGATCAAGGTTCAGCTCGCGAACAACGATCTCACCTACCTGGCCAGCCTACAGCCGCCCACCCAACTCAAAGCTCCCCTCCACCTCGCATACCGCAGTGGCTACTATGCGCTGCCAAATGCGCTGCACCCATCGACGACTCCTCAAACCGCTGGCGCGCGCCGCCTCATCTCCTACTCCCCCAAGGGCGATCCAAACGGCACCGAGCAACGAACGCCGCTCGACGAGGCCATGTCCTTTGGCGCGGTCCCGCCCTTTCAGGTCCTCTTCAAGGCCCACATAGCGCCCACTTCCACCACGGTAAAGGTCGCCCGCAACGCGCCCCTTCCCAAGGACAATTACCTTGCGGCTCGATACCGGAACACCTCATACCGCAACTACCGGATCCACTTCTCCATCGATCTGCAGGACCTTCAATTCGCGCAGCACACCGTAGACTCGTTTCACGACGCCATCGAATTTATCGCCGTAGTCTACGACGACAAAGGCGCCATTGTGAACTCCTTCGTCAATACCGTGCCTCTAGACGTCGGTATCGCGGACTATAGCCGCATCATGCAAGCCGGCCTCGGCATCCAGCTTCCCATCGCCATCCCGGCCAAAGGAGACTTCTGCCTCCGCCTCGGTGTCCACGACCTCACCTCCGACCGCATCGGCGCTCTCGAAATCCCCGTCGAAGAAATCAAGTTGCTACCTCCGCAATCCAACCCCGCCAGCGCAAGGCAGTCACCATAGAACCCTGTATCCCTTGCTAGCTTGAGGTTACTTCTCAGTCAATCGCTACAGACTATTCCCAGATGAGCTGAATCGCTCGCCGAGAGCTTTGGGCGGTATGCTGTGTGAAAGAGGACTGACTCTAGATGGACGCACTTACGCTGCATAGGATTCACTTCGCATTTACGATTACCTACCACTATCTCTTCCCGCAATTGACCATGGGCCTGGCACTCCTCATCGTCGTGCTCAAGACGATGGCGCTCCGTACTCATGACGAACGCTATAACGATTCGGCCCGTTTCTGGGCGAGAATCTTTGCTGTGAACTTCCTTTTGGGCGTAGTCACGGGCATCCCAATGGAGTTCCAGTTTGGGACGAATTGGTCTGAGTTCTCCCGCCGTACTGGCGGGGTCATTGGCCAGCCACTTGCCATGGAAGGCGTCTTCTCCTTCTTCCTGGAGTCCTCATTTCTTGGCTTGTTTCTCTTCGGCGAAAAGCGCCTCTCCCGTTTCGCTCATTGGGGAGCAGCCTTTCTGGTGTTTGTCGGATCGTGGATCTCCGGCTTCTTCATCATCGTGACCGATGCCTGGATGCAGCATCCCGTCGCATACCGGTTACTGCCCAACGGAGTCTACGAGGTGACCAGTTTCTGGGGCCTGATGATGAATCCGTGGGCATGGCTTCAATACGCGCACAATATGTGTGGGGCAGTGGTCACGGCGTGCTTTGTCATGTCCTCCGTGGGCGCTCTTTACATCCTCCAGAAGCGGGACGGTGACTTCGGGCGAATCTTCCTGCGCGTGGGAGTGATCGCAGGTGTTCTCTCCTGCATCGCGCAGATATTTCCCACCGGCGACCTCCACGGCAAGTACATGGCAAAGAACCAGCCGATCGCCATTGCAGGAATGGAAGGGCTCTTTCACTCGGAAAAAGGTGCACCCATCGTGCTGATGGGGCAGCCGGACATCGAAGGGCAGAAGATTGACAACCCAATTGCAGTCAACAAAGTCCTAAGCTTTTTGATCTATGGCACGACCGCGGCTGAGGTAAAAGGCTTGGATGAATATCCCAAGGATCAATGGCCCTCGACGCTTCCGCTGCTGTTTTACAGCTATCACATCATGGCGGGGCTCGGGACTTACTTCGCCGCGCTCATGGCCGCTGCGGGATTTCTCCTCTGGCGAGGTAAGCTCTACACCACCAGCTGGGTGTTGTGGCCGATCCTTTTGAGTTTTCCGCTTCCGTATATCGCGAATACTGCCGGCTGGATGACAGCCGAGATCGGTCGCCAGCCCTGGCTCGTATACGGCCTGATTCGAACCTCGGAAGGCTATTCCAAGCACATCGGCGCAGGCACAAGCCTTTTTAGCTTGCTCGGCTTTTTGGGGATGTACACGGTGCTTTCGATTCTCTGGGTGATGCTCGTCTACAACATCATCGAAAAGGGACCACACTCGAACACGGAACTCGCCGCCGGCCATACCCTTACCAACGCTTAGGAGGCGTGCCATGGAAGCTCTCTGGTTCTGGATCGTGGCGGTTATGCTCGCAGCCTACGTGGTGCTCGACGGCTTCGATCTGGGAGTAGGCATCCTCTTCCCCTTTGTTGCGAGAACGGAAGACGAACGGCAGCAGGCTATTCGTGCAATCGGTCCTGTATGGGACGGCAATGAAGTCTGGTTGCTCGCCGCAGGCGGTACCTTGTTCTTCGCCTTTCCGCTGCTCTATGCGTCGTCGTTCAGCGGCTTCTACATGCCGCTTATGATCGTTCTCTGGCTGTTGATCCTGCGCGGTCTGGCGATCGAACTGCGATCGCACTTTGTAGATCCTCTCTGGCGCAGCTTCTTCGACGGCCTGCTCTTCTTCGCCAGTTCGCTACTCGCGATCTTTTTCGGCGCTGCCCTGGCCAATGTGGTCCGCGGCGGTCCCGTCGGCACGGACAATTACTTCTATCTCCCACTGTGGACCAACTGGCGGACAGGTCCAAGTCCGGGCATCCTGGATTGGTACACGGTCATCGGTGGCGTCATGGCGCTGCTGGCGCTGTCACTCCACGGAGCGCTCTACCTCGTACTCAAGACCGAGGGCGACCTGAGGCTCCGTGCGCGAGCTGCTGCAGGTCGACTCTGGCCCTTCGTGGCAATCGCCACGGTCCTCGCCATCCCCGCAACCGTTCTTGCGCGGCCGGATTCGCTGCACAACTATCACGATCACCCGCTAGCTTTCCTGTCTCCCGTTGGAGTCGCGGTTGGCCTCGTGTGCATAGTCATCGCCATGTGCAAACGATCCGAGATAGGTGCTTTCTTGTCTTCCTGCGTTTACCTGATCGCCATGCTTTGCGGCGCGGCAGCGGGCCTGTACCCCGTCCTGCTTCCCTCCACCAACCCCGCGATGCCTTCCATCACCATTGCCAGTGCGATCTCGGAACCCCATACCCTCAGGGTCGGATTGGTCTGGTGGATGATCGGAACGATGCTGGCCATCATGTACTTTTGCATTGTTTACTGGCTCTTTCGTGGCAAGGTATCGCAGCACGCCGATACCTATGGCCACTGAAGATCGATCTGGAGTATCCGGACAATTTTGGCTCAAAGACAATCAATTCCGCCGCCCCTACAGCGCAACCCGCTAGACCACGCCACAGAATGCCGCCACTGAGTGCAACGTTTTGCGGTCGCTCATTTGGAGAAAGCCCGAGGCGGTCCAGAGTCTCATCAGCGCCGGAGCCGCGTACGGAAAATTCGAATTTGCAGCGAACCCCATTATCCGCAAATCACAAGGTAATTCCTAGGCCACGCGGTCACAGTTGTCAGTTCTCGCAGCATACTTATTCTTATGACTGTGCTCAAGGTCCGGGACTTGGGAGTATCCTCACGGTTGCGCCAAACTTCCTGTAATCCCGGAACGATAGAACGTTTCTGAAGCATCGCGTGTTGTTTAGAGAGCACATCTGAACCTCGCCGTCCGTCGGAACGACAAAGGTTCCAAGCTCTGGGATCGCTACGTCGTCGTAGTTGATCGTGCTTTGATAAGAACTGAACGGGAGATCAGGAGTCAGGTCAGTCGCTTCCGTTTCCACGCGCATCAACTGTCCGCTGATCCGGTCTATCCAGATCGTTCCCGAAAGACCCGGAAAGACGTCGTCCAGCCTATAGGAAGTATTGTTCTCAGTCTTGAACGAAAACCCGAACACGGCTGACGTTCCCGACCCGACTTTTTCATCGGACTTGAATTGAAAAACCGTCCTTGTTTCCGGCTTGAAGACGGTACGCAACTGCGTACCAAACAACTGTCCCGTAATCATGCCGCCCGAACCCTCGAGGGACTGAACTGGTTTTCCATCGATGGTGAACTGCGAGTAGCGGTCTCCCTGTCCGTTCACGTAAGTCACTTGCGCGGTGACAAGGTCGTGTGGCCGCCCGTTGACCCAGCGGTGCGTAGTCTCATGGCAGATAAAGTTCGGCAGCATTTCCGGAGAGAGCGCAATCTTGCAAGCAGTGGCGAGAAGATCGAACTGCGGTCCCATGTCAGCAATTTCGGCGCAGCGTGATGGTAGCGGTATGGGGCCTTCAACAGGAGCTCCCTCGGGGACTTGAACGGCGCGCCGTTGAACGGACGGGAACGGCAACTTAGGCATTGCCGGCGCTGGCGTTGAGCTTTGAATTGGAAGTTTCAGATCTTGCCCCTTCGGGCGCCTCAGATAGATCGCGTCTTTGGCCAAGCGAAACTCGATAGGGCCGTTGACCTGCCAATCCAGCTGATAGGAACTCTTTGCGACGAAGTGCACCATGATGGAGCGGCCTTTGTATTGAATGTAGAGATCGTAGACAGAAGACACTGCTGTCTGGCTCGAGTTCACGCGCACCAACGTGCCAGTTTCATACTGTTCTGCAACGGCAGTGCCTAAGATCGAGAGAAAGATGGCGAGAATCGAGAATCCACGACGCATGAGCCCATCCATGGCCCACTCCACAAGGCCGTTCTTGCCCCGTTCACCAATATATCGTTTCACGGGGCATCACTTTGCGTTCGGCGTCGACTCCACCTGTAGGAAATGCGAAGCAGTACAACCGAGATGAGCCAGAAATCAACGAGGCATAATTTCAGTTGATCCCCGACTTCAGCAGATGTCGTATTCCCATACACCCTTGAGTGACGGCGTATTCGCCATGTCATAGATATGGTTTGACTTAGCACCTTCCAATTCCCAATCGGGGATGGCGCTCCGCGACCATGTGCAGATTTAATCCGACGTCTTTTGTAACGAATTCGATGTTCCGTGACTTTATCTCTATGAACGCATCATCGAAGGACACTTCATCCAATGATTTCTCGCATGTATCGAGCCTTGGGCCTTTTTTCCCTCCTTTGCATCGGAGCATTGGCCGCCAATGCGCAAGATCCACTGACACTCCGTCAGGCCGTAGATCAGGCTCTCGGACAAAGCCCCCAGGGTGCCATCGCTCGCGCCGTTGACCTGGAAGCGAAGTCGGCGGCAACCATGGCGCGCACCCAACTGCTGCCTCATCTCAACTTTACGGAAGACATTTCCCGCGGAGACGATCCGGTCTATGCCTTCGGTACCCGTCTGCGGCAGGGACAGTTCACCCAGGCCGACTTCGCGCTCGATGCACTGAATCATCCTCCTTCGATCGGAAACTTCTCTACTCGCTTCTCCGGTTCGTGGACGGCATTTGATTCGTTCAAGACACAGAGGGAGATTCACAGCGCCGATCTCCTCCGGGCAAGCGCTTCTTCCTCCGCCAAGGCGGTTGACCAGCAGATCGTCCTCAACGTCGTCGGGGCTTACCAATCGGTGCTCTACGCGCAACGGGAAATCGAGGTCGCTCAGCATGAGCAGGAGACCGCATCGGCGCTGCTGGCTTCCGTGGACGACCACGTCAAAGCGGGTCTGGCGGTCGAGTCGGATCGGATGTCGGCTCAGGTCAATGTGGCCGCGCGCAAGCAGGAACTGATTGCTGCCCAGGGCGACCTGGACATGGCGTGGGCGCAGTTGCGCGAGGCGATGGGAGCCCCCGACCTTAAGGCATCTAAATTGAAGCCGATTGAGCCGCATACATTCGACCAACTGCCGCTCGAGCAGGAGCTTGCAACAGCCGCAAAGACTCGTCCCGATCTGACAGCGCTGACGCAGGCGCAATCGGCGCGGGCGTCGGGCCTGCGGGCGGCGAAGTCGAACTTCGGCCCTGTCGTGAATACCTACGGAAATTGGGAAGAAGACCGCGGATCGCTGGGGAGTTCGGGCGGAAACAACTGGGTGGTCGGCGTACAGATCAGCGTGGATATCCTGCCGATCGGCAAACGTGCCCAGCTTGCGCAGCAGACCGCCGCGAAACAGAAGGTCGACGCGCAACTGTCTGCCTCGCAACAGCATGTTCGGCTGGAAGTAGGCCGAGCGCACATTCACCGGAGGACGGCGGAACTCTCGCTGGAAACGGCGCAGGCCGCGCTGGACCAGTCGGCGGAGAGCCTTCGGATCCTCAAGAACCGCTATGGTGCGGGACTTGCCAACATCACCGATCTGTTGCGGGCCGAAGACGCGGAGAGACAGAGCCAATCGAACTACTGGCATGCGGTCTACGGAAATGCCATGGCCTATGCTGAGCTACTTTACGCAACCGGGACGCTGACTCCCGCTGCGGCGGGGGATTTGCAATGAAGATAGTGTTACCAGCGAGTTTTCTTACCGTTTTCGCGGCGATATTGGCCGGCTGTCATGGCGGCGAATCGGCTTCACCGGTTGTTGTCGAAACCATGCAGGCGCGGGTTGTCCAGAGCCAGCAGCAACAGGTTCCTCTGAATATCCGTTCGACGGGGACCGTTCACGCGAGGCAGACAACCGTAATCTCCGCACAGGTTGTCGGCCGCATCCAGCAGGTTCTGGTTCGCGAGGGAGACAGCGTGCGAGCGGGACAGACTCTGGCCGTGCTCGACGACGCTGCATTGCGCGCGTCGGTGGACCAGGCGCAAGCAGGGGTCAAGGCCGCTCAACAGCAGCAGGTGGCCGCGCAAACCGATGCGAAGTTGGCGGCCAGCACTCTGGACCGATATCGTCAACTGCAGGTTGAGAAGAGTGTCAGCCCGCAGGAGATTGACGAAGTTGCACAGCGGGCTGCCGCGGCCTCCGCCAGGCTCGAGGCAGTGCGCTCGCAAACCGACGCGGCTCGTGCCCAGGAAGCCGGAACGCACACGATGCTTGGCTATACCCGTCTGGTGGCGCCCTTTGCGGGAGTCGTAACAGCACGGATGGCCGATCCGGGGACGCTGGCTTCGCCGGGCGTTCCCTTGCTTCAGGTCGATCAGGCCGGAGCGCTTCAACTACAAGCCACGGTCGATGAGTCGGCAATCGCCACAGTCCGCAAGGGGATGAAGGTACAGGTTGCGATTGATGGAGCGTCTTCCGCGGATATTACGGGCACTGTGGCGGAGATCGACCCGGCCGCAGATCCGAGCAGTCATAGTTTTACTGTCAAGATTGATCTGCCTCCCTCAGGTCAACTGCGCGCAGGCATGTATGGAACAGTGGAGTTTGCCAACGGCGTTCGCCAGGAGATTGTCATTCCGCGTTCCGCTGTCGTCTCCCGGGGCTCACTGGTCTGTGCATATGTTCTCGACGCCCAGGGAATCGCGCAACTCCGCTATCTCACGCTCGGCGCGGCACAGGGCAATCTCGTAGAAGTTCTGTCGGGCGTGTCTCCCGGCGAGCAGCTCGTGGACGATCCCGCTGACCGCGACATCGCCGGCAAGCGCATCGAGGTCCAGCGATGAAGCAGGATCTTGGCATCGCCGGGAAACTGGCCCACACCTTTCTCAACTCCAAGCTGACGCCACTCTTCATCGCCGCGTCGCTGGCAATCGGAGCGTTCGCGGTTGCGATCATTCCTCGCGAAGAGGAGCCGCAGATCCTTGTCCCCATGCTGGACATCACCACCGCGATGCCCGGCGCCTCACCAGCCGAGGTGGAACAGCGTGTAACCCTGCCGATCGAGAACCTGGTGCACCAAATCTCGGGCGTCGAGTTCGTATACTCCACATCAAGCCCCGGACAGAGCCTGGTGATCGTCCGCTTTCTGGTTGGCACCCCCCAGGAAGATGCGCTTATCAAGGTCTATAGCAAACTCTACTCGAACTTCGATCACATGCCGCCGGGAGTGTCGCAGCCGCTCATCAAGGCCCGCTCGATTGACGACGTTCCGATTCTGGCCCTCACTCTGTGGGGCCAGCATTACAACGGCTATCAGCTTCGCGCCATCGGGGCCGAGATGCAACACAACTTCCAGCAGATCACCGATGTTTCGGAGACGACGATCATCGGCGGACTTCCGCGGACCATGCGCGTCGAACTCAGTACCGGGAAGCTCAATGCCTACGGCATCTCGCCCATGGCCATTGTTGGCCATCTGCAAGCCGCAAACGCAACGCTACAAGCCGGAAACTTCGCCGAGAATAACCAGGAAATCTGGGTAGACGTCGGCAACATCTTCACCCGTCAGGAAGACCTCGAAGCGGTTGTAGTAGGCGTAGTCCGCGGGCAGCCGGTCTATTTGCGCGACGTTGCGGACAAGATCGTCGATGGTGCCGCTGACCCCTCCGACTACGTGGTATTTGGCACGGCAAACTCCGGCAATGCAGGTACGTCGGCAGTGGGGCAATACCCGGCAGTGACCATCACTGTGGCGAAGCGCAAAGGCACCAATGCCACGGATATCTCGAATGCCGTCCTCGCGAGCTTACACCGCATGCAGGGCGTCACCGTGCCCAACGACGTGACCGTCACCCCCACCCGCAACTACGGAGAGACGGCCAAGGACAAGTCCGACGAACTGCTGGAGCATCTGCTGCTGGCGACGCTTTCCGTAACCCTGTTGGTCGCGCTCTTCCTCGGCTGGCGTGAGTCGGGTGTCGTCCTGCTGGCCATTCCGGTCACGCTCGCACTCACCATGTCGGTGTTCTATTTCCTCGGCTACACCATCAATCGCGTCACGCTCTTTGCCTTGATCTTCAGCATCGGCATTCTCGTGGACGACGCCATCGTTGTCGTCGAGAATATGGTGCGCCACTTCCGGCTCCCGGAAAGCCTCGGCCGGCCGATCAGCGAAGTCGCGGTGGAGGCGGTCGCCGAAGTGGGTAACCCCACCATTCTGGCCACCTTCGCCGTGATCGCAGCGGTGCTGCCTATGGCCTTCGTCCGCGGCCTGATGGGGCCGTACATGCGTCCCATCCCGGTCGGTGCCTCCGCGGCAATGCTCTTCTCGCTGCTGGTTGCTTTCGTAGTTTCGCCCTGGGCCGCGCTACGCCTTCTCGGAAAGCACCTTGGCGGGGCCAAAGTACTCGAACCCGAGACCGAGAACTGGCGAACCAGGCTCTATCGCCGCATCATGTCGCCGCTGATCCGCTCCCCGCGCAACCGTCTCTTCTTCTTCATCGGAGTCGCAGTGCTGCTGCTGATCTCGGTGGCGCTGGCGCCTACTGGACTGGTGCGCGTGAAGATGTTGCCGTTCGACAACAAGAGCGAGTTGCAGGTCATCATCAATATGCCTGACGGAACACCACTCGAGCAGACGGCTCGTGTCGCCGAGGCCCTCGGTAACGAACTTGCACGGCAGCCCGATGTCTTGAACTACCAGACCTATACCGGCACGTCCGGCCCCTATAACTTCAACGGACTAGTGCGCCACTATTACATGCGCCGCCAACCCAACCAGGCCGATATCCAGGTCAACCTCCTTCCTGCAAAACAGCGCAGCGTGCAAAGCCATGCGATCGCAAAGCGACTTCGCCCGCTGATGGATGCCATCGGCAATCAGTACGGCGCCCGCATCCAGGTGAGCGAGGTTCCGCCCGGCCCGCCCGTTGTGCAGACACTGGTCGCAGAGGTCTACGGCCCCGACCTGGCTGGTCAGACGCAAGTCGCCCAGCAGATCAAGTCGATCTTCCAGAACACTCCGGGCGTCGTCGATACCGACTGGTACGTCGAAGACCCTCAGCCGAGAATGGTAATGCGTGTGGATGAGGTCAAGGCTGCGCAGCATGGCATCGCAGTCTCCGATGTCGCCCAGGCACTCGCGCTTGCCATCTCGGGAACGCAGGTCGGCCTGATCCACGATCAGGCCTCGCGCGAGCCTGTGCCCGCAATCGTCGAACTCGATCGCGCTGATCGTTCCTCCGAACAGGGCCTGGAGAATATCCGCCTGCCCGGCGCAGACGGCGGCACGGTTTCCCTTCGGGAGCTGGTCATCGTCGAACACAAGACGATCGAGCCCAGCATCTATCACAAGAATCTGCGGCGCGTCGTTTACGTCACGGGAGACGTGGCCGGCGAAGATGAGAGTCCTGTCTATGCCATCCTGAAGATGAACAAGGACCTCGATCATCTCACTCTGCCCGGCGGATACACGCTGACCCGCTACAACGCCGTGATGCCCGACTCCACCGACCATTACTCAATGAAGTGGGACGGAGAGTGGCACATCACCATCGAGGTTTTCCGCGACCTGAGCGTTGCCTTCGCCGCCGTGCTTGTTCTCATCTACGTCCTCGTAGTGGGCTGGTTCCGGTCCTTCATCGTGCCGCTGATCATCATGGCGCCGATCCCGCTGACGTTGGTGGGCATCTTGCCGGCCCATGCGATGCTGGGCGCGTTCTTCACAGCCACATCGATGATCGGCTTCATCGCGGGCGCTGGAATCATTGTGCGTAACTCGATCATCCTGGTCGACTTCATCGAGCTTCGCCGTCGCCAGGGAATGCCTCTGGCCGAGGCCGTGATCGATGCCGGCGCGGTCCGCTTCCGGCCCATGCTCCTCACAGCGGCAGCGGTTGTCGTCGGAGCATGCGTAATCCTCTCCGACCCCATCTTTCAGGGCCTTGCAATATCGCTGATTGCCGGAGCAGTTGCCTCGACCTTCCTCTCGTGGCCAACCATTCCAGTGCTCTACTACATGGTCCACTCAAGGCGCCAGTCCGGGCCGGAACCTCAACCCAACACCAATCAAGGAGATTCCCAATGACAGTCGAACGCGGCGTGCGCCTCATGGCAGGCGTGATGGTGCTTTTATCGCTTGCACTTGCCCACTTTCTTTCGCCCTACTGGCTGTGGTTGACCGTATTCGTCGGACTCAACCTGTTGCAATCTGCGTTCACGAACTGGTGCCCAGCCATGGCCATCCTGCGCGGCATCGGTTTGAAGGACGCCAACTGCGGAGCGACTAAGTAGGAGCGAGATGCACAATAGACGGTTCCCTTCTTCCGAAGCATATAGGCTCGACCTCCCCGCACGAAGGATATGGCTTCCACCTGCGGATGTGCTCGTGGCGATGAATGTGCATTCCGGTCTGACGGTCGCCGATGTGGGCGCCGGAACTGGCTACTTCTCGCTGCCATTGGCTGACGCTGTTGGACTCCAGGGCAAGGTCTACGCGGTCGACGCCCAGAACGAGATGCTCGCGCTTCTGAGACATAAGCTGGGTCAAGCCGCGATACCCAACGTGGAACTGCTCCACGCGGAAGCTGGCAACACAACCCTCCCTCAAAGCAGTTGCGATCTCTTCTTCGCTGCAAATGTCTTGCATGAATTCGACGACCGTGCTGCCGTACTGAAAGAAGCCGCCCGCGTTCTCAAGGTGGGCGGCCAAATCGCGATCCTCGACTGGCGAACCGATGCTCCGCCTGAACCCGGACCGCCCCTGGACCATCGCCTCGATTCATCTAATGCCGCGAACGCGTTGCGCTCATGCGGGTTCCAGAACATAACCGTTGCGTACGTCGGTCTCTACTCATGGCTCGTTCAAGGAGAGATTAAGCCATGACCGCCCGAGATGCTCTGACCCGGCCGAGCAAACCTCGCCGAACCCACGACGAACGGCTCAAGGATGAGGTCTATCGCCACATGTTCCGGCTTGAGGGAAACCGTCCCGGGGCCGATCTGGATCTCGCAGTTGCCTTGGTGCGTGGATGGCTCGACGCGGATTCCGAGCGTGGAAGGCCCGCAATGCGCGAGTGGCTCAAGAAGATCTGCCCGATCTGCCTGTCCATGATCGAAGCTAAACAGCAAGCGAGCGATATAGGTCAACAAAGTGTCCAGTAAACGCCGCTTGAATCGAGAAGTCGCGCGGCGACTCGGCCAGACTGCTGGACAATGAGACATCAGTGGATAGCCTTTGCCATAGGTAGCCAGAGAATATACTTGCCTCGTTAGTGAGAACCTCAATCGATGCGACCCGAACTGATTCAGGCTGCCGAACTCCTGCGCCGTAATACCCCTGAAGCCGTCGAAGAGGCAATCGGTTTGCTACAGAACACGGTCTATTCCTTCAGCATGAAGGTCTGCGGGCATTCGGAAGACGCGGAAGATACCATGCAGGAGGTTCTCTCCCGTTCGTTAGGCCACCTGGCCAAGATTCAAGACCCGCAAGCGCTTGCGGTCTGGCTCTACACCGTGACCAGGAATCGCTGTTGGCGCATGCGCCGTAAAGGAGCTTCTGCTCCCACGCACATGCTTTCGTTGGATGAATTGATGCCCGACGAGACCGAGATGGGGCGAATGTTGGAGGACCCCGCCGAGAGTCCTGAAGCCAATCTGCTCCACGCCGAGCAACACCATCTATTACATCAGGCGGTCTTGCGTATCCCCGTCCAATTGCGCATTGTTCTTGTACTCCACGACATGGAGGAGCTGACAACCGAACAAGTCGCGCAGATTCTCGGCTTGCAACCTGGGACGGTCAGGGTTCGCCTCCACCGGGCACGCCTCTCCGTGCGCAAAGAGATGAATAGGATGCTGGAGGGAGCACCCGAGCAGACGACTGACCGAGAGCGGTCCAGGACGAAGTCCAAGCCCAGCCGGACCAAGGACGGACATCGCCCCCCCGAGTGCCGTGAACTATTCTCGAATCTCTCAGAGTATTTGGATGGCAGGGTTGAGCCGCGCAGCTGCGAAGAGATGCGCGGACATATCGAGGCCTGCCCAGCTTGCGTCGCGTTCCTCCGAAACCTGCGAGTTGCCATCGACCGCTGCCGTTCCTTGGAGATTCCCTGTGATTCTGCCGTTGCACCACGTTTGCGCTCGATCCTGACTCAGGAATACCTCCGCCTACTGGGAATGCCAAGCACAGAAAAAATGTCCGCATTGCTGTAACGAATCGCCTCTCAGTGTCTCTATCTCTATGAGAGGTAATGACTGCCATGCAGGTAACGATCAAACATCTTGAACGAGTAAAGTTTTCCATTCAGGCGCGGTCCCACACGGTCCTATGCGACCAGCCGATTGAGAATGAAGGCGATGACACCGGGATGACGCCTCCGGAGTTGATGCTCGCGTCCCTGGGCTCCTGTGCAGCCTTCTATGCCGTGCAGTATCTGAAGGCCCGTAATCTCGCGGAAACCGGGGTGGAAGTTTCGGTGACCGCCGATAAGCTGAGGCAGCCTCCCCGGCTCGGCAACTTCAAGGTCAATGTCATATGTCCGTTCTCCCTTACCGAGGACCAGAACGCGGGGATCATGCGCGCTGTACATCGCTGTCTGATCCACAACACGCTGCTGTCGCCGCCTGAGATCCTGATCGAACTGACAACGAGCCAGCCGGCCATCCAACATGCCTGATCGTATGGGTAGTCTGTGCGCCGTTAGGGGCTTCAAACGGTGTTGGGTCGTGTGCCATGCGCCGATGTTCTAATCGTTCCATGGCGAGTCTCGACAACTTCCGCTTGGTCGTCTTCCGGGCAGTTGCGGAACAGCACAGCTTTCGCAAGGCTGCGGAAGAACTGTATCTGACGCAGCCAGCGGTCAGTCTCCAGATCAAGGCGCTGGAGGAAGACATCGGCGTCCAGCTCTTCGACCGCACCGGAGCGCGTGTCGCCTTGACCGAGGCTGGCAAGGTTCTCCTGGGATATTCTCAGCAGGCGAACGCGCTCTTTGTCCAGGCTGAACACGAAATCGCCGCGCTGAGCGGAGACCACGCCGGGCATCTGGCTTTAGGCGCCTCCACAACCATTGCCCAATATGTGTTGCCGCGGCTGCTGGGTGAGTTCTCGCGAGAGCATCCGCGCGTTCACCCCACCATGATCAGCGGCAATACAGAACAAATCGTCGAAGCCGTCGAAGAACAGAAGATCGCGTTGGGGTTGATCGAGGGGCCGGCACGAAGCCGTGACGTCAAGACAGAGCCCTTTCTCGAAGATGAACTGGTCTTGATCGTATCCGCCGCGCACGAGTGGGCCGAACTCAAATCCATCCCATATTCTCAGATTGCCGCTGCTCCGTTGCTCATGCGCGAGCGCGGGGAGCGGCACTCGCCGGGCGAGATGGCGCTGGCACATCAGGGCGTCAAAGTGAATTCGTTGCGCATTGTGATGGAACTCGATTCGACCGAGGCCATCAAGTCCGCCGTGGAGGCTGGGCTCGGTATCGGCTTCGTCTCGCGTTGTGCAATTGCCAAGGACCTGCGGCTCGATAACAGCTTCAGAATCGCCGAGGTGGAAGGGCTGCGCATCAAGCGGGAGTTCCTGCTTGCATTCGCAGCCGGTCCGGAGCCTCAAGGTCTGGTTCAGGAGTTCCGCAGGTTTCTGTTCTCACGCGCAGGCGCGCATAGATCATCGGTCAGAACCAAGCGGCAATAGCCCGTATCCCCCATAAGTTACGCAAATGCGGCATGAGAACTACTGCTTGGACGAGGACAAGTTTCTCGCCAACACTGGATGTGTGTCCAAGAACATGTTCTTCATCGGAATGATCCTCGCGGCGAGTGGTTTCGTGTCGCCCCCCGTTGCACTGGTGGGCGGCATCATCTATGGATTCTCCTTCGTTCACCCGTTTCACCTCGCGGCGAGACAGCTCTCCAAGCTGCTTCTGCAGGCATCCGTGGTAGGCCTTGGGTTCGGCATGGATCTGCAGCTGGTTATTCACGTTGGCAGGACAGGATTCCTCTACACCGCAGGTAGCATCAGCTTCGCCATGCTGTTGGGCTGGGGGCTAGGCAGACTGCTTGCTGTAAAACAAGGAACCTCATTTCTCATCACGGCTGGCACGGCGATCTGCGATGGCAGCGCCATTGCCGCGATTGCCCCCATCACCAACGCCAGCGAAGAGGAGATCGCCGTCTCTCTCGGGACCGTATTCATGCTCAACTCGGTCGCCTTGCTCGCGTTTCCCGCGATTGGTGCGGCGCTGCATCTGACCCAAACCCAGTTCGGTCTCTGGTCGGCGCTCGCCATTCACGACACAAGTTCCGTCGTAGGCGCGACAGCGAAGTTCGGTGCAGTGGCGCTTGCCGTCGGCACCACCGTGAAGGTCGCGCGCGCGCTATGGATTGTGCCCCTGTCGGTCGGAACCGCTATGGCCAAGAAGAGCAAGGCCCGCATCCAGTGGCCCTGGTTCATCCTGTTCTTTTGTCTGGCGGCGGTGGCCAATACCTACATGCACACGTTCCAGAAGTTGTATCCAAGCCTCAAGCATCTCGGTGTCATCGGCTTGACGGTCACGCTCTTCCTGATTGGAACCGGCCTCTCGAAGAAGACGCTTCAAGAGATGGGTGCTCGGCCGTTGCTGCAAGGAGTTCTTCTATGGATCGTTGTCGCGGTGGGATCTCTAGCGCTGATTCGAGGAGGATGGATTCACCTCTAACCGGAAAGTGTCTAACCGATCAGGAGGCCCGCCTCTTCACTTTGAAATTTAGAGGCAGAGACAACTGCTTTTAATCGCCTCCGCTGTGCTCGCAGTCCTCAACCTGGCTCAAAACCCCGAACAACGCTCGCTCCTCTCTGGAACTGGTTCGCACGCGCCTCTATAGGGGGTCTGTGGTTGCGGCAGTTGCTTTGGAAGACTTCCTCAAACGTATGGCGTGTCTTCGGACGGTAGTGGCGGTCTGCGCTACTGGATGAATGAGATGGTTCGTGCCTCGACATCGGCCCAAAGCCATCTCGTTGCGAATGTCGTCCTGCCTCACTTCTCTGCATTTGCCCTGAAGGTTTATTCGGGGGAGGTCCTAGTCGCGGTGCTTCTCCTGATTGGCCTATTCGATCGTGTGTCAGCCATTTCTGGTGCGCTGATGGCGCTAAACCTATGGCTCGGCCTCTACCGCAGCCCATCAGAATGGGCCTGGGAGTATTTATTCCTCGTCGTGATCCAGGTCACGTTCCTTATTGTGCGTTCCTGGTCGTAGCTGGGGTGCGGACGCTTTGCTACGTCGTCAGTTACTGGTCAAGTTTGGTTGGCTCAAGAAGCTCACCTAAGTCATGGCCTCGACCAGCAAATGTCTGGCGCTTCTGCACATGGCCTGAACGATCTCCCACCCCTCTTGATTCGACCCTTTGTCGAACTGGTCTTTGGTGTGGTCGACGGCGTTAGTCAAGTGGGCTACTACGCCTACCTTGGCCCGACGGGCTTCAGCGAAAGCAAACAGAGACGCCGCTTGCATCTCGACGGCCAGCGCTCCTCTCGACGCATTCTCTTCGATCTCCTCCAGTGTTTCGCGATACGGAGCGTCTGTCGTCCATACTCGTCCCCTCAGAACCGGGAGTTCCAGGTCTCGAAGCCCTTCGTAGAGGCGATTGGCTAGATCCATGTTTGCCGCGATGGTTTCTGCAGGAGGTACATAGTGGTAGGAAGTACCCTCGTCTCGGATGGCGCTGGTTGCAACTACGAGACTCGGAACTGGCAGTGACGGATCGATCCTCCCTGCGGATGTGAGGCCGAGTTGTATCTGAGCACCGGAAACCAGAAGTTGTTCGGCAACAAGGACGGCATAAGGGCCGCCGATCGTTCGGGCGACGATGCCGCACTGGACGCCGTCGACTTCGAACGAATACATCGTGGTGTGAAAGCAGGCCCACGTGGGATGGAGGCGAGCGATGCCTTTACCGACAAGCCAGTCCGTGAGATCGCCATCGAAGTCCAGTACACAAACGGATGGAACACGAGCGTGGCGCAACGCTCGCTCAGTCCGCACCGCCTCCACAAGAGCTTCCGGCCTGATAGCACTTTGGGCAGCGACTCTATGACGGAGAAGAGGCAAACTTCCATTGATGCTGTTCATTTTAACGCTCGTGAGCCGTCGGCTTCCTTCTCCTTGCTGCGCATTCCGAAATCGATGATTGCGGTCACCTCCAGCCTCACTGTGGTCTAAGAAGCGCTTGAATCTCTTCCTTGATGCGCGTGTGGTCAACGACTCCGTCATACCGGGCTCGAATTTTTCCATGACGGTCGATCAGGAATGTGACCGGAAGCCCTAGAACGCCCCCGTAAGCCGCTCCGATCTTTTCGTCTCCCATCAGGATCGGATAATTGAGCTTCAGCTTGGAGACAGTCGCGATCACTTCCGGAGCTGCATCGTCCATCGATATACCGATCACCTGGAACCGGTCGGTGCCGTATTGTTGCTGCCATTCAGTGAACATGGGCATCTCTGTTAGACAGGGTCCACACCAAGTCGCCCAAAAGTTCAACAGGACGACTTTACCTCGATAGCCGCTCAACTCAATCTTTCTGTGAGTAAGATCCATCCGTGTGAAGTTTGGAGCGATAGCGTGCGAAGGTGCTGCTTGTGCAAGGGCGGGCAGCGTTGCACCGTACGTTAGAGCTCCGAACAGGAACAAAAAGCTCAGCGATTTAGCTCCGAGTTTTGCAAATGTCATCTTTGCCCCACTACGACGTTTCAACGGCCCTTGGAAGCCGGATAACCCTTGTCAACCCAGTCGGTCCCGAAGTTGTGAGCTAGATAAAGCACCTTGAGGTGAGTGAAGCCAAGCGCGTGCAACTGCTGGTATGCAGGCCGGATGTTCGGACAGCGATTCCACGGGCAGCATCCGCAATAGATGACGAGGAGTTGGTCCTTTTTGAGGTCCTTTACTCGCTCGCGAAGTGCTTGGAGGCCTGCCTCATCCCCCGCCGCACCGACGTACTCCGATCCCGGAATATGAGCCTCGGCATAGAGAACATGAGAGCCGATCTGGAGAATCAGGGGTTTGTCCTTGCCGGAAGAGCTTAAGATCTGCATGAGTTCTTCCGGTCGCAGCAACTGTGCTGGGGGAATTTCCGCATCTGCCGAAGGTGCTAGTTCTGTTTGCGACGCAGCGATAGTCTCCTGGGCATCTGTGTTGGCACAGAGAATGGATAGACCGGCCAGCAGACATGCCGCAATGCCGTATCGAAGGAAATCTTTACTCATGAAATCACCTCTGTGACCATGTCGGGAAGCAACGAATTTACCCCCGCCGTGTTCGTCGCGAAGCTGCTTAGCGGCGCTCCATCACTACATATACAAACGGCTGTCGGACTCCAGAAGGAGTGATGTGTTCCTCGGTAACGGTCCGCTTCAAGTTGAAGTTCTCACCAAAAACATCTGCCAAGGAATCACTGTCGTAGCGATGGACTGGTAAACCGCTGCACCTTTCCGGCCCATCGGACGCGAACGTACCCACTATCAAAATGCCATGCGGCTTGACCGTACGCGCGGCGAGTTCGACATAACGAGCCCGATTGTCTGGGTCAACCAGGAAATGAAAGACCGCGCGGTCGTGCCAGATGTCATAGGGATGCAATTCAGGACTTGCAAGGATGTCGCCAACCTGCCAGTCGATCTTTGATCGGAGAGACTGGACGATACGATTCTGAACCCTCTCCAGTGCGGCCTTGGAGATGTCGAGTACCGTTACCGGCACAAACCCGTCAATCACCAATTGAGCCGCCAATGGGGAAGAGCCGCCCCCAATGTCGATGACGCTGCTACCAGGTCTTCCTGACTCAGTAATCAACTGATAGGACGCCCCGAACTGCTGCTGATGCCAACTGAGTTCAGTATCGGTTTTTGACGTATAGATCGCTTCCCAGTGGTTTTTCAGTCCAAATCCCATTTACTTAGTTTACCCACCATCCAGGTGGTAGAACCACGGAGGCTCCGGCGGCCACGCTGTAACCGACATCTGCGTGATGACAGCAGCTTAGGAAAACAATAAAATGATCTTGGCCATGAAGTATCTCGCCAAACTCGTCGCATGCGTATTGGCGATAGCTCTCTGCGCCATGCCTCTGCAAGCAGCGGTTTCTTGTCTTAGTGACATCCACTGTCCAATGCATTGTGCCCGGTGCTGCTGCCCCGGTTTGGCGAAGGCAGCAAAGGCAACGGAGGCAATGAGAGCTGCAAGTATAGAGTTGGCGCAGTCGACACAACCTTGGCAAGCCGCTTCCTGTAAAGCATCTTCTCGCGAGACCGTCGCCCCGGCGGTTCTTCAGAGAGTCCATCGATCGATCATGCCGACTGAGTTGCCGGTCGATGCATGCAAACCGGCGCAACCGGCTAGATCATCGGCCAACTTCCGAGTGTTCCCGGATCGCCGGACGAATGGCCGCGCCCAGCCCGTTCTCTGCACTTTTCTAATCTAAGCCTCCGCATCCGCTGAAAGCCCTCAGGTCCACGCAGGACCTGGAGAGATTTCTGTTTCGGTACTTGCGGAGGAGTTATGCGCAGAGCCCCAAAGTCAGAGGGAAAGCAGGTCCTTCCCGTCAGCCGCCGTCGCTTTGTTCAGGGCGTCGCTGCGGGGGGCGCTCTTGCTGTATTGGAAGGGACAGGCTGGCCTGTTTACGGTGAACCTGCACCGCACGATCCACCAACTCTCACCGGCCAGGACTTCGATCTCACTATCGATTCCCTGCCTGTTAACTTCACCGGACGCCGAGCTTCCGCCGTTGCAGTCAATGGCACCGTGCCCGGCCCTGTTCTGAGGTGGCGGGAAGGCGACAGTGTCACACTCGCCGTGACGAACCGGCTCAAAGAAACCACGTCCATCCATTGGCATGGGGTGCGGGTGCCGGCCGACATGGACGGCGTGCCTGGATTGAGTTTTCGAGGGATCGCACCGGGGGAGACCTTCCACTATCGCTTTCCGGTTAAGCAGAGCGGGACCTACTGGTATCACAGCCACAGCATGTTTCAGGAGCAGACGGGGTTGATGGGGGCACTCATCATCGAACCACGTGGAAAGGACCCGGTGGAGTCAGATCGAGAGTATGTCGTGATGCTCTCGGACTGGACAGATGCCAATCCCGGGACCGTCTACAGCAACCTGAAGCAGCAGAGCGACTACTACAACTACCATCGGCAGACCGCGCCCGGCTTCCTTGCAGAAGCGAAGAAGAACGGCTTTTGGCGAACCATCTCCGACCGCTCCGCGTGGGCACGCATGGACATGAGTCCGGCGGACATCGCCGATGTATCCGGCGCAATCTACACATACCTGTTGAACGGGAGTTCTCCCAACGCAAACTGGACGGGCTTGTTCCGGCCCGGTGAGCGCGTTCGTCTCCGCTTCATCAATGCCTCTTCCATGACGTTCTTCGATGTCCGCATTCCCGGTCTGAAGATGACGGTCGTGCAGGCTGACGGTAACGACATTGAGCCGGTCACTGTGGATGAATTTCGGATGGGAGTAGCAGAGACCTACGACGTAGTCGTCAGCCCTCAGGACGCCGGTGCATACACCATCTTTGCGCAGTCCGAAGACCGCAGCGGCTATGCGCGGGGCACCTTGGCTTCCAGCGCGGGTAGGTCAGCCGTGATTCCTCCCATGGACCCACGACCCCAGCGCACGATGGCAGACATGGGCATGGGCAACATGAAGGGAATGAAGGCGGGAGACATGCCCGGCATGGATATGGGGGGAATGAACATGTCCGGAATAGACGGGATGACAGCGAAGGAAATGCCCACATCCAGTGGGGATAAGGCAAATCAGCCCGGCATGGCAGGCATGGATATGGGCCCCAAGACGGCCAATCACGACATGGACGCGATGCCTGAAATGGAGATGGGCAGCAACTCGGGCACAACAACCTTTCCACAACCGGGTCCTGCCACCATGCCAATCATGGCTATGGCCGGAACAGGGAACGATGAGGCAAAGCTCAAAGCGTCCAGCCCCGTGCATCTGCACATAGGCCCGCAAGTCGACAACGTCGCAATGGGCGTCAGCGAACGGTTGCACGATCCGGGAGCCGGACTCAGTGGCAATGGCCGCCGTGTGCTGACGTACGCTGATCTGCGCGCCCGTTACAGCGGCGTCGATGGAAGGCCTCCGACTCGCGAAATTGAACTTCACCTTTCAGGAAACATGAGCCGCTATATCTGGGGGTTCAACGGCCAGAAGTTCTCCGGCGCCGAGCCGATCGTTTTGAAGCTTGGCGAGCGGGTTCGGTTTGTGCTCGTCAACGACACGATGATGGAGCACCCCATTCATCTGCACGGGCTATGGAGTGAGCTTGAAAATGGGCACGGCGCGTTCAATCCCTACAAGCACACGCTCATCGTGAAACCGGCAGAACGCCTCAGCTACCTGATCAGCGCGGATACACCTGGGCGATGGGCGTTCCACTGCCATCTGCTCTATCACATGGAAGCCGGAATGTTTCGTACTGTGGTGGTGCAGCCATGAGCACTCTTCAGAAGCTTGACTGCCAACTGGCATGGACCAGGCTCGCCAGTCTCTCCTGCGCTATCGCCATCGCAGCGCTCCCGTTCGGGTGTGCGCCAGCAAGAGCGCAGATGTCGATGCCGCAACCCGAGGGCAAAGCTGTGGCCACGTCTCAGCCGTTGGGGCCTGCCATGATGGGCGACCGGGTATTCGCTCATATACTGCTGGATCAGTTTGAGGGCCGCACGGGTGTCTCGGGCAGCCAACTGCGCTGGGATGGGGAGGGTTGGATCGGCACAGATATGAACCGGATCTGGCTCAAGTCGGAGGGGTTCAGCGATAAGGCAAGAGTCAGCGATGGCGACCACGAGGTACTCTACGACCGCCCAATTCCTCGCATGCGCTACTTCGATGCGCAAGTCGGCGTAAGAGCCGATCTGGATTCAGACCCGGCTCGTGTCTGGGCGGCATTGGGTATAGAAGGGATGGCTCCATACTTCTTCCAGTTTGCGCCAACGCTTTACATTCGTAACGACGGCAACGTTGCGGGTCGACTGACTGGTTCCTATGACCTATTGCTCTCGCAGCGCTGGATCGTGCAGCCCGAGGCCGAACTCAACTTCTACAGCAAAGACGATCCCGGACGCCGGATCGGTTCAGGTCTATCGGACCTGGATGCCGGTGTGCGTTTGCGCTACGAGGTCCGCCGGAAATTCGGGCCATACATAGGGTTCGCCTACAACGGAACGTACCGCAATACGGCCAGTTATTCGCGGCAGGCAGGGGAATCAACGAGCAGCCGCCGCTTCGTGTTCGGACTTCGGCTCTGGTACTGAAGTGGTCGATCGCAACCATTGCTTCTGTAGAAGTGCTCAAAGGAGAGCGGCATGATTAAGTTTTTTCTCGGATTTGTTCTTGGCGCTCTTTTGGTTCTGCTGGGAAGCTATTGTTACATCCGTGGCGGATTCGTCGATCCACGGGCAGACACGGAGGTCGGCCTCCTCGAAAGGAAGATGGCAATGCCTTCCCTCGACGCAGCCCTCGATCGCCATGCTCCAGAAGTCCAGAACCCGATTCAGCCAACCGACGCCAACCTGACTGCGGGGATGACGATCTATCAGGCAAATTGTGCGAGTTGCCACGGCGACATTCATCATCCTCGCAGTGTGCTTGCTGCTGCTCTCTATCCTCGGGCACCTCAGTTCGTCGAGGACGCGCCGGATATGCCCGAAAACCAGAACTTCTACATCATTCAGCACGGGGTACGCCTGAGCGGAATGCCAGCCTGGAAACAGGTCCTCACGGAACAGGAGATGTGGCAGGTGACCACGTTCCTGAGTCATATGGATAAGCTGACCCCACAGGTCTCTGCCGCGTGGAAATCCGCAACCGGCGGTTCGCAGGACGAGGATTCTTCCCATGATGGATCGAGAATGGACATGAAGAACAAGAAGAGCATGGATATGCCGATGCACTGATGCCAGAGCTTTCCGTCCGCTCCCTTGTTGTTGACAGATTACCCTCTTCCCAGTGTGAAGTGGCTGTCGAGAGTCTCAGAACTCATAGTCCAGTGAAAACTGAATCCGACGGGCTGTAGAGGTTCCTATCGGCTGGCTGAAGCTTCGCTGAGCCAGCGCGTCCGATCCGAACGCAGTGTTCAACAGAGAGACATTGCGATGGTTAGGCAAGTTGAAGGACTCGGCGACGATGTCAAGATGGCCAGGACCGAGCGGAACCATCTTGAGAACGCGAAGGTCGAAGTCAATGTTGATCGGCGTTGAGAGAGAGTTTCGTGTGTAGCCAATAGGACGAGCCGCGAAGGGATAGATGTGCTCGCGATTACTGTCCAAGCCTGTGCCGGGGTCATCCCGGAAGCCGCTTGCGACGCTCAGGATCGGTGCGAATTCAAGCCCGGTGAGGAGCCGCATTAGTTCGCCAGGATTGGCGCTTGCGGCAGCATCCTGAGGGTCATTCAGGTCAGGCCCGATGAGCCATAATCCGCTCAACGTAAGGCGATGGCGTTGATCCTGCAAGGAGTAGGCTCGTTCGCCTCGAAGATCATAAGGATTCTGCGGCTGCTCCGTGTCGAAGGCTGCGTCGTCCAGAGTCTTTGAGAAAGTGTAGCCGACGAGGACTTGAAAGTCGTCAGTGAACTGCCGGTTGAGAGTAACGGTTGCTCCGTTATAACTTGATCCTGCCGAGGTGGAGAACCGATTGATTGCGTCATAGGCCGGGTTGAGGCGTGCGGGCGAAAAGATAAGAGTTCCAAGCTGTTGTGCGGCCGGAGAACTGACGCCGAGGCTGGCAGCATTTTGCGCAGTCAAGAGGACGGGTGGGGCGAGGTTCGTGTTCGTGGTGCGTCCCAGGTGGACGCCGTGAACGTACTGATATTCAGCCTTGAGCGTGGTTTGGAGAGGCAGAGCCTGTTCTGCACTAAAGGATGCAACCTCGCTGTAAGGGTTCTGGAGGCCGTTCTGAGCGGTCCAGATACTCGGAGCTACAAGGGGGAGAGGCTGCGTCGGCCCGCCGCCGGATTTATAGAGATTGGCCGCCGCTGTATCTTCCAGAATTTGGCTAAACCCATGACTGCCGTCCAGTTGCAGAAGCCGATTGACGGTAGAGAGGAGATACCGGTCATAAAAAACGCCGAATCCTGACCGGAGTACGAGGGACTTCCTAGGCGTCCACGATGCTCCAATGCGGGGACTGAAGTTCAACGCATGTTGAGGAAGACTTCCAGGAAGATGGTTGTCTTCATATCGGAGTCCGTAGTCGACCGCAACGCTACGGGCGGGGGTCCAATGATCTTGCAGATACGCCTTGAGGCGGTATTCACTGAAGTTTGTGTCTGGATCGGAGTAGACGGACTGAATGAAAAAGTCGGGCGTTGCCGCAGTGAGCGTGTTGAGAGTCGAAAAGACGAAGAGTCCGCGACTGCCGTCGAGAACGGCCGCGCGAAGCGATACTTTATCCATTCCTGCACCGGCCTGGAGCAGATGGTGCCCGCGCTGAAGCATTGCAGCTTCCTCAAACTGAAGGTGCGTCTCGAATCGACGGCTGTTGCCCTCATACGGAGTTCCAAAGAGTGCAATACCAGGGACGAGCACTCCGGGAAACGCCGTCGTCCCTGTGCGCTCGACAGCCCTCCGCTGCGAGAGTTCAAAGCTGAGCTTGTTGAGAAGTTCGTTCGAGGGGCTTGAGGTTAGCGTTCCGTTGAGGCTGTTGTCCCCAGTGAACGAGGAGCCGCGCGCCGAACGATCTGAGAATTCGTCCGTATTGAACGCGTCGGACACGTTGCGGGAGTTGGTGAAGGCGTAGCGCAGCATGACTGACTGGTGAGCCGAAAGAATCCTGTCAAGCCTCCCAGAAGCTTCAGTCTCTTGATCAACCGCGGGAAAGAAGCCTGTCTGAAGCGTGAGTCCCTGGACTGGCCCGGGCTTTTGAAGCGCTGTGTTGATCTGGCTGACCGTTGCCGGATTGAGATCGTTCGTGTCTTCGCCGCGAGCCAATTCCTGTTCGGCGGCGGCGTAGTAAAACATCTTGTCTCGCTGAATCGCACCGCCGAGCGCGACCCCGGCCCGGAAGCGATTCTCGTCCGGCTTGTACTGGTAAAGCCCAAGTGGCGGCGTTCCATTCAATGCGCCGTTCTGTTCAAAGACGAAGGCGTCCCCGTGGGGCCGGTTCATGCCCTGGCGGGTTTGGACGTCGATGGAGCCGCCTGAGGCACCACCGGACTCCGCCGCGAATCCGTGATTGACGATCTGGAAGTCACTGATCGCCTCCGGCGAGAGCTGAGTCCGGCTGCTCCCCGTGAACTCGTCATCGTCAGAGACGCCATCAATATGGACAGCGTTGCTGGACGGACGCAGGCCTCCAAACCCGAATCCGCCGTTGCCCTGGGATGTCGTCCGTTGTGAAAGCACCGGATTTGCCGGAGTCGTTTGCGGCGAGAGCAGTACGAAGGTCAGGTAGTTGCGATTCGGGATCGGGAGCTCTTCGACGCGGTCACGATCGATATTGACGACCGACGAGGTTTGGGTCGTGTCGAACGCGGACTGGCCCGCATTGACGTTAACCGTTTGACTGGTACCCGCAACGGAAAGCGTAAAAGTCAGTTGTGTGTTTCGTCCCACCGCCACCGAAACCGCGGGTTGCGTCACCGTCGCAAAGCCCGCCGAGGAAGCGCGGACCGTGTACGTCCCGCTTGGAATATCGACGAGTGAAAACGTTCCCTCAGAACTCGCAGTCTTCGACCGCTCAAAGCCTTCACCCGAGACCGTGATGGTGGCTCCGGAGAGTTGACTCCCGTCGGTGGTAGCGACGGTGCCAGAGAGAATCCCGCTCTGACCTGCCTGAGCGAACAGAGGAATGCCAACCGTTATGAGTGAGCAGAGGAATACGCAGGCGAAAGGGAGTTTGATGCGTGGCATTGAGGGAATCTCCGGGGTGCAAAAAGGAAGAACGATCTGCCGATATGGGCGCAGAAAGGTCAGTCCGCAGGCGACAAGAACGCTTGCCACGCAGCGGAGTGCACGGTCCAGAGATGATCAGATTCGCAGCGGGGGTGGAGACAGCGGCGGAACAAAGATACTGCGAGGAGTTTGGAGTTCCCGGAGCGTCGCGCCTCGATCCCGCCTCGGCTGACGAATCGATGTAAGGAAGACACGTCCCGCCATAGACGCCACGAGTTTGCACACAAGCAGAACGAGGCAAAGACCTAGAATGAGGCCGAAGACAGCCAGCTCTGTATCGTTGCTCGGGCCAGGCGGATCCCAGCGGTCGAAGAGCTCCATCACAGGAGTCACGAACGCCGCCAGCAGCAGCATCAGTGTCCCGAACTGGAGAAGTCTACGCACAACTGCGATTCTAGCTGATTCGGACTGCCCGGCGTCGGACCGGTAGCAGTGCGGATGGCGAGTCCGAACCTGCACATCGGCTCTTGATGGCGGGGACCTCGTGTATCCAATTGACCGACTCTGCCGATGTTTCTGTCCTATTCTAAAGGAGGTCCGAGGTCTCGATCGCGAAGGGGCGGGAGGCGGCATGACAACCAATGAAGCTACGACCGACGCCGTCCACGTTTCCGACCGGGTGGAACGTATTGCTGCTCAGCATGCAAAGTTTCCAATGCAGGTGTCGGCATCCCTACAGTCCCAGGGGGGAATTAAGGTGTTCCTTGCCGTTAGCCTCGGCGTGTTCGTGGTGGCACTCGTCGCAATGCACCTCACCGGCTATAGTTTTCACCATGGTCACTGACCTTGCGAACGCTTGTGGTGAGCCCGGTAGACGTAATGGCCTATCAACCATCCCACGGCGCTCCCTACCAGAACGTCTGTGGGAAAGTGTTCCTGGCCCAGAACCCGAGTCACACTCACGCCTGTAGCCAGCGAATAGACCCCCAGTTGCTTCCACAGAGACGGGGTATTCCGCCGCAATGACTGCCGCTGAAGACCATGCCACAACGCTGTGCGAGGAAGGAAGCGATGAATCGCTGCCAGCGCTTCCTTGAAAGAGCCTTGCCGTGCGCATTGTCTACAGCCGGCCGCTCTCGCCAAAAGTTCAGCTTCATACCCTGCTCGATAACAACTCCATCCACAAGCGCTTCCCCTCCCAGAATGCCGGTTTCACGAGCATGCGCGTCTTCTTTGAAGTGCCCGAACCCATCGAAGCCCACTGGTGCGGCGATCATCCCTCCGACTAGGGCTTTCGAGGCATCCAGGTTTGCGTTTATTGAAGCTGGGAATCGTGCGAGACGACGGACTCCATTACATGATGATCTGTGGCGATGCTCGCCCCCGTGGCCGCGGCCAAAGGCGCCAACCATTCCAGATCGTGCACGCGAATCCGAAGAGGACTCGTCCAGATCGCCGCTTGATCTTTTAGGATGTGGATCGGAGTGTTGCGACGGTTACCGCCTCAATTCCTGGCGGTCTCAACTGGTCGGAGCAACACCATCTGATATGAATTCATTTTCTAAAGGTGGTGTTTATGGCACAAGGAAAACGGGACAGGCTTTCCACTGAGCAACGGATCGACATGTGGCGCCGTTGGAAGGCTGGCGAGTCGTTGCATGAGATTGGCCGGGCCTTTGGCAAGGACCATTGGTCCATTCAGTTCTTGTTATCGAAGCGCGGCGGGATAGCACCTCCGGTTCGTCGGCGCTCGCTGCGAACACTCACGCTGGCCGAACGGGAAGATATTTCACGTGGATTGCGTCCGGTTCGTCGATTCGGGAGATAGCCAGCGGGCTGCAACGGGCTGTGTCGACAGTGAGCCGGGAAGTGTCGCGTCATGGTGGGCGTCCACTCTATCGAGCCAGTGAAGCCGACCGTCAGGCCTGGGAGTCGGCTCTGCGACCCAAGGTATGTCTTCTTGCCGTCGAAGAGAAGTTGCGGATGATCGTGGCCAGTAAACTGATCCTGGACTGGTCGCCGGAACAGATTTCGGCATGGTTGAAAGTAAGCTATCCCAACAACGAGAGCATGCGTGTGTCCCACGAGACCATCTACCGCAGCTTATTCATCCAGGCCCGGGGAGTGCTGAAAAAGGAGCTAATTCAGCACCTGCGCTCCAAGAGGTCTATTCGCCGTTCACGGCACTCCCGGGCTGGCGGAAAGTCCCACGGTCAGATCGTCGATGCCGTCTCTATTAGCGAAAGACCTGCCGAGGTTGAAGACCGCGCTGTTCCCGGTCACTGGGAGGGCGATCTGCTCGCAGGCAGCAAGAACAGTCATATCGCAACCCTGGTGGAACGTCATTCGCGTTTCGTCATGCTCATCAAAGTGCCCAGTAAAGATACAGAGACGGTCGTAGCCGCGCTGAGCAAGCACGTGCTTAAACTCCCACCGACCCTGCGGCGCTCGTTGACCTGGGATCGGGGACACGAGATGGCAAAACACAAGAGCTTCACGGTGGACACGAATGTGAAAGTCTACTTCTGTGATCCGCAAAGTCCCTGGCAGCGCGGCACCAATGAAAACACCAACGGCCTACTAAGACAATACTTCCCTAAGAAAACGGACTTGTCCGTCTACTCTCAAGCCGATCTCAACAAGGTAGCTCTGCGCCTCAATCAACGCCCGCGAGAAACTTTGGGCTTTCAAACGCCGGCGAGTAAACTGCAAGCCAGTGTTGCATCGACCGGTTGAGCCGGCACTGAATACGGGGAGCCAAGCATGAAATTCTTTGTCATCTGCACCTCAAAATTGATAGTCGAATGAGAACTGGATTGTGTTAGGAAACTGGAGCCTGACCGCGTCCGCCAAATTTTCCCGAGAAAAGAGAGTTGGTTGCCGAAGTTAGGGAAACATACCCTTCTGCCCACGCGATTGAGCAAGCTGCATAGATTGCGCGCCCTCGATAGGTATCCTGCTTCAATTTGAAGACCTCTCAAATCGTCCGAAGCGCAAAGCCAGCGTTGGCAGCAACAGCAGGTTGAGTGCTGTTGAAGTGAATAGCCCGCCGAGGATGACGATGGCCAGCGGACCTTCAATCTCCTGCCCAGGCGCATTGCTGCCAATGGCCAGCGGAAGCAGACCAAGGGCCGTCACCAGTGCCGTCATCAGGATAGGAACCAGCCTTTCCGAAGCGCCATCGATGGCCGTGCGGCAGCCCCACTCCCTGCCCTCGACCGTCACCAGATGCTCGTAGTGCGAGATGAGCATGATGGAATTGCGCACGGTGATTCCAAAGAGAGTGACGAATCCAACCATCGCGCCCAGTGAGAGCTCGCCACCGCCCGCGAATACCGCCAGTACGCCTCCCACCAGGGCGAAGGGAAGATTGGCAAGCACAAGCAGCAGGTTGCGGGCGTTCATCAGGACAACCGAGAGCAGCAGAACTATTCCTAGGGCCGCCAGCGCAGAGTGCGCCATAAGATCGCGGCGCGATTGCGCCTCGGCTTCCGCCGTGCCGCTGAACTGCACGTAGTCGCCGGGAGCGAGCTTGACTTTGGCGGCGATCGCCCGTCGCGCATCGCGCACGAAGGCCCCCGCGTTGCCGCCCGCCACGTTGAGGGTGATGGTCTGTACCCGCCGCGCGCCGTCGTGCAGAACAGCATACCGCCCGGAGGTTTCGTACACACGCGCAAGCTGGCCAAGGGGCACGTAGATGCCTTCCGGATTGCGGAGCGGCAGTTGGAAGACGCTGTCCACGCGGCTGCGCTGCGCGGGCGGCAAAATAACGGAGACCCCGAAGACGCGGTTCCCCTCGTAGACGTCTCCGACCTGCTCGCCTTCGTAGGCGGTATGGATGTCCTGCAACACGCTGACCGGATCGAAGCCCCAGTGCTGAAGCTCGGACATGCGCAGCGCGACCGCGATTTCCGGAGTGCCGGGTGGAGACTGCATCTGGACATCCCTGGCTCCCGAAACTCCGTTCAATACGCGCGTCACCTGCTGGGCCTCCCCATCCAACTGGTCGAGGTCGGTCCCATAGATGTTCGCCACCACCGAGGCGGTGTAGCCGGAAAGCGTCTCCTCGATGCGTTCGGTCAGGAAGGTCTCCATGGAGAACGAGAGGCCGGAGATCTGGGCCAGGGTCTTCCGTATGTCCCCCTGCGCAGCTTCTTCCGCTTCACCGCTCATGGGTTTCAGGTCTACCTCAATCTCGCTGTAATGCGGTCCCCAGGTGTCGTCCGCCAGCTCGGCGCGGCCAACGCGCTGGCCCACCGAGCGCACAAAGGCCAGCTTCTGGAGCGCCGCTGTCACCTGGCGTCCCCTGCGCAGCGACTCGTCGAGCGAGGCCCCGGGAACGGCAATCATATGCACGATGTAGTGGCCTTCGTGCAGTTCGGGAAGAAAGGTGGTGCTGAAGAACGGCAACGTCGCGATGCCGCAAATCGTAGCCGCAACAGCGAAGCCAATCACCAGACGCGGCATGAGCTCGATTTGCTCCAGAACCGAGACGTAGCGCGCCCGCAGCCAGTGTACGAGGGCGGGCTCCTCCGCGCGCAGCCTACGATGGGTCAATAGAATCATCGAGAGCGCCGGCGTTACCGTGAGCGCGACGACCAGCGACGCCAGAATGGACAGAATGTAAGCGATCCCGAGAGGCGCGAAGATTCTGCCCGCAAGGCCTGAAAGGGTAAGGACCGGCATAAAAATCAAAGCCACCGCGAACGTGGCGTAAACCACCGCGCTGCGGACTTCGAGCGAGGCGCTGAGCACTACCTCGAATGCAGGGCGCGGACTCTCGCTGGCCGCGTTTTGCCGCAGCCGCCGCAGGATATTCTCCACGTCGATGACGGCATCGTCGACCACCTCGCCGATGGCGATAGCAAGCCCGCCAAGCGTCATGGTGTTCAGCGCAAATCCCATCTTGCCCATGATGGTGATGGCGGCGAGCAGAGACAGCGGAATGGCGGTACACGAGATGGCTGCGGTACGCAGATCTAAGAGAAACAGGAAGAGGACCACCATGACGAGCACAGCGCCCAGCAAGAGCGAGTTGCGGATGTTTCGAATCGAGGTGTTGATGAAGTTGACCGGTCGGAAGAGGTCGGGCTGCAGATCGATGCCTTGCTGCCGGAGAGCGGGGTTCAGTTCGTTGAGCGCCTGTTCGACTTGCCGGGTGACCTCAATAATGTCGGCGCCGTACTGCGCATTGACATTAAGAATGACGCCCGTCTTGCCCTGCACCAGGGCGGCGCCGAAGGGAGGAGCGGCGCCCTCGCGCACATCGGCGACCTGGCCAAGCGTGACGTTCGCGCCGTTCTGCCGCACCAGCACCGTCGCCGCGATCTGCTCCGCGGTCACAGGCTGGCCCTCGGGACGGAGAATCAGCCGCTGATTTTCGTCCTCGACAAATCCCGCTCCCAGGACCGCGGTCGCCTTCTGCGCAGCCGCAACCACGTCATCGAGCGAGAGGTTGTACTGCACCAGCCGTTCGGGCAGAAACTGCACCTGCAACTGTTTCTCCTCGCCGCCAAAGATGGTGACGCCGGCGACGCCGGGAACCGCCAGCAGGCGCGGCTTCAGCGTCCAGTCCGCCACCGTGCGTACCTCCATCAGCGATTGCCGGTCAGAGGTCAGCCCCATCACCAGCACCGTCCCGGTCGTGGATTGGAGGGGTGTCATGGTGGGAGGATGGACGCCCTGCGGCACCTGGCCGGCTACGGTGGATATCCGCTCGGCAACAAGCTGCCGGTCCCGGTAGATGTCGCTGTCGCTGCGGAAGACCACCGTGATGACGGACAGGCCTTGGATGGAGCTGGAGCGTAACGACTCGATGCCGGTTACGCCGTTGACGGCGTTCTCCACGGGCTGCGTCACCAGCAGCTCCACCTGTTCCGGAGAGAGGCCCGGAGACTCCGTCTGGATTGTGATGAACGGAGGTGCAAACTCGGGAAAAACGCTGAAAGTGGCTTGCGTGAGCGAGTAGATTCCGTATCCGAGAAATGCCAGAGCGAGCGCAAGAACGACGCCGCGGAAGCGAAGCGAGAAGCGAACAATTGCATTCAGCATGAAATCCTTTCTTCGCTTCGGTTAGTCCTGGCCGGCCTGAATCTGCGAGCGGAACTCTTCAGAGAGCAGCGTCTGCGCGCCCGCCGTGACCACGCGCGCGCCCGCAGCGATCCCCTCGCTTACGAACCATCCTGAAGGCGCGGGGTTCACAATGGAGACCTCTTCTCGCGTGAACTTGCCCGGCGATTCTTCGATGTAGCACCACGCACGACCTTGCCACCACACCACCGCGCCGTACCGCACAATGACCCCGTTCCGCACCGGCCCGGAAGACAGAAAGACGGGAAGGTTGACCCCGGAAACCAAGCCCGTATGTGCGGAGACGGCATACAGGAAACTTGGCGCCTGCAAACGCGGGTCAAGTTGAGGGAACGTGGAGATCAATTGCGCAGCAGCGTGCGCACCGTCTGGGAATTGCACCATCGCATGGGCGGGAGCAGTCCAGCCTTCTGCGCTCACTGCCGTTACCTGAAGCAGATACGCGCGCTGCGCCAGCAATGCGTCGAGTTGCGGCGAGCCTTGTGCCAGCCACTCGGCAACCACCGGTCCCCAATGCAGCTGCATCGAGCTCTTGAGCGTGGCCAGCGATTGCTCCGCGTTCTGAAGAACGGCTCCATCGGTTTCCGACGCTGCACGCGCCGTCTCCACCGCCTTGTCCGAGACGTTTTTCTCGCCCTGGTTCAGTTGCAGCAGACGCATATACTCCGCCTGCGATGCTTGGGCCGCTGCGCGAGCTTTGGCAATGTCCATCAGGGCGCCGTTGTAACTCGTCTTGAGATCGAGAAGTGGCTGCAACTGCAAGACGACGCCATTGGCTTGCGCTTCCGCACTGCGCCTGTCTCCGGCGAGCGTGGTGACCGCAACGCCGTTCATGCGCTGTGCCTGATCATCGAAGGTAAGAACCGTCTTGCCGCCTTCCAGTGCAACTCGCGACGGCGCCTCGACAGGGGTGTCGCGCTCAGCCTCGGCCGCTTGCTCGGAGCGTCCAGACCGGAATCCCCAGATCAAACCGCCGGCGACGACGAGGACCACCAAAGAAATAACGATGATGCGCAGAATCGATTTCATCGAATCACTCCTCCTATTCCCGCGGCGTTTTCTTCGGCAGCGCGGGCGCCGTTCCGGGATCGATAGGCCGCTGCAATGCATCTTCCAGCGATCCGAGAGCGAGTTGCACCTGATGCAATGCATCCAGGCTCGCGCGTTGCGCGACCGCTGACTGAACGTCTGCCGAAACCGCCGTCAACTGGTCTGCCTCTCCCGACTTGAGCCATCGATAAGCGGTCTGGCGCTGCTCCTCCAATTGCGCAGTCGAGCGCCGCGCCTCCTCCAGGACCGCGTAAGCGGCGGCGTATTGCGCCAACGCTTTGTCGCTCTCGGCAATCACCGCGCTCTGAGTAGCGAGCATTTGCGCACCCGCGGCTTTGCGTTCAGCTTCCGCTTCGGCGATGGGACCCTCATTGTGGTTACGCAAAGGAAGGATGGCAGAGAGGTTCAGCGAGATGAAATGAGCACCTTCTTCGTAGTTGTATCCAGGTCCAAGGTCGATATCGGGATATTGCCGTGCAACTTCGAGTTGCAGCTTGGATTGTGCCGCTTCGTATTGCTCCAGTGTGCGTTGCACATCGAGCCTATTCTGGACCGCTGCCTCACGCATGCTCTGGGGTTGAAGCAAAGCCGGTGCTGGTGGCTGATCGATCGGCTCCCAGGTCAATGTCTTCCTGACGAAGGCTTCATTCGGAATTCCGAGAGCCGCTGCCAGCGCCGCACGGGTTGTATTCACCTGGCCTTCAGCTGCGCGCAATGCTTGGCGCAGATTGGTCAGGTCGATGCGCGTAATGGTCACCTCCGGCAGTGAAATTTCGCCGGCGCGAAAGCGGGCCTCCAGCAAATCGGCGTATCTGGTTTGCTCCGACTCTTGTTCGCGCAGCAGTTCGGTTGTCTTTTCGGCAAACCGCAGGTCCACGAAGGCAGCCCGAACCTGGCGGCGCACCGTCCACGCGGTTTGAGCTACTTGAAGACGGCTTGCCTGGCTCAAATGCGTGGCATTCGCAACTCGGTAGCCCCGCTTCCCCGCGGTCTCGATCGGCAGGTCGAAGTTGAATCCCATGATGAATTGCCCATCCGGTGGGGACTGGTAACCTGGTCCAACGCCCACTGTGGGGTTCGGCTTCATGGCGGCGGTCGCAATCGCGGCGTCGGCTACCGCCGCGTTTGCGCGAGCAACGTCCAGGTCTGGGCTGAAGTAATATGCAGCCAGCGTAAGCGAGTTCAGGTCCCAGGTCTCCAGCGGCCACGAGGGTGGCTGGAAATTCACGCTCTGTTTCATCCACGAGCGCAGGCTGGGATCATCCAGGCTGCGCGCGTCAAGAGTCCGCGCCAGCGTCGGTGGCGAAATCGGCGCCGCGTGGTATCTGTATGGAGCGCAGCCGCCGACGAATGCCAAAAACGGCAACACATGGGCCAGAGAAAATCTCATAGGAACTCCCGCAAATTCTAGTTCGAGGAATGCGCGCACGAGTACACGGACGCACACAAACGCGAGGGAAGAAGATCGGCAAGTTCTAGATGCGAAGCGAGCTGAGACTCAAGGGAGGTGAGAAGAGCAGCCGCAGATAATCGGTTCCGAATGCGTGCAGCCTTGAAGTGGACGCCATCTCACTTGAGAGTCTAACGACAAGAGAAAAGACCAACACTACCAGACGGACGAGCAGCATCGCCATCACGAAGCACAGCCCAATGCACACGCCAATCACGAAAAACGTAAGCTCGGTGTCATTCCCAGTCGCTGGAATATTGTCCCATGTATCAAAGCACTCGATCAGCGGCGAAACCGCTATCAGGAGCGTGGCGACAATCGCTACGAAGATCAGAATCCGACGGGACACGCGTCAATCGTATCATGGGAGTCGTCAGACGCCTTGTGCTATTGGCAGCTGCGGCTGTCCCCGTCCTCACAAACCGGTACGCATGGCTCTTACGCGTTGCGTTCCTTGAAAGCGGAATCGACCTTCAGGCCGTTGTTTCAACGGCAAAGCGCAGAGAGTTGTCCATTCTTCGATAGAGCGCCTCCACTGCATCCAGGAGAGCGAAGACCTCTTCCTCAAGTTGGTTTAGACCCTCGGTGTTCTTCTGCTGTGCTGCCGTGATGACCGGCTCAAAGCGTGCCCCTATCAGTCCAGCCTGGATGAAGTGCTTGCAAAAGTTCTCAAAAACGGCGGAGTCCGTTGGCGCTTCAATGCCACGGGTAATCAGCAACGCGCGGGCGCTCCGCAGGCTAATGGCGTACAGCGTGTCCTCGTCCTGCGAGTCGTCAGAGCGAAACTCTTCGCGCAGGTGCCGAGCGCTCTTGAGATCGAGCTCGATGAGATCGAATAGCCCAGCCGAGCACTCGCCCAAGCCCCTTCCAACCAGCGAGAAGGAATCCTTTGCGCCCCAGTCGTAGTAGTAGGCCTTGTCCACGCTGAAGTCCGGAATTACGCGGAAGCGATCGGCAACAGCCCGGATCTCCTGCGTACCTTCTCCATCCACATAGGCCGCAAACGAGGAGTAGCTATCCTTTTTCAGCAGCCATAGCTTCAGAACCTCATGCACAAATTCGGGAAGGTCGCGCGCGCTCACACGATCGATCTGACGAGCCAGCCGGGCCTTACCCTCGCCGATCTCAGCCCCGGCCACAACCATATACGCAGGGAACATCTGTTGCTCTTTCCGCCCGACGTTTCCGAAGAAACCGAGATCGGCAAGCATGTGCTGTCCGCAAGTATTCGGGCAGCCCGAGAGATTGAGGCGAAAGTCCGGAATCTGGTTGAGATCCAGATCGGAGTTCTTCAGCCGCTCCGCCGTTGCGGTCAGCGCCTCCTTTGACAGGCAGATGCCGAGTTTGCAGGTATCCGCACCGGTGCAGGCAATCGAATTCCCCACTAGGCGTGGGCCGGAGGCAAGCTCCGTGATCTCTCGCACCAGTTGGTAAACATACGCAAGATAACTCTCCGGGAGATTGCGCAGTCGAAGATTCTGGCCGAACGTGGCGCGGACAACATGGTTGCCAAACGGTGTCAGAAAGTTTGCCAGGAGAATGGCATCTTCGTTCTTTAGATTGCCGAGAAAGATTGGAACCAGTACTGAGACGAATCCCGGCTGCTTCTGCGGCTCGACAAACCGTTCCCTCCACTGCTCGAACTCAGGCGACTGATCGACCACAGGCGCAAACGGTGGAAGCGCACTGGACTGCGGCACCTCTTCGAGAACTAGTGCGGGAGGATTCTCCGCACCCAAACGCTGCAACTGCTCCTTGTACGACTCCCGAAAGCGTTCTTCTCCGAGCGCATTCCACAAGAATCGCAGTCGCGCCGCGTGGCGATTCTTGCGATTGCCATGTTGATCAAAGAGCCGTTTGATCGCGGTGGTCACGACGTAAACATCTTCGGCGGGGATAAAGTCGTGCAGAAGGTGCCCGACGTCCGGTCTGGTGCCCAGCCCGCCAGCCACATAGACCCGGAATCCCTTTTCTCCGTTGCGGAGCTGCGCTACGAATCCGAGATCGTTGAACTCAGCATAAGAACTGTCTGCAGTCGAGTTTGAGAAGGCGATCTTGAACTTGCGTGGCAGCAGCCATGAATCGGGTTCAGCAATCAACCGGCTCGTCAGCGCAAACGCATAGGGACTAGGATCGAAGAGTTCGTCGAGCCCCACTCCCGCATCCGGCGAAACAAGAACATTGCGAACCGTGTTGCCACCTCCGCCGCGAGCGGCAAGTCCAACCTGCAGCAACTCGCGCATGACCGGGAGAACATTCTCGAGCGCAACATCGTGAACCTGGAACTCCTGCCGTGTCGTGATATGAATTGCGCTGCTTCCATACTGCGCCGATACTTCCGCAATGCTCCGCAACTGGCGCGGCGTGAGCGCACCACCCGTCGTGCGAATACGCACCATATAGCTGCCGTCTGTGCGTTGCTCGTAGCAGCCGAAAGGAACGCGGCGCACCTTCAGCGTGGCGGCATCTATGTCACCGCTTCGGTAGCGCTCAATGTACGAATCAAGCCCGTCGAGTTCAGACTCAAGGTTTTTCGGAATCTTATAGAACATTCTGTCCTCGCCCGTTCATGTCTTCGGGAAGCAACTAGACGGCTGTGGCCGGTTTCCTGCTCCCGGCAGCAGCCACGGCATGTGATACCACCCATCTCATGCTCTAAGCCCGGTCGACCGATGCTAGAAGAATATCGAAACTATGTCTCCGACGGTGTGATGCTGGTCACAGGTGGATCCACATCGCCCCAAATGGAGCTGGCCTATTGCCGAGTTATCCCGATTTGCCGAGCGATCTTCTGATCGAGTCTCCGCCACTTCTTACTGAGTCCTGGAAAGCCGTAGTGTCCTCAGCAATTTTCCACTTCGCAGCTTGGTGATTCCGCAACTGGTTATCGAGACTCTGGATGCGGTATTCCATCTGGCTCTTCAGTTCGTGGATGGCGAGGAGCTCAGGATTGAATGTCGATACCTGCTGAGGCGTCAGGCTCGCTTCAAAGGCAGATTGGTTCTGCGATAAGGTCGACTCCGCTAAGCGAAGTCTATCAAGCTGCCGCTGAAACTTCTCGTCATCGAATGTCCACAATCTTGAAGGCATCATGGCGTGGGCATTGCGTTCAACGCGATTCGCGGAAGTGATGCAGGCTTCATAAAGCTCCCGTTGCCGGGGTTCACTAACCTGCTGATGCAACTGCTCCTGTAGCAGACTTGACTCAGTTGAAGAGTGAGTCGACAAGTTCAGGCTGCCGGATGCGGCAATCGCCTCCGGCACGTCTTGCGCGACCGTAAATACCCCAACCAGAAAGAGGAAAGCAGCCGAGTTAAACCGTGGCATATTCATCTCGCCCTTCCTATTTCTCGGACCTCTCATGCGGTGGGATTTGAATGGTGATTGAGCACATTGAGCAGGTCATGTTCTGCACGATGAGTACGGCGGTCTGCGGGTGTTGCGGCAAAGGTCGTCATCGGCAGGCCGATCAACAAAGAAGCAAGTAGTTTTCGCATCACATTTCCCTATCAGTGGTAGAAGAGCGGCATCAGCCAGCCGGTATCCCTCACATCGTTATGTAGAAGGCTTCTGATTTCGCGGGCGACCATTCCAGCCAGGAAAGCGCACATGAAGATGGCTTAGTTTCGGCGCTTCGCGATAACCCCTTCCAAGCCCACTTCCTTCACGAAGGCGAGCATTCCCTTTGCATATTTATCGGAGACGGCAAACATGCCGACGTGATCTCTTTGTCTGACGACGGAGTGCAGGATTTCACGACGTTTCGACAGCGGAAGCTGAATCATGGACTTGCTATTGCGGACCGGGATGTCGAAGGCGTAATAGTGGATATGGGCTTCGGCCAAGAGAAAGTTCTGAAGCAGATTGAAATAGGGACGGGCGGCGGGGTCCGGCGCGACGAGCTCGCCGTCGATCACTGCGGTCGGCGCCAGAGCGACGGTGTGTTTCACCTTTGGATTCTGGTGAACGCAATCGAGCCGGATTATACAGGTATCATCTTCGGGCTCGCGAAAATCCACGAAGTCTTAAAATGGATGGCGGATTCTGGAGAGGAGGCATCAATGGGCAAGCTGTGGACCGTGGTAAAGCGCACAGGCAGTCGGATGGACCTGGAATGCGGATTCGAGCGTAGGGAGGTTCAGCGTCCCACGGATCCAATGGCAAAGAAGATTTTCATGGAGATCCAGCCGGGCCGGTCGGTAGATGAAGGGACGCTGCGGCTGTTGTTGGGCAAGAAATAGCAATGCAAGAAGGCGACAATAGTAAGTTTTCAACTCTTGGTATTTTCTCAACGTGTGTGGCATAATCCTGCGTAGATGATGACGCGAACATGCGCAGCGGTATTGGCTTGAAGTTCCCCTGAAAGACCCGCCGGTTAGTTACTTCGCGTCTTGTCTTTTTTGCATCGTCATAGATCACGACCGTACAATCCGGGCTTCCAATGCCCAATAATGTTGCGTCGGGGAGTCTTGTGTGCGATCCCTGGAGACGCTTACCGCTGCGCTCGAGCCTACCCTTCCTGACCTGTTCCGCAAGATGAGGCTATAGCCAATCCACTTCCAAAACACCCCAATATCGTCTTAGGCTTGCTATAGCTGCCCTCGGGGCCGCCGCATCTAAAGAACCATGGGCGAGCCGCCGACATATTGGGGCATCCGGTGCCAGACCTGCCTTCAGGCCGTCCCGTTCGGCATCCGCCCGGATCACTCCCACGGAGCTGGCTCTGCCATCCTCAGGACGGGCATGTATGAATGCGTTCACGGCCACAAACACGTTTATGGCCCGGAAGACATCCGCTTTTTCCACTCCACACACCCTGTTACCAATGCTGAGATGAAGGGGAATCGAGCAGCTTACAAGCGAATCCTTCCCAGCCGAAAATCGTAATTCCCCAACTCGCAATGGTTGCAATCGCTACAGCATGCTATTACTCTCAGCGTTCTACTGATTAGCAACAGAAAACTGCTCTGGACCTATGGTCTAGACCTTTGCGGATTGGACAGGCGCAAAGGCCGATATGACTTCCCGGAACGGCAACTTCTTTCTCTCGGACCTCTCATCTTCTGCAGGCTTCTGCAGGCACATCCTTGCTCTCTCGCTCGGTTGACCAATACTGGTCTTCGAGCGTCTGAGTGCAATTATTCTCCCCGTCGAGACCTTCCTCGCAATCTCCGGCAGAATTGCACTCGGTTCGCAACCGTGCGCTTGGTTTTCACGGGGATTGGCTACTTCGACGAGAGGATTTCTTGAGCTTTGCCGCCTTACGCGACATGTAGTCTGGGAGCTTACGAGTCATCGGATAATCGACCCCGTTGGGCATCTCTCCCCTGCCCCCGCGCTCCACCTCTCATAGGAGCCTTCGAGAGGAAATCTTTGTGAAATCCTGTCGATGCCGCCTGTTAAGGGATTAATTCCTCCGATGGCTGCCCCGCTTGAGCGTCTTTTGCGCCCCAATCATACTTCTGACCGATTACAGCGGCGGTTTCGGTTGCTAGCATGGGGGCCTAATTCACAAGGAACGCCGGTTGGAACCGCAGGCAGTTGCCGTATCCGCCCTCCAAACGTTCCTCGGCATCTTCCGCTCTAGGAGGCATTTCGTATGACGATTGCGCAATGGAACACGCTGTCCCGCCGTTGCTGGACGCCGAGTTTGCGGCGGAGCCTCCTTGCCTTGAGTATCCTTCTGCGGCTCTTCGGCGGCAGTCACGCATGGTCGCAGAATACCGGCACTGTCCTCGGCAATGTCACCGATAAATCCGGCGCCACGCTGCTGAACGCCACGATCACCGCGAGGTCGCAGGAAGGCCTCGTCCGCACGGTGACAACGAACGCAACGGGGGCCTATATCCTTACTCAGTTGCCCATCGGCTCCTATACGATCACTGTGGAGGCTTCCGGTTTTGAGATGTTCTCCAATGCGGCGGTGCAAGTGGACTCCGACCAGAACGTCCGGGTCGATGCAAAGCTAACGATTGGGCAGGTTTCCCAGCATGTGGAGGTAACTTCCGCGCCGCCGCAGGTGGACACCCATTCCGATAGTATGAGCTATATCATTCCCCAGGAGTTGGTCAGGGACATGCCGACCAGCACTGGGCAGCCGCTTGATTTTCTGGCTATTTTGCCTGGAGTGTCGAACGTCAGCACGACCCCCGCGTTCGCTCCGGACCGCAATGGGCCTACGTTCAACGTTTCCGGCTCGCGCAGCTCGGACAACCTGCTGCTGTTGGACGGGTTGATGCACACCAACCTCTTCCGCAACCAGGGCCAGAACTATCCTCCGCCGGACTTCCTGTCGCAGATTGAGGCCCTGGTCAACAGCTATGGAGCGCAATATGGGCACAATACCGGCGCTATCGTCAATATCCTGACCCACTCCGGCACCGACAAGATCCATGGCGCGTTGTGGGAGTATGACCAGAACACTGCTTTCAACGCATCGAACTACTACACGAAGCTGACCAATGCGGCGCATATCAACCGGTTCGGCGCAACCGTGGGAGGCCCCATCCTGCGCAACCGGCTGTTCTACTTCGCCGGCTACGAGGGCTATCGCCAGTCGAACGTGGGTACGTCGACGTCGGCGCTTCCTCCGACGACGGCTGAACGCGGTTTGAACGGCGCTCCCGCCGACTTCTCCGCCGACGCGGCCGCCGCAAGCATAAGCGCAAACAGCTACCTGAACAACCCGGCGTACCCCAAAGGCAAGTACTATTCGACGATTATCCCCCTGCTTCCAGCGGGGTGCGCCTCGGCGCTCGGATCGGGGCAGTATGTGGCCAACGCGCAGATTCCGAGTATCTGCCTGAACACTGTGGCGCAGAACATCGAGTCGAAGTATATTCCGCTGCCCAACGGGCTCAACAACACGCTGATCCAGAGCTACCCCACGCCGCTGGACAACAACACCGGCGAGGGGCGGCTGGACTGGCACTTCGGCAAGCACACCATCGACGCGCGCTACATCGTTCTGAACGCAGCGTCGCTGAGCCATCAAACCTCAACCACATATATACCGCTCTACGAGCCGCTCAGCCAGACCGCGCAGACGCAAACCATCTCCGGCAACGACACCTGGGTGATCACACCTTCTTTGCTGAATGTCCTGCGGGTGGGATACAACCGCTTCTTCGGCATCTCATTGCCCACCGATCCAACCAGTCTCAACGCGCTCGGCTCGGCCTTCCCCGTCCTGGGCGAGCCGGACTTGCCTGCCATCACGATCAACTCGCGGGTCACCCTCTCCTCCAATTCCAACGACCAGCAGAAAGACGTTGACGAGGACCTGGACCTGGTCGACAGCATCAGCCTGACGCATGGCAACCACAATATCCAGACCGGGGCAGAGTTTCTGCGGCTGCAATACCTGAACCGCTCCTACTTCTACACCATGGGCCAATTCACTTTCACCGGGACGTATACCAACAACTCAGTGGCCGATTACGTCTTGGGCTTGGTCAACAACGCGACCGCGGAGAGCCCGCAGATCGAGCAGAGCGGCATCCAGAACAATATGTACCTGTACTTCCAGGACGATTGGAAGGTGGCCCCGCGCCTGACGCTCAACCTGGGCCTGCGTTACGAACTTCCGTTCCCCTGGTACCAGCCGCAGAACTGGTGGGCGACGTTTCGTCCCGGGCAGCAATCGGCGAAGATTCCCACCGCTCCGGTCGGGATGGTCTATCCCGGCGACCCGGGGGTTCCGAGGGGTCTGGTGCCGACGCCTTACCATGACTTCGCCCCGCGGATCGGCTTCGCGCTCGACCTCTTCGGCAATGGCAAGACGGCGCTGCGCGGGGGTTTCGGCATCTTCTACGACGCGGTGGACGCCAATGTGGTGCAGAACAACACGCAGCCCTTCGTGTATTCGTTCTCACCCACGATCACCCCGGCGAGCATCTCCAACCCCTATGCCAGCGGGCCGGTGTTTCCCACCACGGTCAACCTGACGAATCCGACCTTCACGACGCCGTTCACGCTTACCTACCCCGATCCGCATCTGACCACCCCATACGTGGAGGCGGCCAATATCGGCGTGCAGCAGCAACTCACAGCCAATATGTCCATGCAAGTGGTCTATGTGGGCAAGTTCGGGCGGCACCAGCTGCTGGACTACAACAGCAATCCCGCGCTGTATGCTCCCGGCGCGACGACTTCGACATCGAGCTACCAGGCGCGGCGGACATATCCGAACTTCGGCAATATCGCCGACATGGCTACCATCGCCACATCAAACTACAACGCGCTGCAGGTGCAGGTGAACAAGCGGCTTGGGGCCTGGGTGAGCGCGTTCGGCTCCTACACGTGGTCGCGGTCGCTCGACGAGTTCTCCTCCGATGTGACGGACACGGCGACGTCGCCGAATGTCTTCGGCACGTCCACAGTGCCTTCAGTAGGAACGCCGCTGGCGTTCAATTTCAGCTCGGAGTACGGACCTTCGGACTTCAACACCACGCATCTCGGGAGCATCGGCTTCACCGTGCCAACCCCCAAGTTGCTAAACCACAGCTGGCTAATACGCGAAGGGGTGGGCGGCTGGAATTTTAGCGGCAGATACAACATCCGCAGCGGCGAGCCTGTGAACATCTACTACGGCTCCGACTACGCGCTCACCAACATCGGCAAGCAGCGGCCGAACGTGCTGCACACCTGGAAGTTTGGCAGCCGTCCACGGATCGATCAACTCGCGCTGACCGGAAACACCTGGTTCGACACGACGGCATTCAGCACCAGCGTGCCCGCGGGCACCTTCGGCAACCTGAGCCGTAATGCCATCACAGGGCCGGCCTCGATCAGCAACAACCTGTCCATGGCCAAGATATTTGCCGTCCCGGGCCGCGAAGGAATGACCTTCCAGTTCCGCTGCGATGCGTTTGGGGTCTTCAATACGCCGAACCTCGGCAGTCCGGGGACGCAGTTCGGCTCCAGCCTGGGGCAGATCACCAGTACCAGCGGCCAGCGCTTCCTGCAACTCTCCGGCCATCTGCTCTTCTAATCTGGACTCCTCATGGGGACAGGCCGCGGCTGTCCCCAATCCCCTAACCCAGGAGGAATGACTGTGATGCGACGATTCATTGGCCCCCTTGCCGCGGTTATCCTTGTACTGGCCTGCTGCTCCTTCGCGTGCCCGGCGCAAACAAGTGCGGGGATAACTCCGGGCAATCTCGCCACTCCGCAGACTTCGAATGAGGTGGGCGAGGCAGATGGCTGCCCGAGGCTCATCGAATTCTCTGGAGAGCAGGCCGAGCCGGCGGACCTGAAGTTCCCCGATGTCTCCGGGCGCGTCCTCATCTATTACTGGTCGGAACTTGAGCCGAAGGACGGGAGATTCGACTTCTCGGCGATGGACCGTGAGATCAGCACATGGACAAATGCAGGTAAGGCCGTTGTTCTGCGCTTCTCGGCCGCGGGCTGGACGAAGTGGAAAGAGCCCTGGTCGCAGCAGGGGACGCCAGAGTGGGCCTACAAGAAATATCGTATCTCCCGAGTGATTGAGGTCGATCGAGCCATTCTCCCGGTTTATTGGGATGAGGGTTATCAGGCGGGACTTCGCGAATTTCTGCGGGCGGTCTCAGAGCACATTCAGACGAGTTCTTATCGCGGCAAAGTGGCCTTCATCGAACTTGCGGCAGGCGATGGCGGCGAAACCAAGCCCGACACCGAACAGAACAAGACGCCCGAGCAGCGGGCCGTCCGGCTGGCACTCTGGCAAAAGGCCGGCTACACCAATGTGCTCTGGTATCAGGCCATCCGGGGGACCATTGCGAGCTACAAGGCCGCGTTTCCGTCGATTCCGCTTGCGCTCATGCCGGACAGCTCCTTTCTGGGCGGGGAATGCACGCTGCCCGATGGAGAATGCCGCGAGAAGACAATTCTCGCATTGGCCAAGGATGAGGGATTGGCTCTTCAGGACAATGGCTTCGACCGCACGCATCTCTATCCGGCCGAATGGCATGGGGGACCGTTGGCTTGCGAGCAGCGCCAATCGGCCACGCAAATGGGGTATCCGCTCGAAGATGACCTGGAGCAATCGGTCAAAGCGGATTGCGCGTGGCTGCTTGTTTTCCGCCAGGACCTGCAAAGGCCGGAGTTTCAGCAACAGGTGGACCATTTTTATCAGCAGTGCAAGGTGCCGGACCAACGCCGGCCGCTTCGCTAAAACATCTGGGTCCCGCCCCCGCGCAAGGCCGAGGCGGAATGACTTGGCATAGCCATAGAATCAATCCGTTTTTGGAGCAAGCTCAAGGTGAAGGTCATGCAGGGAAAGCAATGTTGCACCGGCGCTCATATCTGTATGGTGTTGGCCTTTTTTTTCAATCACTCCGCTATTCGAAGCCTCGCGCAGGTGGAGTTGCCATCCAATGCGCCGGAGTGCGTCCGCTGGGCGGCAGAGGATGTGCGCTCAGCGCTGGCGCAGAAGCACATCCCGGTCGCCGGCGCGCAGGTTGAAGTGGCTATCGGCGACGCAGGCGGCCTCGATGAGCAAGGCTTCTCTCTGAAGCGCGATGGCATGCGCATTGAAATCGAGGCGGGCGGACCGACGGGAGCCATGTATGGGCTGCAGGAGTTGGCGGAACAGGTATCCGACTCCGGACCTGTGCGGTCGGCGACCGATTTCGCGGCGGCAATCTCGCCCACCACGCAGAGGCCTTTTGTCGAAATCCGTGCCGACAACCCCTTCATCCACGTCTATCCCATCGAGCTTGGCGATCTCGACATGTGGCACGAATACATCGACATGCTGGCGCGAAACCGCTTCAACCTGCTGGACATGCACGGCGCCTACGACCTCGACACCACCAGCTTCCCCAATCTCTACCCTCAGCTTGTCGAGGTCCCCGGCTATCCTACCGCCGGCGGCTTTACCGCGGAATATCGGGCCAAAACCCTCGCCAGCTTCAAGGCGATCATCGCGTACGCCAAGTCGCGGGGCGTCCGGGTCGCTTTCATGAACTACAGCGCCGTCAACGATGCAGGCGGGGTGCGCAAGGGAGAGACTTTCCTGACCAACATCCCCCCCGAGAAGCTCGCGGATTATACCGCCAAAGCCGTGTCGATCCTCATCCGCGAACTTCCCGATCTCTACATGCTCGGCTTCCGCGTCGGCGAGTCCGGCCAGAGCGCAGCTTTTTACAAGGACGCCTACATCCGCGGCGTCGACGAGGCCGACCGGCCCGATCTTCGCCTCTACACGCGCTCGTGGCAGACCACCAAGGAACAGCTTGAACCCATCGCCGAGGCTGCTCACAACGGCTTCGACATCGAGATCAAGTTCAACGGCGAACAACTCGGTCTGCCCTACCAGGCTATGCAGGGCGCTGCCTACGGCAGCTACAGCTATCAGGGCTACCTCGACGTCCCCGCAAACTACGAGATTATCTGGCAGATCCGCGCCAACGGGACCCATCGTTTTTGGGCGTGGGAGAACACAGACTTCATCCGCCGCACGGTGCGGAGCTGCCGCCTCGGCAACGCTCGCGGCTTCACCCTCGAGCCCCACACCGCCTACTTCAGCGTCTATTCGGGCGACTACTACCGCTCGCCGCAGGACGCCTTGGTCTATCCCTATATCTGGCAGAAGCACTGGATGTGGTACTACGCCTGGGGACGTCTCGGCTACAACCCGGACCTCCCCGAATCGACGCTGGCTGAGCAATTCCACCGGCACTACGGGGATGCGGGCGATGCCGCCTACTGCGCCATGCAGCAGGCGGGTGAGATCGTGCCGCTCGCCTATGCCTATCGCTTCGTGGGCCCCGACCAGCGCGACTTCTCGCCCGAGACCGAGACGGGAAACTCCGACACCAAGGTCAAACGCGCGCGTCAGGACATCCTCCAGTTTGCCGAGAACAAGCCCGAGGATGAGCGCTCGTTTGCCGGTATCGACACCTTCGTCAACAACAAATTGTCTAACAGTGCGGACGGGCGCTATGGTCCACTCGCCGTCGCCGCTATGCTGGGGCGCGCAGCAAACGTCACCCGCTCTACCCTTACCTCTGCGGCGCAGCCGTCCGGCCGCGCCGCCGATGAGTTCCGCCTGCTCGAGGACGACTTGCTTACCACCAGCTACTTCGGCGACTACTACGTCCACCGCATCCAGGGCATGACCTGGTTCGACTTCTCGCTACATTCCGGCAGCCGGTCCGATCTTGAAAAGGCCCTCGCCGAGCTGGCCGCCTCACGCGAATCCTGGCACAGGCTCAGCAAGACGGCCGACGCCGTCTACAAACCGCTCGCGAATCCACTTCGCCGCCAGAGTGGATTCCAGTGGAGCAGCCAGCTTGAGCCGCTCGCCAAGCTCGACGCCACCGCGCACGGCTTCTGGCAACAGCACAAGGCGGCAATCAGCGACATCCATCTCTCGCCCAACTCCACAGACAGCGGAACGAACCCAGGGCTATCCGCCGGACCGCTCACACAGAACATCGTCAACGCGAAGGCTACTATCACATGCACCCCAACCGCGCAGAACGGTGTCGCCTCGGTCACACTCTGGTGGAAGCCCCTTCCCAGCGAACTCGGCTGGGAGAGCCTGCCAATGAGCGGCGGACCCGGCGGCGTCTTTACTGCCTCCTTTCCCATCGATCGACGCGGCGCACTTTACCTCGTCGATGTGCACGACCGGCAGGGCAACGCGCATAACTTTCCCGACGAACGAAAGGAGACGCCTTATCGCGTAATTCCTGTCTTGCCCTCAACCCATAGCTCGTCAACCTCACTGCAATAACTCGGCCGGACACGCACACCAGAGGCCGGAGGACCATGCACTCACTCCCTCGTTCGCCGAAAGCCGCTCTTGTTGCCATCGCACTCTGCGCTGGCTGCATCTTCGCGCCGAATGCCATAGCCGCGCCCGCGAGTCGTGCCCGCATCAACCTCTCGGGCACCTGGCTGCTCCGTTTCGATCCCACGGACGCAGGCGAAGGCGCACGCTGGTACCTCCCCTCCACTCATGTCGCACCTCCCGATTGGCGGCCCACAAAAGTCCCGGGCTCCTTCAACGAGGAGTTCGCCGTCCATCCCCTCACCCCCGATCCTTCCGACGCATCCCGCTTCTACAAGGGGAACGTCTGGTATCGCACCCAGTTCAAACTCCCTCCCAACTCTCAGCTCGACACCTTCCTACACTTCGCCGGAGTCGCCCTTCGCCAGAAGGTCTGGGTCAACGGCAGGCTCGCCGGCCAGTCGACTGAGCCCTACCTCGACGTAAGCTACGACATCTCCTCGCTGCTCCGGCCCGGCGCCAACACCCTAGTTGTCGAGGTTGACAACCGGCCTCTCCCCCATGGCATTCCCGACGCAAAATGGCGCGGCTGGTGGGACGATGGCGGCCTTATCCGTCCCGTATACATCGAGCAGCGCCCCCACTCGCGCTCCGACACCCACATCGTCACCACCATGCTTCCCGCGAACCAATGGCAGCTCGCGCTGACAACCGATGTCCACGATCCTGCCGGTGCCACGCTCGAATACTCGCTCACCGACTCCGTCGGCAGCGTCGTCTGGCGCCAACGCAGATCGCTCACTGCCGCCGACGAACATCTCAACCTCGCAACAGCTCTCCCCAACATCAATGCCTGGTCGCCGGACCACCCGAACCTTTACCGCCTCGTCGTTACCACCTCAGCTCCCGGCCAGCCCGCCGACGTAGACACTTTCCGAATCGGCTTCCGCCAGGTGCAGGTCCAGGGTACCCGGGTCCTGCTCAATGGATTGCCCCTCATAATACGGGGCATCAACCGCCACGAATTCCTTGCCGGCGCTGGCATGTCCCTGACCCCAGCGGAGAACCGTGCCGACATCGCGGACCTCAAGAACCTCGGCGCGAACTTCACCCGCCTCGCCCACTATTCGCAGTCCGCCGACGTCTACGACGCCTGCGACGAACTCGGCATCCTCGTCTGGACCGAGATGCCAGCGTGGCAGACCTCGATTGACACCCTCAAAGACCCCGCGCTGCTGCCGGACTTCGCCGTCCCGCAACTCACTGCGATCGTCGACCAGCATCGCAATCATCCCAGCGTGATCATCTACTCCGTCGCGAACGAGATCCCCTCGGACAAACCCGAGGGTGCCGCTTTCATTGCCAATGAGATCGCCCTCGTCCACAAGCTCGACCCCAGCCGTCTCGTCACTTTCGCCTCGGATAAGCGCGAGCACGACATCTCCATGGCCCCGGCCCTTCCTTCCGAAGCACCCGACCTGATCGCAGTCAACGAATATTTCGGCTGGTACTACGGGACACTCTCGGACGCCGGCCCCATGCTCGACATGATGCATGCGAAGTACCCGGACAAGCCCATCCTCGTCAGCGAGTACGGGACAGAAGGCGTAGCGGGCTGGGACCCTGCAACCGCGCATCCCGACAACAAGGGCGTCACCAAGGACTACAGCCCCGCCTATCAAGCCAGGTTCCTGACCGAGCACATGGAGCAGATCTACGCGCCGTCGCGCCGCCACTACGTGGTGGGCGGCGTCATCTGGGTCTACAACGATTTTCCGGACCCTCACCGCGTCGGCGGCGACCAACCCGACATCGCGGAGTACCGTAACAACAAAGGCCTCGTCACCATGAACCGTGTCCGCAAGCCCGCCTACACCGTCGTGCAGGCCTTCTTCCGTCGGCTGGCATCGGCCACAACCACAGCCGCGAACCGCACCTCAGCGAGCACCTCCAGCCCGGTTCCAACGAAATAAAGGGGAACTCCTCATGCGCCAGCCCGCATCCATCCTCCTCGTCCTCGCCGCGGCGGCGCTGCTCCCGTGCTCCGCACCCAGATCAGCCGCCCAGGCCGTTGGCGCACACTCCGCAGCCGCAACCCCGGCCCAATTCGACGCCTGGCGCGCGCAGATCCGCAAGGCCCTCTACATCCCCGACCCGCTCCCGCCCCTCGCGACCAAGAACTGTGGCGCGTTCTCGCCGGCTCCTGGAGTCATCGCCGAACGCGTCGCCTATGCCACCTTGTTCGGCATGCGCGTACCCGCGATCGTCTACTCTCCGCAGCATTCTTCTACAAGGCGTCTTCCAGCACTCATCATCGTCAACGGACACGGCGGCGACAAGTACAGCTGGTACTCCTTCTATTCCGGCATTCTGTACGCTCGCGCCGGCGGCGTCGTTCTCACCTACGATCCAATAGGCGAAGGCGAGCGCAACGACCAGCACATGTCCGGCACTCGCGAGCACGATCGCCAGATCGATGGCCCCCACAGCGGCCAGCGCATGGGCGGCCAGATGATCACCGACGTCATGCAGGCCGTCACCTATCTTCGTCAGCGGCCAGACGTCGACCCCGCGCGCATCGCCGTCGCGGGCTACTCCATGGGTTCCTTCGTCTCCGCTCTCACAGGCGCTCTGGATATCCGCATCCACGCCGTCGTCCTCTCGGGTGGTGGCGATCTCGATGGCAATGGCGGCTACTGGGATTCGAGTTCGAAGCTCATGTGCCAGGCTCGCCCCTACCAGGCGCTCTCCGTCCTCGGCGACAAGGGCGCAGTCCTCTACGCCCTGAACCAGCGGCGCGGCCCCACCTTCATCATCAACGGAACGGCCGATACCCTGGTCGACATTCCCCACCACCTTGAGCCCTGGTTTCAGCAGCTCCGCGAACGCGTCGAGGCGATCACAGGCACAAAGAGAAACATCTTCGATACTTACTTCATCCCCAACGTGAGCCATCGTCCCAACTGGGTAACCCTCCCAGCGGCGCTGTGGCTCCAGCAGACGCTCAACTTCCCCAACTGGAACGCGAAGGAGATCGCCGCCCTCCCCGAGACCCACATCAGCGAATGGGCCGCAAAGAACCGCGTCGATATGGACCGCGGTTACATCCAGGAAGACCGTGAAGGCGGCGTCATGGCCTTGCGCGACGACGTGCCCAACGTTCCCCGATCCGAGTTGAACGTCCTGACCGCGGCGAAGTGGGAACAGCAGAAGGCCAACTTCGTCTACCAATACTGGGTCGAGCACGCGCTGGCGGCCGATGGACTCACCGGCGCCGCAGCCGAGGCCGCCATCGTCAAGAAACCGCCGCAGACGAAAAAGCCGCAATGACCGTCCGCACCGCAGCAGCGCACCCCTGTTTATACTTCGGACAAGGCAAACCCGCGCTTATGAAGCGTTGTCTCCTGTTGTCCGTGGCAATCTGGCTGGCGCTGCCCAGTATGAGCGCATACGCCGATGGCGGCCCGCCGCCCGGCTACTCCCAGCGCGTCTACCGCGTCACCGACGGGCTCCCCGAAGCCACGGTCCAGGCCTTCGCCCAGACCCCCGACCACTTTCTCTGGATCGGCACGACGGGCGGCCTGGTGCGCTTCGACGGGACGCACTTCACCACGTTCGATCGGGAAAGCACTCCCGCCTTTAAGGAGAACAGCGTCTTCTGCATGCTCACCGCCGCCGACGGCAGCCTCTGGCTCGGCATGGAGGGCAGCGGTCTCATCCATCTGCGCGACGGCATCTTCCAGTCCTTCGGTATGGATAACGGACTCACCGACTCCTTCGTTCGCGCCATCACCCAGGACTCCGCCGGCAATATCTGGATCGGCACCAACAACGGCCTCTTTCGCATCCGGGCCGGCGACCCGGCTTCGCATATCGATCGCCTCGACAACACTCCAGCCATACCGGCGCTTGCCGTCAATTCATTCCACGAGGACTCGCGCGGACGGCTCTGGCTGGGGGGTTCCCGTCTCGCCACATTATCCAGAGACGGCCTCCATATCTATCAGCTTCCCGGGGATCCAGTCCGCAACCGAGTCAAAGCGATCGCCGAAAGCTCAGACGGCGTCATCTGGGTTGGCACCGTCTCCGGTCTGTATCGCTTGCTCCCCACCGATCCACACTTCGAAGAGGTCCCCCGTGTCCGTGGCACTGTCCGCGTCATCCGCCAGTCCCCAGGCGGTGCCCTATGGGTCGGCGTCGTCGGGCACGGCGCGAGCGTTTATCGCATCGACGCGTCCAAGCATCTTATCGACCCCGTGGTCCTGTCGTCCGAGACCGTGCTCACCTCGTTCGAGGACACCGAGCAGAACCTCTGGCTCGGCACCGAGACCGGCATGATCCGTTTCACCCCCACGCCGCTCTCTATCGTCGCCCTGCCCAACGCAAAGGACTCCGATTTCGGCACGGTTTACCGTGATCGTGAGAACACCTTATGGGCCGCGTCCACCCGCCTCTACCACGTTCGCAACGGAATTCCTCAGCCTTACGATTTGCCCGAACTCAGCGGCGCTCGCGTCCGCGATGTCTATCAGGAGCGCGACGGCGGGCTCTGGTTCGGCACCGACGGTAGCGGTATCTTTCACAAGACGCAAACCTCCGTGCGTCATTACACCTATCGCGACGGGCTTGCCAACAACTTCATCCGGGCGATACTGCAGAGCGCGGACGGCAGCATGTGGATTGGCACCGATGAAGGGATCAGCCATCTTCAAGGCGACCGCTTCACCAACTTCGGCATGAAGGATGGACTCGCCTATCAGAGCACGCGCGCCATGCTCGAAGACCATGCCGGCGACCTCTGGATCGGCACCGAACAAGGACTCAGTCATCTCCATCGCGGCACCTTCGTGAGCGGTGCAGCCGTCATTGCAATGCGCCAGGACAAGGTCTGGGCCATCCACCAGGACTCCGACGGAACGCTCTGGTTTGGTACTCGCAATAACGGACTCTATCGGCTGCGCGCGGGTGACCTCACACACTTCACGACCGCCGACGGACTCGCCAGCCACAGCATCTACGATATTCGCGAAGACAACGCAGGCCACTTCTGGCTCAGCGGTCCTACTGGCATCTCGCTGCTCGATCGCCATGAACTGGACCGCGTCGCTGACCACAAGATCAAGCAGCTTTCTCTCTCTTTCTATGGCATTGCGGGCGAGACCGAGACCACGCGCCTCTTCGGCGGCATGCAGTCCGCGGGCGCCATCCTACCCGCCGGCGATGTCTGGTTTCCATCCAACCGTGGCCTCATTCACATCTCGCCCGGAAGTGCGCCGCGGCTTCCTCTGCCACCGATAGCCATCACCAGGGTGGTCGCGGACGGACGCGAGATCTCAGCCTCAGCCGGAATCTCCCTCCCCGCCGGCAATAGCCGCCTCGAGATTAACTACACCCCCATCATGATGCGACCGCAGGACGCCGTCCGCTTCCGCTACCGGCTCGAAGGCCTCGAAAAGGACTGGAACGAAGCCGGCACGCGCCACATCGCCGACTACACCAACGTCCCTCCCGGCCACTATACCTTCCATGTTATGGCGTTTGAGATGAGCAACCCCGACCGCATCGCCGAAGCCAGCCTGGGCTTCTACAAGAGTCCGCACTTCTATCGCACCTGGTGGTTCATTGGTTGCTGCCTGCTTCTGCTAGCTGCAGCAATCCTCGCAATCCACCGGCTTAGGGTCGCCCGAATTCGCCGCCGCTTCCAGGCAGTGCTCGAAGAGCGGAATCGTCTGGCGCGCGAGATGCACGACACACTGCTCCAAGGCTGCACCAGTGTCTCAGCTGCCCTCGAAGCCGTCTCCAGCCTCCACGCAGATAAGGAGTCCCTCAAGCAAGTCCTGGTCGAGTCAGCTCGCACCCAGATTCGCACTACCATCAATGAGGCGCGCGATGCCGTATGGCAGCTGCGCCGTGACAGCGAGACTCCGCAGGACCTTTCGGGCCTCATAGACTCCATGGGCCGCCAGCTCAGCCAGGAACTCGGAGTCCCCATCGACTGCAATTTTCGCGGCGAACAGTTCGTCATCGACCGCCCCGTTGCCCACGAACTCATCATGATCACCCGCGAGGCCGTCTACAACGCGGCCAGGCACGCTTCGCCAACACTCGTTCGTCTGTCGGTCGATTTCCGACCGGACACACTCGCGGTGGGCATCGCGGACGACGGCTGCGGCTTCGAGCCGGTTCTCGCATCCAACGACGAACATATGCACTTCGGCATCGTCGGCATGAAGGAGAGAGTTGCCCGCCTGGGCGGTACCTTCCATCTCGAAAGCCGCGCCAACGCTGGGACTGAGATTGCGATCTGTGTCCCCCGCAAGGTGACCATCTCAAGTCAGGAGGACTTCTATAGCCTATGAGTTCCCCAACCTCCGCCCAAAACTCCACATCTCCCGTCATCACCGTGATGATCGTCGACGACCATCCGCTGATGCGCGTCGGCATCGCCGCGATCATCGACGACCAGCAAGATATGACAGTAGTCGCCCAGACCGGTACCGCCGAAGACGCTATTGAACTCTACCGAGAGCACCGCCCGAACCTTACCTTGATGGATCTCCGTCTCCCCGGCATGAGCGGAGCCGCCGCCATACGCAAGATCCGAGCTCTCGACCCAAAAGCACGCTTTGTAGTCCTCACTACCTACGAGGGCGATGAGGACATCCACCAGGCGCTCGAGGCCGGCGCACAGGGCTACATCATCAAAGGCATGCCCCATGAAGCGCTCGTTGACGCCTTGAAGAGGGTCCACGCCGGCGGTCGTTTCCTTCCACCACCCATTGCCCGTGCGCTCAACTCACGCACTCCCGATTCAACCCTCTCTCCCCGCGAGCGGGACGTCCTCAACCTCCTCGCCCAGGGCAAGAGCAACAAGGAAATCGCCTCCCAGCTCACCATCACCGAGGCCACCGTCAAAACTCACGTGAGCGTCATCTTGATGCGCATGGGGGTCACTGATCGGAGCCAGGCAGTTGTCGCCGCGCTGCAACGCGGTCTCGTGCATCTTTGAATAGTAGTGAAGCTATTGAGGGCCGCATACGCTGCCCAGACAAATGTCGGCGGCAGATGGGGGTGAGCAGCCAACTGAGGCGATATCGTTCCCTCCGGCACGTGTCGCGCGATCAGAGAAGGGATGACGCGATTGATCGAGGAGACAGTGAATATGGTCAGCGAAGGCGGTCGCTGTAGTCCCGATGATTCTGCGCATACGTCCAGGCGCGGCGAGGGTCGGCCTAGTTCACCCGCTCACGAGCATCTCCGGACTGCGCAGTTTGGCCAACAGGTCGGCGGGATGGACAGGCTTGGCGAGGATCTCGAAGTTATAGTTACGGCTTCGCGCCTTTTCGAGCAGGTCGACCGTTGCTGCCTGCCCGGAGAAGAGCAGCACCTTGCACGAGGGCAATTCAGCACGCACTTTGATTGCGGCCTCGATTCCCGTAATGCCTGGCATGATGACATCGGAGATCAGCAGCTTCGGCTGGAAGCGTTGCGCCATCTCGACAGCCTCCTCGCCGCTATAGACAGCCCGCGCATCGAAGCCGGCCTGTCTCAGAATCATGACAAGGGTGTTGGCAATTACTTGTTCGTCATCGGCAACAAGTACCTTCACCCTTCTGGCCTCTGTCATTCTTCTCCAATCGCCTGATACCGTTTCCGCGTGTGTTATAGAATTCGCAGGGAAAAGAAACTAACCAAAGGCCACTCAACTCGCGTGTGCAAGGGCGACGGAGTTGTTTTCTGTTCGCGGCTGCTGTTCCTGTCCGCCGATTGAATTCGGCCGCTTTTTCTCTGGTGCAGCTATCCGGTGCCTGTCCTGAGGGGTGTTCCATGCCGCGGGAGCCTTCGCTGCTTTGAGCAATACGCCTCGTACTCCTATGAGGAAGGTGTCAGGGTTATCCTGCAGGGTTGCGTTGGCAAAAGCATCACATTCATAGGGTTTACCCGAACCTGAAACGGAGATTATGGGAATGCGCGACCCAGATGCTCGCAGCAAACAGGTCAGGCGCTCTCTGTCTTTAGCGGGAATGGAATGGCACAGGATGACTAGATCGAAATCTCCGGCGCTAAAGCAATCGACCACCTCCTTCAGAGAAAGGGCCGACTTTACTATATATCCCACAGATTTCAGTGCCTGGGCGCGAGCCCCGAGTAGTGATCGATCGAGCCCAACAGCGAGAATGACCGTCAACATGAACAACTCCCGTTTCTGGCAAAATTCTGCGACCCTACTCTTTAGACGCTAAGCAGCCGCACTCGTTTTGTTCTATGACAATATCTCCGTTCAGCTTGAAGCTGGTCTTCCGCCGCTCGTCGATCTTCGCAACCACCATCCTCATACAATTCATAAGCGACAGCGCACTTTCCCATCTCTGCGCTTACGAATGGTTCGCTTATTCGAAGGTCCATTGGCTAGGTCGAAGTTGAATCTGATCCTTCATGCGTCGAGCGGCCATTTCTGCCTACAGGCCTCGTTTGATCAAATTGCACGCAACCTTCTTGCGTCAATTACTAAAGTCAGAGGATCTGAATAAGCGAGCGCTTCAAGCTCACAGGCTCTCTTTTGTAATTTTCTCATTGCAGTGCTGTCGCTGAATATCTCTACGGCTCCTATAACCACGTTAAGGGAGACTCTGCACAAGCTCTGCATCCACAGCCTGATTGATTAATCTGATAGGTATCAGGCGAGGTGGGGATGAAGCAGCAGAGTTTGGCGAGTCAGGCGGCATCAGAGACGGGCAACGGTCGCGGCATAGGAGATTCCGATGATCAGGAAGTTTGTTCAGTTACTATGCGTCACCAGCGCGCTGGCCCTCAGCGCATCCGCAGCCGATGTACAGAAGCTCGACGAGCGTATTGAGGCCGCCCACATGGTCCTTCATGAGTTGATGGCGACTCCGGATAAGGGCATTCCTGAGGATATCGCCGCAAAAGCCACCTGCGTGGCTGTCGTTCGAGGCTTCAAGAAGGGGGCATTTGTTGTCGGAGCTCAGTATGGCCAGGGCGTCGTCTCCTGCCGCACCGGCCACGGTTGGAGCGCGGCCGCCTTCATTCAGCTCACGGGCGCGAGCTTCGGCTTCCAGATTGGTGGCGAATCGACCGATTTGGTGCTGGTAGCCATGACCCATGACGCTGGCGAGCGACTTCTCCATGACAAGTTGAAGCTGGGCGGCGATGCGTCGGTTGCAGCCGGGCCCGTCGGCCGCAACGGGAGCGCTTCCACCACCGAGCTCGCCAACGCCGGATTCCTCTCATATTCACGCAACAAAGGCATCTTCGCTGGCGTCGACCTCTCGGGTGACGTGGTCAACCAAAACATGGACGACACCAGAGCCTACTATGGCGCCGACGTCTCGTATGAGGCGATCCTTCATGGCGGCGTCCTTGCCAAACCCTCCTCCGCCCACTTCGTGCGTACCGTCTCCGAACTCTTCCACGCTCAAGCTCGGCACTAGGCCGCCGCTGGACAATAGCAGCTTCCACATGTAGCCCTGGGCTCGGCCTCCAGTTCGCCTCCGCCAAAGGCCCAATCAACGGCATCGTCGTCTACCACATAGAAAAGCCGGAGACGATCTGAGTCAGATTTTGGTGCTCTAGCAGCGGAGTTTCAAGGGCAAGCGACTGGACCATATCGATCGGCCGCCAGGGAACTAGCGGATGATTGGCTCCCGGGAGACGGGATTCCGGAAAGTTCAGGTTTCCGGGATGGGAGGACTTCCAAGCCTTTTCAGAAACCGGTCGACTAACTAACTCCTCGTTCCTTTCTGTAGGTTTGTACTGCCCCTGTCATCTTGGCAGAAAAAGACTATGACGAGTGGGTGGCTTGACCGAGGAGAGGTCGAGCAGCCTCCTACTCGTGCGGCCGTTAGACCCAACGAGATATTAATTGCCAACGGTTCTCCACTCGTTTCCAGGCATGATCCGTTTCATAAACTCATCGAACAGGGGAACCGTGAACGCAGTATCGCCATGGGTCGGACTCCATATCATCCCCTTGCCGATAAGACCCGCACGGGTCGGACCCAACGAGCTCACGCTCCGCCCCAACTCTTCCGATATGTCGCCCGAACGGTGGGGACCGGGACCGAGCTCCGCCATTGCTCTCAGGTACTTCTTTTCCGTAGGGGTCAGGCGATCAAACCGCACCCGAAAGAAGCTCTCATCCAGGGCAGCTACGGCTTCATCCGATGCATTAACGACATCTTCCCGTCGAATAGGACTGGCCGGAGCGATATCCCAAGTGTGCTTACCCCACTCTTGTAGAAAATAAGGGTACCCCTGAGTCTTTCCAATGATCAGATCCACCGCGTCAGTCTGAATCTCGGCCCCCTCGTTCTCGGCCGGTCTTACGATAGCGTCTCGGGCATCTGGCGGACCGAGCGCACCAATTTCTGGAAAGTCGAACAATCGCTCCGCATATGACTTCGCTTCGCCCATCCGCCCCCGGAGCTGAGGGAGCCCGGCGCCTACCACCGTGACGGGAACCTGCTCCTGAGAACAACGATGGAGAGCTGAAATCAGAGCCGCCATCTGTGCCTCCTCGACGTACTGGAGTTCGTCGACGAAGAGCACGACCGCAGTGCCAGCAGCTCTTGCTGCCACTCCAACCTGCAGGAGTAAGGTTCCGAGGTCGCCCTCGAGGTCACCATTGTCCGCAAGGCCTGGCTCTGGATCGTAATCGAGCCCGACTTCAATGTCTTGGAACGTGACCTTGAGTTTGCTTGCAAATCCTGCAAGGGCGCGAAGTCCCCGAATGGCATACTCCTTGGCGGCTTCTTTCTTGCTTAGGTGGATCAGTGCCACCCGTAAGGATGGCGCGAGCATGGCGGGAAGTGAACGGTTCTCGGGTGCTTCTATCCGCACCGTGTTGATTCCCTGTGCTTCCGCATCCCTACGCATCTGGTCGAGCAGCACAGTCTTGCCTACTCCGCGCAAGCCCACCAGCATGACACTCTTAACAGGCCTTCCTATCACCAGGCGCTGAAGACGGAGATTTACATCCTTTCGAATCGCCGCTCGTCCTGCGAGTTCGGGCGGTGGGCTACCAGCGCCTGGAGCATACGGGTTTCTGACAGGATCCATAATGTAGCAATATTAGCAAAATTATCAACTTTACATAACTTTGCTAATTTCCCTATACCTGATCTCCCCAGGGGCCGAAGTCAGTGTTGGGGGTCAAGCCCGCAATCCCGACGCAATAATTTTGGGGCCAGAGTGCGTATCGCAAGTTGCGACAAACGTGCGATATCTAGTCGCCACCCTGAGAGTTCGTCCGAAGCACCATCGGACCGCCGCCGCCACCCACCAAGCGAAGCGCGTCGAGCAACGCGGCGGTACATACGCAACTCCGAGCCAAAGCCTGGCCAGAATCAAGGTCCTTTGAATTGCCAAAATTCGGGGTGTCACTGGACAAAACTTTGTGTCGCCGACAAATCCGTGTCAACTGCGCCCGACGAAGCCCGTCTCATGCCCGCTTGAGCTCATACGTTGTATGTACATACCGAATTCCAAAGCAATCCCTATCCCTCCATCCAGGACCCTTTGCCAGTCCGGACATTCACCACAATAAAACGAAAGTTCAACAGAGGAGATTCCATGGCAGCGACACGCGTCGGATTCTGGTACGCCGAAGGTCCAGCAGAGAAAGAATAGAATATGGTCCCGGTGACCCAGCGTTCTCTCTACACACCGTTATCTCGGACAAATCCGAGTTTGCGGAGCATGTGACCGTCGAGAACTCGGCCGGCCAGCAGTTCCCTGTCCCGTTGTCGCTGATCGACCAGGTCGCCTCACCGCCGGGGCCACGTCTACTCCCGTACCGAGCGCAAGTTCGTCAAAATGGAGAAAACCGACCTCGCATGAGGCCCCAGGAGCGACCGCGGGCAATCCGGACTCCCACCAGTACCCCGAAATTGTCGCTAACTACGGCTCGGTAGGGGGTACTGGCGGTTCCTCTGCATCGGGCTGTTCGAGTTCCTCATCGTCGTCCATAACGCTGCTGTAGACCGAGGGGAAAAGCTTTTGCAGGGCGCCGTCCTGGTACAGTTCATCGAGGCTGTTCAGTTTGAACGTCTCGAGGAAGAGTGGCGTTGTGCGCCAGTACTTCTCTCTGCGTGGTCCGCGGTGCGCCGTGCGCGCGATCAGCTTGCGAGTACGCAACGTCTGGAGTGTTCCTGCGCTCTCGACACCACGAATCGCATTGATGTCACCTATCGTCACCGGTTGCTTCAAAGCTACGATCGCCAATGTCTCGACTGCTTGATCCGAGAGAGGTCTTTGGGTCCACTCAGGGTCTGCCAGTTTGATGGCGCCGGCAAACTGTGCCTTCGCTTCCAGCCTAATGCGCCCCGCGCGACGCCGCACCTGCATGCCTTGATCGGCCGCCATAAGGTCAGACTCGAACTCCTGCAGCGCTTCCTCGATCGATGGTTCGTCGCTGCTCAGTCCGCGCGCCAGGTCTTGCAAAGTGAGGGAGCGGTTTGCACTGCCCAAGATCGCGATCACTCCCGCCTTAAGTTCCCACTTCTCCATTTTTCCCCCCTTTCGCTGGCGAGAATATCTTGAGTTTCTTGGTCGCCCTACGCCTGTCCTCCTGGTCCGCTCTCGAATAACGATGGACCATGGCGACGGAGGCGTGCCCGGTTTGTTTCATAATCTCCCTATCGGTCGCACCCTCGGCCGATGCTTCCGTCACGTAGCCTGCACGGAGAGAGTGGCCACCATACGCCTTTGCATTGGAGATCCGCCCCTTGCGCACCAGGTCTTGGATGAGTTGGCCGATCGAGTCCGGATGTAGGCCCTTGCCGATGTTTCCGTACTGGCCCACGCTACGGAACACTGGACCGCTGGTGATGCCTGCGACCTTCAACCAGTTATCGAGGGCGATCACCGGACAATTCCGATCGTCGTCACCATAGGGAATCTCAACGTCACGGCCCATGCCCTCCTGGTCTGTCTTTGAATGCGGGAGGTTGATCGTAACGCCCTTGCCGTGTTTCTTGAGATCCTCGCAGCGCATGGCCGCCAACTCGGACCGTCGTAGGGCGCCGGCGAATCCGATGAGGAGTAGGGCTTTGCTCCGCGCGGCGGCAATAGGCCCCTCGAGAGAATTCAGGATCTTCAAGATGCGGTCGCTGGTCAGGGGCTCCTTCTGCACTTGCTTCGTCCCTAACTTTCGCCGTATTCCCCGGAGGGTGGTCGCGGCGAGCCGCCCCGTCACATTTGAAGGTGCCTCAAAGCCTGCAGTCTTGTGAACCAGGTTGATCGACGTCAGACGCCGGGTAATCGTTGCTGCCTTGCGGGCGCTCTCGCCTGATGCCTCCCCTGGATTGGCTAGAAAGGCTAGGTAGAGCGCCACGGTGTGCGGCTCGGCCGGCAGCGAGCCCAGTCTCATCTTCTCGCACCAGCCGACGAAGTGCCTCCAGTCCGAGTCGTAGGCGCGGCGGGTAGCCTTGGATTTCGATGCGTAGATGTACTCTTCGGCCTTCCGAACGTACTCGTAGACCGGATCCTCCGGAGTAAGGTTTGCGAACGACAGCCGAGCCTCGGGTGAGAGTGCAAGCTCGAGCGAGGTCGAGGGGGTTTGCTCGGCTTTGGCCAGTGGGGGTAGAACCTCGGCGTCAAGGCTCACTGTGCCTCCCGCTGGGGACCTGGATCGGCCTTCTGCAGTGATTTGCTTCCCTTCGCCATAATTTCCTTGAAAATGCCTCGATTTAGAGAATATCACGCTAACACCTGATAACTATCTATTCTCGGGTGTGCCTGTCTTGATTCCTATTGCGCGACCCCGCAGCGACGCATGTAAGTGGTGTATCCTCCTCCTATGCCGACTAAACCACGGTGGCACCCCCATTTACCCAAAATTCGCCGGGAGCTCCTCGCCATGACAGAGGTTCCATTCGTCGATCGCGCCGCCATCGAGCGGCTGTTCGGCGTACGGGCGCGGCAGGCCAACAATCTCATGCGGTCCTTCGAGGGTTACAAGACCGGCCAGTCCATGCTGGTCAACCGCGTGGACCTGGTCGAGCGCCTGGATGAACTGGCGGCTCCCCGAGGGGTAGCCAGCGCGGAGACCAAGCGCAAGGTCACCGTCATTGCCGCGATCAACGCCCTCCACCGCAACAACCGGCCCCGCCGCATTGCGCCCCCTCCCGCTCGCCCGGAGCCCGCCTCGCTGCCTTCTGGCGTCTCGATTACCTCTCCTGGCGAGATGGCTATCGTGTTTTCATCGCCTGAAGAACTACTCAGCGCCATCATGGCCATGGCCCAGTCCGCGACCAAGGATTTCGCAGGATTCGAAACCAGCCTGGAGTGCCCCCTAAGCTGGAGTTCCGTATGTACCGCCGGAAATGACAATCCCACACCGGCGCCCGATCCGGGGACCGCTACCGCTCATCCCGAGGAGGCGTAAATGGCTACCGAGGAGAACTCGACTCATCTCACCATCTCGATTCCCCGCTACGACGGCCCCCTGGACGTGATCATCGCCATGATCCGGCGCAATGAATGGTCGATCGACGATCTGCCGGTGCTGGAGATCACGCGCCAGTTTTTGGTCTACATCAAGTCCCATGAGATCGACGCTGAGTTGGCCGGCGAGTTCATCGAGACAGCGTCATGGCTCGTCCTGCTGAAGTCTCGCGCCATGCTCCCGGTCGAGGATCGAGGTGCAACCCTTCCCCGGGAGGAGCTGCGCCGCGTTGTGCTCGACCATGCCAGTCTCGCCGCGGCCAGCGAACTGCTCCGCGGCCGGTATGATCGCGACTTTTATCCAGGCAGCGGGGGCTTTCCGGTTGGGCACAAGGATTCCATTCTGCCGCCTTCACCCGAGGATCTGCCAACGATTGAAGACGTTCTAGCTGCAACTCGTCAAGCGGTCGCGGCGGCACGTGCGGCGGCATCGTTTAGTTCGTTGGACGTCAACGCAACCACCGTAGAGCAACAGATACGGTGGATCGGCAATAAACTCGCGGCCATTCCAGTCAACACCGCTGTCCCAACTGCGGATTGGTTCACTGAGCAACCTGACGCCGGCGCGCGCGTGGCGCTCTTGCTGGCCTTGCTGGAACTGGCTCGCAAAGGATTCGTCCTGCTCCACCAGCCCCGAGAGTCCGCGGCCATCCGACTCAAGGCGGTCCGCGTGATTCCAGACTCCATTCAGGTAGAGGAGCCTTTCGCCCTCCAGGCTTAGGGGGTGGCGGATCACGCACTCACCCAAAGGTGGGAGTTGCGGCTGTACACACGTCGCGTACGGTGGTGAGCGGCGTAGCAATGCGCTAAATCATTGATTCAACTTAATTTGTGAGCCTGCCGATAGGAACCAGAGATTCTTACCTATTCAGGTTTTGGAGCCCGTTCAACGACAATGCCCGCCCAGGGCAATGACTAAGCCCGCCATTCGAGTAAGACGGCCCCGCACCTCTCCCCCACTTCAACCATAAGAGACGGCCTCTTTACTAGGAGGTCTGTCTGCTTGCGTAGGCTCAGTGGGTTAGCTTCGCTTTTACACCAAAGATCACTATCGACCTGATCGCCGAGATGGCGCCCCTGTGTGAGTTTTTACATCAGAGGTCACTACCAGCCGCATTCGTGCAGATCCAGGCTTCTCGCGTAGATTCAGTGGTTTAGCGTAAGCATTTACATCAGAGGTCACTATCGACGGCCGAAGCCAGGCCATGATCTGCGAAAGCACCCAACACGCAGAATCAATCACTTGCGCCGTTTTTTACATGAGAGGTCACTATTCCTCGTGCGCAAGTAGCAGAATCCTGGCCGTCTGCACCCTTCTAGTGCTTGAAGAATCATGCGCTTACGCCCCCTTTTACATCAGAGGTCACTACTTAGATTCCCTCTCCGGGTGAATTCACCTTGTACATTTCCAATAACTGACTGCCTATCAGCTATTTGGCGCATGTTTTACATCAGAGGTCACTATCTTCTCGTTGAAGATCCTGTTATTCAGGTCCGCACTATAGATAGGTGCAACTGAGAGGTTTAGGCGCGCCTTTTACATCAGAGGTCACTATTTTGGCGGGGATCGCACACCGCGGAAACTCTGCGGCTCTCATAATAAGAGGCAAAGCCTTCATGGCAGCAGGCTTTGTTTCAATGACTTGCGCTGTTTTTTACATCAGAGGTCACTACCGGGCCGAATCCGCCGAGTTGTGGGCCGTTCAACTGGAGGGCATACATCTCCCTGGCGCTGCAGGACCACCGTTTGTACCCTGTTTTCCTCCATCCGACGACAGGACCCTCTGCTATCCTCGCCAGAAGTTCAAAACACTAAGTGCTTCTGCGGAGATCGGGGCTTCTATTCGGGTTGTGTAGTGACCTCTGATGTAAAAGCCCTTTATTTATGCGGCTAAAACCAGTGCATGACTATTTTCAATTCCGAGGCGAATAGTGACCTTCGGTGTAAATAAATCCGTGACCTCTGATGTAAATTGCGTGACCTCCCATGTAAGAAAGCGTGACCCCCGGTGTAAGCGGCTCCGTGATCTCTCATGTAAGAAAGCGTGACCTTGCAGATAAGAAAGCGTGACCCCTGATGTAAAAGATTGCCCAGTATCACTCGCTAATACAGTGAGTTAGCGGAACTGAATGTCTTTTATTTGATTTAAGTTTGTTGTATCTTTTCATGGTAAGTCAACAACAACAGACGAGGGGTGCGAATGTCGAAGCGCAAGGCCGTCAAGAAGGATCTCTCTCCGCTGTTGATTCCGCCCGCTGTTGATGTTGACCTTATTCGCCAAGAGAGAAACATTCTGACGCTGGGTTTGTTCGCAGCGACATCCGAAAAGCAGACTCTTCGCAGGATCGAACGAGACGAGATGCGTAACGGCCACAACGTTCGAACGCTTACCGAGTTTAGCGCTCCGCCTGAATTTGGCCTTCCAAACATTTACGACTATGACAAGTTCATCGCACTCATGAAGATTGCGTACGAGAATCGCGACGAGAACAACAAGATAGTTAATCCTGTCACGTTTACCGGCTATCAATTCATCAAAGTTCTCGACCAAGAGCGCAATGCAGACCGGTACGAAGACATCGATCGCTGGGGCCAGAAGATGACAGGCGTAAAGATTCTGTCGAAAGAATCAGTGTTCCTCTCGACGAAGAGAAAGTTTGCAACGGATAATTTTCATCTCTTCGCGCGATTCAAAGGAGGCGGTTTCGCCGATAAAGACGGGACGAACGAACGTCACGACAAGTTTGAAGTCGAACTATCTCAATGGTTGCTCGATAACATCAATAATCGTTTTGTCGTCCTGCTGGACCTCGAGACGTACAAGCAACTCTCCAGGCCAATATCAAAAGCGTTGCACAACTATATAACCAACACCTTCGCTGCTAGTGGAGGTCGACCCATAGAGAAGGACTACCTCGATCTTTGTACCCATTTGGGGACCAAGCCTTACCCTCACTTGTCTCGGATCAACCAGACGTTGGGCCCAGCATTCGAAGAGCTCGCCGGTATCGGATACATCTCGAAATGGGATGTGCTCCCAATGATTACCAAAAAGGGATACAAGATCCGCTTGGAGATTGGGCCTGCATTGGCGGATTTTCTGAGGCGCTACAGCCGGAAGGCTTTGCCGGACAAGATAGCCGACGATCGCGTGATTGATGCGACACAGCAGGAAGCAATCCAATCACTACTGGATCACGGAGTTGTCCCGATTCGAGCAAAAGAACTTGTTCAAACGTATGGCAGTGAACGGGTGCTCGACGTTGTGGATTTCCAAGGCAATCAAGCGAAGGCAAACACAAAGATTAACAACCTGGCCGGTCTTATAATTTTCTCGCTCACCAACAGCCTTCCTATCCCCGTCAACTACATGAGCACGCGACTCCGTAAGGCGGCCCAAGCCAAAGCTAATGCGGCTGATCAAAAGCGGCAGCGAGAAGCTGAAGTTCAGATCGCGTATGAAGAGGCGAAGGCCGCAGCGCTCGAGGAAGCGTTTGCGCAGCGATTCTCCCCCTCGGAGTTGCAATCTCATATTCAAGCAACCGTTGCGAGCCGGGCCGGCGACGACCTGTTCAAACGCGTCACTGCGGAGCAGAAGCAGGTATTGGCGCTGCAACTCATCAAGAAGGAAGTTCGCGACGAGCTTGAGTTCCCGGGATTTGAGGAGTGGGCGGACTCGCGGAGTCAGGGCCACCTCTTCTGACTCCGAAATACAGTCCGCCAGTTGGCAAGCCGAAACATGCGCTCTGATAGAGAGGTTGGCTGGCAAAAAGAGAGCCCGCGAGGCCTCTGGCGGTCTATTCTCGGCGCTGGGGCCGGTAGATTTCGCCGCCAGTGGGCCTACACAGCCTCAATGCTGATTTGTGAACGCCCAGTACCCCGATAAAGCCCTGCGGCTTCGCTCGGGATGCCAAGCGTCAATATTGGCTCACCAGAGAGGCCCCTGCTTTACTTCGTGGGGATGCCAGCTCGCCGCATGATCTCGATGAGCCTTCGGGATAGCTGTATAGGTTCTCGGCGCAAAACCGCAGGAACGCCACGCCAGCAGTCTTAGGCACTCCCCTTCCCTTACCCTACATGGGATAGACCCAACATTGCTGTCACAGCAATCTGACCCGGTTGCAGCATATAGACGAAGCATGATTTCAACGATCTTCAGTTTAGCTCTTCGGCCTCGGCCTCGGCAGCGGCTGCGTGAGAACCTCGAAACCCCTCTTGTGCGAGTACTTGTTCTCATGGCACCACGACTGAAATCTATTCCAATCAGATACGTGGATACGTACAGTCTTTAGAAACGTCTCCTTTGTGTCGGTTGCGATCCGTGCCGGCAGGGGCTCCTCTCTGAAGTTGTTGATTGTGAAACCAGAGTCCGTTGCCAGCTTGGTCAATTTCTCCCTCTCACCAGGCCTCGCAGGGGAGCGAGGAGATTCAGGAGCATCACTGGCTTCTGGCGTTGCCGTTGCAGCGGGTCGTGGCGTGAAATCCTCGAGCGTGTCTTCGATATTTGCGAACGGGCTGACTTTCGTCGGTGTGCTGCTCATCAAGCGGCCTCCTCTTTGCGTTTGCGAAGGATATGGATCACCTCATTAGCGAAGGATTCCGCGTTTTCGAGAGCAGCCTCCAACCCATTTGTCTCTTTCTCGGTAAGTTCGTCTATTGCCAGTTTGAAGCGAATGATATGCGAGAACGCGGTGCGCTCGTTAAGATCGGTCTGGAAACATGGGATATTGCGAGCCTCTACATCCTTTCGGATCTCCTTCTCTTCGCGGGTCTTTACCCAGACAGCCGTGGCCATGAATAAGACTCCGTGATCTATCCGCCGCTGGAAGAGTTTTTCTTGTTTTCGCAGGAGCGCGATCGCATTGGTAGCAACTTCAGCGTCAGCCGTCTTGCCGCGCATCGGGATGATGACAAGATCCGCGCGGGACATCGCAGCCGCGAGCTCTTGGTTGGCGGACCCCTGTACGTCGATGATCACGAACTGGTGTTCTGCGGCGAGCCTGTCGATCAGATCGGTGAGGTCCTCACCTACGGTCGGGGTGACGACGATGTCTCGATACTTACTATCACCCTGGCTCCAACTGTGGATGGTGCCTTGCGGATCGGCGTCGATGATCCTCACGGTCGCTCCCTTTCGTGCGAGAGCGGTTCCAAGTATGAGAGAACTCGTCGACTTCCCGCTTCCCCCTTTTGTGTTTGCTGCAACGATGACCGGCACGTTTAGCTCCTTATCGGTTCTGGCTCAACTCAATAATTTCAACAACATAACATCCATGTACATTAGTCCACTCTAAGTGGCCTGTATCTATAGTCCACAAAACGTGGACTGTACTCCAAGTGGTGCGGACAACAGCATAGTCCACTCCACGGTTACTCTGCTAGACAAGACAATAGCATAGCTTGACTTTACAGGACAACAGCCTAGTCAACTCGACAGTACAACGCTACCCTTTAGTAACGTACAGTCCTGTCACCTACTCTGTACTAGAGTGTAGTCCACAAACGTGTACGTATCTCATTGGTCATTTCCTCCTCCCGCCTTCAGTAGTAGCAGCGATCTCTCTCTCTCTAGCGGGGCATGGGCCTCGGGAGATGCCACACCATGAACTACATGATTCAGTTCGGCGAAGGAACAACGTGTGACTTGCACGACATCTCGCCACCATATTGCGCGACTACGCAATCACATGAACCAATGGAGCAGAGTCCAGTAGATCCTCGCGAACCATGCTGTACGCGGTACTTCCACCATTTTCTACGGCTCTCGTTACAGCCTGGCGCTGTGCGAGAGACAGCCAATTGCGAATATCGCGGAGTGACATACCCGACGAGAGTTCGCCGAGCAACGGATAGTCCCCGGAAAACAGAGAATAGATATCCGCTTGGACAAACAAAATCTTGAGCATTCGCACGCGAGATTCCAAATCAGGGAGGGGAACAGTCAATCGCTCCGTAAAGCGGCTCAGTATGGACGGGTCAATGTTTTCCGGCAAATTGGTTGCTGCGAGGACAAACACCTGCCGGCGCTGATCGACGATCCCATCCATTTCCTGAAGCGTTTGGCTAATAATTTCTTGGACCAGGACGTCATTACCGCCGCCCTTCCGCGCAGGCGCCACGAGATCGAGTTCATCGATAAAGAGAATCGCCGGAGACACAGCCCTCGCCTTAGCAAAAATGTCGCGCACATTGCCGGCTGCGTGGCCAACGTACAGACCTTTGAGGTCGGCAACTGTTGCCTTGACGAACCCCAGTGAGCCCTCGTTTGCCATGGTGCGCGCAATCTGGGTCTTGCCTGAACCAGCCGGCCCCTCAAGAAGTATTCCTGTAGGGATGGACACGCCCCGGGCGCCCCATCCTTCTGCGTCTTTCAATATGGCGCAGGTGGTCTCGAGTCGCGATCGCGTGTCGGCGCTCACAATGAGACTGGCCCACGTAGCCAGTGCATCAACGGTTGGGTTGGCCGCTCCCCTTATCTGCCGAACAACGGAAACAAAATCTCCCGATCCTCCTTCTTCTTTGCCGGCCAACCGTTGTGCGAGCATCGAAATATCGCGGCCGGACATGCCCTGCATCAAGTTCGAAGCATTGGCGGGGAGCGTGCCCTTGTACCCAGCCTCCGCAAGTTCTTGGACCAGGATGGCCATTCGATTCTTCTCATCAGGCGGGGTCAATTCGAGTTCCATCCCGAAGCGCGAGAGAATCGCGTCATCCACGACCTCACGGCGGTTTGTGGCGCCGATCACCCAGATACCATCCTCTTTGCCTGAGAACTCGGCAAGGAAGGCATTGGTCACTTCCTGAGAGATCGTGTCGGTATTACCAGATCCCCTCTGGCCGAAGATTGCGTCAAGCTCATCGATGAAGAGAACGCACGGCTTACTCCGCCTGGCAGTCTCCCAAAGCTCTCGAACCGCAGCTGCGCTCTCGCCGAGATTTGCCTTCTTTAGCGTATTTACGCCAGCCTTGATAAAGGATATGCCAGCGGCGACAGACACTTTATGAGCCAGCAAGGTCTTCCCAGTACCTGAAAATCCTTTCAGTAGGAGGGCTGTTGCCATCCGCGTGGGCCCCAATAACCGTTCGAGTTGCTCGAGCACTTCGACCAGTTGTTCGGTCGGGAGATGAACGGTTTGGAAGGCAGTCTTCGTTGACGCGAGGCTCTGAAGCTTATCCTTCAATGACTGCCGGACACGGACAAGACGGTCGCGCCGCGCCTGTGCATTAGCGATGCGCTCGAACTCAGCCAACAGCAGTTCGAGGCTCTTTTCTTGGGCGAGCAGGGCGCGGTCAACCATTGCGGCAATGACTACTTGGCGATTAGTTTTGGGTTTGAGCGCCTGCAGTTTCCGCGGCGATTCAACACCTGTCCCATAGCAGATAGATGCTGGCGAAACGCCGTCTATATCGAACGAGAGATAAGCTTGTACTTTCCGGCCACGGTACGGCGCAAGTGCAATGTTTGTATAGTCATATAGACCATTCAGCGACGGTCGCATCCGAAGCAAATTAAGAGCATCCGTGTTTCCTGGGACAACAGCCAGTAGGCCAAAGTTGCCGTGGCATTTGAAGTGGCTTTCCGAGACAGATGCCATCCCGAATGAGCGGAGACCACCGCACGCTCCCCGAACGATTCCCCAATAAATTGACGAGCAGAAGCCTGCATACGCTTTGTCCAACTTCTTACTTGCGCGTGCAGAGAACTCCGTCCAGTCGGACGGCTGAATGCATCCGGTGAGATTGCGCTCAACGTCAGCCAGCTCACTACCCACCTTCGCCATCCTGCTATCGAGATAAGTTTGAATCGTCATTGCTGTGTACCTCAGTTCCATCACACAACCATAGCGCGAGATGTCCCACTAAGCTAAAAACGCGAGACCGCCCTAATTCTCCATAAAAGAAGATCAAGTGTTGAACCTACGAAGAAACTCTCAGCGGTAAATAGTGGCAGTGGTATAGTCGAAGGGTATCAATTGACGGCCAGTTGCGCCCGGAGGAATCATCTGTGTATTTGAAGAAACTCATTACCGCACTAGCGCTTGGCGTATTCCCATTGCTCCTCATGTCGCAAGCGATGCCCACAGCAGCTCGTCGGCTCAACGTGCAGGTGGGCGGTCTGTTCTCTGCTGCAAATCCCGGTATCGCCAGCGACGCAACGATTGTCTACGGCCAAATGAACTTCAAGGGCGGCGGACTGTACGCAACGATCGACCCCGCTAATCATCTGGGCTTAGAGATGAGTGTGCGCCAAGTATTCGGGACTGAGGGTGTCCACGAACGCACGTACAGTGCTGGGCCGCGGGTCTACCTGACTCGCGGGCGACTCATGCCGTACGGGAAAGTCCTCTTTGGTCGCGCGGTATTCAATTTCCCAAACAATATTGCAAACCAGGCGTTCACTGAAGGATCCCTTGGGGGAGGCCTCGACTACCGCCTTAGCTCGACGCTGTACCTCCGTGCCGATTATGAATATCAGCGGTGGTTTTCGTTTGGAACGCAGGTGAGTGCCTTCCCAGGATCGCTGAGTCCGAGCGTCGCGTCGTTTGGGATTGCCTACCATTTTGGCGGGAATGCCAATTGCGAATGTGGCCGGTACTAGAAAAGTACGGACGCTAGCAAAAGAGGAGTGGTGAATACAACATGGCAACCAATGATGCGCCCGAATTGCAGCAGCTAGCATTACGCAGCAACACGGAATTGGCACTACCTACTGCCGCTAAGGCACCATTCGTGCCGAAGCCAATCGCCGTACGCCCATATGTGGCGACCGTGGGGGCTCCGCTGAGCGCGCCTCCATTGATTGCGCCGGTGATCGCGCCACACCCCA
>Ga0102924_1000122_pt1 | contig 92108 bp, 95 predicted proteins | sample PaiPotPPM11metaG_FD_80116 | JGI IMG/M metagenome (GOLD analysis project Ga0102924, IMG submission 80116) | Iron sulfur acid spring bacterial and archeal communities from Banff, Canada, to study Microbial Dark Matter (Phase II) - Paint Pots PPM... ...
CAATAATTCCGGACAACGCTTGCCCCCTACGTCTTACCGCGGCTGCTGGCACGTAGTTAGCCGGGGCTTCCTCCAGGGGTACCGTCAATATCGTCCCCCTCGACAGTGGTTTACGACCCGAAGGCCTTCTTCCCACACGCGGCGTCGCTCCGTCAGGGTTTCCCCCATTGCGGAAAATTCCTCACTGCTGCCTCCCGTAGGAGTCTGGACCGTGTCTCAGTTCCAGTGTGGCTGGTCGCTCTCTCAAGCCAGCTACCCATCGGAGTCTTGGTAGGCCGTTACCCCACCAACTAACTAATGGGACGCAGTCCCCTCTCTGCGCGGATTGCTCCTTTCATCGCCATGTGATGCCACTTAGCGATCGTATGCGGTATTAGCTAACCTTTCGGCTAGTTATCCCCCACGCTGAGGTAGGTTGACTACGTGTTACTCACCCGTCTGCCACTAAGTATTGCTACTTCGTTCGACTTGCATGTGTTAGGCACGCCGCCAGCGTTAGTCCTGAGCCAGGATCAAACTCTCCATAAAAATTTTACGGAAAGCCGATAATGGCCCCCAAATCTCGCTCGCCGTTTCAGAACCGTTTGCGAAACACGGCTCGCACCCGAAGGTGCCGGCGGAAATTGTACGTTCTCGCGATACTCAAAGACATTGCCACAATCGACCTTGTCTTAGAGGTCGGAGACCCACAGACTTATGCGCTGCTGCACTGTTCAGTTTTCAAGGAGCATACCCAAGCGGCCAGGTCAGTCGCACGCGGATCTAAAGCGACCGCGTTCGCGCCCGGCGGCTAGAGTCACGAAGGCTATCTTATCTCCGGGTAACCGGCGTGTCAAGGAAAGCCGGCCAATGAAATTCGACCGGCCGCACCGCCGCCTGGCGGTCCGGGCACCCGCGCTACCATCGAGAACCCAGTCTTGGGCTGCCTGGTTGCAGTCGAAGATCGGGCCGCCTGCTTCCCCGATCCTGCAGCGGGTTGTTTGACCTGCATGAAAAGCCGCAGCTAGCGCACTAAGAGGCGGTATGGCCACCCTAATCGATCACATTGACCTACGCGTGAGCGACTTGACAAAAGTCCGACGGCTTTACGAAGCGCTCTTGCCGGCGATGGGCTACAGCGATATCGTCGAAGACGAGGAAACGATTTGCTACTACACACCGGGGCGCGACCGCGCCAAGCCCTTCTTCGCGATTGACACCGATCCAAAGCATCGTCCCAACGGTACCCGGATCGCGCTCCGAGCGAGTAGTCGCACCGAACTCGATCGTTTAGCCGAAGTCGCCCGCTCGGCCGGCGCAACGGCGTTCGAGCCGCCGCATCACTGCACCGAATATTCGCCCGAATATTACGCGACGTTCTTCGAAGACGCCGAGGGCAACAAGTTAGAGATCTGCTACCGAGAAGATCCGCAGTAGAACTGTCGCAGTCAGATCTTACGCGAGATCGTTTTGGCCTGCATGAAGAGCAGCAAGTAGTCGGGACCGCCCGCCTTGCTGTCGGTTCCCGACATATTGAAGCCGCCGAACGGATGCGCGCCGACCATCGCGCCGGTGCTCTTCCGGTTGAAGTAGAGATTGCCGACAAAAAAGTCGTCGCGTGCGCGAGCGATTTTACGCTCGTCTTGCGTGTAGAGCGAGCCCGTCAAGCCGAACTCCGTATTGTTCGCGATGTTCATCGCCTCGTCGAAATCCTTGGCTTTGATCACCGCCAACACCGGGCCGAAGATTTCTTCCTGCGCGATGGTGGCGTTGGGTGCTACGTCGGCGATTACCGTCGGCTCGAGGAAGTAGCCCGCCTCACCGACGCGACCGCCGCCGGCGATTAGCCGCCCTTCTGATTTTCCTTTTTCAATGTAGTCGGAGATCGATTTGAGCGCGGTTTCGTTAACGACCGGGCCCATGTAGTTCTTCGGATCGCTCGGGTCGCCGACGGAAATCCGCGCGACGCGTGCGCGCAGTTTTTCCAAAAACGCGTCGTACACCGGCGCTTCCACGACCGCACGCGAGCACGCAGAACACTTCTGCCCTTGAAAACCGAACGCGGATGCGGCGACACCTTCAACGGCGGCGTCCAAATCGGCGTCGGCCGCGACGACGATCGAATCCTTACCGCCCATCTCTGCAACCACGCGCTTGATCCACTTTTGACCGGGCTGTGGTTTGGCGGCCAGCTCGTTGATGTGCAGACCCACTTCCTTCGAACCCGTAAACGAGATGAACCGAACCAGCGGATGTGCGACGATGACGTCGCCGATGGCGCTACCCGAACCGGGGATGAAGTTGACGACGCCCGGCGGCACACCGGCTTCGCGCAACAAATCGACGAACCAGGCGGCGATAATTGCGGCATCGCTCGACGGTTTCAACACGACGGTGTTTCCCGTGACGATCGCCGCGGCGGTCATTCCCGCCATGATCGCGCCGGCGAAATTCCACGGAGGAATAATCGCGCCGACGCCCAGCGGGATGTATACCATTTCGTTACGCTCGCCGTCGAGCGGTACGACCGGATGGGGTTTCGCATACCGCAACGCCTCGCGCGCGTAAAACTCGAGGAAGTCGATCGCCTCGGCGATGTCGCCGTCAGCTTCCGGCCAGATCTTTCCGACTTCGTACACGAGCAGTGCGTCGTATTCGAAGCGCCGCTGTCGCAGCAACTCGGCGGCTTTGAAAATGTAACTCGCGCGCTGCTCGAGCGTCAGTCGTTTCCACGATTCGAAGGCGCGGGCCGCCGCCTCGATTGCCTCGATCGCCTGTTCTTTCGAAGCCGAGCTCGTGAGGCCGACGACCTGCTGCGGATCGGCCGGATTGAGCGAGCGAATTTTCTTTTCCGTTTCGATCGGTTTTCCGGCGATCATCAGCGGGTAATGGCGTCCGAAGCCGCGTTTGACCGATTCCAGCGCCGATCGCATGGCAGCGGCGTCGGCCGAATCGGTGAAATCTTTCACTACTTCATTTTTAAAGGGGGCAATCTGTTCGAGCGTCGTCGTCATCTTCGCGTAGTACCAGGGCGGTGGTGAGGGCTCCTCGGCGTGCGTGCCGGCGCCCGGGGGATGCCCGGCGCGGTCGCGGCGAAATGAAGCGGATGTACGCTTGGAGCATCCCGTCATGACGCAACTGGTCGCCGTTGCCGTGGCCGCGGTTTTTCTCGGAATCGGACTCGCCGGCGAACCGCTCTTGCCGTTGCGCGCACTGATCGCGGCGGTAGTGGTGATTGGAACGGCCGTGTTGCTATCGCGGCGCGCGTCACCGATGCTGACGTTCTTCGTGGGTTTCTTCGGCGTCGTCGTGACCCACTTCTTGCAAGATCAAGATCCCTATTTACTCGGAACCGGAGTCGTCGCGCTCGCACTTGGCGCGCTAGCGGCATCGTCGTACGGACGCCGCACCGCGCCGGCGCTCATCCTCGCACTCGGCGCCGCGATCGGCGCGGGCTTGTTTTTCGGCGGCGTTCCGTCCGGATACTAGGAATCTGCTAGGCGGCACGTCTGGCGCGGGAACCGAACGCAATGCCGACGGCGCCGACGCACAGACTGAGTAACGATGTGAGTGATATCGCAACGACGATGTCGCGCGTTGTCGAGCCCTTTATCCACGATCCGACCGAGGCGGCGGCGAAGTTTCCAAGCGTCGCATCGATAGCGACGACGATAACGACTGCGACGAACGCGCGCGGCCAGCGCAATCGCTGGCCGGCGAAGATTCCGAGGAGTGCGTACAATACGAGGGCGAGCAGCAAGAAACTTCCGTAACTTACGCCGACTGCTCGCGCGATCGCCGATACGACGACGTCGAAGACGACGATCGCGAGCCCGAAGATCAATGCAAGTCGAAGCATGTGCTCCGCGCTTGGTTACTTCACCAGTTCGATGACTGAGAGTTCGGCGGCATCACCCGAGCGGACGCGCGTCTTCGTCGTCCGAGTGTAACCGCCGGCGCGCCCTTTGAGTGCCGGAGCAATCTGTTCGACGAGTTTTTTGACGACCGCTGGTTCGGTGATGAACTCGGCGAGGTTCCGGCGTGCCGGTAAGTCGCCTTGCATCGCGGCCGTAATCAGGCGTTCGATGACCGGTTCGATCTCTTTTGCCTTCGAGGACGTCGTTTCGATCTTCTCGTGTTTGAAGAACGACGTCGCCAGATTGCGAAGCAGCGCCTTACGGTGTCCGTCGGTGCGCGAAAGCCGTTTGTATGCGATGTTGTGCGGCATAACGTCGTTTCGCTACGACTGGCGCAGCGACAGTCCCCTCTCTGAGAGCACCTGTTTGATTTCGTCGAGCGATTTCTTTCCGAAGTTGCGCATCTTCATGATTTCGTCCTCGGTCAGATCCAACAGCTCCGAAACCTTGGAGATGCCGGCTCGCTTGAGGCAGTTGAACGAGCGCACCGACAGGTTGAGCGTTTCCACCGGAATGTCCCACTCGTTCGGCGGTGCTTCGGGCAGTGGTTCCGTCCGGTTGGTGAACGAGACGAACAGATCCATCTGCTCCTGGACGATTTGCGCGGCCGTCGACAGCGCTTCTTCCGGCGTGACCGAACCGTTGGTTTCGATCTCGACCGTCAAACGGTCGAAATCGACGCTCTGTCCCACGCGCGTATCGTCGACCGTGAAGTTCACCTTGCGGATCGGCGAGAACATCGAGTCGAGCGGAATCAATCCGATCATGTGCTCGATGTTGCGCTGTTTGTCGGCCATTACATAGCCGCGTCCTTTTTCGACGCCGATCTCCATCGAAAGCTTTGCATCTTTCGCGGAAAGCGTGGCCAAACGATAGTGCGGGTCGAGAACCTCGACGTCGGCATCGGCTGCAATGTCGCCGGCGGTTACGTCGCGTGCGCCGCTCACGTTGAGCGTCAGCACCTTCGGCTCATCGGTGTTCAACTTCACGGGCAGGCCCTTGAGGTTGAGCATCAGTGCGATCGTGTCTTCCACCATGCCGGGAATCGTCGAAAACTCGTGCAGCACGCCATCGATCTTCATATACGTTACGGCGGCGCCGGGAATCGAACTCAACAATACGCGGCGCAGCGCGTTGCCCAGCGTGATGCCAAAGCCGCGCTCGAGCGGCTCGATCACGAACTTAGCATAGTGATCCCGTCGTTCGCGAACTTCGATGGTCGCGCCGGCGGGAGCTTCGAGAATGGTCATGTGAGGTACGGAGTCCTTTATGGCCGCTTGCGTTATCCGCCCGAATCCCTGACTCGGACGATCGTACGTCTAACGGCTAGATGTAAGTAATGTTTTGAGAACGACGGATTTATTCCGACGATTCTTATCGCGAGTAATATTCGACGATTAACTGCTCGTCGACCGGAGCGTCGATTTGCTCGCGCGCCGGAAATTGCACGACTTTACCCGCCTTGTCTTGATCGTTCCAATCCAACCACTCCGGAGGACGCCGTCCCGCGGCGACTTCCAGATTAGCCTGGAAAACCGGCGACTTCAGGCTGCGCTCGCCGATCGAAATGACGTCGCCCGGTTTGCACACGTACGACGGAATGTTGACCAGGCGCCCGTTAACGCGGAAGTGACGGTGCGTCACCAGTTGACGCGCTTGCGCGCGGCTCCCCGCGAGATTGAGCCGATAGACGATGTTATCGAGACGGCGTTCGAGCAACGCCAGAAACGTGCGGCCGGTTTGTCCGGGTACGCGCGCGGCCTCGCGAAAATAGTTTTCGAACTGCGTTTCGTGAACGCCGTAGTAGCGGCGCATCTTCTGCTTCTCGCGCAGTTGCCGTCCGTACTCTGAAATCTTGGTACGCGATTTGCCGGCAGTCTTTTGACCCGGCGCGGTTCCTCGGCGCTCGACGGCACACTTTTTCGATAAGCAGCGATCGCCTTTGAGAAAAAGTTTGATTTTTTCGCCGGTCTTGCTGGCAGCCGTTTCACGGCGGCAGAGACGGCAGACGGGTCCGGTGTAACGCGACATTCTCTCTCCGGTTTAGACGCGTCGCCGCTTCGGTGGGCGACAGCCGTTGTGCGGTATCGGGGTAACGTCCTTGATCATCGTGATCTCGAGTCCAGCGGCTTGCAGCGAACGAATCGCAGCTTCGCGTCCGGCTCCAGGGCCTTTCACGAAAACGTCCGTCGATTTCATGCCGTGATCCATCGCCTTGCGCGCGGCGGCTTCAGCCGCCATTTGCGCGGCGAACGGTGTCGACTTTTTCGACCCTTTGAAGCCGAGATTGCCCGCCGACGCCCACGAAACGACGTTCCCGTGCGGGTCGCTGATGCTCACAATCGTATTGTTGAACGAGGCGTGCACGTGCGCGACGCCGGATTGGACGTTTTTCACTTCGCGCTTGCGGCGCGACTTGGTTTGCTTCTTTGCAGCCAACCGAGAATCTCCGGATGACGAAGGGCTTCCCCGTTTTCGATACGACCGAACGCCACGGGGAGGGCGCCGGTAACCGCGAGGCGCCGAAGAGAGCTGGCGCCACAATCCGCCATTTTACCTGAGGCCACGTCCAAGCGCAAGGCCCGGCTGGCTGGCCGGGCCTTGCTTCCTTCCCTATCGGGTGGCGGTTCGGGCTAGAACTTGAAGCCTAGGCCGACGTAGCCTCCGTTCATGCTGGCTGAGATCGGGAAGTTGTTCTTGTTGGCGCGATTCTCGCCGGACCATCCGGCGTCGAGGAAGACCGGGCCGAAGACGACCCAGTTTACGCCGACTTTGTACTTGAGCAGGTTGTAACCGACGCCGTACGAGGTCGGGCCCGTGTTGATTGCGGCGTTGGTGTACGTGCCTTTGAAGTTCGGGTAGTAGTAGATGCTACCGTAGAACGAGAGCGCCTGATCGAGATCCGGCAATTTTTCGAGGCCGAATCCGACCGCGTTCAGGTTCGGGTAGCCGTAGTTGTTCGAACCCCAAATGTAACCGACGCCGATGTAGACGCGCGGATTGAAGATCCGTATGCCCAGCCGAGCGTCGACGTCACGATCGACGGCCGTGAACGCCGGAACGTAGGTCTGGAAACGACCTCCGATGGCGGTCACGAAACATTCCGGTGCATTGCCGGGCGTTGCTACACTTTGCGGAACGCCGCAGTTGTGCGGGTACTGCCAGTTGTTGTAGTCACCTTCGATCATGAACGGAATGCTTGCGATGTCGAACTCCCACGCTCCGCGGACGCTAAACGTTCCGCCGGTTCCGCGCGCCGAGTTCGCAAACGCGTTGTACACGTGCGGTGAGATGACGTAGTCGCCGGCGACGAACAGGTCTTTATATTGCGGCTTCGGCGTCGGAGCCGGCGTCGGCGGCGGCGGCGGAGCGCTGGCCGGCGGCGGGGGCGGCGGCGGCGTCGCGGGGATGTACCGCACGACGACGAGGTGACGATCCGGAACCCACAATACGTACGCGCCCATTGTTTCCGAAATGACGCGCACTGGAACGAGTACGTTGCCTTGATACATCATCGGCGGTACGTCGAGCGGACGCGACTCGCCGTTGATGATGACTTCCGGTTTGCCGACGGTTACTTTGATCTCGGCACCGGGTTTGCTGACCGTTGCCGTTTGGCTGCCGGCGTCGTACGAAACCGTCGCGCCCATTTGCTCGAACATCGAGCGCAACGGGATCAGGATCGTACCGCCCTTTACCAGCGCGGCAAGCACGCGGGCTTGCTTGAGAACGTCAGGTTTGGTGTAGACGTGATGATCGTTATAAAGGATAGGAATCTGACCCGAAGGCGGGGTGCCGAAATCCGCGGCGGGAACGGCGCCGCCCTGTGCGATGTTCTGCCCGTTAGCCGCTGGTGCCGCAACGGCGCTCAAAGAGCACGCGGCTGCGACCAGGGCCCCGAGCAAAACGGTGCGGGCTGGTTTCACAGAAAGGCCTCCTAATAGAACTATCAGGGAGCTCGCCTGGCGGCTCCCTCCAGGGACACTATGCCATGAAGCGGCCGCTCGCGCAACCCGAAAAAGGAAACGGGCCCCGGCATAGCCGGAGCCCGTTCAAGCGTGGCGACCTTTGTCTTAGAACTTGATGCCCAGACCCGCGAACGGCCCGTTGGCGGTGCTGTTCGAAGGTGCGTTCATCTTGTTGGTGAGGTTATCGCCCATCCAGCCGGCTTCAATGAAGACCGGGCTGTTGCCGATCACGTAGTCGATGCCAGCCTGATATTTGTACAAGTTGTAGGCAAGCGACGCCGAGACGACGGGATTCGAGTAGTTGCCTTTGATGTTCGGGTAGTACCAGAAGCTGCCGAAGAACGAGAGCGGAACGTTGAGGTCCGGCAATTTTTCGATGCCGAATCCAACGCCGTTCATGTTCGGGTAGCCGTAGTTCGTCGAACGCCACAGGTAGCCCACGCCGATATACACGCGCGGGTTGAGTACGCGCACGCCCAAACGCGCGTCGACATCGGTGTCACGCGCTCTAAAGGCGGGCACGAACGTTTGGTATCCGCCACCGATGCCGGTGACGAAGCATTGCGGATCGGTGCCTCCGGATCCAGCCGTAGTCAACGTCGAGCCGCAGTTGTGCGGATAGCCGAACTGTTCGAACGAACCTTCAACCATCCACGGTATGTTCAGCGCATCGAACTCGAGTGCGCCGCGTACTGCGTACGAGCTCGTTCCGGTGTTGCCCGGGCTAAACTCGTTGTAGACTTTCGGTGAGATGATGTAATCGCCGGCAACGAAGATGTCGTGGTACGGCGTTTTCACCGGAGCCGGCGTGGGCGTCGGCGGCGGTGGCGGCGGCGGTGCACTAGCCGGCGGCGGCGGCGGCGTGGCCGGAATGTACCGAACCACGACCACGTGCTGGTCGGGAACCCACTGCACGTATGCGCCCATGCCTTCCGAAATTACGCGGACCGGCACGAGCACGTTGCCTTGATAAATCATCGGCGGCACGTCCAGCGGACGCGTTTCGCCGTTGATAATCACTTCGGGTTTACCGACCGTGACCTTCACTTCCGAACCGGGTTTGCTCACCGTTGCCGTTTTGCTGCCCGGATCGTACGAAACCGTCGCTCCCATCTGCTCGAACATCGAACGCAGCGGGATAAGAATCGTACCGCCCTTGACCAATGCCGCGAGCACGCGGCCTTGTTTGAGGACGTCGGGTTTGCTGTATACGTGGTGATCGTTGTAGAGTATGGGAATCTGGCCGGACGGCGGGGTGCCGAAATTCGCCGGCGGGGTTGTCCCCGTCTGCGCAACGCTGTTGCCTGTGTTTCCAGACGCTTGCGCGGTTGACGGAGCGAACACCGCGCTGAATCCCGACGCCACTGCAATCAGTGCCGCGAGGACTCCGGTGCTCAATCGTTTCACGGATGCCTCCTTAAAATTGGTGTTAGCTGGTGAGAGCGGCTCGCTCCCACCGGCTGTTGGAACCATGGCGCGCCCAGATGGTTGCCCGCAGGATCCAACGCCAGCCTTATTCCCCCAGCGCCTCTCGCGGTAAACGCCACAACCAAGCGATTCCAATCAAAGTCTCACCGGCAGCCAACGCAAAGGCTGCCTTGGGTCCGGCGGGACCAGTCGTCAGCGCAAGACGCGCGAGCATCGTCGTAGTCAGCGCCGGCGCCACGATTTGGGGCAAAATGACGGCTAAATTCCAAAATCCCATCGTCGTAGCGAGGGCGCCAGAAGGTAAAATCCGGCACGCAATCGCCCAGTCGGCCGCTAAGAAAATCCCCCAACCGATGCCGGCCGCCAGCGTGCAGGCTACAGCGCCGATGAAAGCGTCCGTCGCGATAAAGCCGGCCAGCGCGACGATCACGATTGCACCGCCCACGCTTGCAACCAGGCGTTTATCGAAACGATCGGTGGGACGCGCCGCAACCGCCGCACCTAATGCCCCGAACAGCGTGAACGCCAAAATCAGCACGCCGCTTTCGGATTTTGCCGCCGCGAGCGTCGGCGCGGTCAATACGCGCGCGACGTAAAAGAGCAGATAACCCAGCAACGTGTAAAAGCCGACGTAAACGAGCGCGCGCGAAACGAAGAGATCGGCGAATGCGCGCGTAATGCGCAGTCGTTGGCGCGGCGGGGGAGGCTCGAGTGCGAGCCTGCGAACGTGCGCGCCGGTTGCCGAAACGGTGGCGATCAGTAACGCGATCAGCGAACCCGCTAGAATGCGTGCGTCGTTTATATACGCGGCCAAAATCGCCCCGACCGCGTTGCCGGCGCTCTGCAGCGCCGCCATCCACGACGACGCGCGGCCGAAAGACGAGCGCGGCATGGCATCGGGAATAATCGCTTGATAGGGCCCGATCGCCACGTTCAGTCCCGCCTGTAACGCAACGTACGCGAACGTCAATGCGCCGAAGTCTTGCGCGCCGAAAAACCATGCCAGTGCAAACGAGCCGGCTATCGTTCCGACGAGATAGAATTCGATGCGCCGGCTCGTACCGCGACGGCGCGCATCCGAAAATGGTCCGACGACGATTTGCACGATGGCGGCGACGACGGCACCCAGCGTTGCAAGCCGGCCGTACGCCAGCAGTGCGCCCGGCCCGACGATGAGCTCGATCGTGCGCGCTTGCAGTGCGATGCCCAGTACCGCGCCCCAAACCGCTTGTATCCCCAGCCAGAAGAGGCCGAGCCGCAGCGGATTGGGTGTGCTACGCGTTTTCACAGGCATGCAAATATTCGGCGACCGTGTCGGCGTCGAACGCAAGTTCCGGCGCGCACTTGCGCACCGCGATGCACGGATGCCGCACGACGCGCAGGGCTTCGCGTTCGATCGCCGGGATGCTCAAGCCACCGGTCGCCAAACGCACGAGCGCCAGCGGCCCAACCAGCCGCGCCATCCGCCACGGCGCTTTCCGCGCGCTAAAGAAGCCTGTCGCCACCGTCGCGATGCGTGCTCGGCTTCGCGGCGGCAACGAAAAGATGCCGCCGTTGACGACGCGTTCGCGCGCCAACGTTATACCGGCCGGCGGCGCGCCGGCGAAGCGAAGCACGAAATCCGCGTGCTCGGTGAGCGCCATCGCGATGGCGTCGGACGGAACGCGCGCCACGAAATCGCTCACGGCATCCGCGTGCACGTAGGGCAGATCGCTGGTTGCATAGAGTAACGGCTCGTCGTCGGACCAGGCCGCGAGCGCTCGCAAGACGTTCTCTTCGCCGGTCGGGCCTTCGTCAATGAAGCGCTCGACGCGCTCGCCGCAAGCGGCGCGTACTTCGGCGCCCCCGACAACGGCGATGTGCGTCACGCCAGCGCCGCGCAACGCATCGAGCACCCGATCGAGCATCGAGGCGCCGCGGACCGGTGCCAGCGCTTTCACGGTGGTGCAGGCAACACGCGCATATTCACCGCCGATTCGTCCGCCGGCGGTCACGACGGCTTTCACGACGATCCGAAACCGGGTAGCGCGGTTTGCAGGGGCGCGTCGTGCGGCGCGCGCGCGAGCGCCGAGTCAGCCTCTGAGCCATAGCGTTGCATCAGCAGCGACGTCAGCATCTCGGCGTTCGCGGCAGCGTGGCCGTTGGCGTGGTTGTTGAAAAAGACATACGTCTGTGCGGCTTGCTCGTCGATCTCGGCGATGCGATCCGTCCACGGAACGAGTTCGTCGGGCGTGTAAGAGTAGTTGTAGCGGGTCACGTTGCTGCCGCGCCACCATTGCCGCGCGTTTCTACCATGAAAGCGTACGTAGCCGACCTTCGACGTCACGTCGGCCGAGGGTCCGAGCAGTCCCTCGAGCGCCGGCATGTCGGCGTTGCAGTATCCGACACCCAGTTCGCGCAACAGGGCGATTGTTTCAGGCTGTTGCCACAGGCGATTGCGGAATTCGTAAACGAGGGGAACACCCTCAAGTGCGGCCGCGATGCGTTCGAGACGGCCGTTGGTTTGCGCCGCGGGCTTAAACGCATTGGGAAACTGCGCGAGCGCGCACGCCAGTTTGCCGGCGGCGCGCATCGGCTCGATGCTCGCGCGAAATGTCGTCACATCATCGTGGAGTTTCGCCGACGGGTCGGACGCATGGGTCACCGTCTGCGGTAACTTAAAACTGAAGCGAAATGCCTCCGGCGTTCGCGAGGCCATCGACTCGACCGAGCGCTCCGACGGTACGCCGTAATAACTCGAATCGATCTCGACCGCGCAAAACTCGCGGGCGTAGAACGGCAGCATCTCCGACGGCTTGATTTTCGCCGGGTAGAAGGCGCCAATCCACTCTTTGTACGAGAAGCCGCACGTGCCTACGTAGATCACGGTATCAAATCATTCGGGCCCGGCAAATCCCGGGCCCGAATCGATTCACCTTACTTCTTGGCGGCGACCTTCTTCTTGCCGGCCACCGTACGCTTCGGTCCCTTGCGCGTGCGGGCGTTGGTTTTCGTGCGTTGGCCCCGAACCGGAAGCCCACGGCGATGGCGCACGCCGCGATAGCAGCCAATCTCCATCAAGCGCTTGATGTTGCCCTGGATTTCGCGCCGCAAATCGCCTTCGACGCGTAACGCCAGTGCGTCGATCGCGTCGCGCAACTTCTTTTCGTCGTCCTCGCTCATGTTCTTCACGCGCAAATCCGAGCTGATGCCGGTATGCTGCAAAAGTTTGGTTGCAGTCGTCCGGCCGATGCCGAAAATGTACGTTAGGGCAATTTCGACGCGTTTCTCACGCGGCAAATCGATGCCAGCAATACGGGCCATATTTCTTCCTTACCCCTGCACCTGTTTGTGCTTCGGGTTGACGTCGCAAATCACGCGCACCTTACCGTGGCGGCGTATGATCTTGCATTTTTCACAGATGCGTTTAACTGACGGCCTAACTTTCATTTAAAAGGCGCTCCGCCCTAGGCTCCGCGCCCCCCACTGCGTGGGGCCCCCGGACCATGGGCTCCGAATGGTTTGGGTCCGCAAGACACTCCCCTGGGGGAGCCCAAACGAACTCCGTTGCGGTATTGTTTTTGGGATCGGGACCTCATCGAGGCCTTTCCCGAGCACGAGCAGTTCGGTCATACGGTGGCGGGTTCGCTGGGGCGGTAGCGTCGAGCGATGTCGGGTTCGCCGGCATCGCGCAGGGTGAGAATCCGCGGACCGTCGTCGGTCACCGCAATCGTATGCTCGAAATGCGCTGCGAGTTTACCATCTGCCGTGACGACTGTCCACCCGTCCTTGAGAATCGCGACCTTGTAGTCGCCTTGGGTAATCATCGGCTCGACCGCCAATACCAAGCCCGGGCGCAGCTCGGCGCCGGTGCCCGGCTTGCCGTAGTTGGGGACCTGCGGATCCTCGTGCATGGCCCGTCCGACGCCGTGGCCGACCAGTTCGCGCACCACCCCGTAGCCGTGTTTTTCGGCGTGCGCTTGGACCGCCGCGCCGATGTCGCCGACGCGCTTGCCACGCTGCATGACCGCGATCCCGGCAAACAAACACTCCTGCGTCACGTCGAGCAGACGGCGCGCTTCGGCGGATATTTCGCCGACCGCCACGGTAACGGCGCTGTCGCTTACGTAGCCGTCGAGCGTCGTCCCAATGTCGATAGAAAGCAAATCGCCGTCGCGCAAGCGCCGGGTTCCGGGAATGCCGTGAACGACTTGGTCGTTCACCGACGCGCAAATCGAACCCGGGAATCCCTGATAGCCTTTGAACGTCGGGATGCCGCCGCGCTCGCGAATTCCGCGCTCGGCCATCGCGTCGAGTTCGCTCGTCGTTATGCCGGGGCGAGCTGCGCTCATCAACTCGGTCAGCACGGCCGACGTAATCCGCCCGCTCCGGCGCATGACTTCGATTTCACGCGCCGACTTGAGGGCAATCACCGCGAGTCACCGCCGGCATTGACGGCGCCGACGCCGATTGCGCGCAGTAGTTGCGCGGTCACGTCGCCAACGCGCTGCAGCGCGTCCAACTCGACTAACTTTCCGGCTTTGCGATAATAATCGACGAGCGGCCGCGTCTGTGCGTCGTAAACGTCGAGACGCTTTGCAACGGTCGCCGGCTGATCGTCAACCCGCTGAACCAGCGGACCGCCGTCGGCGTCATCGATGCCGGCACGCTTGGGCGGATTCGTGAGCGTGTTGTAGGTGCGGCCGTTGCGCGGATTGGACCAGCGCGCGCTCAACCGAGAAATCAGCGTTGCGCGGTCGGCTTCAAAGAGCACCACCGCATCCAGCCGCCACTGTTTGCGCACGAGCGTCGCGTCGAATGCTTCCGCCTGCGCCACGGTGCGCGGAAATCCGTCCAAAATAAAGCCCGACGGATACTTCTCGAGTTCGCCCGCTATCATGTCGATAATCAGATCGTCGGGCACGAGCTCCCCACGTTGCATGTACCCTTCGGCTTGCTTCCCGAGCGGCGTTCCGGCCGCGCGCTGCTCGCGCAGGATGTCACCGGTTGAGATTTGCTTGGCTCCGAAACGCTCCTCGAGGATCCGCGCCTGCGTGCCTTTGCCGGCGCCCGGCGGTCCGAGAAATATCAACCGCACGCGTGCAACTCGCTCATCGCTTGATGAATCCGCGGTAGTCGCGCATCGCTAGGCGCGCCTCGATTTGCGTGATCGTATCGAGTGCGACGCCGACGACGATCAACAACGACGTCGATCCTAGATAGAACGTGGTCACTGAAAGTCCGCGCTGAACGGCGCCCGGAAGCACGGCGAGCAACCCGAGATAGATCGCGGCCGCGGTCGTGATGCGCAGCAAAATCTTGTTCAGATAGTCCACCGTCGGCTGTCCGGGGCGGATACCGGGAATGAAGGCGCCGGTCTTCTTGAGGTTGTCGGCGACGTCGCGCGTATTGAGTACGATCGAACTGTAGAAGAACGTGAAGATGACGACCAACAAGAAGTAGACGATGTTGTAGAGCAACCCGTTGATCGAGAAGTGCACGCTCAGCGATTCGGAAATTGCGGCAGTGTTGGTCGGGAACTCGATCGGGCCGAGCAAATGGAAGTACGTCGGCTGGACGCCGGTGTGCGCGAACCACGACAGTGCCTGCTGTGGCAGCAGCAGAATCGAGATCGCAAAAATGATCGAGATTACGCCGGCATTGTTGAGGCGCAAGGGAATGTAGGTCGAGCGGCCGGCAAACATCTTGCGGCCGACGGTCCGGCGCGCCTGCTGGACGGGCACGCGGCGCTGCCCCTGGTACAGGAAGATGATCGAGACGATCACGATCAGCGCGATGACGATATAGAGCAGCACGTTGAGAACCGACTCGCCGCCTTGCGAAGCCGAGGTGAACGTCTGGCTCACGTAGGTCGGGAATCGCAACACTATGCCGATAAAGATGATGAGCGAAACGCCGTTGCCGATGCCCTTGTCGCTGATCTGCTCGCCGAGCCACATCAAGAAGAGCGTGCCGGCAACCATCGCCACGATGGCGTAGAGCAAGAACCAAATAGACTTGTCGTAAAAGACGCCGTACTTCTCCATGGCGTTGGCCATGAAGGTCCCCTGCATCGTCGCCAGCACAATCGTCAGCCAGCGGGTGTATTGACTGATCTTCTTGCGGCCTTCCTCACCGCCTTTCTTGGCCATCTCCTCGAGTTGCGGAAGGACGACCGTCATCAGCTGCATGATGATCGAGGCGTTGATGTAGGGCGTAATGCCCATTGCGATGACCGAGAGTTTTTGCAACGCGCCGCCGGACAAGAAGCCGAGCAGGTTGTAGAACGCGCCGCCCTGCAGCGCCTTCTGCCACGCCTGCTGGTCCACGTTGGGCAGCTGCACGTGAATCATGAAGACGAACCATGCGAACGCGAACAGCACGAACATGATCCGCTGCCGGATCTCGGGGACTAAGACGGCCGCGCGAAGGTTATTGATCATTCGCTGGTTCGTCGATGCGCGCGCCGGCGGCAACCAGTGCCTCCCGCGCAGATGCCGAGAAAGCCACGTCGCGGAATTGCAAACCGGCGGGCAGTTCGCTGCCGGGCCGGCTTCCGCCAAGAATCTTGACGCCGTCCAACGGGCTCTTGAGCAAACCTTTTTCGACGAGCGATTCCGGCGTCACCGGCACGGCGGCATCCCACTGCGCGAGGCGGTGCAGATTCACGACCGCCGTGTACGTACGGAAATGACCGATGTCGCGCGCCTTCTGCGAATACCCGCGGCGATGCGGCAACCGGCGTGCCCAGGGGGTCTGGCCGCCTTCGAACGCGGGGCCTTTACCGCCGCCCGAGCGTACCGTCTGTCCTTTGCCGCCTTCACCGCCGGTTTTGACCATACCCGAACCGTGTCCGCGTCCGATGCGTTGGCGCTTGGGACGGCTGCCGGGTGATGGAACCAGCGCTCCGAGTTTCATGACGGCCGGGGTCGCGGCGCTCGTCTTCTTTTTTTTCTCTGCCATATCGTTTCGCTCGCCGCGTAGTTACGCTGCGTAAATGTCCTTTACGGTTTTGCCGCGCAGCGCGGCAACGCGATCGGCGGTGCGCAGCGAACGTAACGCTTCTACCGTCGCCATCACCACGTTGATCGGATTGGTCGTGCCGAGGCACTTGGTTAGAATGTCGTGGATGCCGGCAAGTTCGAGCACCGCGCGCATCGAGCCGCCCGCAATGACACCGGTTCCCGGCGCCGCCGGTTTGAGAAGAACCGACGCGGCGCCAACGTTGTGGCGCACTTCGTGCGGAATCGTCTTTTCGACCATCGGCACGGTCACCAGACTTTTCTTGGCTTGTTCTACACCCTTGCGAATGGCTTCGGGCACTTCGCCGGCCTTGCCAATGGCGAATCCAACCTTACCCTTGCGATCGCCGACGACGACCAGTGCGCTAAAACTAAAGCGTTTGCCGCCTTTGACGACCTTTGCCACGCGATTTACGCGCACGACGGTTTCTTCAAAACCGCTGTTGTCGCGATCGCGACTGCCACCCCGAAACTGCATCAGAAATTCAACCCCGCTTCGCGCGCCGCGTCGGCCAAAGCCCGAACGCGGCCATGGTATTTGTAGCCGCCGCGATCGAACACGACGTCGGTAATGCCGGCGGCGGCAGCCTTCGAGGCGATTGCCGTGCCGACGGCCTTGGCTGCCTCGACGTTGGTTTTCGATTGCAGCGGTGACGCCAGCCCTTTGTCGAGCGTTGACGCGGCGAACAGCGTGTGTCCGCGCGCGTCGTCGACGACCGTAGCGTAAATATGGTGCAACGTACGGCGCACCAGCAGGCGCGGACGCTCCGCGCTGCCATTGACTTTTTTACGCGCCCGCACGTGGCGCGCGCGCCGCGCGTCGTTTTTGGAGCGCGCCATTACTTCTTGCCCGCCTTTCCGGCCTTGCCGAGTTTCTTGCGCACGTGCTCGCCGGCATAGCGGATGCCTTTGCCCTTGTACGGCTCGGGCGGCCGAAGGCTACGGATCTCGGCGGCGACTTGTCCCACGGCTTGCTTGTCGATACCGTCGATGTGAATTCTATTCTGTCCCTCGACGGAAAGCGCGATGCCTTTGGGTGCTTCGAAGACGACCGGGTGCGAGAATCCGAGACTCAGATTGAGTTTCTCGCCGGACTTAGCGACGCGGTAGCCCACGCCTTGAATCTCGAGGCTTTTGCGAAATCCCTTGCTCACGCCTTCGACCATGTTTGCGATGAGCGTGCGCGTAAGCCCGTGCGCGGAGCGGTGCTCCTTGGCATCGCCCTTACGCTCGACGCGCACGCTGCCATCCTCGACCTTCACGTCCACGACGCGCGCGAGGATCGCGTGGTGCAACTCACCCTTCGGGCCTTTGACGCGCACGCCGTTGCTCTCCAGCGTGACGTTCACGCCGGATGGGACGACGACGGGCAGTTTACCAATACGCGACATAACGATTCCTTACCAAACGTAAGCCAAGACTTCGCCGCCGACGCCGGCCTTTTTGGCGCGCTTGCCCGACATGATGCCTTGCGGCGTCGAAATGATGACGAGCCCGAGTCCGCCGAGCACGCGCGGAATCTCCGTCTTGCCCGTGTACACGCGCAAACCCGGCCGCGAAATGCGGCGCAGCCCCGTGATGACCTTCTCTTTTTCCGGTCCGTACTTGAGCGCGATGCGAATCGTGCCTTGCGGCCCTTCGGTCAAGCGCTCGAAGCCCTCGATGAAGCCCTCGTCCATGAGAATCTTTGCGATCGCGGCTTTGGAACGCGACGCGGGCACGTCAACCGTTTTGTGGTTGGCGGTATTGGCGTTGCGAATCCGCGTCAGCATGTCGGCGATGGGATCGGTCAGTGCTCCCATGATGTCACCACGACGCTTTCGTAACGCCCGGAACGACGCCGCGATGGGCGTTCTCACGGAAGCAAATGCGACACATCGCGAACTTCCGCAGAAATCCGCGCGGCCGTCCGCAAACCCGGCAACGGTTGTGTTTGCGTACGCCGAACTTCGGCGTACGCAGCGATTTGGCAATGATGCTCGTCTTCGCCATTAACGTCCCTTCTGCAGCGGAAGCCCCATCGCGACCAAGAACTCCGACGCTTCTTCGTCGGTCTTGGCCGTCGTCACGATGGTAATGTCCATGCCTCGCGCCTTGTCGACCTTGTCGTAGTTGACCTCGGGAAAGACCAGTTGCTCGCGCAACCCGAGGTTGTAGTTTCCGCGTCCGTCGAACGATTTCGACAAGAGCCCGCGAAAGTCGCGAATGCGCGGCAGCACGACGTTGAACAGTTTGTCCAAAAAGACGTACATGCGCTCGCCGCGCAGCGTGACCTTTGCTCCAATATTCATGCCTTCGCGCAACTTGAACGCGGCGATCGACTTGCGCGCTTTGGTGACGATCGCTTTTTGCCCGGTTATCGCCGCCAACTCGGAAACCGCCGCGTCGAGCGCCTTCGGATTGGCAATTGCCTCGCCGACGCTCATGTTCACGACGACCTTCTTGACCGCCGGAATCTGATTCACGTTGGCGTAACCGAAACGGTCCTGTAACTGCTTGCGGACCGAACCTTGGTATTTTTCCTTCAAACGTGCCGCCATCGCTACGCTCCCTTCGACGAATCGCGAGCCGGCTCGCCGCAGCGCGCGCACACGCGATGCAGCACGCCTTCGGTGGTGCGGCTGCGACGCAGACGCGTGGGATGCTTACACTTTTCGCAGACGTACTCCAGCGCCGAAAGCGGCAACGGCGCCTCTTTCTCGATGATTCCGCCGGTCTGCATCGCGCCGCCCATGTTTCCGGACTTCGTGCCCTGCTTGGTGTGGCGTTTTACGACGTTGAGACCTTCGACCGTGGCCATGCCGGGGCGACCGTGCACCGCCTTCACGATGCCGCGCTTGCCCTTTTCCTTGCCGCGGCGAATCATCACGGTATCGCCTTTAATGATGTTCGTTTTGTCGGCCATCGCTTTATAGCACCTCCGGCGCAAGCGACGCGATCTTCAAAAAGCCGCGGTCGCGCAGCTCGCGCATGACCGGTCCGAAGACGCGCGTGCCGCGCGGATCGAGATTATCTTTTTCACCCTTGATGATGACGCAGGCGTTGTCGTCGCAGCGCACCACCGACCCGTCGCTGCGGCGAATCGGCGAGCTCGTTCGCACCACAACCGCCTTGACGACTTGGCCTTTCTTGACCGCCGCGCCGGGAATCGCGCTCTTGACCGTCCCTACCACGATGTCTCCGACGTGTGCGTAGGGATGTCGGCTGCCGCCGGACACGTGGATCACGAGCAGTTCGCGCGCGCCCGAGTTGTCGGCAACCTTCAGCCGCGTTTCGTGCTGAATCACTTCGCACGCTCCACGATCTCGACCAGTCGCCAGCGCTTCTCGCGCGACAGCGGACGGCATTCCACGATCCGCACCACATCGCCGACGTTGGCTTCGTTGCGTTCGTCGTGAGCCTTGAAGCGCGTGGATTTACGAACGATCTTCCCGTAGGTCGAATGCGGAACGCGAGTCTCTGCCACGACCACGATCGTCTTGTCCATTTTGCTCGACGCGACGCGACCTTGTTTGACGCGACGCGTTCCGCGCACCTTATGCTGCTCCATGCTGTTCCTCGGCTAAGCGCTTCTCGGAGATGACGGTTTGAATTTGCGCGTAGACGCGGCGCATCGCACGGATCTTGCTGAAATCGGTCAGATGACCGGTGCGCAACGCGAACCGCAAGTTGAACAACTCAGACTTTGTGTCGCGAGCCTTCTGCTGCAGTTCGTTGACCGTGAGGGTGCGTAACTCTTCGAGCCCGCTTTTCGTCATGCTCACGCCTCCTCGCGCGACACGATCTTCGTGTCGATCGGCAGTTTGGCGGCTGCGCGGCGCAGCGCTTCTCGCGCAACGTCCGGCGCGACGCCCGACAGTTCGAACAGCACGCGACCCGGACGCACGACGGCGACCCAGATCTCGGGATTGCCCTTGCCGGCGCCCATGCGCACTTCGGCCGGCTTCTTGGTCGCCGGTTTGTCGGGAAATACTTTGATCCAGACCTTGCCACCGCGTTTGATATGACGCGTCATCGCGATACGCGCTGCCTCGATCTGGCGATTAGTCATCCAACACGGCTGCGCGGCCTGCAAACCGAAATCGCCGAACGTCAACGAACTCCCGCGAATCGCACGACCGGTCATGCGCCCGCGCTGGACTTTGCGCCACTTGACGCGCTTCGGAGTAAGCATTACTGCGAAACCTCCCCATCCGCGGCTTGCGGTTGCGGCTCGGCCGCTTCAACCAGCGCGTCAACCGATGCTTCGGGTGCGCTCTCGTCCGGCATCGCCGCTTTGGTCAGCGATTGCGCCTCGCTCTCGCGTTCCGGCGTGACGATCGGCGGCTCGTGATGCTCCGATTCGACCGGCGGTGCAGCTTCGGTTGCTGCTTCCGCAACCGGCGCGGGTTCTGCAGCCGGCGCAGTTTCGGCAACAGTCTCTACAACGTGCACGGGTTCCGCAACCGGCGCAGGTTCTGCAACCGGCGTGGGCTCCGCAACAGGTGCTTCGGCAATCGGTGCGGACTCTGAAACCGGCGCAGTTTCGGCAACAGGTGCAGTCTCGACAACGTGCACGGGTTCCGCGGCCGGCGCGAACTCCGCGATTTCCGCGGGCTCAATCGGTCCGGTCGCCGCTGCGGGTTGCGCCGCCCGATCTCCGCCGCGCGTGCGGCCACGGCCGCCGCGTTCGCGACGCTCGCGGAATCCACCACGCTCGCCGCGCTCGCGCACATTTGCGTCGCCGCGAGTCTGATCGGGAAGCACTTCGCCGCGATAGATCCAAACCTTGACGCCGATGCGGCCGAAGGTCGTAAACGCTTCGACGTTGGCGTAGTCGATGTCGGCGCGCAGCGTATGCAACGGCACCTTGCCGTCGGCGTTACGTTCGGTGCGCGCGATCTCCGCGCCGCCCAGACGCCCCGAAACCTGCACCTTGATGCCGCGCGCTCCGGCTTTCATCGTACGCATGATCGCTTGCTTCATCGCGCGCCGAAACGCGATGCGCTTTTCGAGTTGATCGACGATGTTCTGTCCGACCAACCGCGCATCGAGTTCGGGGTGCTTGATTTCCATGACGTTTACTTGAACGTTCTTGCCTGTCAGCGACTCGAGGTTCTTGCGAATCTCCTCGATGCCGATGCCGCGCTTGCCGATGATGATACCCGGCTTGGCCGTGTTGACGATGACGCGGGCCTGGTTGGCACGCCGCTCGATTTCGATCTTACTGATCGCGGCCGAGCGCATCCAGCGACTTAGAAACTTCCGAATCGCAACGTCTTCGTGCAGCCAATCGATGTAATGCCGCTTTTCGAACCAGCGGCTGTCCCAGGTGCGCGTGATTCCCAAGCGCAGGCCGACGGGATGAATTTTCTGACCCATGTGTTACTCCGCCGCCTCCGCTTTGGCTGCAGCTTTCTTGCGGCGCTTGCGGGGGGATGCTTTTTCTCCGGCACCAGCGCTGCTCATGCGGCGCGTGCTGCGCGGGGCTTGAACTGAAGCACCGGGGCGCTTGCGACGCGTTTTGGCCGGCCGCTCTTCGCTGACGACCACGGTGACGTGCGACAGCCGCTTGCGCTTGAAGTACGCGCGGCCTTGCGCGCGCGGATCCAAACGCTTGGTGAATCGACCGCCCGGGCCGCCGTCGACGGTGATGCGCGAAATGTATAAGTCATCGGTATTCATGTCGTGGTTGTTGCCGGCGTTAGCGACCGCACTGCGTACCAGCTTGGCGATTGGCTCGGCCGCAAAGACGTCGGCGAACTGCAGCAGCACGAGCGCTTCGCGAACGCTCTTACCGCGAATTGCATCGGCGACGCGACGCAGTTTGCGCGGTCCGGTTTGCACGAAGCGCAGGTGCGCGACGGCACCCGCGGGAGACGAAGCCGTCATGCTTTCACCGTTGCTTTATCGCCGCCGTGACCGCGGAAATGCCGCGTCGGCGCGAACTCGCCGAGTTTATGTCCGACCATGTTCTCGGTAACGTAGACCGGAATGTGCGTCTTGCCGTTGTGCACGCCGATGGTGTGTCCGACCATCGAAGGCACGATGGTCGAGGCGCGGCTCCACGTTTTTACGACGCGCTTTTCGCGCGTCTCGTTCAGCTTCTCGACTTTCTTCACCAAGTGCTCGGCCACGAACGGGCCTTTCTTGAGGCTGCGACCCATTACTTAGAACCCCGTTTGCGAACGATCATCTTGGACGTGCGCTTATTACGGCGCGTCTTTTTGCCCATCGTCATTTGTCCCCACGGCGTCGTCGGCGGACGTCCGGAGGTCGAGCGTGCTTCACCGCCGCCGTGCGGATGGTCGACCGGATTCATGGCGATGCCGCGAACCGTCGGCCGTTTGCCCATGTGACGCGAGCGACCGGCTTTGCCGATCACCTGGTTTTCGTGCTCGATGTTACCAATTTGGCCGATCGTCGCGCGACACTCGACGTGTACCTTACGCACCTCGCCCGACGGCATGCGGATCTGCGAATACGCCTCTTCTTTGGCCATCAACTGCGCCGAAACGCCGGCCGAGCGAACGAGTTTGCCGCCTTGTCCCGGACGAAGTTCGATGTTGTGAATCACCGTACCGACCGGAATGTTCTTGATCGGTAAGGCGTTGCCGATTTTGATGTCGGCCGACGGTCCCGATTCGATCGCGTCGCCCACTTTCAAGCCGAGCGGCGCGAGGATGTAGCGCTTTTCGCCGTCCTTGTAGTGCACCAAAGCGATCCGGCAAGACCGGTTCGGATCGTACTCGATCGTGGCAACTTTCGCCCGGATGCCGTCCTTACCGCGCTTAAAATCTATGATGCGATAACGCGCACGCGTACCGCCGCCCTTGTGGCGCACGGTGATGTGCCCGTTGTTGTTGCGCCCGGAATGTTTCTTCCCCGATTCCAGCAACGTTCGCTCGGGCGCCACTTTGGACAGATCCGAAAAATCCATTGTGGTGATAAATCGCCGCCCGGGCGACGTCGGCCGATACTTCTTAACTGGCATGTTTATTGCTCGAAATAGTTGACGCCGCCGAGTTCGATCTTCTGGCCCGGCTTGAGAGTAACAATGGCCTTCTTGCTGTCGCTGGTCTTGCCGGTGGTCCGCAATCCACGCCGCGCGAACTTGCGTGTCTTGCCGCCGACGCTAACGGTGTTGACCTTAGTGACGTTCACCTTGAACAACTCTTCGACTGCGTGACGAATCTGCGTTTTCGTCGCGTGCACGTGCACGACGAACGTGTACTGATGTGCGAGCGCGTCCGCCATCGATTTCTCGGTGATGCGCGGCGCGATGATAACGTCGCGAGCGTCCATTACTCTGCGGCTCCTTGTCGGCTGAGCGGTTCGACGACGGCATCGTAACCGGCGGTGGTAAACACAAGCCGATCGAAACGCAAGACGTCCTTGACGTCGAGCGCGCCATTATCGGTAACGGCAACGCGCTGCAGATTTCCGGAAACGCGAACGATCGCATCGTAGTGCTGCTCGTCGCGAGCGCAGACGACCAGCGTGGTCGGGCCGCGCTTTGCGTCTTTGACAGTGCCGAAGAGGAGCGCCGCGAACTGTGCAGTCTTCGCGATCGAGAAATCGCCGAGGTCGAGCACGGTCACGGCGCCGGCGCGAAACCGGTCTCCCAGCGCAGCGACGAACGCCGCCCGGCGTTCCTTCTTATTGAGCGAGGCAACGTAACTGCGCGGCTGCGGTCCGAAGACGACACCGCCGTGGCGCCATTGGGGCGAGCGGATCGATCCTTGGCGCGCGCGACCGGTACCCTTTTGCTTCCACGGTTTACGTCCGCCACCCGAAACTTCGTCGCGCTTTTTCGTCGAGGCCGTTCCGGCGCGCGCGTTGGCAAATTCACGGTGAACGGCACGAAACAGCAGGTGCGCGTTGGCGGGGTCGGTAGAAAGGGCGGCCGGCACACTCACTTCGCGCACCACCTTCCCGCCGGTATCAATGACGTTCGGCATCGCGCTACGCTCCCGCTGGCTTCGGCGCTTTGACGCTGCGGCACACGACCACCAAACCGTTTTTGGCGCCAGGTACCGGACCGCGCAGGAGCAGCAGATTGCGTTCGGCATCCGCACGCACGACCTCGAGGTTTTGCATCGTCGTGCGGTCGACGCCGTACTGCCCGGGCCGACGGCTTCCTTTAACGGTACGGCCCGCGTTGGTGTCGCCGTTGGAGGCCGGTTGGCGATGGATCATCGAGCCGTGGCTCGCGCCGCCGCCGCTGAAGTTGTGGCGTTTGATGCCGCCTGAGAAACCGTGGCCTTTGGAAACACCGACGACGTCGACGCGGTCGCCAGGCTCGAAGGCAGCCACCGTGACGGTAGAGCCGAGGTCGGCGCCGTCGGTGTCGTCGCGAAATTCGCGAACGAAACGGACTGGGTCAACGCCCTGCTTCTTAAAGTGTCCGGCAAGGGCACGCGAGAGACGCCGCTTTTTGATCGATTCGAAGCCTAAAGCAACGGCATCGTAGCCATGCTTTTCCTTCGTCCGGCGTTCCACGACCGTGCAGGGACCGGCTTCGATCACCGTCACCGGCACATAGCGGCCGTCAGCGGTGAACACGCTCGTCATCCCAACCTTGCGGCCAAGGATGTTCTTCATTACGTCCTCGTCCTGAGTTTCATTAAGCACACTGGTCCAGGCGTACTGCTAATCGGTTCCGCCGGCGCGCGAAGCAAAGCGGCGGCCGGCCTGGACCACAACCTGGGCAGTTTACCAGGCGCTGCGAGCCCGCGTCAAGCGCGAGGCTGAGACCGCCCGGCGCGGCGCCGCGTTACCGGCTGGGGCTGACCGCGATGCCGATGACGGCCGAGAAGTCGCTACTGTTATAGTTTCGTACGTGCGTGCCGCCCGGGAAGGTTACGGCGGTGCCTTGCGTACCGCCCGCTCCAAATAGCGTCGCACCGGCGGCGTCCAGCGCAATGTCGTCCCAGCCGTCGGTCGCGATCGAAACTCCGGTTGCGGAGCCCGCTTCGGTGTACTCCGTTACGGTGCGCGCGAAGCCGTCATCCACGAGCAAGTTGCCGGCGGCGTCCACCTTGATGCCGCCGAGATTACCGCTACCGGAAATCGGCAGCTGCTTCGCCTGCGCCTGACGTCCGCCGGCGAAGGCGAACACGGTGCCAAACGTTCCGAGCACGCCCGTTGAAAACACATTTCCGTGCTTATCGCACGTAACGAACGTCATCGGACTGCCGTCGAACGTCAGCGTGCGGGCCGCACGCGTGCGGCCTGCGGGATAGACGGTAATATCGCCGCCACCTCTCGGAGAAAAGACGTTCGCGACGTAGACGGTCCCATCGGGACACATCGTCACGTCGCTCGGCAAATTCTTATCGTCGTGCAGAGTTTGGCTCGGCGACGAGGCGCCGGGCGCGTATTCGAGGACGTTTCCCGCGGCTTCGTTTGCTACCCACAGATTACCGCCGCCGTCGATGAAGACTCCCTGCGGATAGTTCAAGCCGGTGCGAATGGTCGCGACCTGCGATCCGCTGCGGTTGAAGACGGCGACGAGGTTGTTCTTCTCGTCCGAAATGTATACCAACGATCTGCCGGCGGCGCGTTCGACGGACGGTAGCGATTGCGGAGATCCCTGCTGCAACGCGTTGCCCGCGCATGCGCCAAGGATTACGCTCGCCGCGAAACAACCGAGAAAACGAGACCCTTTCATCGCTCTACTCTCCTTGCACCTACGCGAAAGCGTCGAGACCGGTGATCTCCTTGCCGACGACGAGCGTGTGCATTTCGCTCGTGCCCTCGTAGGTGAGAACGGACTCGAGATTATTCATGTGACGGATGACCGGATATTCGAGCGTCACACCGTTGGCGCCTAGTACGGTGCGCGCTTCGCGGGCGATTGCAAGCGCTTCGCGCACGTTGTTCAGTTTGCCGAAACTCACTTGTGCGGGAGCCAAGCGTCCCGCATCTTTCATGCGTCCGAGGTGCAGCGCCAGCAGCATGCCTTTGTTCAACTCGAGCAGCATGTTGACGAGCTTTTCTTGCGTCAGTTGAAACGCGCCGATGGGGCGATCGAACTGCACGCGGGTCTTGGCGTACTCTAGTGCGGTCTCGTAACACGTGCGCGCCGCGCCCATCGCGCCCCAGACGATTCCGTAGCGCGCCTCGTTGAGACACGCCAGCGGCCCGCTCAAGCCGTGCGCCTGCGGCAACAACGCGTCGGCGGGCAAACGGCAGTCTTGCAGTACCAGTTCGCTCGTCACCGATGCGCGCAGCGAGAGTTTCCGGTGAATGTCGGTTGCGCGAAATCCGCGCGTGCCGGTCGGCACGATGAAGCCGCGGATGCCGCCGCCGGCCTGCGCCCAAACGATCGCGAGATCGGCGATGGAACCATTGGTGATCCACATCTTGGTACCGTCGAGAATCCAGTCGGCGCCGTCGCGTCGCGCCGTGGTGCGCATGCCCCCCGGATTGCTTCCGAAGTCCGGCTCCGTCAGACCGAAACACCCGATTGCCTCGCCGCGCGCCATCTTCGGCAGCCACGCTTGTTTCTGGGATTCGTCGCCCCAGCGCGCGATCGCAAACATAGCCAGCGAGCCTTGCACGGATGCGAAACTGCGGACGCCCGCGTCGCCGGCTTCCAGCTCCATGCAGGCCAGACCGTAGGCAACCGCGCTCGCACCTGGGCAGCCGTAGCCCTCGAGGTGCATGCCGAGCAAGCCCAGCCGGCCGAGTTCGCGGCCAAGTTCGCGCGGCAGCGTGCCGGCTTCAAACCATTCGGCGACATCGGGCAGAATACGCTCGCGCACGAAGGTGCGAACCGTTTCGCGGATCAGCCGCTCTTCGTCGTCCAACTGCGCCGAAACGCCGATGAAGTCGACGGCGTCGAGCCTCGGCGGCGTGGAGACGCTCATCGCTTCAGAACGCGCGCGAGTTTGTCGAAGAGTGCTTCCGTCGAGCGCTCGAACTGGTCCTCGAACCGTCGCCAAAGCAGACGCCCATCGGTGTCGGAAAGCATCGCATCGATCCGGTAAACGAGAACGGTTTGCTTACCCTCGGTCGAGAGATGGTAACCGTGCGTGCCGTCGATGCCGTCGTTACGAATTCGCCACACGATGCGTTCTTCCGGAACGGCCTCCTCGAGGACGCCGTGCATCCCCATGTGCCACTCTTCGGTTTTACCGGGTGCGAGCGGTCCGGGGGATCGCATGAACGGCTGCGACGCAAACGGCCAAATCTGGTCGCCCGAGGTGCCCATCTCTTCCAGCAGATGGTAAATGCGCCGCTTCGTTCCGTGAAACGAGCGCGTGCGGGACTGATGGAGTTCGATGGGCATGGGGCGTCGGTTCGCTGGCAGGCATCCGAACAACTCCCCTTCGCCGGTGACCTACGCTAGCGCAGGGCGACGACTCCGAACAAACCCGACGCGAGAATCAGCAGCGGCGCGCTAAGCTTCGTGCGCAACATCAGTGCTGCGACCACGACCGTTACCGCATAGGGCAGAATCCCCGCGGGTGCGCCTCGCGCGATGGTCAACACGCTAGACCACACCAGCCCGACGATGGCCGGCGCCAATCCGTGCGAAACGATCGGACGCCACGGTGACGCCGCAAAACGCTCCCACAGACGATCGACGACAACCATAATCGCGCTCGAGGGGACGAACATGCCGACGGTCGCAATCGCCGCGCCCAGCAGCGGTCTGGCCGGCATCGCCGCGTATCCAATGAGCGCTGCAAAGATCGTTGTCGGCCCGGGCACGAGTTTACCGATCGTGTAGAACTGCGTGAACTGATCGCTGCTCACCCAGCCGTAAGCGGTGACGTCGCGATGCATCTCCGGAATGATGCCTTTGCCGCCGCCGAATCCTAGAACCGAGAGCTGTGAGAACGTCCACAACAGGTGGAGCGCGGTGTTCAACGTGCCGTTCATTCGCGGGCCGCCGGTTCGCGCCGCGCTCGAAGGTATTCGTGCGCGATCCCGATGCCGCCGAAAACCACGAGTACCAGCAGTAGGGGCATTTTGAAGAGCGACACGACGACCGCCGTTACAGCCAACAGCAGCAATCGCACCCAGTCCCGGCGCTCGTCCCAACTCAGTTCGAGTGCATTGCCGAGCGTCAAGCCAAGCGCGCCGACCGCGCAACCGCGTAGAGCGCCGTGCACGTACGGATTGGCAGCATACTTGAAGTACAGTGCGCCCGCCGCGAGGATGATCAGAAACGGCGGAATGCTGGCGCCGCAAAACGCCGCGATCGCGCCCGGTATTCCGCGGGCCTTCTGGCCGCAGTATATGGCGAGATTAAGAATGTTTGGACCTGGAAGAACTTGCGCGAGTTCGAGGCCGTCCATGAATACGTCAGTATCCATCCATCCGCGCGACGTCACTTGCCGTCGAATGCTGGCCTTTTGACCGCCTCCGAACGACGTCGAGGAGATCGCGGCAAACGCGAGAGCGATGCTCGCGAGCGAGGGTCGGGTTAACGGCGGCGCGCTCGCCGCCTCAACTGACATCCGGTAACGGGTGGTCGATGACCGGTGACGTGTGCTTGCCCGAAAGAATGTGGATGTGCACGTGCTCGGTGTGCTGGTACGGCGGCAGCACGCCCATGCGAATGACGAACCCCTGCTCGTACAGGTTCATCTTGAGCGCTACCTTTTGAATGCCGGCGAGCAATCGGTTCCAAATTCGAGCGTCACCGAGACCGAGATCCAAGATCGTCGGAACCCAGCGCTTGGGAATAATGACGACGTGGACTTCCCACCATTCCTCTTTGCTGCGATCGATGTTGTGGCGGAACGCGAAGACGTCGTCGTCCTCATAAACGACCTCATCGGCTTTCGCGCGCGTGCCGTCGAGCCGACCGCGAAACGTATGCTCGGGGTCAGGTTTCTCCCATACACGCTGCTCCTGCCCGCTCAGTAACTCCGAAACCCACGTACTCATATTTGCTCCAAAGGCCGGGCGTGTTGGGCGCGTCCTTTCAAGTCGCCGCCGTCGCGTCCTCCAAGGAGATTGCGCCTGACCGTACCAAGATGCGGCGATGAGCGACGCGCACAACCCCATCCTCACGCCGAGCGACATTCTTAGCGGTCCGCCCGAATGGCCGAAGGACCCGCGCTCGTGGGAGCACGTCGTCGGCAACAGCGAGGTCATTTACGAAGATTCGCACGTGATCGTTTTCCACGATCCCGAAGACGAAGACAACGAATCAGCGCGCGGCTCGACCGAAGTTCGCGCTACCCTCATCTCCAAGCGCCACATGCACAGCCTCATGGATCTCGGCGTTGCCGACGAGCAACTCGGCGCCCAGATCCTGCACGGCATCCAGCAGGCCGCATTTCGGCTCGGCCTCCAAGACAAAGGCTTCGAGGTGCGCGTGCACGTCTATCCGCCGATGCAGCTGCCCCCGAACTCGCCTTCAAAATACGCGCCGGCAAACCGCCGAACAAAGCCAACGCCGCCAACCCGGCGCCGTAGCCGTTACACTTTCGGACCGGCGTCCCGTTCGGCGAGTTTGCCGAGCGCCTGCATCACGACGATTGCAACGACCGTGATCAGCACGGCGTAAATCAACTCCGCCAGAACGCCGCTCCCCGGTTTCAAGAAAATGGCGATCAGGTCGGCGATGAACTTGTTCCACGCGCCCGCGGCCAGCAACCCGAAGGCAACCGTCGCCAACGCGATCATCGTCCCGATATAGCTCGACTTTACTTCCACGAGATAATCCCCCGTCAATCGATGCTTGAGAGAGCCTTGATGCGGAACTTTACCCATGCGCGGCGGCGCCCTCCCAAACAAAAAGCGCCCCGCCCCGAAGGGCGCGGCGCCAACGTGCTGCTAGTCTGATGCTAGGCTTTAAGTTCGATGTCCACGCCGGCCGGAAGATCGAGATGCATGAGGGCATCCATCGTCTTGGGTGATGCCTGCAGGATGTCGATCAGGCGCTTGTGCGTACGCATCTCAAAATGCTCGCGCGATTTCTTGTCGTTATTCGTCGAGCGCTGAACGCAGAAGCGATTGATCTCCGTCGGAAGCGGCACCGGACCGCTTACGAACGCACCCGTCCGTTTGGCGGTGTCGACGATGCGCTCGGCCGACTGATCGAGCACCTTATGATCGTAGGCTTTCAAGCGTATCCGAATCTTTTGCTTTGACATCTTTCTTCTCTTATTCTGTTTTCAACGATCTGGTGACGTACGACTATCGCTGGGTGTCCACCACCCGGCGCGTGGAAAGACTATTCCGATACCGCCGTCACGACCCCGGCGCCGACGGTGCGGCCGCCTTCACGGATTGCGAAACGCAGTCCCTCTTCGCAGGCGATCGGGGTGATCAGCTCGACGTCCATCTGGACGTTGTCGCCCGGCATCACCATCTCGACGCCTTCGGGGAGCTTGATCGTACCGGTGACGTCGGTCGTACGGAAATAGAACTGCGGGCGATAGTTTCCAAAGAACGGCGTGTGACGTCCGCCCTCGTCCTTCGAGAGAACGTAGACTTCGGCTTTGAACTTCTTGTGCGGTTTCACCGAACCGGGCTTGGCGAGTACCTGTCCGCGCTCGATTTCGTTGCGGTCAACACCGCGCAGCAGCACGCCGATGTTGTCGCCGGCGATGCCCGAATCGAGCAGTTTGCGGAACATCTCGATGCCCGTGACGACGGTCTTCTTCGTTTCGTCCTTGAGACCGACGATCTCGACCTCTTCGCCGACCTTCACTTGCCCGCGCTCGACGCGTCCCGTTCCAACCGTGCCGCGTCCGGTAATCGTGAACACGTCTTCGACCGGCATGAGGAACGGCTTGTCGACTTCGCGGACCGGTTCGGGAATGTACTCGTCGACCGTGTCCATCAGCTTGAAGATGGGATCGGTGTCGGCGTTGCCGCGCTTACCGTCGGAGTTGAGCGCTTTCAGTGCCGAACCACGAATGATCGGCGTGTTGTCGCCGTCGAATTCGTACTTGGTCAGCAACTCGCGGATCTCCATCTCGACCAGTTCGAGCAGTTCCTCGTCTTCAACCAGATCGGTCTTGTTCAAGAAGACGACGATGCGCGGGACGCCGACTTGGCGCATGAGCAGAATGTGCTCGCGCGTCTGCGGCATCGGTCCGTCGGTGGCGGCAACGACCAGGATAGCGCCGTCCATCTGGGCCGCGCCGGTGATCATGTTCTTGATGTAGTCGGCATGGCCCGGGCAGTCGACGTGCGCGTAGTGACGCTTCTTCGTTTCATACTCCTGGTGCGAGATCGCGATCGTAATCCCGCGCTCTTTTTCTTCGGGCGCATTGTCGATCTCATCGACGCCGCGTGCGCTCGCGAGCCCTTCGGTCGCGAGGCAATGCGTAATCGCCGCGGTCAGCGTCGTTTTACCATGGTCGACGTGACCGGTCGTCCCGATGTTGACGTGCGGCTTGTTGCGCTCGAATTTTGCCTTGGCCATTTTCTTCCTTACATTGACGCAAGCGAGAGAGGAGGCGGGTGCGCCGTGACTCAAGTCCTCGGACCCTGGCGTTTGGTAGCGCATCACCGCCGACGATGTAAACGCCCCCCGAGGAGGGCGCATGACCTTGGGAATATACCAAGGCCGCGCTCACCCTGTCAAACGCCGCCCCCTAAGGGCCGAACGCGAGGGCTTTGGGAGCGCTGACCCCCTGGGAAATGGTGAGTTGCAAGTTCTTCCCCTGCGCGTAGGACGTTACCGTTTGCGCGTTGGCGACGAAGAGCGTCTGGCCGCCGTAGAAGGCCAGCGCGACCGGATGGCCCACGCCGGCGGCGACCGTCCGCAACACGTTCGTGCCACCCGGCGGGAAGACGGTGATCTGGCCGATTTTGTGAATGTACTTGCCACCGTTATCCGCTACGTAGACGTTGCCGGAAGCGTCGAACGCCACCGCATCGGGATGATGCACGAGGTTAAGCGTACGCAAGGCCTTCTTATTCGGATCGTAGACGCTAACCCAATTCTGCGTGCAGCACGGCGGGCTATCGTTTGCAACATAGAGATTATCCGAGGCGTCGAATGCTAGCCATACCGGCGAGCTCCCTTGCGATAGCGTCCACTTCGCCGTCTTCTTCCCGGGGGCGTAAATCGTGACCGTGCCGGCGCTATATCCGTTTCCGTACACGTTGCCGACGTGCAGGTTGCCCGCGCTGTCGAACCCGAGCGCATCCGGCACGTTAATTCCCTGCGAGATCGTGCGCAGCACCGAATCGCTGCCAGGGGCGTAAACCGTCACCGTATTGGCGCCCGCATTTGCGACGTACAGATTTCCCGCTTCGTCCAGTGCGAGCGCGCGCGGCACGTCGACGCCCGCCGAGATCGTCTGCAGCACCGAAGTTCTGCCGGCAGCGTACACGGTCACCGTGTTCGCACCCGCGTTGGCGACGTAGAGATCGCCTGCACCGTCGAACGCCAGCGCATCCGGCGCGCTAACGCCGTGAGAGATCGTCCGTACCAGCGAGCCATTGCCGGTAGCGTAGACCGTCACCGTATTCGCGCCGGAATTTGCGACGTAGAGCTTGCTCTTGCTCCCGGATCGCGCCGCTGCCGGCACGAACGCCGGAACCGGCCGGGAACTCCCGCCGCCGCACGCCGCCAAAACGACCCCGGCAATGCACGCGCCGGCCAGATGACGCAGAACCGTCATCCTTGGTTTTTCCGCGAATGGGTCATGGCTTCATCCGTTGGGCAACGTGTTCGGGAGGGTTGTCGGCGCGCTTGGATCGCCTCCGGAATATACGCCCTCGAGCGTCATCGTGTCACAGCACTCTAACTGGTCGATCTGTGGTGTGCCGCTATCTGCGTCCAACATAAATAGGTACGTCGTGCCGGTCGTTCCGGAGTCGATGCGAAACAGTCCCGCGCAGCCGACGCCCGAAAGTCTGTGAATGGTTCCGCTTGCGGAAGTGTACGGCGGTGGGTACACGATAAGCCGTCCGTCCGCGCCGCCGTTGCACGAACGCGGGTTATCTCCGACGATCAGATCGTTGGTCGCCGGATTGATGGTGATGCCGGCGGCGGTCCCTTTTTGCGGCTTCAACGGTAACGGCGTACACATTTGGGTCGCCTGCGCCAATTCCACGACACCGGCGAATCCCGGCCCTGTTCCTTGTATGTAGACGTTACCGTACGTATCTGCCGTAATCGCCGTCGCCGTGTTGAGAATGCTCGTGCATGCCGTTTTGTGAATGCCCATGCTGCGATCGAAGGGCATCGTCTCGTACGAGCCGTCGCTATACAGTGTCAGCGACGAACCACCGATTATCGAGACCACGTCGACGGGAGGTCCCGACGACATCGGATTGTACACGACGCGCGTCTCGGTGCTCAAGTCATAGAGCGACGTTTCCGACGACGGTGACGAACCGGCTAGAATGACGTCCTGGTCGGATCCAAACGAACCCGCGCCGGCCACGGCTATTACGTTCGACGTAAAATCCGGAGATGCGAGAACCGTCGGTCGCGAACCGCCGGAAGACGTGACGTTCCACGCCTCAATATCGCTGGCGTTGTTATCGTAGGCAACGAGCACTTCGCTCGTTGCGTTGCGCACGGAACCCCGGATCGAAGAATGCGCAACCGGCATGGCGGCATTTGACGAGCAACCGGCCGCGAATACAACGGCGGCCGATAACAGAAGTCTCCCTTTCACAGCGTGCCCTCTTTCGGTGCATGCCGGCCGACACTGAATCGCGATTACCGCAAGCGCGCAGATGCGAACGCCGCTCGCTCTTACACAGCAAACGGCGGAAGGCTCCGACTGGTTTTGGCAAATTCATCCGAATGCCCACACCCACACCCATTTTTCGGATCGCGGCGCACCCGGCCGAATCCTTGATAATTGGGTCCGTCTTTAAGCAAGGTCAAAACGGCGTCCTGCAAACAAGCAGGTCGCCGCTTAGTGTTTTCACTGCTGCGCTGTCAGCGCAGCAACGGCTTATGCGTGAGCCGGCTTCTTGCCGGACGATTTGGCGACGATCTCGTCTTCGACCGACTTCGGCGCCTTTTCGTAATGCGAGAACTCCATCGTGTATGTCGCGCGGCCCTGGGTTGCCGAACGCATGTCGGTAGCGTAGCCGAACATTTCCGACAGTGGCACGTTGGCAGTAATTACCTGCGCTCCGCCCGGAGCCTCTTCGGTCGCTTGGATGATGCCGCGCCGGCGTACGAGGTCGCCGGTGATGCCGCCCATGTAATCCTTGGGCGTGGTGACTTCGACTTTCATGATCGGTTCGAGCAGAATCGGGCCGGCAGTGCGGTTGGCTTCTTTCCAACCCAGCGACGCCGCAACTTTGAAAGCCATTTCCGACGAGTCGACTTCGTGATACGAGCCGTCGAACGCCGTTACTTTGAAATCCAGAACCGGATAGCCGGCGAGCACGCCGCTTTGCGAGGCTTCCTTGACACCCTCTTGCACGGCCTTAGCGTATTCTTTGGGAACTTTTCCGCCGACGATCTTCCATTCGAATACGAAGCCGGTGCCGGGTTCTTGCGGCTCGACGCGCAACCAGATGTCGCCGTACTGGCCTTTGCCACCCGATTGACGAACGAACTTCCCTTCCTTTTCGACCGTCTTCGTGATCGCTTCTTTGTACGCGACCTGCGGCTTGCCGACGTTTGCTTCGACTTTGAACTCACGGCGCAGGCGGTCGAGGATGATCTCGAGATGCAACTCCCCCATGCCGGCGATGATCGTCTGCTGCGTTTCTTCATCGGTGCGCATGCGGAACGTCGGATCTTCTTGCGCGAGCCGCGTCAGCGCTTGGCCGAGCTTATCCTGATCGCCCTTCGTCTTCGGCTCGATCGCCTGCGAGATGACCGGTTCCGGGAACGTGATCGACTCCAGCGTGATCGGCGATTTTTCGTCGCATAACGTGTCGCCGGTGCGCGTGTCGGAAAGGCCGACCGCCGCGGCGATATCGCCGGCACCGATCGAATCGATGTCTTCCCGATGGTTGGCATGCATGCGCAGGATGCGTCCGATGCGCTCTTTGCGCCCGCTTCGCGAGTTGAGGACGTAACTGCCCTTGTTCAGCACGCCGGAGTACACGCGGAAGTAGGTAAGGTTTCCATAGGGATCGGTCGCGATCTTAAAGGCCAGCGCGCAGAATGGCTCGGCATCGTCGGGTTTACGAACCATCTCCGTGCCGCTCTTAGGATCCTTGCCGACGATCGGCTTGGCATCGAGCGGGGACGGCATATAGTCCACAACCGCGTCGAGGAGCGGTTGCACGCCCTTATTTTTGAAGGCCGATCCGCACAGCATCGGCAGCACGGTTCCCTCGATCGTCGCCTTGCGCAGCGCCGCCTTCATGCGATCGATCGGGAGCTCTTTGTCTTCAAAGAACATCTCGAGCAACTCGTCGTCTTGTTCGGCGATCGCTTCGACCAGCTTTTGACGCCACGTCATTGCCAAGTCGCGCAGGTCCCCGTCAACGTCGTCCAGCTCCATCGTCGAGCCGAGATCGTCCGTGTAGACGATCTTCTTCATGTTGAAAAGATCGACGACGCCTTGAAATTTGTCTTCGGCGCCGATCGGCACCTGAATCGGGACGGCACGACCGCCGAGCCGTTCGCGAATCTTGTCGACGACGTTAAAGAAGTCGGCCCCCATGCGATCCATCTTGTTTACGAAGATAATGCGCGGCACGCGATACTTATTGGCCTGGCGCCAGACCGTCTCCGATTGCGGCTGAACCGCAGCGACCGAGTCGAAGAGCGCGACCAATCCGTCGAGCACGCGCAGCGATCGCTCGACTTCGACGGTAAAGTCGACGTGTCCAGGCGTATCGATGATGTTGATGCGGGTATCGCGCCACGTCGTCGCCGTCGCAGCCGACGTAATCGTGATGCCGCGCTCCTGCTCTTGCACCATCCAATCCATGGTGGCAGCGCCGTCATGCACTTCTCCGATCTTGTGCACGCGGCCGGTGTAAAACAGAATGCGTTCCGTACACGTCGTCTTGCCCGCGTCGATATGGGCTGCGATGCCGATATTTCTGGTTCGCTCTAACGGATATTCTCTTGCTGGCATAAGATTAAATAAAGCTGCTTATCGATGAAGTCTCGATCGATGTGTGCGGCGCTCCCCGAGTTAGTTTGGGGCGCCCTGGGGGAGTCTTAGGCGGACCGAGACGCTTAAGCGCCCCATAGTTGGGGGGACCCACGAAGTGGGGGGCGCGGAGGCTGGGCCGGAGCGCCTTTCAAACACGCAGGTAAAGTGACCGAACATCATAGTTAAAGCGGACTACTTCGCTAAAGCCAGCTACCATCTGTAGTGCGCGAAGGCTTTGTTGGCTTCGGCCATCTTATGCGTGTCTTCGCGCTTCTTGATGGTCGCACCGGCGTTGTTCGAAGCGTCGAGCAGTTCGTTGGCGAGTTTCTCTTCCATCGAACGCCCCGGGCGCGTACGCGCAAACCCGATCAGCCAGCGCATCGCCATCGCCTGGCGGCGGTCGGGGCGAACTTCCATTGGCACTTGATAGGTCGCACCGCCGACACGACGCGGACGCACTTCGACCAGCGGCATCGCGTTCGACAACGCCTGCGAGAACACGTCCATGGGATCGCGTCCGGTCTTTTCCGCGATCATCTCGAGCGCCGCATAGGTGATCTGCTCCGCGGTCGATTTCTTGCCGCGCAGCATCACCTTGTTGATGAAGCGGGCCAAAACTTTTGAGTTGAACTTTCCGTCCGGGAGGATCTGTCGCTTGGGCGCGGGTCCTTTGCGTGGCATTACTTCTTCTTTTCTCGCTTAGCACCGTACTTGGAGCGGCCTTGCTTCCGGTTGGCCGTACCGGCGGTATCCAGCGTCCCACGGATGATGTGATACCGGACGCCCGGCAAATCTTTCACGCGGCCGCCGCGCACGAGCACGACCGAATGCTCCTGCAGATTGTGGCCGATGCCCGGAATGTAGGCGGTGACTTCTTCGCCGTTGGTGAGCCGGACGCGCGCAACCTTACGCAGCGCCGAATTCGGCTTCTTCGGGGTAACCGTCTTGACTTGCGTGCAGACGCCGCGGCGCTGCGGATTCCCACGCACTTCAAACGTGCGCGTCGGCAAGTCCGGATGGCCCGGTTTCGGGCCGGTCAAGGTCACGCGAAATGCGCGCGTCTTAACCTTCTTTTCGGTTTTCTCGCGGCCCCGGCGGACCAACTGGTTGATAGTGGGCACCTACACTCCTCTTGGGCGCGCAATACCCCGAGAATGGCGCTGCCGATCCTCGGGGAATCGTGGGTCGTCCCTGGACTACGGCAGTATACCAGGGGGCCAAAGCGCCGTCAAACAAACGGCGGCGGCCACTGGAGGCATGCCCGGGGGTGGTTTCGCCCCCGTCGAACGGCGGGCAGCGTATGGCGGCGAGCGGTTCGATTCATTTGGAACGGCGCCTCGGCGTCTTGGACGGGCTGCGCGGCATCGCGGTGCTGCTCGTTCTCTGGTTTCACGTCTGGGAGATCTCGTTCTTGCCGGCGCCCGCGGCCTGGCTCGAGTTCGTTCCCGAGACCGGCTTCGTCGGCGTCCACCTCTTCTTTTTCCTGAGCGGATTTGTGATTGCGTATCCGTTCGTCCGGGCGTCCCTCGCCGGCGGCGCGCAGCCGTCGTGGGGTGACTTCGCTTGGCGCCGCTTCATTAAGATCGTCCCGTCGTACGTTCTTTCGATCGCCCTCGCCTACGCTATCGGTTACGCCCAGCGACAGCCGGGCGCATCAACGGTACCCGACCTCATAACGCACGTGCTGTTCGTGCACACGTGGTCCACGGACCGCTATGGGACGATTAACGGCGTCCTGTGGACGCTCGCCGTCGAAGTCGAGTTCTACTGCCTCTTCCCGCTATTGTGGTGGTGCTTCAAGCGGCGTCCGTGGATGACGACCGCTGCAATGATCGCAATCGCCGGCGTGTGGCGCGCCGGACTTGCCGCGTGCTGTTACAAGACGTACTTTGCGGACTACTCCGAAAATTTGCCCGGCTACCTCGACATCTTTGGCTGCGGCATGATCGCCGCGTACGTATTTACCCGTTACGGGCAGCGCTGGCGGGAATCCGGATGGCGATGGACGGCTCCGCTGGTAGCACTTGCGGGCTCGGCATGGCTCGTGGCCCTGCTGACGAGTCTCTACAACTACCGGCTTGCCGAGCAGTGGTCCGCCGTTTGGCAGATCGACCGGCGTCCGTTGCTCGGCGCAGCCTTTGCATTGGTCGCGCTCGGATTTCTTGCAAGTCCGCGTGTGTGGCAGTTACTTCTCGACAATCCGCCGCTGCGATTTCTCGCGGCGATCTCGTACAATCTCTACCTTTACCATCAAATCGTCGCGCGCGAGTTGCTGCGCCATCACATTCCCGAGTACATCGGGGATCCGCACTACGATCCGCAGTGGCAAGTACGGTACACCGAGATCGCATTCGCGGCGACGATCGCGCAGGCGACGATCGCGACCTATGCATTCGAACGTCCGCTGCTGCGTTTGCGCCCGCCGCGGCTGCTCACCAGGGGCAGCCGGGCACTTGAGCCGGCGTGGAAATCCGCGGGCAACGAGGAAGCGTCCTCGCCGAAACGGCCGTTGCCGTAGCAATTCTGGCGCTCGTTGCGGGCGCCGCCCTCAACGCCGTCATCGCAACGTCGCGCTTTGCCAACGGCCGTCCGGTGCGCGATGCGCTGATGGCGGAGGTACGGCGTGAGATGCCGGTCGCGCTCGATCTTCTGAAATATTCCGGCGCTAACGTGCCCCCTGCGACCGTCGCGACCACGTTACCGATGCCGACTGGAACGCCGCTGGCCGTCAACGTGTCGCTGGAGGTATCGCCCGCGCCCGACGGTTCGTTGCGGGTCGCCATTACCGCCGTACAGCGCGACCCTCCGCGCGACCGCGCTGCGCTTGCGGCAACGCTCGGCGTACAGGCGCCCCAACCCGGCGCTAGGATTTCTGCGCCCGGACTCGCGCCCGCTCCCACCGGTGCGCCCTAGCGTCGCGCCACTGAAATGCTTCTCCGCACGCTGTTCGCGCTGCTGTTGTTCGCCGCGCTAGCCGAAACCATCGTGCACGGAATCCACGCGTTGGCGCAAGCCACGCTCCACCGACAGGCGTTGCTGGCCGTTCATGGTGAGATTGCAAGCGCGACGACTGCTGCGCGCGACGCGTTGGCGCGTGCGATCGCCGGCGGCGCAGACCCGCGCTCGCCGGATCCCTCACCACTGCCACCGACAACTATCTGCCGTTTGCATATCGGCAGCGTCTGCGCGCTCGCCGGACGCGCGACGATTGCATTCTCGTCGCCGGGGCCCGCGCCGAGTCCGTGCCCGAGCGACGCGTGCAGCGTGTACGAACAGGAGAACGACAGTGTAGCCGAGGGACGAATCGACGCAACGGTTGTGGCGCAGGCGTTATCGAACGACGGCGACGTGCTTGCATCGCGCGTGCACCACGTTACCTTTCGCACGCTGCGGGTCGCGCCGTATGCTGCGATGGCCGGCGAAGGCGACGCGACTTCGGCCGCAAGTTTGGCTGGAGACGACGCGGGCGCTGCACCCATCGGCGCTGCGCCCGGAACGCTTATCGACGTTTTGTACGAAAACGCCCGTACCGGCGCAACGATGCCGGCGAACGTCTGGCACGCGCAGGCGGAGGCGCAGCGTGCTTCACGTAGATGGAAGCCCTAGGAGCAGACTCCTAGAGCATCGACTTGAAGAGGCTCTCGGTGAAACCCGCGATCACCGGAACGCGAACTTCCTTCCCTTGGAAGCCGGTGACGAACGTCCAAATCCAAAGGACGAGCCACAGAATGTCGAGGATCCACAACACTGGGAACAGCACGAGCAACACGTGGATGATGCTCGTGAGGATGCCCCAGATGATATGGATTGCAATCAATGAGCCCCAAAGCGTGATGGACTGGGCTGCAGCCCACTTGACGAATTTGTTCGTGCCTCCACCGACCAACATCACGATGCCGCCGATGAGCCCGAACAGGTATGCCAATCCCGCGGCAACGTTGGCGTCTAAACCAAATGGGGTATCCGAAGGAGGCTGGGAAACCGACATGTGTACGCCCTTTCCGGTGGATGGTCGGAGCAGTTGCTCGGGCACGTTAGCCTTGCGAGCGCGCGGCTCCTACTAAAACCGCAGTAGCCGTCGCGAGGTTCGGTGCGGCGGCTGCAGCGAACGGCGCGACGTGCGTTCCCGAGCGATCGTCTATGCGGGCCTTACGTACGTGGTCGTTTGCTGGGGCCTCAACATCGTGCTCGTCAAGAGTGCGATTGCGCGCTTGGACCCGCTCGCATTCACGGCGCTGCGTTTTCTCGCGATGACGCCGCTGGCGTTCGGCTTAGTGTTTGCGACCGGCGAACGCATCGCGATTCGGCGCCGAGACCTCGGCTTGTTAGTTCTCTGCGCCGCGTTCGGCTACGGTCTCTACCAGTATCTGTGGATTCTCGGACTAGCCAACACTACTGCGTTCGCGTCCTCGTTGCTCGGCGCCACCGCACCGATCTTCACCATCGCGATCGTCGCGCTGCTCGGCGACGAGCGCATTCGCAGCGTACGCTGGATCGGCGCCGGTGTCGCCCTGTTCGGCATCGCGGTTTTCGAAGGCGCGTTTGCGGGACATGCGACGTTTCGCCTAGGCGACGCACTGACGCTGCTCTCGTCGATCTCGTTTGCTTGTTACAACGTGGTCACCGCGCGGCTCACCACCCGCTATTCGCCGCTGACCCTCGTTGCGATCACGCTTGCAATCGGCATGCTGATGATACTGCCGGCCGGAATTCCACGGCTCGCGCACGCCGATCTCGCGCATCTCGGCTGGGCGGTTTGGGGACCCTTTCTTTTTGCGGTGCTTTTTCCGATCGTGTTGACGTGGCCGGTATGGAACTACGGCATTGCCGTCATCGGACCGGCGCGGGCGGGCCTGTTCGGCTTTCTCGTTCCGATCGTCGCCGGCATTGCCGGCACTCTCATTCTCGGTACGCGACTCGAAGCACATCAAATCGTTGGCGCCGCAATTTGCATTGCCGGCATGATCCTCGCGAGTCTCTTCGGGCGTTACTCGGTGCGCGCGATTTGGGCGGAGCGTTCGCTGCCGCTCGAAAGGTAGGGGCGCTAGTCCCGCAAACCTGCGCTCCATGAAGGGCTCGCGCGCCTGGTACGCGCTGCTGGTTCTGCCGTTCCTGGCAACGCTGGTTCCAAGTCTCTACAACCGTGCCGAGCCGGCGTTTCTCGGGATGCCTTTTTTCTATTGGTATCAGTTGGCATGGGTTCCGATAACCGCCGTCTTGTTGGGAGCGGTCGTGTACGCGACGCGCGACGACGGCTAAACCTCGTGACCAGCGGCACGATCGTCCTCGCGGTGCTGGTGCTTGCGGTAACGGCGATGGGATTTCTCGCGGCGCGTTGGGGGAGCGCTAATCTGGCCGATATCGAGCAGTGGGCGTTGGGCGGCCGGGGGTTCGGTACGATCGTATCGTGGTTTTTGCTGGGCGGCGACCTCTACACCGCCTACACGTTCATCGCCGTTCCGGCGCTGGTGTACGGCGTCGGCGCGCTCGGTTTTTTCGCGGTCCCGTATGCGACCATCGCCTACCCCATTGCGTTGGTCGTGCTCTCGCGTTTTTGGGGCATCGCGCGCAAACGCGGCTACGTCACATCGGCCGACTTCGTGCGCGACCGTTTCGGCGATCGCGCGCTCGAGATTGCCATCGCCGTTACCGGCGTCGTCGCGGCCATGCCGTACATCGCGCTGCAACTCGTCGGAATGAGGGTCGTGTTCGCGCAACGCGGCGGTCTACTCGCCACGCATCACGGTCTGCCTGCGCTTACGGTCGCGTTCGTGCTGCTGGCCGCGTACACGTACACGAGCGGGCTGCGCGCGCCGGCGCTCATCGCCTTCGTCAAGGACGCACTCATTTACGTGACCGTCATCGCCGCCGTCATCGTCATTCCGGCGGCGTTAGGCGGTTGGGCGCACGTGTTCGCGGCGTCGTCGGCAGCGCTTGGCAGCGCCGCGACGCCGCACTCGATTCTCCTCACGCCGTCCCAATATTTCACGTACTCCACCATGGCGCTGGGCTCGTCGCTGTCGCTGTTCATTTATCCGCACTCAATCACGAGCGTGTTGGCGGCTCGAAGCAAAGGTGTGATTCGCCGCAACGCCGCGTTGCTGCCGATCTACTCGTTGCTGCTCGGACTACTCGCGCTGCTCGGCTACTGCGCCCTCGCCGCCGGCATCAAAGTCGCGCCGCAGGCGACCAGCACCGTCGTACCGATGCTGTTTGCCCGTTTCTTTCCCGACTGGTTCGCCGGCATGGCCGATGCCGCCGTCGTCGTCGGTGCGCTGGTGCCGGCAGCCATCATGTGCATCGGCGCAGCGAACCTGTTTGCCAGCAACGTTTTTGCGGAATTCTCGCCGGTACGCTCGCCCGGCGAGACGCGCGTTGCGCGACTGCTGACGCTGGCGATGTGCGGCTGCGGGCTGCTGCTCGTCTTTTTCGTTCCGGTTCCGTTCGATATCGATTTTCAACTACTCGGAGGTGCGCTAATGCTGCAAATCTTCCCAGCCTTCGTGCTCGGCCTTTGGACGCGCTGGTTTCATCCGCGCGCGCTGCTGACCGGATGGGCGACCGGATTGCTCGCATGTTGTGCGATGGCCTACGCTACCGGCTTCGCGCCCAACTTCGCATTACATCTGGGCGGCTTTTCGTTAAGCGGATTCATCGCGCTGTACGGTCTGCTCATCAACCTGTTCGTCGCGGCGACCGTAACGCTCGTGCTACGCGGTGTGGGTGCACCGGCGGGCGCAGACGCGACCAGCGCCGGAGATTACGCATGAGCGAAACGATCAATCCATCGCAATGGCCGCGCCCGAGCGGCTACGCCAACGGCATCCTAGCGCAGGGCCGCTTTCTGGCGATCTCGGGACAGATTGGCTGGGACGAAAACGGCAGACTCGTGGGCGACGATTTTCTGGAACAAGCCCTACAGGCGTTACGCAACGTCGTTACCGTCCTTCGCGCTGCCGGCGGCGAGCCGGCGCACCTCGTGCGCTTGACGTGGTACGTCGTCGACACCGACGAGTACCGCGCGAACCTCGCAGCGCTCGGTCGCGGATATCGTGAAATCGTCGGCGAGCACTACTCGGCAATGGCGCTCGTACAAGTCGCCGGTTTGCTCGAAGAAGGCGCGCGCCTAGAAATCGAAGCGACGGCAGTTTTGCCGTAACGCTATTCGGCGGCGGCCTGTTGGCGGAGTTTGTAGCGCTGCATCTTGCCGGTTTCGGTGCGCGGCAACTCGGTGACGAACTCAATCTCGCGCGGAGTCTTGAACGGCGCGATGCGCTGCGAGCAGAAGGCTTGTAACTCGACGATTTTGGCCTCATCGGGGGAGACGCCGGCATCCAGGACGACGAACGCCTTGACGATGTACGTTTGTTTTTCGTGATGCGGCTTGCCCACGACCGCAACTTCCCGAACGTCGGCGTGCGCGATCAGCACTTGTTCGACCTCCGGACCGGAAATGTTGTAACCCGCCGAAACGATCATGTCGTCGGTACGCGCGACGTACCACAAGTACCCGTCGACGTCCATGCGGTAGGCGTCGCCGGGGTAGTTCCATCCGTTCTGCACGTAGTTACGCTGACGCTCGTCGTCGAGATATTTGCATCCGGTCGGACCCTTCACAGCAAGCCGTCCGACGATGCCCCGTGGAACCTGGCATCCGTCGTTATCGTGCACTTCGGCAATGTATCCGGGCACTGCGCGACCGGTCGCTCCCGGACGAACCTCCGCAGCCGGCGAACCGACGAAGATGTGCAGCATTTCGGTGCTGCCGATGCCATCGAGAATTTTCAGTCCGGTCGTTTCGTGCCACGCCTCCCACACCGCTTTCGGCAGCGTTTCGCCGGCCGAAACGCACGTGCGCAGGGAGGCGAGATCGTAGCGTCCCGCCAGTCCGCACATCGTGCGATACGCGATCGGCGCGGTGAAGATCGTCGTCGCTGCGTGCTCGGCAACCGCGCGCAGTAACTCTTCGGGACCAGCTTTCTCGAGCAGCAGCGTGGCAGCCCCCACCGAAAACGGGAATAAGATGTGGCCGCCCAGGCCGAACGTGAAGCCGAGGGGCGCGCTACCGCAGAAGAGATCGTCGCCGCGGGGCTGCAACACGTGGCGGCCGTACGTATCGCACGTTGCCAGGATGTCGCGATGATAGTGCATCGCCGCTTTCGGCGTACCGGTCGTGCCCGATGTAAATGCGATTAGGGCGACGTCTTCGGCGGCCGTCGGCACGGCGTCAAAGGCGTCGGATTGCGTTTCGAGGCGCGCGTCGAGCGAATCGCCGTCCAGTGTGCCAAACTCTACCGTCGTGATTGCGGATCCATCGCTAGCGGCGAGCAGTTCATCGCGTAAACGTGCGTCGCACAACGTCAGCGTGACCCGGGCTTTTTCGAGAATGACGCGCAGTTCGGTCGCGCGATAGAGCGGCATCGTCGTCACGGCGACGCCGCCGGCCTTGAGCACGGCAAGCCAGCATGCCGCGAGCATCGGCGTGTTGGGTGCGCGCAGTAGCACGCGGTGACCCGGCTGCAGGCCGTAGTGTCCCACCAACACGTTTGCGATGCGGTTGACGATACGCTGCAACTCGCCGTACGTCCACGTAATGCCGGGCGCGACGATGCTGCGCCGATCGCCGTTTCCGGCTTCGACGTTACGATCGAGCAGCCAACCCGTTGCGTTGACTACGTCGGGATAATGCAGTTCGGGCAGATCGAAGCGCAGCTCCGGCAACGCGCCGGCGGCAGGGAGATTCTCCTCGGCAAAGGTATCGGCGTGGCCGGTGCGTCTCACGTTCGTAACATTTGCCGAGCAATAATCTGCTGCTGAATTTCGCTGGCGCCTTCGTAGATGCGCAGCGCGCGCACGTCGCGATACAGGCGTTCGACGATCTCTCCGCGCGTCACGCCGCGACCGCCGAACAACTGCACCGCACGATCGCAAACGCGACCGGCCGCTTCGGTCGCAAACCATTTCGCCATTGCGGCTTCGCGCGTCACGCGCGCGGCGCCGGTATCTTTCTTCCAGGCCGCGCGGTAGACTAACAGCGCAGCCGCGTCCACGTCGGTCGCCATGTCGGCAATCGCCGCCTGTGTCATCTGCAACGCCGCCAACGGTGCACCGAAGACTTCGCGCGAGTTCACGTGCGTAATCGTTTCGTGTAACGCGCGGCGCGCAAAACCTAGGGCGGCAGCGCCGACGGTGCTGCGAAAGACGTCGAGCACCGCCATGGCAATTTTGAAGCCGTCGCCTTCGCCACCGATGCGCTGCGACGCGGAAATCCGCACCTCGTCGAAATGCACGCTGCCCAACGGGTGCGGGGAGATCGTTTCGATGCGCTGTGGAATCGTCAGGCCCGGCGTGTTTGCCTCAACAACGAACGCCGTTAGACCTTTGGCCCCGGCTACGCCCGTGCGTGCGAAGACGACGTACGCATCGGCGATCCCGGCATTCGATATCCACGTTTTCTCGCCGTCGATCAGGTACGCGTCGCCAACGCGCCGCGCGCGCGTTGCAATTGCCGCAACGTCGGACCCGGCTTCGCGCTCGGACAGGGCGAAGGCGGCAATCGATTGGCCTGCGACGATCGGTGGAAGAAAACGGCGTTGCTGTTCGGTGTCGCCGAAGAGCGTTATTGCCGCGCTTCCAAGCCCTTGCATCGCAAAGGCGAAGTCGGCGAGCGCGCTGCGGAAGGCTAGTCGCTCGCGGATCAGACAGAGCGTACGGACGTCGATCGCCGCGCGCACGCCTCCGAAATAATCCGGCACGCAGGCGCGCAAGACGCCACCCTTTGCCAAGGCGTCCACCCATGCCCGGCAACTCGCATCGGCATCGCACTCGTTGTCGAACACGCGCGCATCGGCGAGCCACGCTTCAAATCCATCGGCAAACGTGCGATGCTCTTCGTCGAAGAACGGCCACGCGAGCGTGTTATCGTTCAATTGCCTTCAAACTCCGGAACGCGCTTGGCCACGAAGGCTTCGTACGCACGCCGAAAGTCGCGCGTCTGCATGCACGCAGCCTGAGCGCGGGCTTCGGCGTCGATGGCATCGTCGAGCGGCATGGCCCATTCTTGCGCAAGCATCCGCTTTGTCGTCGCATGGGCGACCGCCGGGCCGTCGGCAAGCACGTGTGCGAGCGCTTGGGCGCGCGGCAGCAGCTCCCTCGGCTCGCACAGTTCGTTGTAGAATCCCCATTCGAGTGCACGTTCGCCGGAGATCGCCTTTCCCGTATACAGCAACTCGGCGGCGCGGCCGAGCCCGACGATGCGCGGCAGCATCGCGCACGCACCCATGTCGCTGCCCGCCAAACCAACGCGCGTAAACAGAAACGCCACCTTCGAACGCGGCGTGCCGAAGCGCAGGTCCGAGGCCATCGCCAGAATTGCGCCGGCGCCCGCACACGTGCCGTCGATTGCCGCGACGATCGGCTGCGGACAGCCGCGCATCGCCTTCACCAAATCACCGGTCATTTGCGTAAACGCCAGCAACCGGTCGGGCGACGCGGTCGTCAACGGACCGATGATTTCGTGCACGTCGCCACCGGAACAGAAATTTTCGCCGGCGCCGGTCAGCACAATTGCGCGAATGGTCGCGTCGCCGCCTCGCGCCCTAAACCAGTCGCGCAGTTCCGCATAGAGGTCGAAGGTCAGCGGATTGCGGCGCTCCGGCCGGTCGAGCGTTATCGTCGCGACGCGGTTGGAAACGTCGAAGTGGGCGACCGTCGTCACGTACGTTACCGTATCTCGAAAGGCAGGTCTTGCTCGAATTCGTCGCCGGCGCTGTTTCGCGCGATCACGCGCAGCCGGTATGGCCGGATGAAGATCGGCGGCAGATCGAGCACGTCGAGATCGAAAGCAAAGCGTCCGAAGCCCGCCCGCGGGACGTCAATCGAAAAGAGGTTCGTGCGCACTTCAATGCTGGCAACGTTACTACCCGTGACGAACGCTCCAGAGAAACGTTCGCCGCGCCGAACGTCGAGCGATGAAAAATGCATGCCGAGAATCACGGGCGCGGAGTTCATCGGTTCGAAACGCGGCGTCGGCAACGCGCGGACCGAACCGACGGTCACGTCCGGCGGCACAGGTGGAAGATGCGACGCACAACCGATTGTGGCTGCGACGAGCGCAAGTGCACCGGAGCGGCGTGCCGAAGCCATCGCTGCACCGATCGCAACGAAAATGCCGTTGCCCAAAGGATTTGATCGCAGAAACGACGCCTGCGTTGTGCCCAGGACGGACTTCTTCAAAGGTCCCATAAGGTAGCGGCACGACGCCGGTTTTCCTGCCCCGAAGGGCGGTCGCGTCGCTTGCGCGTAAGGCCCACCCATGCACGGCGCCTCGGCCGTTCCTCGCAGTCTTGCATTTGACTATGCGGTCGGCGTCTGCTGCGTGTGGATCTCCAGCGGTTTCTTTCTGGACGCGTGGGCGCACGGACACGTGCCAGTCGAATCATTCTTCACACCGTATCACGCGGTTTTTTATTCGGGAATGCTGGCGCTCATGTTGGTCGTTGCCGGGTTTGCCGCGCGCAGCCGGCAACGCGGATACGCGTGGCGCGACGTGCTGCCTCGCCCCTACCGCGTCGCGCTGATCGGCATACCGGTCTTTTTGTGCGCCGGCGTCGGCGACATGATTTGGCATCGTCTGCTGGGCTTGGAAGAGGGCGTCGACGCGCTCTTGAGCCCGACGCATCAGGTTATCGGGCTCGGCATCTTCTTCTTATCGAGCGGACCGATTCGCAGCGTCATCGCCGATCGCGAGCATTCCGTCAACTTGGCGACGCAACTGCCGTTGGCGCTCGGGCTGGCTACCTGGATGCTGCTCGCGCACTTCGGCACGGCGTACGCGCTCGATCCGGCGGCCGGAAGCGTCAACGCGCCGCCGCCGATCGTGCCGTTTACGCCCGACTACTTGACGGCACTAGGAATCGGTTACTACAAGATTTCCAGCGGCGTTTTGGTCGTGATTTTCTTAAGCGCGCTGACGAGCGGATTTGCGTTGTGGCTCGTCTCGCGATTGCGGCCGGCGCCCGGAGTGCTGACGATCATGTATGCCGTCGGCGCGTTGCCACCGGCAGCGGCGTTTACGAATCATTCGAACTTGCTCGCCGTCACCGCCGCGCAGGCGTTACTGACCGGCATCGGCGCCGACGCCTATGTGGCGCGCTGGAACCCACGGCCCGAACGGGTCGGCATCTTTCGCACCTTTGCTGCGGCGGTTCCGATGACGTACATCGGCATCTATCTCGTCGCGACCGCATTGTTCGGCGGCGTTTGGTGGGATTGGAACGTGTCGTTGGGTGCCTGGATTTGGTCGGGCGTAACCGGTTACGCGTTGAGCCTGTTAGCCGCCGCGCGGCGCGGATGATCCCGGCGGCGCTCGCCGGCTGCGCGGCGCTGCTGCATCTGACGACCGCGTGGCGCTACGGTTATTTTCGCGACGAACTCTATTTCATTGCCTGCGCGAAACACTTGGCCTGGGGCTACGTCGATCAGCCGCCGCTGGTCGCGTTGGCCGCGTTTGCGGCGGCTCCGGCAGGCTATCATCTGATCGCGCTGCGCGCCCTCCCCGCACTGTGCGCCGCAGGAACGGTGTATCTCGCCGTTGCGCTGACGCGGCGCCTGGGCGGCGGCATTTTCGCGCAATGGCTCGCGGGAATCGCAACGCTGCTGATGCCGGCGTATCTGCTGCTCGGCAACGTTTTGACGACAACATCGTTCGAGCCGTTTTCGTGGACGCTTGCGATCTACGCTACGGTTGGGATCGTGCTCGCGCCGGATAAACGCCGCGCGAGGTGGTGGCTGTTCCTGGCGGCCGCGTCGGCCTTCGGCGCATACGGTAAGTATTCGATTGCGCTGCTCGTCGCCGCGCTCGTCGTAGGGCTCGTGCCAACGCCGCAACGCGCCGTGCTGCGTTCGCCTTGGCCACTGATTGCCGCCGCCGTCGCCACGCTACTGTTGGCGCCGAATCTCATCTGGCAGGCCGGGCACGGATGGCCGTTTGTCGAGGTGTTACGCGGAGATGCGGCTCATCGACCAGCCTTTGCCAGCGGCGTTGCGCTGGAGTTCACCGACCTCGCGCGCAACGCGGCCGCGTTTGCGGTCGAGCAGATCGTCTATACTAACCTACTAGCGGCGCCGCTGTGGCTGGCGGGAATCGTTGCGCCGTTTCGGATCGCGGCACTACGCGATCTCCGATTTCTCTCGATTGCTTACTGCATCGTTATCGTTACGGCGGTCTCGCTTTCGGCCAAAGGATACTACGTTGTCGGGATTTACGCCTCACTGTTCGCGGTGGGCGCGGTTGCGCTCGAGGGCGTCGCGCGTACGTGGCGTATGGCCGTGCTTGCGGGTATCGCCGTCACCGGCGTTGTGTCGCTGCCGCTTTCGCTGCCGCTGCTTGCGGTTGACTCGTTGATCGCCTATACGCAGGCGTTGGGCCTCACCGGTCGCGGCAGTGCTCCTGCGCATTTGATTCAACCGATTTTCGCCGAAGAGTTTGGATGGGAACGGCTGGCGCGCGACGTCGGTGCCGTGTACGCGTCACTGCCTCCCCGGTTGCGCGCAGGGACGGCGGTGTACGCCGACACCTACGGCGATGCGGGCGCGCTCGACTTTTACGGACCGCACTACGGATTGCCGCCGGTCATCTCGAGTCAAAACTCGTATTACTTGTGGGGTACGCGCGGCTACGACGGACGCACGATGATTGCCGTCGGAGCCACGCGCATCGACCTGCTGCGGCGCTACTATCGCAGCGTCACGTTGACGCGCATCTCAACGGAACCCTACAAATGGATCGTCGAAGGGCCGGCGCCGATCTATCTCTGCCGCGATCCGGTCGCCCCGCTGCCGATCATTTGGCCGCACTTGCGTTGGTACGGAGCCTAATGTTCGCGGGCACTTTCGTCTCGCATGAAGCGATTACGTGCGCAGCGCGGGTTCACGCTGATCGAAGTCATCGTTACGCTTGGCATCCTGGCGATGCTGCTGACCGCGGGCGTATGGATGCTCGGCACGCATCCGGGCGGCCTGATACGCGCGCTCGACGATTACGACGCGCTGCTGGCAAACGCCCACGCGATCGCCGCGACGAGCGGTAACGGCGCGACGCTGGTATTTCTACCGCGCAACGCTGATTCGCTGCGTCGCAACGGGTTTGTGCTGCGTGTCTTTCGCGGGCGGCCGACGATGTCGGATGCCGTGCAGCCATCGACGGTGATGCCACTGGACGCTGACGTCGACGTTGCCGAACGAACGCTGGGCGCGCCGCCGTTTGCAATTTTTCTCGGGGCGTCGGGGGACGTCAGCGGTGCGGCGCGTTATCCGCATCTCGACGGGAACGCAAGGCCACAGTTTCCCTCGATTCTCAACGAACCGCCGTGTCCCAAAGGGGGATTCGTCTTGACGTTCACTGCCGCAACGCACAGCGTGACGAGACAAATTCCGTGCGCGTCGTCGCTGACTGCGCCGCGGTTGCCGAATCCGTCGCCTACGCCGAACGTCCCGCTGGTAACGCCGACTAACCTGCAGTATCACTGGCCGGCCGACGCCCCGCAGACCTTCGTTGCGACGGAATGGGGATACACGCACTGGTTTGCGACGACGACCGGCTTCAGCTGCGGCGCAGACGTCGCGACGTTTCCGAACGTGCTGCCGTCGCCGTATTCGCTGCCGCCGGACCCGCGCGAAGCGGATACCGCGCCGTCGCCGCCCCCGCATACACCGTATTCGTATCCGAACTCCCACGGCGGCAGCATGAACGATGCGCCTGCAGCCTTTCCGCTCGATCCCGCTCGCGAAGGTTTATGCGATGCCGGCATCACCGACGACTACGAACAAGCTGCAAAGCTTACCGCGCAAGTGATGGGATGGCTGACGGCAACGTATGGCGGCGTTGCATACACGCATCTCTCGCGGCGTCTGCTTGCATTGCCGGCGTCGGCGTTTCCCAACAAAGGGTCGTCGGTAACCGTCGGGCTATCGAAAACCTTTGATGCCGAACCGTTGCACGGAATGGTCGCATTCGACGCTACGTGCACGCCGTATCTCTCGTTTGTGAGCGTACCGGGTAAAACGCCGCCGTCACCGGCGCCGACGCCGGCAACCGCTGCGGTGACGGTGACGCTCGTAACCGTTCCCGGCTCCAAGACGCAGTGCGGCGGCATCATCTACGATCAGTACGCGCGCGCGCGCGCCGGCGAAGGCGTTCCTTTCAATGCGACGCTCGGAACGCAACAGTGCGCCGACCACGGCAACACCTGGCGCGGTCCAAGCGACGGCGCGTGCTACGATCTCTATTCGGTTGCAACGGGCACCACCGAAACCGGCGGTTGGACCGAAGAAAGCGAGATGGGTGTCTACGCGCCGCACGGCACGCCGGGCGTTTCGCTCTATCAATGGGTCGTCGACAACGGCGCGTGTTACGTGCAAAACACCGGTGGTACCGGGTTCGCGGCCTGGACGGTGTTACTTGGCAACGGCAATCCAACGCCGCCGCCGGTTCCATCGCCGCAACCCATGAACAACGCCGCCGGCTTCGGCGTCACGTACATTCCGGATGCGATTGGGATTACGTCGGCACCGGACCCCAATCCAACGAAGCCGCCGCTATTACAATGCGGCACCCACGGCCGGCCGTCGCCAACACCTCCGCCGTAGCAGCTAAACGATCGTGCCGCCGGGGATGACGACGCCGACGCCGTTGCGCGAGCCGTTCATCAAGTCGAATGCCGCCTCGGCAACTTCTTCGATCGTCGCGATCCGGCCGAGCGGATTCGACTGCGCGAGGTGAGCGCGCGCTGCATCTTCACCAGCGCCGGTGTGCCGTGTGATGTTTGCTAGCGCCTTGCGCATCATGTCCGTTTCGGTATAACCGGGGCACAGTGCGTTCACCGTAATGCCCGTCCCTACGAACTCATCGGCGATCGCGCGCGTAAAACCGAGGACGCCGTGTTTACTCGCGCAGTATGCTCCCAGATAGCGCGCACCGCCGAGTGCAGCCGTGCTGGCGACATTGACGATACGCCCCCACTTCGCCACGATCATGTCTTCGACGACGGCGCGCGTGCAGAGAAACGTTCCGGTGAGATTGGTGGCGAGAATCTGCTGCCACATCTCGAAGCTCGTGCGCGTCAGCGGCGCGCTTTCGGCGATCCCAGAGTTGTTGACCAGCACCGCGATCGGCCCGTTCGCTGCGCGGCAGGCGGTTAACGCCGAATCGACTTGCGATTCATTCGTCACGTCGCATTCCGCGCGAAAGAATCGCTCGTGGCCGGAATGGTGAGCCGATCGGCTGACGATGCTGACGCGCAAGCCGCGATCGGCCAGCAGCGTCGCGATTCCCAAACCGATGCCACGCACGCCGCCGGTAACGACGGCATGCTTACCGCGAAGCGAATCCTCAGATCGCATTGGCGGCCAGCTCTTGGGCGCGCGCGATCAGCCGTTCGAGTTGTTGTTTACCGGGAAGGTATTGCACCGGCCAGGCGACGTCGGCGTAGCCGAGTTGGGCGGCGGCATGCAGCGTCCACGCCGCATCGGCGAGATGCGGACGCCCGAGCGCGACTAAATCGGCGCGGCCGGCGGCCAGAATTGCATTGACTTGATCGGCGTCGGTGATGTTGCCGACCGCCATCGTCGCAATGCCAACCTCATTGCGAATCTGATCGGCGTACGGCGTTTGGAACATACGGCCGTAGACCGGTTTGGCGTCGGGTGACGTTTGTCCGGTCGAGACGTCAATGAGATCCGCGCCGGCGGCCTTGAAGGCGCGCGCGATTTCGACGGCATCGGCGCCCAAAATGCCGCCGTCGACCCAATCCGTGGCCGAAATACGCACCGACATCGGACGCTCGGCGGGCCATATCGCCCGCATCGCGGCAAAGATTTCCAGCGGGTAGCGCAAGCGATTTTCGAGCGCGCCGCCGTACTCGTCGGTTCGGCGGTTTCGCAGCGGCGTGATAAATGCCGAGAGCAAATACCCATGCGCGCAGTGCAGTTCGAGCATGTCGAAGCCGGCTTCCACTCCCATATGAGCCGCTCGCACGAACGCATCGCGGATGTCGTGCATCTCGGCGCGCGTGAGTTCAACCGGTGTCTGATTGTTGGCCGCATATGGAATCGGCGACGGTCCGACAATGCGCCAATTCTCCAGTTCCAGCGGCTCGTCCATTCCCTCCCACATCAGTTTCGTCGAGCCTTTCGGCCCGGAGTGGCCCAACTGCAAACAGATTTTCGCTTGTGACCACACGTGAACGAAACTGACGATGCGGCGCCATGCCTCGACGTGTTCCGGCAAATACATCCCGGTGCATCCGGGTGAAATGCGACCGTCGCGCGTGACGCAGGTCATCTCGGTGAACACGAGGCCCGCGCCGCCGAGCGCGCGCGCGCCGAGATGCACGAGATGAAAGTCGTTGGGCACCCCGTCGACCGCGCTGTACATATCCATGGGAGAAACGACAACGCGGTTGCGTAACTCGAGGTCACGCAAGCGAAACGGCGTGAACATCGGCGGAACGGGCGGCCCGCCGGCGAACCATCGCTCGATTCGCTCGACATAGGTGGTATCGCGCAGGCGCAGGTTTTCGTGACCGATGCGCTGACTGCGCGTCAGCAGACTGTAGGCAAACTGCTCGGGCGGAAGACCGGCGTAGCGTGCGACGTTTTCGAACCATTCCGTTGAGTTACGCGCGGCGTTTTGCAGCTTGAGCACTTCGACTCGCCGCGCTGCTTCGTACTCCGGTAATGCCGCCGCAATATTTCCGCCGGCGGCAACCAACGCGTCGGCGAGTCCGACGGCATCTTCCATCGCCAACTTCGTCCCGGAGCCGACGGAAAAATGAGCGGTGTGCGCGGCGTCGCCCATCAGCACGACATTTTCATGAATCCAACGCTCGTTGCTCACGCGGGTGAAGTTCAACCATTCGCGGCCGCGGAGATGGGCCGCGTTCGTCATCAGTTTGTGGCCGCGCAAGTACGGCGCGAAGAGCGATTCGCAAAACGCGATCGACTCCTCGGTCCCGGCAGTATCCAGCCCGTGGGCGCGCCACGTTTCCTCGCGACACTCGACGATGAAGGTGCTCAGATCGCGGTCGAAGCGGTAGGCGTGTACCGTGAACCAGCCGTGCTCGGTGCGCTCGAAAATAAACGTGAACGCATCGAGCGGCAGCGTGGTGCCGTACCACACGTAACGGCAGAGGCGGCGGTCGAGGTTCGGCTGAAAGATATCGGCATAGGCGCTGCGCACGCGGCTGTTGCTGCCGTCGGCTGCAACGAGCACGTCGCAGTCGCGCAGCGCCGCGATGTCGTCCACTTCCGTTTGGAAGCGCAGATCCACGCCGACCTGCGCCGCGCGTTCCTGAAGGATCGCCAACAATCGCTTGCGCGCGATGCCCGAAAACCCGTGGCCGCTCGACGTTATCGTATGCCCTTCGAAATGAACGTCGATGTCGTCCCAATGCGCGAACGCCTGCGTGATTGCGCTATGTGTCGGTTCGTCAGCCTTCCGTAACGCGTCGAGGGTAGCATCCGAGAACACGACGCCCCAGCCGAACGTGTCATCGGGGCGATTGCGTTCGAGCACTTGCACCGCCCACGGCGGAAACCGTTGCTTTACAAGCAGTCCAAAGTAAAGTCCGGCGGGGCCGCCTCCGATACAGATTACGCGCATGCTGCGGTACGAGGCGCTATCGTTTGCGGGCGATGAGGATGCCGTCGCACATCGGCACGAGCGAAACGTCGACGCGTTCGTCCCTGCCGACTTTCGCATTGAGCGCGCGGAACGCCGCCGTGCTTTCATCGGCGTCGGACGCGCTCAAGACGCGGCCGCCCCACAACACGTTGTCAACGAGGATTAGGCCGCCCGGGCGGACCAGTCGCAGCGCGGCTTCGTAGTACTTGTCGACGTTGACCTTGTCAGCGTCGATGAATGCCATGTCGAACGGCTCGGGATTTTCGGCCATGAGTTTCGCGACCGTGTCGAGGGCCGGTGCGATGCGCAGGTCGATCTTTTGTGCGACGCCGGCACGTTCCCAATAGCGGCGGGCGACGGCCGTGTACTCCTCGCTCACGTCGCAAGCGACGACTTTGCCGTCGTCGGGAAGCGCCAGCGCGGTCGCCAGCGAGGAGTATCCGGTAAAAACCCCGATCTCGAGGTAGCGCTTCGCGCCGATGGTGCGGGCGAGCAGTTGCATGAAGGCGCCCTGGTCGGGTCCGATTTCCATCTGCGCGTTTGGCAGACGTGACGTTTCTTCACGCAATTCGGCCAGCAGCGGATGTTCGCGCACGGTCTCCGCTACGATGTATTCCTGGATCGCCCGGTCGATAAAATCGCTTTTTGCAATCATAATGTTTCCTTCTCGCTCAGAATGACACAAGCATGTCTTCTAAAATGGCGGCGGCGGCGCGTTTGCCGGGGAATCCGCTCACGCAACCGCCGGGATGGGCGCCCGACCCGCAGAGATAGAGATTGCGCACCGGCGTGCGCGTCGCGAATCGATCCTCGTAAATTTGGCCCGGAAGAATTTCTCCGTGGAAGATGTGTCCGCCAATCAGCCCAAAGCGCTGCTCGAGATCGGGCGGCGCAAGGACGAGACGATGTTCGACGGCGCCGGCAATATTCGGTGCAAAGCGGCCGAGGATTTCTATGATGCGGTCGGCCGCAGCTTCGCGCTTGGCCTGCGACCATCCACCCGGACGATCGTACGGAAAGTACTGCGCGAAGATCGAGAGGATGTGTTTACCAGGCGGCGCTAGCGACGGATCGGTCGGCGTTTGCAGAAAGCACTCTATTAACGGTTCAGGACTCTCGCCCTCCGCAGCCGCATCTTCGTAAGCTCTCTGCAAGTAATCGACGGTTGGCGCGATGTGAATAGTCGCGCGATGGTGCGCTTGCGTGTGTGTGCCGGGACGCGCCGTGAAGTTCGGTAACTCCCCGAGCGCCAGATTCACTTTCAGCGACGGTCCCGCACTCTTCCACGCGCGAACCTTTTCGACAAAATCCGCCGGCAGCGCGCTCGCATCGAGCAGATCGAGAAACGTCGTTCGTGGATGAGCATTGGATGCGATCGCGCCTGCCGCAATCTCACGACCGTCACTTAGAACCACGCCGAAGGCGCGATCGTCGTAGGTAACGATGCGCTCCACGGCGGCGCCGGTAAAAATGTGCGCGCCGTACGCGCGCGCTGCATCGGCCAGCGATTGTGAGACCGACCCCATACCGCCGCGCACGAACGCCCAGGCCCCCTGAATGCCGAGCACGCGGCCGGCCAGGTGATGCGCCAGAACGTAGCCGGTTCCGGAATTACGCGGACCCAAATTCGTGCCGATGAGACCGTCATTGACGAGCTCGGCCGCGAGCACCGGTGTCTTGACGTAGCGCTCGACCAAATCGGCAGCCGAGCCGAGCAGCAACGCTTGCGTGTCCTGGTCGAACTTTTCGAACCGCGGCTCCGGATCCGAAAACGAATCGAAGAGCGCGCCGCCGGCTCGTTCGACGCGTTCGCCATAGGCCTCGAATCCCGCCACATCGCTCGGATCGAATGCGGCGATCTCGCGCGCGTTTGCCGCGGCGTCGCTGCCAAGTAATAGCGAGCGTCCGTCGAGCAGCGGCGTAAACGCGTACGGGTCCTTGCGATAGAAATCGAGGCCGCGCGCGTGCAAATCGAGCGTGTCAACCAACCACGGATCGAGCAAACTGCAAACGTACGACGCCGCCGAAAGCGAGTAACCGGGCCAAACGTCCGTGTCGCTGACCGCCGCGCCGCCAATGTGGATGCTGCTTTCGAATACCGCCACCGACCGGCCCGATTTTGCCAGCAGCGCCGCACATGCGAGTCCGTTGTGCCCAGCACCGACCACGATGGCATCGTAGCTATAGGATTCCACCGGCACCCTATACTACTACGAGTCAATGGTTCCATTGCGGGTTCTGCTCGCGGCCATTCCGTTTGCCGCGCTCACGGTCTGCATTCCGCTGGTGAATCGCATCGAGCCGCGCATAGCCGGTCTGCCGTTCATGCTTGCGTGGATCCTCGCGTGGGTTCTGCTCACACCGGCGTTCCTCTGGAGCATCGGCCGCGTTGAGCGACGCTGGTGACGGATCCGCCAGTCATCGCGCTGACGATCGTCGGCGCAATTTTGATCGCTACCATTGCATTTGCGTTGTTCAGCGTACGGCGCATTACAATGGATCCGCAGCAATATATTGTCGGCGGCCGCTCCTTTGGAACGATTTTGCTGTGGGTGCTGCTCGCCGGTGAAATTTACACCAGTTTTACGTTTTTAGGTGCGTCGGGCTGGGCCTACGGCTTGGGCGCGCCGGCATATTACATTCTCGCCTACGGTGCATGCGCGTACATCATCGGCTATTTCTTGTTGCCGGCGATTTGGCGCGTCGGAAAAGAGCGTGGGCTGCTTACCAGTGCAGACTTTTTCGCCGACCGCTATGACAGCGCCGCGCTCGGCGTTTTTACCGGCGTAACGCAGTTTCTCGTTTTGATTCCCTACGTCGCGCTGCAGTTAAGCGGATTGCAGTTGCTGCTTCGGATGGCAGGCTACGGCCGGGTCGATGCCACTTTCGGGGTTAGCACGGCGTTCTTGCTCATCGCGCTGTTCGTTTTCTCAGCTGGACTACGCGGGACAGCGTGGGCGAGCATCGTCAAAGATGCGCTGGTCCTCGCTGCCGTCATTTTTGCCGGCATCGTCATTCCGGTCCAGTTCTTCGGTTCGCCCGCGCACATGATCGATCAGGTGCTGCGCGTTCATCCGGGCCACCTCACGCTGCTTGCCGGCACCAGTTCGCACGGAACCATCTGGTACGTCTCGACCGTACTGCTGACGTCTATTGGCTTCTTTATGGCGCCGCACGGATTTAGCGCTATCTACAGCGCACGATCCGAAGCGACGCTGCGGCGCAACGCGATGTTCTTACCGTTTTACCAGGTCGTGATGCTGCTCGTGATTCTCGCTGGACTTGCAGCGCTGCTGATCGTCCCCGGTCTGTCGGGAACCGCCGTGGATCAGTCGTTTCTCTTGGTCGTGCAACGCTACTACCCGCCGTGGGTGATGGGATTCGTCGCTGCGGCCGGCGCGCTGGCTGCGCTGGTTCCGGCCAGCGCACAACTGCTTGGTGCAGCCAGCATCTTTGCGAAGAACGTGTTGGGGGTGTTCGGCATCGCGACCGGCGACGCGGCCCGAACGCTAGCCACCCGCGTGCTCGTCGTTGTCGTCGCGGTGCTGGCCTTGGGATACTGGCTCGAAGAGCAACGTACGCTCGTCGAACTGATCCTCATTTATTACAACGGCGTCGTGCAGTTCTTGCCGGGCGTCGTCGCGGCGTTTGGCTTTGCGCGCGTATCCGCTTGGAGCGTCGCCGCCGGCATCGCTACCGGCTTCGCGCTTGTCGTTTTCTTGACGCTTTCGGGCACGCCGCTGGGAGGCGTCAACCCGGGATTGGTTGCCTTAGCGGGTAACGTGGCCATAACGGCACTCGTCGCGATTTTCTTTCCGCGACGAGCACACCGTTACGAACCAATCGCTAACTGAACGACGGTCGCGTTTGGAAGCAATCGCGGCAGTAGACTGGCTTGTCCCCGCGCGGATTGAACGGCACCTCGGCAACGCCGCCACATTGGCTGCAGGTTGCCGTGAACATCTCGCGAGGACGCCCGCCTCCCATACGATCGCCGCCCCCTGGACTGTTGGCGCGCATCGCCTTGCGCGCTTGGCGGCAATCTGGGCAACGATTCGGCTTGTTCTGGAACCCCTTCTGTTCGTAAAAGCGTTGCTCGCCCGAACTGAAGACGAAATCACGCCCACAATCGACGCATGTAAGCGTTTCATCGACGTACACGAATAGAAAACTCCTTAGACGTTTGGAAAAGACCCGTGGCTGCTTCGAGTTTGTGCCCCCGCAACTGGAAGCCCCACCCGAAGACTAAGGCTCCAAAGACCTGCCAAGACGGCCGAATCGCGATGAGAGAAAGAATGGCGACGTAGGAGATGAAGAGGGCGACGGTGCTCGGCGCGATGCCGGCGACATGACGAAGGTAGCCGCGCCAATCCGTGTGGTGTGGCGCGTATGCTGCGTCCGGTTGCGTTTTGGTCATGCCGTCGTCACTGCTCGAAATCGTCTGCCCGCTTGTGCGACCTTCCGCTGATGAGTCCTGCCGGGGCGCACCCGCCTGCGGCGCGAAAGGCGCCTTCATGAATTCGGCGACTGCAATCCCGCGCGCCGTTACCGACGGCGTGGTAGCGATCCGCCGTGACCTGCACATGCATCCCGAGACGGCGTTTCAGGAGCACCGCACCGCCGCACTCGTCGCGCGCCGTCTGAACGAACTTGGCTACGCCGTATACGAAGGCATCGGGAAAACCGGCGTCGTCGGTATGCTGGAAGGGACGCGGCCCGGCCGCACGATCATGCTGCGCGCGGATATGGACGCGCTTCCCATGACCGAAGAAACTCAGCATCCCTACCGCTCGCGCTTCGAGGGCGCGATGCACGCCTGTGGGCACGACGGCCACGTAGCCATCTTGCTGGGCGCGGCCGAACTGATCGCCGCGCGCCGCAGCGAACTCGCCGGGCGCCTCTGCTTGGTTTTCCAACCCGCCGAAGAAGGCGCCGGCGGCGCGCGCGTCATGCTCGAGGATGGCCTCTTCGAGCGCTTTCCGATCGAGCGCGCGTACGGCTTGCACCTCTCGTCGAAGTATCCGACCGGCGTGCTCGGTTTTCGCGAGGGCCCGATGTATGCGTCGAGCGATTCAATCGAAATCGACGTGCTCGGCGTCGGGGGCCACGGCGCGGCACCGCACGATGCCGTCGACCCGATTTATACCGCGGCGTCGTTCGTGACGACGGTGCAGCAGGTCGTCTCGCGACAACTCGATCCGCTGGAACCGGCCGTGGTAACGATCGGCGCGATACACAGCGGGACGATTCACAACGTTATCCCGCGTACGTGTCGCATGCTTGGCACGGTGCGCGCATTTTCCGAAGAGATTCGCATCACGATGGCCCAGCGCATCGAACGCGTGTTGCGTGCGTGCTGCGATGCCTCGGGCGCGTCCTACGAATTCACCTATTTCGATCGCTATCCGGTAACGGTCAACGACAGCGAACAAACACGCTACGCGCGCGCGCTGGCGGTTGCCACGGCCGGCGAGGATCGCGTGGTTGAGGCTGCCCCGCTGATGGGCGCCGAGGATTTCTCGTTTTACGCGCAGCGCGTGCCGGCATGCTTCTACACTCTCGGCTGCAGCGGAAATGCGCAAACCAGTCATCCGCACCACTCGACGCTGTTCGATCTCGACGAAGCAGCTCTGCCGACCGGCGTAGCCGTGATGACGGCGCTAGCCTTCGACGCGCCGCGCCACGCGCCGTAGCACCGTCGCATGAGCGCTCCGACCATTCCCGAGGTGATAGCGCCGACGTCGCTGCGCGACTATCTCGAGGTCATGACGCGCGCCGTCTTTCAAGCGGGCGTGCGCTGGCGTCAAATTGCGGACAACTGGCCGGCGTATCGCCAAGCGTTTGCCGAATTCGATCTGGGTCGGGTTGCGGCATTTGATGAAATCGACGTCGAGCGCATAATGAACACGCCCGGTATTTTACGCATAGCACGCAAGATCCGCGCGACCATCGCCAACGCACGCGCGTTGCAGGTTGTCGAACGCGAATACGGCGGTTTCGACGCCTACGTTCGCGCCTTCACCTCGTATGCCGACCTGGCGAAAGACTTCAAGCGGCGCTTTGCGTTCATGGGCGACATGAACGTCTGGTACGTCCTCTTTCGTACCGGGCATCCGGTACCGCGCTTCGAAGGCTGGGTCGAAACCATTCGCGGTGACCATCCACGCATGCGTGAAATGGTCGACCAAGCCCGCGCGAGCGGTAGATCGCCCGAGGTCTAGGCTAACACTTCGTGTTCGTGCTTTTGCCCGGATAGATTTCGATCACGCCGGAGGTGTTGGACGGAACCTGCTGGCCAACCAGCAACGAGCCGACGCCGCCGATCACGCCGCCGTATTTGCCCATTCTGGCGATCGCGTAACACGGCTTGAAGTTATACGGGAAACCGAGAATCTTTGCTTGGGCATAGGCAGTATACGCGTCGCCCGGCGTGATGGCAGCCCCGGTGAGACCGCCGCCGGTCTTTACGCTTTGACCGAACGTCGTCGGGCCGCCGATCGCGAGCTGTAGATAAAAGATCGGAGTGCCGCTGTGCAGTGACGGCAGTTTTCCGTTGTAGTTGGTCGTGCTGCTGATGAGCGACAAGCTCACCGATGGATTGGCCGGCGGATACTTGATCGTGCCGCCGAATCCGGCGAACGCGGGAATGCAGACCGAGCCACCTTTGGTCGACAGCGTTTCGTCGTCGCTGGCATATTCGCTATACGTCTTTTGCTTTTTGCACGCCGGTGGTGCCGCGTTTGGCGCGAGCATCTGCGGGCCGGTAGGCAGCACTGCGTTGGTTGAATGCGCGGAGCAGCCGGCGAGTACGGCCATTAGCGCAAGCGTGCCGAGAAGGTAGCAACGATTTTTCATGCGGGCGCGGTTTGGTTTCGCACGCGCCGGGCCCTGCGTACGGCGCGAACTAGGGCGCCGGCGACGCACCCGGACTTGGAGCCGCGTTTGGACGTGGCGTCGGCCGTAGCAAGTACAGACCCAACGGCGCCGCATAGTTGAGTTCCGGAACCGGTTTGCCGTCGAATCCACGGTTCTTAATCTCATCCGGGGTCGTCGCCGAGATGTGACCGCACTGGAGCAGTGCCGGGACGACGCTCGGATCGACGGGGTCGAGATCGTACCAGGTTCCGCCCGACGCGCTGTGAGACGCGATCGTCCAATTCGGCGCGCGTGCACCATTGCTAAAGTAGTTCTGCAGCTCGATGAGTGCCTGACTCGCCAGCGTGCGAGCGTCGCCCACGCACGACCCACCCGCGGCGCGCACGTCAAACGGCGTCTTCGGCGGCGATGTCGGCAGCTTGTAGAGGCGGAACGATTCTTGTCCGGCCTGCTGCTGCCGCGCTACGAAGTACAATCCGACCTGCGGCATGTACGTCAGTTGCGGCACGAAGAACAGCGCGCTTGACGGTGCGTAGAGGTGTCGCGCGGTGACGTCGTCGGCGCGTGCGATATGCAGCGTCAGGCAGCCGGCAACAGCGCGCAGGCTCCCCGAGCCTTTCGCGATTACGGTGACGGCGTAGGTGCTTCCGAGCCCGTGATACTTTATCGCGGCGTCGGTATAGTTAGCGTCCGGAATCGTCGCCGGATAGCCGGTGCCGGTCTTCGCAGCTTCGATGCGCGCTACGTAGGCTTTTAGTTCTCCCGATAGCGTCTGCGCTTTCGACGCATCGCCGGCGCTGCAACGCTCGGACGTTGCATTGACGGCAAAGGGGTCGGCCGGCGGAGACGACGGCAACGGTGCGAGCAGTCCGCGCAAACCGCCGCCACCACCGGGACCGCCGCCCGGCGGACCACCAGGGCCACCGCCTGGCGGACCATCGGGTCCGGCAGCCCCGCGCGGCAGGTTGAAGGCGCTGCCGATCTGCGTCGACGTTGCGCCTTGCCCAAATTTCACACCGTACGTCACCGAGTACGAGCGCGGCGTGAGCGGTCGTGCAATTGTCGGTATCGTCAACCCGTTTAGCGTCACGTACGGCACGGCGTTGGCCGGAGTTGCAAAGATGCCGCCGTAGGTGTTCGTAATGTTGTTCGCCGCAAAGGTTAGCGTTCCGCGACTGAGCGCCGCGGTGACGCCGGCGTCGAAGGTCGTATAGGCGGGCAGATTATTGGGGTTGTTGCGTCCGGTGTACTGCGCGTCGGCCAGCCACTCGAGTGCCGAATGCGGGGATTTGTAGTCAAAGACGATGCCCGCACGCTGCAGCGGCTGATTGGGCAGCTGCGAACCGGACAACGTGATCGAGTAGGGGTTGACGAAATACGGCGAGTTCGATATCGCGGTTGAAACGGTCAGGTTATAATACGGCTGCACGACGAGGTTGCCGACCGTTACATACCCGGTGAGTTCGCCGCCCTCGTAAATTCGCTTGACGCCGGAAATCGGCGTCGAAAAATAGAGCTGCTGCGCGCCGAACTGCGCCCCGGATTTAAGATTGCAGCCGGCGGGCGAATCGTAGAGTTGTTGGACCTGTTGCAGATACCCGAACGGAAAAGCGCCTTGCGCTTCCAACACGGAGCCGTTGACGAGAATCGGCAGCAGCACGCCGGCTTGAATTTGCTTGTACACTTGCAGCGATACATTGCCACGCTTCAGCGCGCGCGTATAGCCGGCGCGATAGGAAATCGACGAACTCGGCCCCGGCTCTTCTCCCGGCGCGCTGCCGTAGGCCGTATCTTGTTGCGGATTACCAACGCACGTAAAACGCAACGATGCGGGATCGCTCAAAATGTTGACGCGGCCGGGATTGGCAGCGACGCCGCCCAAGGAGTACGATCCGGTGAACGTATCATACAAGTTCGGATGCCAACTGGCGTTCAAACTTCCCAGCGCCGTGACGCCGCCGGATCCCGTGGCGGTGCTCACGCCGGTCGAAGCCGCCAGCGTGAGCTTGTCGCTCGAATGCATCGTATCGGTAATGCTGAGCGCATCGTAGGCGGTGGAGACTGTACCGCTGTAAAACGGAGCCGACTCAGGAACTAGCGGTGACGTAACGTTCTGCGACGCGGTGCCGTAGGCTTGAATGGAAATGGTGTGACGCTGCTTGGCCGGCAAGGTCGCGTTGACGACGAAGCCGTTGGTCTTCACGGTATTCGAGAAGCCGTTAGGGGCATTGGTGGGCTGCGGTAGGATGCCGCTCGGGTAGGTGGACACGTCGACATAGCGATTGAGCTCGTTGAGATCGTTGGCCGAGGTTGTTGAGTAGACCGACGCCTGCAGTTGCGTGGCACCGAGCAGGGCGTTGTCGGTAAGCGAGTACAGTTGGACGCTGCTGTTGTTCCAGTTGTCCGGACCGTAGCCGCACGGAAGCGCCGGCGGCGCCCCTTGACGCAAGCAGACGATCTCGGTGGACCGCGCCGAGTTGAGGAAGGTGCCCGTAATGGCTTGCGAATCGCTCGGCTCGTATCGCAGTTTGAGCAGATTGCCGTAATAATCACTGTCGCCATCGTGGTTGTAGGCCAGGCCACTTGCGTCGAGATAGTACTCGCCGTCGACGAGGCTTGGCACCGTGCGATAAACGGTCTGGGCCGCGATGCCGAGTTTTCCGAGCGATCCGGTTTCGGCCAGCGAATAATTGTATTTGCCGTAGCTGCCGACTGAGGTCGCGACCTGCGAAATCCAGCTGAGCGTGGGCTGCAGCGTCGTAAAGTTCACCGACCCGCCGAGACCGCCCAACTGCGCACCCATGCGTACGGACGCCCCTTGGAAAAGGTCGGTCGCAAAGCCGCGCAAGTTTCCCGCCGCGCCCGGCGCGTTGAGCGGAATGCCGTCGAGTGTGAGCGCAGTTTGACTCGCATCGTGACCTTCCAGTGAAATCGTCTGCGTCGCGTCGGAGTCATCGCTGTCGGTTGACACGCTGACGCCGGAGAGTTTGTTGAGCGCGCCGGCCAGATCATCTGAAAGGCGCCGCTGCGCCGAGTTTTGGTCGATGCTGGTCGAAGATATAGTCGCCGACGCCTTGACGCTGACCGTCCCAATGGTCTTGAGGCCGCCGGTATCGAGAACCAATGCGACCGCGACGCTCACGACCCGGCCGTCGAGCACTTCGAATGAGGCCGACGTCAAACTTTGGTAGCCTCGCTTGACGATGCGAGCGCGATAGATGCCGTCGGGAACGTCGGTGAACCGCACCGTGCCGTTGTCGCCGGTAAGTTCCGACGAGATCACCGCACCGTCGAGCAGGACACGCGCGAGACCAATTGGCGCTTTGGTAACCGCGTCAGTGACGACGATGGTAATCTCGCCAGACTCGGATTGCGAACGCGCGGGTGCGGCAATCAACGCCACGACGGCAGCGAGCGCCGCGGCGACTATGCGTTGCATGTTCCGCAAATTGTACCGGGCGGACCCTCAACGCTCGCTGTGACGCAAACGGGCTGCCCTACTGCCGGCTACAGCGTTATGGTTACCGCTGTGCCGTGACCGGGGGCGCTGTCGATGGCGATGTCGCCGCCGGCCCGCTCCACCGCGCGCTTAGCGATCGCAAGTCCAAGCCCGGTTCCCGCGATTTCGCCACGCTCGTCACCGCGGTAGAACCGTTCAAAGGCATGCACGCGCTCCGATTCGGACATGCCCGGGCCTTCGTCACGCACCGTAATGATGGTATGCCCGTTGTTCCGTGCTGCCGACAGATGGATCGGGGCCTCGGGTGCGTACTTCAGCGCGTTCTCGACGATGTTCCACAGCGCTTCGCCCAGTTCGCTGCGATCGGCCTCGATCGTCTGAACGCCTTGGATGCTGTAGTCGATGACGCGGTGGTCGTCCAGGCGCCGCGCTGCGTCGCACTGTCCGCGTAGGAAATCACCGACGTCAATCTCTTCGACGCGTGGGAGGGCTTCGGAGTCGAGCCGCGCTAGCCGCATCAATCGATCGATGAGACCGCGCATGTGCTCCTTCTCCAGCGACATCGTGGAGAGGATCTGGCGCGCGATCCCCGGCTCTTCGATCGCGCCGCGACGAAGCACGTCAATATAGCCGCCGATCACGGTCAGTGGCGTTCGCAGTTCGTGGGATGCATCGGCCGCAAATTGGCGCATGCGCTCTTCTGCGCGGCGGCGGTCCTCCATTGCAGACGCAACGCTTGCCGCGGCGTCGTTGTACGCTTCTGTCAGCGACGCGACTTCGTCGCCACCCTTCATGATGAAGCGGCGCTGCGTGTAGTCACCGCCGGCCAGCGCTTCTAGCGAACTGCTGACCTCCTCGATCGGCTGCAGCGCGCGTGCCGCGAAGAACCGCCCAATTAACCACGAGATGCCCATCGCAAGGAGCGCAATCGTCAAGACAATGCGCCAATAGGGTACGAGCGAGACGAGCAACAGCGAGGTGGATGAGGCGAAGGCGACGTAGCCGCCGTCGACCGGTGCAAGCGCCATAGGGTCGAAGCGCGCGGGATCCGGTGGCGGCCGTCCAAGCAAGCGCGGCGGTGGATGGGGGATGAAGTGCTCCATGCCGCCCAGCGCGATCACGCGGTCGAGCACCTTTGGACGCAAATCCTTGTCGCCCGCGAGATAGCGCCCTTTATCATCGAAGACCGCCACGCGCAAGCCGATACCGGTCAAGGCTGCTACGATTTCGGGAGCCGCCTGCGCGAGCGACATTCCCTCGCGATGGAAGCGGTCGGCGAGAATTCGGGCTTCCTCGTGTTTGGCGATGACGACGTCGCCGGTAAATCCCGCAAGTTCGATGACGAGCGAAATCGACGACGCCAGAGTGACGATCAACACGGTCACGATCAAAAGCACCGCGTAAAGCGCGGAGAGTCGCGACGCGAGTTTCATGGGGCGGACCTGCCGCTAGAGGGAAAGGCCGTAACCCACACCCCGAACGGTGCGGATGAACGACCCCGGCTCTCCCGGGCGATCGATCTTCGCCCGCAGGTAGGAAATGTAAGTCTCAACGATGTTGGGTCCGCCTTCGAAATCGTGGCCCCAGACGATCTCCAACAGATGGTCTTTGCTGAAAACGCGCCGCGGCTCGCGCAAGAAGACTTCCAACAGATCGAACTCACGCTGGGTGAATTCGAGCGGCTCCTTGCCGCGCCATGCTTCGCGGGTTGCCGGATTGATGGCGACGTCGCGCCAGCGCAGGATATTTTCCTCGATCAGTTGCGGCCGCCGCAGTTTCGCCTGTAGCCGCGCGATGAGTTCCTCAAAGACGAACGGCTTCACGAGATAGTCGTCCGCACCGGAACTCAGCGAGCGAACCTTGTCGTCGGTCCCTCCCTTGGCGGTGAGCATGAGAATCGGCGCCTGGGTGATCTCCCGCAGACGCGGCAGAAGCGTAACGCCGTCGATTTTCGGCATCATGATATCTAGAACGATGAGTTCGGGATCGAAGGTCTTGACGAGTTCGAGCGCGCCGAAGCCGTCGGTCGCGGTCTTCACCTCGTAGCCTTCGCGCGAAAGTCCGAGTTCAAGCATTTCGCGAACCATCCGATCATCGTCGATGACGGCCACGCGGGCATTTGGCATAACATTCATTTCTATGTTGCATCCTGGGCCCAGACCCTTGGAGACCCCTGAACTAGGAGCGGCTACGCTGCTTGAAAGGGCCGCCATCGCGACCATCGCTGGCCGGAAACCAGGGCTGCCTGTTCGATGCTGTCCAGCGGATGGGTTACGAGCTGAACACCCGCGGCTTGCGCGCCGGCAGTCAGTTCCCGATCGGGAGCCCACCGGGCGAAGACGTGGACTTCACTGGTTTCACCGGCGAGCGCCAACTGGCTGACAATGTCGGCAAGCGAGCATTGACGGCGACGGAGCAGTGGCTGCACCACTGAGTCGCGGAACTGCGAGGCGTTCGAGCCGGCGAGCATGATGACGATGCGCGAAAGTTCGATCGGCGAGACCGATTCGAAGTCGATTACGGCAGCCTTCACGCCGGCAGCAAGCAACGGATCGGTCTGGGCATGGATCGTCGCCCGAGCGATCGATGCGTCGGGACCTGCGGTGAGGATCGCGCCGGCGCCGATGAGATATTCATCCATATCGGTAGTTTGAGGGGGCAGAGTGCCACCTGTGTGGCCCTCATCTCGGCATCGCGAGAACTTCTTTGGCAAACTAAAAAATGGAGGCGCTGCGGCTGCAGCGCCTCCCGCCCACAACCCGGTGTGCGGATGTTCCTTTGCGAGGATTGCCCCCGCGTTGGATTGCTGGGTGTCCGGATTGTTGCGCTCGAGGGTGTGGGCACTCGAGCTTTGCCTATACGAGGTCCAATCGGACCGATCGCTCAACCCACCGGGCCCGGAGGTGTCACCAGCAGACCAAGTAGGATTGCCATCAGAACGCTCAGCATGTAGTTTACTTCCCTTCCCTTTGACTCGCGAGGAGTGTCCCTCGCGTATGAGTCTAGCGGTGCAGCTAAAGATCGTCCCTAGTCAAAATGCACTAGGGTATCAAGTCGAGCTTTCTAGCAAAAGCCACTGCCTGAGACCGACCTCGACACCGCAACTTGCCTATAGCGTTAGCGATGTGCGCCCTTACCGTGAAGATGCTGCGGTCCTCGCGTTCTGCAATCTCTTTTGTGCTCAGGCCTTCGCTAAGATACTTCAGTACGGAAATCTCGGCCGTAGTAAGCGATACAGAGGTTTTTTGAACGTCGCGTGCTCGCAGAAACGCGCATGCTGCCTCTAACACCAAAACGGCATCAGCGTAACCAAGGGCCTTTAGCCTCTCGTAGGCAGTAAAGGTCTCGTGATCAGAAAAACCCGGATGAGCATGAGTATAGCGTGAGGCTAACCTCGACACGATAAAAATAGCGTCATCGCCGGCGTGCATATCGAGCCGCTTGGCAATCTTCCGAGCGACAGCTACGCGCTGGTTAACGACCTCCGCGACGACACAGAACAGCAGCGCTATTGCGATACACCTCGAGCGGAAAATACCTTCGGCCTGGACGTCCTCTGAAAGACTGCTAACCTTTGAAAGCAGTCTGATGGACGCATCACGCCTTCCATCTAGTGCAAGAAAAAGCGCGCATTGAGCACCGCTCACAACGCGATCAAAGTCGTGATACATCTGGTCCCAGCAACCAAAGAGCAAGCGATGCGCGTCGCCGAATCGACTTTGCCATCCCAAACGAAGGGCCTTAAACGACACGAGGAGTTGACTGCGAACCGGGTCGCGTAGGAGGTCCAGGAGATGCTCCTCAAGCGCAGCGCTTTTCTCGCCGTTACCTCTCCTCATTTCTGCAGCCGCTACTTGAAGCCACGCTGTCTGCAACCCTAACCGATCTCCGGATCGATTTGCAGCATCACAGGCTTGTTCCGCGCACCGCAGCTGAGACGCAACATCATCGTAGATGTGACAAAACAGATTCGATAACGCGGACCACGCGCGGCTCGCAACACCGTGAAGGTTAAGCTCCGTCGCGAGTTCAGCAGCATGAGTAAGAGATCGTCTCGCGTCCTCGGGCTTACCGATCTGCATTGCGGCAACGCCGACTCGCTGCAAAACCCGCGCTCGGATAGAGTCCTGGTCTACTCCGTGAAGCAGCGAGTCAACTTGCATTAGCGAGCCTTCGGCTTCACTTTTCTTATGGGCGACGGCCTGTGCGACGGCGAGCAGCGAAAGCGCTTCGACACGGAATGCACTCTGTTGCCTTGGATCACCAGATATTTTCGTTAGCACATCACTCGCATCGCCACTGTAGTTCGCAATTAGTGGTGCCAGTCTGAGGCCAGCGAAACCGATCAAATCACGGTCGTCGTCGGCGTGTGCAAGGGATCGGCGAAGCAACGTTTCGGCGCGAATGGGTTTACCAGCGAGTGATTGCAGGACTCCACGGAGCGCAAGGACGCGCGGGTTAGAGCGGCGCGCTTGCTCGTCGAGTGTGTCGATGGCCTGCGAGACGCAGTCTACCCGACCGCGCTCAAGCAAATCGAAACCGCTCCCCTCGAGAATACGGAGCAGATCCGACTGCGAATGCGCAGTTCCATATGCCGCCAGTGCGCCTTCCTTATTTCCCGTAACCTCAAGCGCCTGTGCAGCGCGGCGATTGACGGCGGCGCGCTTGGGGGCTCCCTCGAGCGCAGTCTGGCGATTAAGGTACTCGCGCAACAAACGCGGCATGAAGAACGAGTCGGCATCTGGCCCAGTAAGCAAACCGGTTCGGCTGCGAATAGTATCGAGCACCCGATGCGCGTTGGAAAAGCCGGCATGTTCGAGAACGTTAATATTAATCTCGGTTAGCACAGCGGCGACCGATAGCAACTCGCGCTCGCCATCTTCCAAATCTGGATAGACTTGCTCCGAAAGATAGTGAAACGCCGCGTCGCGAATGGATGCGCGGACTTCGTGGATATCGGAAGTTTGCCTCAGCGTACGAAAGGCTACTGCGATTGCCATCGGCCAGCCATCCGTTGTATCGATTATCTCTCGAACGATCTCGCGGTCACTGACGCCGACGTGCTCGCGAATGCACTCGAGCGCCTCCTCGAAGGTGAACCGCAAGTCGGAGGCGGCGATCGGTAAATCGCAGTCGTGATTTGCGAGCCAGGTTCCGACCGGCAGGCCGACGAGCGATCGTGTTGCGACAACCCATTGGATTTGCTGCTTGCTACGCTCGATGACGCTCACGAGTGCAGCAATGACTGAAGCAGGCGCTCTTTCGAGTCCGTCGATCGCAACGACGCCTGCAACCGACGTGTCGATATTTGCAATCGCAAGCTCTTTGCGAGCGACATCGAAGCGCCGATACCCATGTCCTAGCGATTGCAAATACTGATCGAGTGCAACGGACTTTCCCCAACCGGCGCCTGCGGCGAGTAGCACGATCGGGCGCATGCTTGCGTCGGCTAACCGCGCGACAACGCGCGGCCGTAAAAGAAAATCCAACGCATATCGATCAGCGATCGAAGGCATTACGCCACGACGTTTCTCAGCAACGCGCGAACCCGCCTGCGACTGTTACTACGGCGGGGCCGGCAGTGGCACGTCACCTTTTGCGGTAGTTTGACTGAGAAAATAGGCGAGCAGCTTCCCGAGCCACTGCAGGCGCGGAGCCAACCAGGCTCGCTGTGCGGGACAGGTGATCTCGCCAAGTTCGAGGACGAGACTTGCGTCGCGCGCGCGTACTTGTGAGAAGCCATAGTAGTCACGCAGACTGGCTGTGAAATTATCAGGTCTAAACGCGAATGGGAAGTAACGCTGGTACAACGTGCGCCACGAAGACGCTGAAGGCTCGTCGCGACTGCGGCGGTAGCCGATCGACGCTCCGCTCGCACACGCCGGCGCCGATCCGTCGAAGTGAATGAACACGGCCGACGCGACGTCGTAGGTTCCGTCGAAATCCGCCGGAAGGCGAACCACGCTGATACCATACTTTCGCAGCGTCCGCGTCGCTGCGTCGGCAACGATCGGCGTCCAGGCGCGCTCCCCAGATGCCCCGAGATTGCACCGGTGCTGCGGAAAATGGACGCAACTCGCAGGCCGCCCTTCGTGACCCGCCGAGATCAGAACGTCGTAGGCGGTGACGGCGGCAAAAATGACGGCGAGCAAGGCCGTAGGGGCTACGTGCCTTCGTAAGCGCGACGCATTTCATTGATGTCGAGTTTCGTCATCGACAACATTGCCTGCATCGCGCGCTGCGATTTTTCGGGATCGGGGCCGCCGAGTAACTCGCTCAAACCTTCCGGAACGACGTTCCACACCACGCCGAACTTATCGCGCAGCCACCCGCACTGCAGAAAGACCGCACCTTCGCCAAGTTTTTCCCACAGGCCGTCGACGGCATCTTGCGTCGGGCAACTCGCGAACAACGCAATCGATCCTTCGAACGGTCCACTGGGCGGCGTTTCGCCTTCCCCGCCGTTGAGCGCCATGAATTCTTGTCCGCCGAGTTCGAACTCGACGACCATCGCCGAGCCGGCCGGACCAGGCCCAGCGTCACCGTACCGACTGACGTTCGTGATTTTGCCGTTGTCGAAAATCGAGGTATAAAACGTGGCCGCTTCTTCGGCTCGACGTGCAAACCACAGAAATGGGGTGATACTGCTGACGCGTACGCGCTGTTCGACCATGATGACTCCTCTCACGCTGCCGTTAGTTCTACCGCGCGCACGCCGCAGCGCAACACGCGGATTGATCCGGAGGCGAAGTCGTACACCAGAACGCCGCGTAAGCCCTCGCCGCGATAGGCTCGCGCCGCACTGCGAATTGCGCGTATAGCATCCAAGCGCCTTCCATCGCGTTCGAGACGGCGCAAGACCACACCGTAGAGTCCATCCCGGCGTCCGCGAACCACGGCGTCGAACGGTCGGGCGGCCGCGCCGAGCGCGACGACGTCGCGCCTGTGCACGGCAAACAAGCGCGATGCGAGGCGGCCGCGTGCGAAGGTTTGGAGTTCGCGCGCGACGCGATTGCGCTCGGCAAACAGCAACGCGGGCCGGACACCGTCGGGCACCAAACGCCGAACGATGCGTTCAAATCGAATGAGCGCATCGTCGGTAATGGTGTAGAGTTTCGGCGGAGATGAGTTCGCAGTGCGCGCGAGGCTCATGGCAACGACAGCTTCGCGCATCGCGCGCTCGCTCAGTTTGGGCAGCCGTTTGGCCGCCAAGATCGGATCCATCGCGGGCATCGTACACCTTGTAAGTGCCACACGGTTGGCACGGTGTGCGATGCGCCGCGATGTTTTTTTTACAGGTCTTCTGGGTTGATGCCCTTGAGCCGGTCGTACTGGGTTTTCTTCGGTGGTGCGTGCACGTTGACTGTGTCCTCGTATTCGCCCTCGTAATGCACGGTCAGCGGTTCGCGGTTGCGCTCGTAAGCGCTCACGAGCCGGCTCATGCCGTCGCCGTTTGCGCCCATGACCTCGGCTAAGGCGGCATCGTCGGCGGTCATGCCGGCAAACGCCATCTCGTATTCTTGGCGCGGCCGCCCATCATCGTCAACGTCTTGCCCTTCCGGAACGATGTCGACGTTGCGATAGCGCGACATACCCGTTCCTGCCGGAATAAGCTTACCGATGATGACGTTCTCCTTCAGACCCAGCAGCGGATCGTATTTGCCCTTGATCGCCGCATCGGTGAGCACGCGCGTCGTTTCCTGGAAGCTTGCGGCCGACAAGAACGACTCGGTTGCCAACGACGCCTTGGTCACGCCGAGCAATACCGGGTTGGCGGTCGCGGGCTCCTTGCCGTCGGCGCGGACGCGCTCGTTGGCTTCGTGGAACGCCGCCGCCTCAACCAACTGTCCGGGCAGTAACAGGGTGTCACCGCCTTCAACGATTTTCACCTTGCGCAGCATCGCACGCACGATGACTTCGATGTGCTTGTCGTTGATGTCGACGCCTTGCGAACGGTAGACTTTCTGCACTTCCTGCACGAGGTAGTTTTGCAGCGCGGTCTCGCCTTTAATCCGCAAAATGTCGTGCGGATTGAGTGACCCTTCGTTGAATTGGTCACCCGGCTTCACCGTATCGTTTTCGTGAACGACCAAGTGCGTGCCGTGAGGAACGTCGTACTCGTGTTCTTCGCCGGTCTCGTCGACCACGAAGATCACGCGACGATTGCGATCTTCACCGAATTTGACCGTACCGGCAACTTCGGTAATCGTGGCTTGGCCTTTTGGCTTGCGCGCCTCGAAGATTTCCTCGACGCGCGGCAGACCGGTGATGATGTCTTCGGTCGCGACACCGCCGGTGTGGAACGTACGCAGCGTTAGCTGCGTGCCCGGTTCGCCGATCGACTGCGCGGCGATGATGCCGACAGCCGTACCGATGTCGGCCCGGTTTCCGGTTGCGAGATCGCGTCCATAACACGTCGAGCAGACGCCGTACTTCGATTGACACGTCAGCACCGAACGAATCTTCACCTGCTCGATGCCCGCGTCCGCGAGCGCCTTGGCTTTCTCTTCGTCAATCTCTTGACCGCGTGTAACGATTGCGGTACTCGGACGTTTGGGCTCGCTGCGAATTTCTTCGGCAGCGCGGCGTCCGATGATGCGATCGACGAGCGGTTCGATGATTTCTTTGCCGACGCGGATGTCGCTAACGGTAATGCCGTTGCTCGTTCCGCAGTCTTCCTCGCGCACGATGACGTCCTGTGCGACGTCGACCAAGCGCCGGGTGAGATAGCCGGAGTCCGCCGTGCGCAGCGCCGTATCCGCCAAACCCTTGCGCGCGCCGTGCGTTGAGATGAAGTACTCGAGCACCGTCAAGCCTTCTTTGAGTGATGCCTTGACCGGAATCTCGAGAATGCGGCCTGATGGGTCGGACATGAGTCCGCGCATGCCGCCAAGTTGCTTCACCTGCGCGATCGATCCGCGCGCACCCGAGGTCGCCATCATGAAGACCGGGTTGAGCGGATTTTGCGCAGCCTGCATTGCGCCCGTAACCTCTTCGGATGCGCGCGACCAGATCTCGATCGTTTTATTGTATTGCTCGTCGTCGGAGATGAAACCCTGATCGAACAAGCGATGCAGCTCGTCGACCTCTTTCTGCGCCTTATTGACGATGTCGTACTTCTCGTTCGGCACGATGATGTCGCTGATCGAAACCGTCGTTCCCGAAAGCGTTGCGAAGTGGAAGCCGAGATCTTTGATGGCATCCAAGAAGCGCGCCGTCTCGGCGTTGCCGTAACGACGATAGCAGTCGGTGATGATCTTTCGCAGCGCGCCCTTGTCGATGATTTTGTTAACGAACGCGTGGTTCCACCGCTGCGGGAAGGCCTGATTGAACATGATGCGACCGATCGTCGTTTTGATCAACTCGCCGTTCCATCGCACGTAAACCCACTCTTGCAGACCGACGTTACGCGTCTCGTAAGCCATGACGGCTTCCTTGGGATCGCCGAAGGTCGGAATCGCACCGGGAGCATCGGATGCGGGAGCGTGTTTCTTGGCTGCGCGGGCGATCGGTTCGTAGTCGTCCTCGACGGCGGCTTTCGCCGGGCCGCTGTATTCGTCGCGGTGGAACGTGAGGTAGTAAAGTCCGAGCACCATATCTTGGGTCGGGATCGACACCGGATTGCCGTATGCGGGCAGCAGAATGTTGTTCGACGACAACATCAGGATGCGCGCCTCGGCTTGCGCACCTGCCGAAAGCGGCAAGTGCACCGCCATTTGGTCGCCGTCGAAGTCGGCGTTATATGGCGTACAGACGAGCGGATGCAGATGGATGGCTTTGCCTTCCACCAATACGGGCTCGAACGCTTGGATGCCCAAACGGTGCAGCGTCGGTGCGCGGTTCAGCAGCACTGGATGCTCTTTGATGACCTCTTCGAGCACGTCCCAAACCTCGGGTCGCACACGCTCCACCATGCGCTTAGCGCTTTTGATGTTGTGCGCGAGCCCGCGATCGACGAGTTTCTTCATCACAAACGGTTTGAAGAGTTCGAGCGCCATCTCTTTAGGAAGTCCGCACTGATGCAGGCGCAGCGTGGGGCCGACAACGATGACCGAGCGGCCCGAGTAGTCGACGCGCTTGCCGAGCAGGTTCTGACGGAAGCGCCCCTGCTTACCTTTGAGGATATCGGATAGCGATTTGAGCGGACGATTGTTGGGGCCGGTAACCGGGCGGCCGCGCCGGCCGTTGTCGATTAGCGCATCGACTGCCTCTTGCAGCATGCGTTTTTCGTTCTTGATGATGATTTCGGGCGCGTTGAGCTCCAACAACCGTTTGAGACGATTGTTGCGATTGATGACACGGCGGTAGAGATCGTTGAGGTCGGATGTCGCAAAACGGCCGCCGTCGAGTTGAACCATTGGTCGCAACTCGGGCGCGATCACGGGAACGGCGGCGAGCACCATCCACTCCGGCTTGTTGCCGCTGGAGAGGAACGCTTCGACGACTTCGAGCCGCTTGATCGCTTTGAGCCGCTTCTGGCCGCTCGTCTCCTTGAATTCTTTCCGCAGGTCTTCTTGCAAACGGCGCAGGTTCAGATCGCGCAACAACTCGCGAATCGCCTCGGCGCCCATGCCGGCTTTGAAACGGTTGCCGAACTTCTCGCGCGCCTCGCGATACTTCTGTTCGGAAAGAACTTCGCGCTTGGCGAGCGTCGTGTCGCCTGGATCGATGACGACGTATGCCGCGAAATAAATCACCTTTTCGAGCTGGCGCGGCGACATGTCGAGCAAAATGCCGATGCGGCTCGGAACGCCTTTGAGATACCAAATGTGGCTGACGGGCGTGGCAAGTTCGATGTGGCCCATGCGCTCGCGACGAACCTTCGCACGCGTAATTTCGACGCCGCAGCGATCGCAGATCATCCCTTTGAAACGGATGCGCTTGTACTTGCCGCAGTGGCATTCCCAGTCTTTGGTGGGGCCAAAAATCTTCTCGCAGAATAAGCCGTCGCGTTCTGGCTTAAGCGTGCGATAGTTGATCGTCTCGGGCTTTTTGACTTCGCCGAACGACCATGCACGAATCTGCTCCGGTGATGCCAGGCCGATGCGCATGGCGTCGAAGTTGTTGACGTCGATGAGGTTCACAGGTGAAGGGGACTCCGTGAGGCCCGCCGCGGCCGCCGCTTACGCAGGGAAAGCGCTTCTCACGTCGTCACGTAAGGGCTCCCACCGTCGCCACTGGCGCTCGGGCACAGAAAGACATTCTACTATACGGAGCCGCTCAGGGCAAGCGCGTTTTTAGCGCCCGGCCTGCTAGCGGGTAAGGGGGCGCCCCGTTCGCGTGACGGCGCCCGCCTGCGGGTACGACCTTTGACATGAAAATCGGAATCGTCGGCACTAATCCCCGCGCCCTGGCCATCGGGCGGCTGCTTGCCTCCGGCAAGCACGACGTTACTGTTAGCGACCCCCGCAGCGATCAGGCTGCCGAGCGTGCGGCGGCAGAAATCGGCGCGAGCGCCGAAACGCCGTACAAGCAGGCGATGACCCGCGAAATCGTGATGCTCGCCTGTCCGCGCGACGAGATCGATGCGGTCGTGTCAGCCATGGGTGGAAGCGGCGAATGCATCATCGTCGACGCGCTCGAAGGCGGCCCAGATCAGCCGCACCACGGCGCCGAACTCTTGGCACGCAAGTTCGATACGCACCACCTCGTGCGCGCCCTCATCGTCCTGCCGCAAACCGGCGCCAATATTCCCATTTGCGGCGACGATCCGTCGGCAAAATCGGCCCTAGCCGAAGCGCTTGAGGCGTGCGGATGCTTGACGAGCGATCACGGGCCACTCTCCAACGCCGCCGAGTTAGAACCGCAAGAGCGCCCTCGCGTCGCTGCGTAACGTCTCGCCAACACGACTCACTGCGCCTATCGGCTAGCGAACGGCGCCGGCGCCATGTAGCGCACGCTAGCCAGTGTGGATTTGTCGGTGCAGCTCGTGGAGGTCCTCGAGCGAGTTGAGCGTGACGGCGTCGTTCACGGCGTCGTTCTTTAGGCCCATCTCGTCGCGCATTTGCTTGGCCTTATCCGACGAGTGATTGTACCCGTGAATCGAGGCGTTGTGTTTGCGAACCGTCTCGGAATCGGTCTTTCCGTTGGCGACGACGTACTCTTCGAACTGCACGTACGTCGGCTTGTGCGTCCGCACGAACTCTAAGACTTTGTCGCGATCCAGACCGAGATTGTCGATCGTCATTTGATCGAACCCGGCCCCGCAGTGGTCCCAGCCGTCGGCCAGTTGGTCGGTGTATCCAAGCGTCAACTTCGTCCACAAGCGCGGCAGGTGCGCGGCGCCGAGCGGACCGGTCGTTTGCGACGAGATGAAGGGAATCTGCTTTTGCGCGGTGCTAGCCTTGTGTTCCTTTCCATGGCGCGAGGTGAACGTGAGCTCTGAAATGCCAGACTTGTCGAGTTCGCCGAGGCCCATCCGCTTCATGCGTTCGTACTGCTCGTACGTCGCCTGGGCCAGCGGCAGGCGCAGCCCCGCTTCTTGCGCGAGATGCAGCGCGATGCCGGAGTCCTTGGCTGCATGCGCCGCCGAAAAGTAGACGTCGTGATCGCGATTCTGCATGTCGCCGCCATCAGTTTCAAGCACGCGCGAGTTTGCGCCGGTTTGCGAGAATACTTCGCGCACGACGTTGAGGTCGAGACCGAGCGCATCGGCGAGACCTAGGCCTTCGGCCAAGCCCGCGGTGTTGATATTCATCACCATGTTGACGAGCGCTTTCACTTCGGCCGCCTTGCCGGCCGGTCCGACATACTTCAACGATGCGCTCATTTTCTCGAGCATCGGCTTGACGGCCGCGAACGCGTCTTCGCGTCCGCCGACCATCAAGTACAGCGTGCCGTTCCGCGCTTGCGGAATCGAACTGGCCATGCACGCCTCGAGCGCCCGGGCGCCGCGCGCTTCGGCTCGGCGCTCGATCTCGACGTGCACGCTCGGCGTGATCGTCGCGCAGTTAACGAACGTCTTACCGTTCGCACCTTCGAGCAGGCTGTCGCCCGTCGTTGCGAAGATCGCATCCATTGCGGCATCGTCGCTCACCACGGTGATGATGACGTCGGAGAGTTCAGTCACGCGCGAAAGCGACGTCACGGCTTCGCCGCCGGTGATTATCGCCGTTTCGACTGCCGCTTCGGGTCGCACGTCGTAGAGCGCCGCAACGGTGTAGCCGACATCCTTGAGCCGCTGGGCGATATTGGCGCCCATGCGGCCCGTCCCGACGATGCCGACCTGCATGCCTAGAACTCGTCCTCGCCGGGATTTTCGGTAAACGGCGTCTCTTCGTCGTCTTCCTCGAATGCCGGCTTGTCCTCGTCGTACGTTTCCTCGTCTTCTTCTTCGAGTACGTAGCCTTGTTCGCCGTCTTCAACTTCTTCCTCAGGCGGCGCTTCGTCGAAGGCTTCCTCCGGTTCGACTTCGCTAACGCGCGGTATCGGCGGCGGCGTTGGGATCGCCGTCGTCGCATCCAGCGGCTTGCTGTCGTCGATCTCTTCCTCTTCCTCCTCGTCGGCCGCGATGGCGCCCGGTGCTTCCGAGACTTCTGAAACGGCTTCATGCGCCGCGACGGCAGTTTGCGAAACGACCGGCTGTTCGTCGCCCATGAGCAATCCGTACTCACGCCGCTCCGATTCGCCCATTTCGTCTTCGGGGGTGCGGATCTCGACCTCTTCGCGGTTCTCGGTGAGAACTTTCACGTCGAGCGCCAGCGATTGCAGTTCTTTGATCAGCACTTTGAACGATTCCGGAACTCCCGGTTCCATCACGTTCTCGCCCTTAACGATCGCTTCGTACGTCTTCACGCGACCGACGACGTCGTCGGATTTCACGGTCAGCAACTCCTGAAGCGTGTACGCCGCGCCGTAGGCTTCCAGCGCCCAGACTTCCATTTCGCCGAAGCGCTGGCCGCCGAACTGCGCCTTTCCACCCAACGGCTGCTGCGTGATCATCGAGTACGGTCCGGTAGAACGCGCGTGGATCTTGTCGTCGACCAAGTGCGCCAGTTTGAGCATGTAGATCAAACCGACCGTGATCGGCCGCGAAAAGCGTTCGCCGGTGCGCCCGTCGCGCAGCCAAGTGGTCCCATCGGCCGGCAAGCCGGCGTCTTGCAGCCACTCCGAAATATCTTCGGCGTGGGCACCGTCAAAGACCGGCGTAGCGACGCGCATGCCCAGCATGTGCGCTGCCCAACCGAGGTGGGTCTCCATGATTTGTCCGAGGTTCATGCGCGACGGAACGCCCAAGGGATTGAGCACGATGTCGACCGGCGTGCCGTCTTCCATGCACGGCATGTCTTCCTCGGGCAGCACTTTGGCGATGACGCCCTTGTTGCCGTGACGCCCGGCCATCTTGTCGCCTTGCAGAATCTTGCGTTTCTGCGCGACGTAGACGCGCACGAGATGATTGACGCCGGGCGAAAGCTCGTCGCCGTTTTCGCGCGAGAACACCTTGACGTCGATGATCTTGCCCTTTTCGCCATGCGGCACTTTCAAGCTCGTGTCGCGCACTTCGCGCGACTTCTCACCGAAGATGGCGCGCAACAGGCGTTCCTCGGCGGTGAGTTCGGTTTCGCCCTTCGGCGTTACCTTACCGACGAGAATGTCTTCCGGGCGAACGTCAGCGCCAATGCGAATGATGCCGCGCTCGTCCAGATCCTTGAGTGCGTCTTCACCCACGTTGGGAATGTCGCGCGTGATTTCTTCGGGGCCGAGTTTGGTGTCACGCGCTTCGCACTCGTACTCTTCGATGTGGATCGAGGTGAAGCGGTCTTCCTTGACCATGCGCTCGCTGATGAGAATGGCGTCTTCGTAGTTGTAGCCTTCCCACGGCATGAACGCGACCAGCACGTTTTGTCCGAGCGCCAATTCGCCCTCGTCGGACGACGGGCCGTCGGCGAGCACTTGTCCGGCAACGACGCTGTCGCCCAGCGACACGATCGGACGCTGGTTGATGCACGTTCCCGCGTTGCTGCGCACGAACTTCAGCAGTTCGTACGTTTTCTCGACACCATCGGCGTTACGCACGTTGATACCGCGTGCGTCTACCAACGTCACCGTGCCGGCTTCATCAGCAACGATCAAGCTGCCCGAGTCCTTCGCCGCTCGGTACTCCATGCCGGTCCCGACAATCGGCGTTTCAGGGCGTAGCAGCGGCACCGCTTGTCGCTGCATGTTCGCGCCCATGAGCGCACGGTTGGCGTCGTCGTGTTCTAAGAACGGAATGAGTGCAGTTGCGACCGAGACGATCTGTTTCGGCGAAACGTCCATCAGTTGCACGCGCGGCGCCGGCTCTTCGATGTACTCTTCCGCATAGCGGCAGACGACCGAGTCGCTGACGATCTTTCCGCTAGCCGGATCGACCGGCGTGTTGGCTTGCGCGATGATGTACTCGTCTTCGCGATCGGCGGTGAGATAGACGATTTCATCGGTGACCGTGCCCTCGCGCACCACACGATACGGCGTTTCTATGAAGCCGAACTTGTTGACGCGGCCATAGGTCGCGAGCGAACCGATCAATCCGATGTTCGGACCTTCCGGCGTTTCGATCGGGCAGATACGGCCATAGTGTGAATGGTGGACGTCGCGCACCTCAAAGCCGGCACGCTCGCGCGACAGGCCGCCTGGGCCGAGAGCCGAGAGGCGGCGCTTGTGCGTGAGTTCCGCCAGCGAGTTGGTCTGGTCCATGAACTGCGAGAGTTGCGACGAACCAAAAAACTCTTTAATCGCGGCAACGACCGGCCGAATGTTGATCAGCGCCTGCGGCGTGACCGTTTCGATGTCTTGCACCGTCATGCGCTCGCGCACGACGCGTTCGAGACGCAGCAGACCAACGCGGAACTGGTTTTGCAGCAATTCGCCGACCGAACGAACGCGACGGTTTCCGAGGTGATCGATGTCGTCTTTGGCAACGACGCCGGTTGCCACTTTGATCAAGCGCCGGATGACCGCAATCATGTCGGCACGCGTCAGGCAACGCGTTTCGATGGCGGGCATTTGCAACCCGGCATCGGCGTATTCGTCCACGACGATCGTCGGCTCGTCGACGCGCTTGTCGGGATCCGGATTCTCGATGCGGTAGTGGAACTTGCCGTTGAGTTTGTAGCGACCGACGCCGGCGAGATCGTAGCGCTTCTCGTCGAAGAACAGGGACTCGAGGAGTTTCTCGGCGTTCTCGGCATTTTCGGGTTCGCCGGGACGCAGTTTCTTGTAGATTTCCTTGAGCGCGTCTTCGCGCGTCTTGACATCTTTGTCTTTTTCGATCGAGTTGCGGATCAGCGGACTGTCGTTGAAGAGTTTGAGGATCGCCTCGTCCGTTTCCCAATTGTAACCCAGATCAGGACGCGAGAGCGCGCGAATGAATGACGAGACGTAGATCTTGCGATTCTTGTCGATGCGAACGCCGATCGTGCCTTCGGTTTCGTCGTTCTTCGTGCCGTTGTCGGTTTCAAACTCTATCCACGCGCCACGATTCGGAATAATCGTCGCATTGAACGTCGGACGCGAATTCGTATCGGCATCCTGGCTGTAGTACACGCCGGGGGACCGGACGAGTTGGCTCACGATGACGCGCTCGGCGCCGTTGATCATGAACGTGCCCTTGTCGGTCATGAGCGGAAAATCGCCCATGAAAATTTCCTGGTCCGGGATGCCCTTGATTTCGCCCGACTCGGCCGTGATGAGGCGCACGCGAACTCGCAGCGGGGCGCTGTAGGTCATATCGCGCTCGCGGCACTCTTCAATTGTGTACTTCGGCTCGCCCAGGCTGTGGTCGCCGAACTCGAGGATCAGGTTGCCGGTGAAATCTTTGATCGGGGAGATCGACGCGAATGCTTCCGCCAAGCCCTCGGTCTTGAACCAATCGAAGGATGCCTTCTGCAGTTCGATCAGGTTCGGAATCTCGAGGACGTGCGGAATCTTCGCGAAGGTGTGGCGGTCGTACCGTGGACCGGGATCGGGCGGCTGCTCGACGGTAAACGCACCCGTCGGCATCGGGAAGGTCGCCGGCATAACCTGGGAAGCGCCGTTGGTCGTGGCCGCAGGCGCACGCTTCGACTTGCTCTTCGTCCCCGCGGTGCTCTTCGCTGGAACCTTTGGAGCGGTCGTCTTCGCCATGTATCTCTTTCTCTACAAGCGTACGTTAGTATAAAAACGTGGGGGTCGACTGCGACGGAGGTACGGGCACGCCAAAAAGACGAGCGCACGCTCCACCGATTGCAGAGGTGACCCGCCTACTTTTTGGGGTGGCCTAAGAGCCCCGGGGCATAGGGTACGAGTCTAGCACCCGTCGCCGGGAGCGTCAAGGAACCCTGCTATGTGGGTAGTGGGTCAATATTAAATTGCGACGGAGGTCGGAGCAGCGACATTAAGGCCGGCGCGGCTTCTCCTCAGACTCCATCGCACATTGATGATAGCGATAGCGGCGCTAGCACGGCTAGCAAGCGGCAAGTCACAAGCGGGCGAGAACTCCTTTGGGACATGGAGGAGGATGAAATGCGCGATCTAGGCCACCGAGGCATCCGAACCGTTCTGTGCGTCGCCCTGGCCATCGGGCCGGCAGGCTGCGGTGGCTCCATCAACGGCTCCGCGACACCGTCGGCTCCCGCGCCGGCGCGCGTCGCCGCGCAGAGCGAGATTCGCGGTACGCTCGTCTACGTTGCCGATAGTGCCAACAGTCTCATCGACGTCTTCGATGTGCGCGGCGCGCTTCAATATACGATTACGAGCGGACTAGAAAAACCGGCCGGCCTCTTCGTCGACGCAAGCGGCAATCTTTGGGTTGCTAATCCGGGCGCCAATAACGTGCTCGAGTTTCACCGCGGTGCGAAGGCACCCTCAGAGATATTGCACGACACCAACCTGCCAAACGACGTCGCCCTCTGTTCCGACGGAACCGCGTTCGTCGCCGACTCGCTCAACGGGGCGGACGTCGGCGTCTATCCACCCGGTCATACCGAACCGGCGCGCCGACTCGTGGCGCAGCAAAGCGGCCAGGGCGGTAACGCGTACTACGTGACGTGCGATAAATCGGGGAACGTCTTTGCAACCGGCATCATCGGCGCATCGCCGTATACCGCGACCATCGGTTGGCGTCACGCGAAAGAATCCGGATATTACATCTTAAATCAGAAAGCGTGGTCGAGCGCCGGTGTAAAAGCCACAAGTAACGGAGCGCTCTTGATCGCGTTCGGCAGCGGCACCACCGGCTACGTCCAAGAGTTCACGGAAAACGGCAGGCCCGCAGGACGCAAGGTCTCGACGAGTCCCAATATCTGGGGCGACGTTGCCTTGAACTCGAACGAAAGCGTTGTTTTCGGGACTGACCCCATGCACAGCGTCGTTGCCGGGCTGACGTTTCCGGGCGATAAGGTCAAGCGGACGTATTCAAACGGGAACCTCACGCAACCCGACGGAGTGGCCGTCGACCCCGGCGACTGATCCGCGAACGCTAGCAGTGGAATTCGATAAGGGTCGTTGCGTTTTGGCCCGTCTTTGAAGAATCTTGGGCGCCAACGGCCCACAAACCGCTCGGCGTTGAGGCGATGCCGTGCATCTCATCGTGCGTCGTGCCCGGATTCTGACTCTTGACGACCTGCCACGTCGTCCCGCTGCACCGCTCGATGGGCGTGTTCTTCTCAAGAATCCGTGAGGGAACCGTGAACGCGCCGTCAGCCCACGAGATCCCGCCAACTTTTCGCGCCGACGGTAACGCCGTAGTACGCCGCTGCCGCCTTGATGTTTGCGAAGGCCTGCGCGCGCTCGCCGTCGGTGACGTCGCGCACTTGCGCGAAACGCGCCACAGCGCTGCGCACGTGCGTCGCATCCGTGAGCGGTTCCTTACGTTCTGCCGGAAATGCGAAGGCGCTTGCGGGCAAACGATCGCGCGGCGCGTCGTGCGCGCGGACGGGCTTCCACGTGATATCCATGCACGCGGAAGTGCCCTTACGGACAGTTGGCCGTGATCGTCAGATTCGCGAGGTACTCCACGCCCGCCGATAGTTCCGCGACGTCCTCTGGATCGTTTAAATCAATCAGTCGTGCCAGCGGACGAATCCGGGCGCCGTTAGCAACGTAATAGGTTTCGACTGCGCAACGCGGTTTGTGCCCGAACACCGAGAAGCGATAAACGCCAGGCAACAGCGTAAGAAATGCGTAGCGTCCGCGTGCGTCGGTGCGCGTCTGCGCAACTTCCGAATCCGAAGTCATGACGACCCACGCATTCGATACCGGGTCGCCGTGTGGTCCCGACATGACCCTCCCAACGACCCGGGTCGAATCGTTGATGCCCGTTTGGGTGAGGCCGACGAAGAGCGTCAACCCCGCCAGGATGATCGCCGCTACCATGCCACGTTAGCGATTCGCGGCGCAGCAACGTGACTCCCAAGAGATCGACGATTGCCCGCGACCGAAACCGCTAGATGCCAATTTTGGTGGTCAGCCAGAAGCGGCGGAATGGCAAGCCGTACTCTTCGGAACCTTCCTGAATCGCACTCGTTGACCCACCAAGAGCGGCGCTGCCGTAGTAATTCTGCGGTTGAAAGACACCAAGACCGATGAGCCCGTACTGTTGCGCGGCGCTATTGAAGACGTTGTACACGCCGGCGCTCACGCTCAGGCGCCCGACCGTGTACGACGCGCTGGCGTTTGCGAACCAGAATGGCGGCCGGTTCCACGAGTTGTTGGCGCCGACGTACGTCGTGTCGAAACGAGCGGCGATTCCACTCGGCTCTTGATAGGCAAGCCCCATCGTTCCTTGCCGCAACGGTATACCGTAGATTTGACCACCGTCGAGCAGTTGCGTATTGGCTTGAAGAATATCTTGCGGAATGCCGAGATATGCAGCCGACTGAATAGTGTATGCCGCGTTGAAGGTAAGATTCCGAACGATACCCACGCTACCCGAAAGCACGATTCCCCGGTACCGTGCCGAAGCCGCGTTGAACGTCGTCGCGAAGGCGAGGTTATTGACGGTGGGATTCAAGCCCGGGCACTTTGACAATCGCGCCAGATACTGATCGATTAATGCAGGTGGTACCGTTATTTGCGGGATCGCCGAGATCGACACGTTACCGCCAAGCAACGCCTGATTCTCCCACGATTGATAGACGTCGGCCTGAATGCTCGTTTGTTGATTAAAGCGATGTCCGTAGGCGAGTTCGAGATCGTCGGCGGTTTCCGGTTGCAAATTCGGGTCCGCTTCGGAAGCGATCGACACGAGCGCGCCGCTCCCCGACGTCGTCGAAGGACAGTTCACGCTCGTAGGCGCGCCGTACACCGGTGGCGCAAGCGTAATCAGGGATGGGTCCGGTTCGCTGAAAGCTTTGCCTCCGGTCAAGCGAATGACATCGTTATTCGTTGGCCGATAGACGAGCGAGACTCGTGGGTCGAAATGCGTGCTGGCTGTGCTATGCGAGCGCTGAACCCACGCCGTCGCAAATGCCGATAACTTGTTATTCGGCGTCCAGATATCGCGCGCGAAGTAACTGCCGGTCGCCAAATAGAGCGGCGGATTGGTTCCAAAGACGTTATATGAGTTTCCATTGGTCAGCGTATACGGAAACGCTCCGTTGGTGTTCGCCTGACTCAACCACGTATAACCGAACCCGACGTCGTTCTTGCCGAGCGGAAAGTCGTCGCTGAGCAAATACCCGCGATTGTGATACAGATAGAGGTAGTAGGGGCCCGGACCGTATTGCGTCGTGATGCCGAGCACTTGACCGGGGCCTTTTTGCAGATTGTTGTTATAGGCGTCGGCAAAGCCTTCCAGCGAGATCACTCCGGCGCCAATCTGTTGCGTTAGGCGCGCGTCGTAGTCCTGATTACCCAGCGTGCGCCAACGGTCAACGCTACCACCGAACGGACCATAGAAATTCAGCGCGTACTCCTGCGCATTCATGCAGGTGTAGCCGGGCGACGCATCAACGAGCACCGCGATCGTCTGGTAACACGAGCGCTTCCGACCGTTAACCAGAATCGTATCGAGCCCGTGTTTGCTCGCCTTGATGCCGGCGATCGTCTGTTGAGCGCCGTACAGCACGTAAGGATAGGTCTGATAGTCGTTGTCGCCTTCACCGGTCGAGTTCGACCAATCGTTGGCCGAATACGCGGTCAACTGAAGGGTCGTCTTCGGCGAAAAGTCGTACGTGAGTTTGCCGACGAAATTGTATTGCGAGTACTGTCCCGTCAGCCAGTACGTGTTTACCGTGTCGTAAACGTTGGCGTGGGTCAAGTCCGGCGGCGGAATGTTATTCTTGTACCCCGGGTTGATCGCGCTCGATTGCAGCAGCGCGGTCTGCGTGGTCGTCGCCCCGGGAAAGTTTCCGGTCGTGCCCTGGACGCCCCACGCCATCGCGTAGCCGAGTTTCCCGATCGTGCCCGTTCCAAGGAACCCGGTCATCAACTTGTTGTCGTTGCCGACGCCCTGCGTGATGCCGACTTCCGGCGTGCGTGTCGGATTGATCGTTTGGAAGTTCACCGCGCCGGCGATGGTCGTCGCGCCGAAGATTCCCGTCGCGCCGGTCCCAAAGACCACGTCCGTACCGCTTAACCCCCAGAACGGCGAAACGTTATAATTGTAGCCATTGCCGAGCGCTCCGACCGGCCCGATTGGATGGCCATCAAGCAACGTCGCCGTCTCGGTAGAATCGTAACCGCGAATCGAGAGTGTCATGTCGTCACCGACCGACGAACTCGTCGACGTAATTACTCCCGGTACTGTCGTCAGCACGTCGCCGAGGCGCTGGTAATTCTCGCTCTGCAGCAGACTCGTGTCGACGTGCGTGTTGATCGTGCTGCTGGTTTGCAACGCCGTCCGCCCTGCGGTCGCGACGTACGCGATCGTCCTCATGCTCCCGACCTGACGGTACAGCGCACTCTGCACGCGAGCCTCGCGCTGCCCGGGCAATACCGAGAACGCGGGGGCGCGCGCGGACTGGTAGCCGTTCGAGCGAATCAATATCGAATACGCGCCCGGTGGTTGATTCTCAAAGCGAAACGTTCCGTCGGTGTCGGTTGTAGTCGTGGCCACCGGTGTCGTGCCGCGGTCCAGCTCCACCGTTGCGCCGCCGATCGGCAAACCGCCCTGCGCGTCGAGGACGCGCCCGGCGATCGCGGTTCCGGCCGCCGTCGCCGGGGCAGCCGGTGCGGGCGAAACGGCCGCGATTGCAAGCGCAAACACGGCTCCGAGAACACGTCGAACCCTACGCTCCATATCGCGACGATAACCGCGTCCACGTTATGCCCGCTTTATCATTCGTATATGAAACCGTTAACGGCTTCCAGTCATGTTCGATTCACGTCGCCGCGCTACACTGTCGGCCGTGTTTGTCTTGACGTTACGCCGCTTTGCGGCCGTTATCGCTTGCGTCGCGCTCACCGCTCAGGCTCCGCCGGCACAACCTGCCGGCGCGTCTGCCACGCTAGACGCTGCGCGTGCTCGAATCAAGCATATCTTCGTCATTTTTCAGGAAAACCACTCGTTCGATAACTACTTCGGCACGTATCCCGGAGCCGAAAATTTGGCTAGCGCGCTCGCGCAAGCTCATGGGTTTCGCCAGTACGATCCAATCGGCAAAACGTGGATCACGCCGTTTCGCATCGCGGACCCAGACATCGAGTCCATGTCGCAGTCGCGCGGCGTTTCGCTGGCTAAAATGAACGGCGGAAAGATGGACGCGTTCGTCGCGACGCAGGAAGCGCTTTCGGGCAAGAAATTCGGAGCCGGCTCCGCTGCGGCGCGAACCCTTGGGCTCGAAACGATGGCGCATTACGATTGCGACACCATTCCGTTCCTCTGGAAGTACGCGCATTCTTTTGCGCTCTTCGATCATATTTTCGAAGCGATGGTCGGGCCGTCGACACCTAACAACATCGCGGCGATCGCGGCCCAGGCGGGCCAAACACAAGCCGCGCGCACGCCGGCGTCGGCGATCGACGCCGATGCAAAAGGGCAAGGCGTTCCGGCCCTAAACGATCTCGACCCCGCTTTCGGACCGTATACCGAAACCGACAAGACCCACCAGATCTCGCAGGAGTACGCGACGCTCATGCTGCTGCTCAACGGCAGCGCAAACACGCAGGTCACCCAGGATACGCAAGGCGTCGCGCGCGATCTCGGGGCCGTCATCGCGCAAGGCCGCGCGGCGATTCCATGGGGATGGTATCAGGAAGGCTACGTTTCGCCCGAATCGGCGCTCCCCGGCTACGAAGCCCATCACAACGCGCCGCAATACTTCGGATACCTGCGCAACAACGACGTCTTCTGGAACGACGTGCACGGTCTGCAGCCGCTACTCGACGGCTTGCGCAACGGATCGCTGCCCTCAACCGGCGTCTTCTACGTGAAGGGGGCTTCGCAAAACGAGTTCGGGTGGAAACCCGCAAATCGCGACCCGTACGTGCAGCAGCACTACGTGGGCGATGACGATCATCCCGGCCCCGGCGACAGCGACCATCAAATCGGTGAATCGTTCGTCGCAACGTTCGTGAACGCGATCGCGCGCAGCCAATATTGGAACGACTCGGCGATTGTCATCACCTGGGACGACCCCGGCGGCCAATACGACCACGTCCCGCCGCCGCAGTTTGAGCGCTGCCCCGATGCGAAACCGTGCGGCGACGGCGAACGCCTCCCGTTCATCGTGATTTCGCCGTTCGCGCGCAGTGGTGCCGTGGTGCGCGACGCGGGCGACACGTCGTCGGTCATCAAGTTTGCGGAATCGATCTTCGGTCTTCCGCCGATATCGTCACTGCCGGAGGAGCAAGCCTTCATGCCCGAAGGTCCGCGCGACGGCAATCCCGCGATTACCGATTTACTCGGTGCCTTCGATCCCGATCGGTTGAGCGGTACGGCGTCGCCCATTCCCGCCGCCGACGCTGAGATTACCGATACGGTGGTGAACGCGTTTCCGCCGGCGATGAACTGCGGTACGCTCGGCATTACACCCGTCGCACTTCCGAACGCGCCGTCGGCGCCGCCGAGCGGCTTCACACCGCGCGTCGCGAATCATCTTTCAGAGTAGGAGGCCTTCTTCTGTGCCATTGATCGTTGCAGCCCCGCCCGAACGCGTCCCGGCTTTCGGTGGCTTCGATTACATCACCGTCGACGAAGCGCGCCACCGCGCTTTCGCGGCGCACACCCGCAGCGACCGTCTGCTCATCGTCGACATGTCGAGCAATCGCATCGCGGGACAAGTCGACGTCGGGCCGATGCACGGCGTTGCCGTCGATCCGCAAACCGGTTACGTCTTCACCGGCAACGGCACCGACGATTCCATCTCCAAAGTCGATCCGGTAACGATGAAAGTGCTGGCGAGCGTTTCGGTGCCCGGCCACATCGACGCCATGGCGTACGATCCCAGCCGCGGCCGTATCTACGCCGACCAGGACGGCGGCGGCAACGTGTACGTGGTCGACACCGCGACGATGAAGGTCCTCGGAAGCATCACCATGCCCGCCGACGATCTCGAATCGCCCAGCGTCGATCCAAAAACCGGAATCCTCTATCAAAATCTCGCCAACGGCGGCGGCTTTGCGATGGTCGACCCGGCGAGCATGAAGGTCGTCAACGTCGTGAAGACCCCGGAGTTGCAGGACAACCACGCGCTTGTCTTTGCACCCGGCGCCAATCAGGTCATCGTCTCCGGCGTCAACGGCGTTCTCTCGGCGTACACGCCGCAGGGTACGCTCGTGGGCAGCGTTCCGGTGCAGCCGCGCATCGATCAATGCAGCACCGGAGCGAAAGGCAACCTCGTCGCGTGTGCCGGTCGCGGCGTCATTACCGTCGCTGCCGTGCACAGCGGCCAGCCGCCGCGCGTCATCGGTCGTCTCGACACCGGGCACGCCGGGATTCACACCGTCGGCATCGACGAGAGCACGAACGATTTGTGGGTCGTGTGGTCCGACGCCACCGGAGACTGGGTGCAGAGGCTGCGCTTGCGGCCGTAGAAGCGCCCCGGCGTGCGAATTCTCGTAGTCGAGGACGACGAGCCGCTGCGCGCACTTCTGCAGCGCGGATTGAGCGAAGAGGGACACGTGGTCGACGCACTGCCGGACGGCCGCCAGTGCACCGCATACCTGACGGCGACGTCCTACGATGCGGTCGTGCTCGATTTAAATCTCCCACATGAGGACGGGTTGACGCTACTGCGGCGTTTGCGCGACGGCGGCGAGGCGACGCCCGTGCTCGTCCTCACCGCGCGCGACGGAACGTCCGACGTCGTCGCCGGGCTAGACGCCGGTGCCGATGACTATCTGCGCAAACCGTTTGCATTCAACGAACTCGAAGCGCGACTGCGCTCGCTCGCGCGCCGTCCACCCGCCTGGACCGGCGAGATGCTGCGCGCCGGCGACGTCACCTTCGACTGTGCGACGCGCGAGGCACAACGCGGTAACCGCGACCTCATGCTGACGGCGAAGGAAAGCATCTTCCTCGAAATTCTTTTGCGCAACGCCGGCCGTATCGTCACCCGACGCGCGCTGGAAGACCGGCTATGGGATCGCGAAAGCGATCCAGGTTCGAACGTGCTCGACGTTTACGCGCGGCGCTTGCGCAACAAACTCTCGGCGGACGGCGAACCGCAAATGTTACAAACCATTCGCGGGTTAGGTTTCCGGCTCGCGATCGCGGAACCGGCGCGATGACGATTCGCGCGCGACTGGCCGCAACCGTAGTGGCGAACATAGCAATTACGGTCGCGCTGTTTGCAACGCTCTCGATCGTTGCCCTCGATCGCGCGCTGCGTTCCTCGTTCCATGCACGACTCGAGACGACCGCGCAAGCAATTGCAGCGACGGTGGATTATCACGATGGAAAAATCGAGGCCGACCAGAGCGACTTGCGCAAACTGGCTAACATCCGCGGGACGCCGTTTGCCGTTTACGACGTCAGCGGACGCCACGTTGCCGGCGACGAACCGCCGGCGCCGGCGCAGCAGCATGGCTTGGGTTTTGCTCGGGTGCCCATGTATCGCGGTGGCGTCGTCGGTTCGGTCGTGGTGTGGCAATCGAATCTGTGGATCGGGGACTTCGATCGCGATGCAGCAATTGTTTCGCTCTTAGTCGGACTGCTGCTCATCGGCTTCGGCGTCGTGCTCTCTCGCCGCGTCGTTGCGACCGCGCTTGCCCCGTTGCAGCGCATTGCGTCGCTGGCCGAACAGATCGAAGGGCGCGACCTATCCCGGCGGCTTCATGCCGACGGCACGGACGAAGTCGGACGGCTGTGCGCGTCATTCGATCGCATGCTCGACCGGTTGCAGGCGGCATTCGATCGCGAACGCCGATTCGTCGCCGACGCGTCACACGAGTTTCGCGCGCCGCTTGCGGTGTTGCATGCCGAAACGGAGTTGGCATTGCGGCGCGAGCGCGACCCCGGCGCCTACCGCGCCGCGCTACGATCGATCGCGCGCGAAACGGCGCGGCTCGAAGAACTCGTTGAGGAACTGCTCGCCGCAGCGCGCACCGAAGTGGACGCACTCTTGCAACAGACGCTGGATGCCGCCGATTTGGCGCGTCACGTCGGCGAACGCGTTGCGCCGGCCGCCGCCGTTCGCGGGATCGCGGTCGAAATCGAGGCAATCTCGCCCGCGCCAGCGCAAGCGAATCGCGCGACGGTCGAACGCGCCCTGCTGGCAATCGTCCATAACGCGATTGCGTTTGCACGCGAAAGCGGCTGCGTGCGATTGCGCGTCGATCGTTCCAGCGACGCGGTTTCGATTGAAGTCGCCGACGATGGCCCCGGCTTCACGGCCGCCGGCCTCGAGCACGCGACCGAACGATTCTGGCGCGGCGATTCCGCACGGCCGCGCGGCGGGACTGG
>Ga0102924_1000124_pt1 | contig 91385 bp, 73 predicted proteins | sample PaiPotPPM11metaG_FD_80116 | JGI IMG/M metagenome (GOLD analysis project Ga0102924, IMG submission 80116) | Iron sulfur acid spring bacterial and archeal communities from Banff, Canada, to study Microbial Dark Matter (Phase II) - Paint Pots PPM... ...
GGCGCGGGCAAGTGGTGATGGGCCAGGTGAAATCGGTCAAGAAAGCCGGACGCATCAAGGGCGTGTCGCAGCTAGGCGTTGAGCTGACCGACCTAACCCTCGTGAACGGAGAGCAAGCGCCGATTCTGACCGAACTCTGGAGAGGCTCAGGCGGTACATCGCACGGCGCGGACGCCGCGACGATTGGCGGCGGCACCCTCCTGGGCGCGATTATTGGTTCAGCAGCGGATTGGGAGACAGGCGCGGCCATCGGCGCGGGAGCCGGCGCGGCAGCGGGCGTCGGAGCTGTTCTACTGACGCGTGGCCGTCCAATCATTCTCGAACCGGAGTCGCAGTTGTCATTCCGCCTCGTGGATCCGGTTAAAGTGGACACGATGCACAGCCAGCAAGCCTTTTACCCGGTTTCCCAGGATGATTTTGGGAACGGGCGAGGCGCCCGGCCGAGATTGCGAAGGGGAAGCGGCTACTATGGCACTTATGGTCCGTGCGGCTACTATAATTCGTGCTACGGCTATCCCGGCTTTGTTGGAATCTATCCGGAATTCGGCTGGTGGGGAGACGGTTTCTACGACGACGGTTTCTACGACGACGGTTTCTACGACGACGGTTTCTACGACGACGGTTTCTACGACGACGGTTTCTACGACGACGATTTCTAAGGTCGCGGGTTTTACGGAGGCCGCGGTTTTCGGCGCTAAAAATCCGGCTTGGTATTCCGGCATACTGAATGCGTAACGCAAGAGATGCGGCCATTCCGATCGAACCGAGCGCCCGCTTTTCGATAAGCTGCGATAGGAAAGTGTTTCGTTCGGATCTGGGTGTGGACGCAGGTGGTCCTGAGTAGAATGGCCGCCAGATCGGCTTGGGGCGGGCGAAGTGGTAGCAGTCCAGCGGCGCGCAACAAATGGGGTACCCAAGGGTTGATAGGTTTATGCCGACTGGCTGCCAACCAGTTACACGGAAGCAATGGGAACCCTGCGGGTGGTTTTGCGGAATAAAATGCTGCGACAAGCAGTTATTGTCGAAGTCAGGGTAACTCATTTTTGTTGGAGATTCCGGGTAAGTCGGGGGCGTGAATCAAGTTGTCACTAAGCACCACAATCGATGTTTAATCGGTGGAAACACGCCGGCAAGGCTGCATTCACTTTGTGCTAACCTCTCCGGAAGATTCTCGGGAGAACGCGCTTTCGTGCCGAGCCCCAGCCAAAGCAACCATTTCGCGTAGAAACTAATCTTTTACTTTACGGTTGCTCCCTCTGGACCGACTGCGGTTCCTTGAAGTGCACGCCAAATCTGCTGGGTGGACGGACTATGAAAACCAAGTTGCAGCTTATCCGCACTGCTATGTTGCTTTTTGCCCCAGCAATGCTGTTTTCGGCTGGGCCAGCATCGGCCCAATCCACGGCACAGAGCACCTCGGCCTTTTCCCAAGCGCCTTTCGTTCCCGCGCGGATCACTCGGGCAATTGATGACACGCAACTGATACGGCTAAAGGGCAACGTGTATCCGCTGGCACTTCCGCAGTTTGATCAGGGCCTCGTTTCTGACGCCGCACCAATGAAGAGAATGATGATGGTGTTGCAGCGTAGTCCAGAACAGGAAGCGGCACTGCAACAGTTGATGGACGAGCAATTAAGCAAGGACTCGCCGAATTATCACCAATGGCTCACTCCGCAACAGTTTGGACAGCAATTCGGGCCAGCGGACGCAGACATTCAGACCATCACAGACTGGCTGACACGGCAGGGATTCCAGCAAATCAAGGTGGGAGCAGGACGCACAGCCATCGAGTTTTCCGGGAACGCCGGGCAGGTGCGGAATGCGTTTCATACGGAGATTCATCAATTAAATGTGAATGGGAAAGCGCGCCAGGCAAATATGAGCGATCCGCAAATTCCCGCGGCGCTAACGCCGGTGGTAGCGGGCATCGTCTCGTTGAACAACTTTCCAAGAAAGCCTTTCGTGCGCAGCGCGGGAATTCACACCTCTAGCCGGGACAGTCATGGCGTCCCGCAATTCACGACGACTTCGGGGTGCGGAACAAACAACGCACAGCCTTGTTATGTGCTTGGGCCGGCGGATTTCGCGAAGGTTTACAACATCCCTGCCGCGCTCGATGGAACGGGCCAGCAGATTGCGATCGTGGCCGATTCAAACATTAATCCGCAAGACGTGACCGATTTCCGAACCCTCTTCGGTTTGCCCGCCAATCCTGCCAACATCATTCTTGATGGGCCGGACCCTGGCCTGAACGCGGACGAGGGCGAGGCGGATCTGGACGTGCAAGTATCGGGCATGGTTGCCCCGAAGGCCACGATCGATCTTGTTGTTTCGGAAGACACGCTGACTGCATTCGGCATCGACCTCTCGGCTTTCTACATCATCGATAACAATATCGCGCCGGTGATGAGCGTGAGTTTCGGCGCTTGCGAAACCAACTTGGGAACTTCCGGCAACCAGTTTTATAACCTTCTCTGGGAGCAGGCCGCAGCGCAAGGAATCACCGTGGCGATCGCCACGGGCGACCCGGGCGCCGCGGGGTGCGACAACTTCAACACGGCGACAGCAGCAACGCTGGGACTTGCGGTAAGTGGCATCGCGTCTTCGCCGTTTAACGTGGCGGTGGGGGGAACGGATTTCGACGATGCTGGGAAACAGACGAATTTCTGGAGCAGCACAAACGCTAGCGGAACTCGAGAGTCCGTCTTGGGTTACATTCCCGAAATCCCATGGAACGATTCCTGCGCGGCAACCGCCACGAGCGCAACGCTGAACACCGTTTGTCCAAGTTCCAGCGCAAGTCTAAATAACATTGTGGGCGGCGGCGGCGGGCCGAGCTCCATTTATCCGAAGCCAGCGTGGCAGAGCGGGATCATCCCGAATGGAATTGCCGCAGGCGACAACCACCGCTACCTTCCCGATGTTTCTCTGTTCGCCAGCGACGGACCGCAAAGCCAGAGTTTCTATCTGCTTTGCCAGGCGGACTCTGTGGCGGTTGGCCAACCACCTTCGTGTGCAACGAGCGGTTCCTTCAGCTTTGGAGGAGCAGGGGGCACTTCCGCTTCGTCGCCCGCCTTCGCCGCCATCATGGCGCTAATCAATCAAAACAATGGCCGCCAGGGAAACGCCAATCCCGTGCTGTATAAGATTGCCGCGACCTCCGGGCAGAGTTGTAACTCGTCGAGCGAGCTTCTAACAGGGTCCACGTGCGCGTTCAACGATGTGACCAAGGGGAACAACTCGGTCCCCTGCGTCGGGAACTCACCAAATTGCAGCAGCAAGGTTGCCGGCACGACCGGCGTACTTGTCAGCGCGGCGTCACCGACCACACCTGCATGGACGACAGCGGCCGGATACGATTTGGCGACAGGGTTGGGCACCGTCAACGTCACTAACCTGGCCACGCAATGGCCGCTGGCCGTGGGCAATTTTCACGCGACGACCACCGCGCTTACGATTAACGGCGGAACTTCATTGGTCACGATCACACATGGCACTTCGGTGGCGGCTGCAGTGACTGTGACCTCGGCGTCGGGAACACCTACGGGTGATGTTGCATTGCTGCCGCCAGCTACGACTTTTGTAAATCCAGGGATCGGCCACGGCACGCTTTCGAGTGGTACCGCAACGATCAACACTACATTTTTGCCCGGCGGCAGCTACAACGTAACCGCTCGCTATGCGGGTGATACTACCTTTGCGTCGAGCACGTCGCCTGGAGTACCAGTGGTTGTTAATAAAGAGAACAGCCGATTGCAGTACGGAATCGTCACTTTTGATCCGGTCAGCGGAGCTATAATCAGCACCAACGCAACGTCGCTCGTGTACGGCTCGCCCTATATATTGCGTATAGACATCCTTAACAGCACAAACAGTGCGTGCCAGCCTCTAGTAACGGGCGGCGCAACATCCGGCTGCGCGTCTGACGCAAGAGGAACAGTGACCATCAACGATAATGGAGGCCCGCTCGACACGGGGAGCTTTGTTATAAACAGCGCGGGACACGCGGAGGATCAGCCAATTCAACTTACAGGGGGCACGCACGCGCTCTCGGGGACCTATTCCGGAGACGTCAGCTATAACGCTGTCACGAATCCCGTGACAGACACCGTAACTGTCTCGAAAGCCGCGACGCAGCTGGCTGCTTTGACGGCTAGGCCGACGACTGGAGTAACGACGGCAACGCCTGTGACATTGACGGCGAGCATCACTTCCAACAGCAATAGTGCAGTTGGCACGACTGGGACGGTGACGTTCTTTAACGGCGGCGTGCAAATCGGCAGCCCAGCAGCCGTGACGCCCGTGGCGGCCACTGCCAGCACCGGGGCGGGCGGGACGGCAACGCTGACGACTACATTTAGCAGCACGGGAACGAAAACGATCACGGCTCAGTACAACGGGGACATGAATTACGCGCTGTCCGCAGTGTCGTCGTCGATCACGGTAACTGTGACGCAAGCAACTGTTGGAACGTTTACGATGGCGGCGGGACCTGCCACGGTGACAACCACGGCGGGAGCGTCTGGGACAATGGCGACGGGAACTTCGGCGATAACGATAACACCTAGCGGTGGGTTTGCGAGTGCGGTGACTGTGACGTGCGGGACGATACCGGGAGTGACGTGCTCGCCGTTGACGATCGCTGCGGGGAGCACCACAGGATCGCTAACAATCAACGTGAACGATCCTTCCAGTTCGATGACGGCGATGGTGATGCCGGATACGCAAAACTTGTGGGCAAGTACGACGTCGAAGGGGAGCAACGCAAAGGGCTGGTGGACGCTGAGCGCGGGAACAGGCTTTGCGGCTCTGTTCCTTTTCTTCCTCCCAGGCGAACGTAAACGCTACCGCGCGGCGTTGGGGCTTGGGCTAGTCTGCGTCCTGAGCTTCACGCAGGGTTGCGGAAGCGGCGGCTACATAAGCGGCGGTGGCGGGGCGACAGCGACGACCACGCAACTTACGGTATCGGCCACCAAGGTTGCCAATTCGCCGACTTCTAGCCTTACGGTGAGTGCCAAAGTAACGGGAGGAACGCCTACCGGAAACGTGCAATTCTTCGCCGACGGTGCGTCCCTGGGAACCGCAACGGTCACCGGCGGGACGACGGGCAATATCACAGTGACTGCCGCTCAAGCGCCAGCGTTCCTGCAACTCGTGGGGACGCACGCGGTGACGGCGCATTATCTGGGAGACGCGACGACGGCGGCATCCGCGTCGGGGACGCTGAACGTCACGATTACGGGAACGACATCATTGCCGATTACGGGAACGTCTGGAACAGATACGGCCACAAACAACGTGAGCCTGACGATCAACTAACGGTCAAGCAAACCATGCAGTGGAGCGGCTCCGCGTTTTTGGGGCCGCTTTTTTTGTGGTTGAACTGTGGCGGCGAACGCGAAAACCAAAGCGGGGAATTTTACACAGAGTTCACGGAGCACACAGAGAGCGCGGAGAAGCGGACCCGGCAATCAAGGCGGCGCCGCGGCGTCTGGAATGACGTCAGTTGACGATGGGAGGAAAGAAGACGCCCCAAAAATTTGGGGAGGGCGAGGTGAACTCGATGGGCACCTGCGAGCCTTCGTGGGACATTTGGGGGGACGCACGACGCGGGCTTCCACCTTAGATTGCGTCTTGGGATTCTCGATGATGACTTTGGTGCCTTCCGAAAGACCTTGAGGAAGAATCAGCATCGCGCCGCTGGCGCTGACCGTATGCGTCGAGCCTTCAAGGGGGTCAGGCTTGCCATCCACCTGAACCATGACGCGGATCCTGAGCAGAACACGCTGCGCGCGGCGGCGCTCTTCAGCCGTCGGCGGACGCGTAGCGATAACTTTTGCAGGGGAGGTAGCCAGTTTGGCGTTCGTTTGAGGTTTCACAGTTCGAGCCCCCAAAAATCCATCTCCGGCGCGATGAGTTCGACGCCGTACTCCCAGCCGTCGGGACGCGGAACTCCGCGCCAAACCACGACGGCAGCATTGCTGGTATCGGTGGCAAGATTGGTAAGCGCGAGGCGGTGTTCGAGCTGAAGTTCCTGCTCGAGAACAACCATGCAACCGTAGGGATTGACGACGCGAGTATGCGCTTCGACGGAGATGCGCTTTCCAGAGTCCATATCCCATTCCAAGCGGACGGGGACCCGGGAATTCATGCGGCGGCCGCGGCGCTTGTCGCTATAGCGTCCGTCCACAAGTCTAGAATCGCGCATCTTAACCGGCATTTTTGCCTCTAGAAGGCATGCTAGAGTTGAGGGGAAAAAGGGTCAATGGTACGGTCGAATGGTGGAGCACGAAAGGATAGCTGTACGAAAGGACAGGCCCGCACGAGGGGACAGGTCGGGACGTGAGAAATCTAATCGTAAATGCGGATGACCTGGGATGGACGGAGGGCGTGAACCGGGGGATCGCCGAAACGCATCGCAACGGGATCGTGACGAGCGCTTCCCTGCTGGCGAATGGAGCGGCGTTTGCGTCGGGCGTGGAACTGGCGCGTACGACTCCTGGGTTGGGAGTAGGCGTACATTTGAATTTGAGCGAAGGAAAACCAGTGGCTCCGCGGGAGATGGTGAAGAGCCTGGTGAACGAGCGGGGCGAGTTGGAAGGCAGGCCGGAGAGTCTGCTGCTGCGGCTGGCGAGACGGAGCGTTTCGCTCGAGGAAGTGGAACGGGAATGGAATGCGCAGATTCAAAAGGTGCGGGATGCAGGGATCGAGCCGACGCACCTCGACGGACATCGGCATGTGCAGATGCTGCCAGGGCTGTTTGAACTTGCGCTGCGGCTGGCGAAGAAGCACGGGATCGCGGCGATACGGATTTCGCATGAAGAATCGAGTCTGCGGCTGGCGCTTTCCACGGGAGCGAAGCACAAAGGGGCGGTGGTGATCAAGCAAGGAGTGCAGGCGCGGGGCCTGAAGCTGCTGGCTCCGGACGCGCACGAAAAAGCGGAACGCGCGGGAATTGCCGCGGCGGACTATTTTTGCGGAATTGCCCAAACAGGAGAAATGACGCGCGAGGGCGTGCTGCGGCTGCTGGAAACCTTGCCGGAAGGCACGACCGAGCTGATGTGCCATCCGGGATACATGGACGCGGAGCTGGCCAAGTCCGCGACGCGGCTGCAGGCTTCGCGGCAGACGGAACTGGAAATACTTACAGACACAGCAATACGAAATCTTGTCGCATCGCAGGGGATTCGGCTGATAGACTATGCATTCATAGCCCAAGAAGCCTGAGGAAAGCCCAAAACAGCAAGTATGAAGAACGATCCGCCCATCCGGTACTCGATAGTCGTTCCGTTTTATAACGAACAGGAAAATATTCCGCCGCTCTACGTGAAATTGACGGAAGTGATGGATGCGCTCGGCGAGCGGTATGAGCTGGTGTTTGTAGACGACGGAAGCAAGGACAAAACGTTCCAGGTACTGTCCGACATATATGAGCACGATCCGCGGGTGAATATCGTGCAGTTGCGCAGGAATTTTGGCCAAGCGCCGGCGTTGAAAGCGGGATTCGATTTCGCGCGGGGCGAAATTATTATTTCGATGGATGGAGATTTGCAACACGACCCGGACGAGATTCCGCGGTTTTTGGAGAAGATCGAGGAAGGCTACGATCTGGTAAGCGGATGGCGGGTGACGCGCACGGACCACTGGCTGACGAGACAGTTGCCGAGCCGGATCGCGAACAGAATGATGGCGAAGCTTTCCGGAGTGGATTTGCACGACTTTGGAACGACGTTCAAGGCGTACCGGCGGGAAGTTTTATCGGAGATACATTTGTACGGAGAGCTGCACCGGTTTATTCCGGCGCTGGCGAGCTGGGCGGGAGCTTCTGTTGCGGAAGTGCCGATTTCGAATATTGCGCGGAAGAATGGGGAGTCTAATTACGGGATTTCGCGAACGGTGCGCGTGCTGCTGGATTTGATGAGCGTGAAATTTTTATTGGATTATTCGACGAAGCCTTTGCAATTTTTCGGGCTGCTGGGATTGGCGTGCTTGAGCGGAGGAGCGGGAATCGGATTGTGGGTGTTTGTACGAAAAGCGGTTTTGAATGAAGGGCTGCTGGCGAATCACGGGCCACTGATGCTGCTGGGAATGGCGCTGGTGATGGGCGGGATACAATTTATTGCGACGGGATTGATCGGCGAGATGCTGGCGCGGACGTATTACGAGTCGCAGAATAAGCCGGTTTACAGCGTGCGCGAGTTTCGGAGCAGGCGTGAGGCCATGGCGGGGCGCGATGAACCTCCGCGAACGGCGGGAGCCGGGGGCTGGTAAGCCGGCAGGGATTGCGCGGTAAGACGCAAAGTTTTGCGGTGAATTCCGCGGTGTTTTGCAACGGCGGCGAGAACCAACACCTTCCTTTTAAATATTTGAAGAGTTTTTACATTCCTTTGTATTTCCAGGCGAGATGCGACGAGAAGCCCTGAATTATTTTGCTTGCCCGAATTGCGGCGGTGAACTTTCGCTTCGCGAGGAAGGAGTTCGCGAAGAAAAACAGCACGTCATGGCGGGCAAGCTGGCGTGTGCGGGGTGCGCGGCGGAGTTTTCGATTCGCGACGGCGTGCCGATTTTGCTGCCGGCGAGTTTGGAGAACGTGAAACTCGAGACGGCCTCGCGATTTGCCGAGGAGTGGACGCGGTGGAGCGACTTGCGAGGATATTACGAGCAGGAGTTCTTCGATTGGATCGCGCCGGTGACGGGAGACGACTTTAAGGGGCAGACCGTTTTCGAAGGAGGATGCGGGAAGGGGCGGCACACGGCGATTGTGGCTGGGTGCGGAGCGAAGGCGATTGTGTCGCTCGATTTGGGAGAAAGCGCGTTCGTGGCGTTTGCGCACACGCGCGATTTGCCGAATGCGCATGTGGTGATTGGAGATTTGCTGCACCCGCCAGTGTGGGCGATCTTTGACATGGCTTTTTCGGTGGGAGTTTTGCATCACTTGCCTGACCCGGCGGCGGGGTTTGCGAGTTTGGCTTCGCGAGTGCGGAATGGCGGACGCGTGTTTTTCTGGGTGTATGGCTACGAGGGGAATGAGTGGATACCGCGATTTATCAATCCGCTTCGAACGGCGGTGACCTCGAAGCTGCCGGCGGGATTGTTGCGCGTGTTGTGTTTGGTGCCGTCGGTGTTTTTATGGGGGGTGATCAAAGCTTTTTATCGGCCGCGCGCGGATGGGAAAGGGCCGAAGCATTTGCCTTACGGGGATTATTTCGCGGCGATGCATAGCTATCCGTTCGACGAAATTCATGCGAATGTTTTCGATCAGCTGGTGACGCCGGTGGCGTATTACTTGAAGGAAGAGGAAGTGCGGCCGTGGCTGGCTTCGGGATTTAAGGATGAGTTGTTGCGTTCGCAACGAGGATATAGCTGGACGGGGCTGGCGATCGTGGACAGGCAGTGACGGATTGGGAGGTCTTCGTGAATCGAGAACAGTTTTACGCGATTATGGGCGGCGAAGGAAAGCTGGATTATGAGGTGTACCTGAGCACGAAGACGCTGCTCTCCTGCCAACTCGACTACGACAAGCTTTGCAATGCGGATGAGATGCAATTTCAGATCGTGCACCAGATCGAGGAGCTGTGGATGAAGCTGATGGCGTACACGCTGCTGGATATCGATGAGTATTTGCAGCAAGAGAATACGAATCGCGTGATCACGCTTTTTCGGCGCGTGCATACGGCGCAGAAATTGATGATTCAGCAGTTGGCGCTGCTGGAGACGATGTCGCCGAAGGAGTATCAGGAAATTCGGAAGAAATTGGGAAATGGAAGCGGGCAGGAATCGCCGGGGTTTCGCGTGCTGTTGAAGATGTACCAGCCGATTTGGAATTCGTTCAAGGAAAATTACCTGGAGAAACACGGGCTGACGATCGAGAAGATTTATGATTCGGCGTACAACCACGGGGATGCGTACATGGTGGCGGAAGAGCTGGCGGAGTTCGATGAATTGTTTCAGAAATTCCGGTACGAGCACATGCAGCTGATTTACCGGACGATTGGATTTGGGTCGAAGTCGCTGAAGGGGCGGCCGGTGGAGATTCTTGAGGAAGGAATGCGCCACAAGTTCTTTCCGGAGCTTTGGGAGATTCGGGGGCAGATGACGGATCGATGGGGCGCGGAGTATGGAGTGAAGAGGGATTCGCTGGGCGGGCATTAGGAAGAGTCGAAAATCGAAATTCGAAACGCGAAATACGAAAATAAAAGAGCCAAGGACGGTCGCCTCGGAAGGCTGACCCTACAACACCGTGGACCGAAGAATCAGCGGGGCGGGGCGAGTTGGCGGTAGTGGCTGCGGAAGAAGATTAGAGGCTCACCGGGAAACAAATCGGCGGATTGGACTTCACCTAGAAAAATAGTGTGGTCGCCGGCGACGTAGGAGGCTACGACGCGGCAGACGATTTGGGCGATGGTGTCTTCGAGGAGGGGGATGCCGGCTGGCGTCCAACGATAGCGGATGCCGAGATTGGCTTCGGCCTCGGGGGTTTGCTCGGCTTGGGCAAAATAGATGGAAAGTGCTTGCTGGTGCTCTTTCAAAACGTTGACGCCGAAGAACCGGTTTTGTTTGAGAAGAGGCAGGAGATGGCTGCGCTGGTCAACGCAGACGAGAGTGAGGAACGGGTCGAGGGATACGGATGCAAAGGAGTTGGCGGTCATGCCGTAGGCCTGGCCGGGACCGCGCGGGGCGGTGATGACGGTGACACCGGTAGCGAATTGGCTAAGTGCGTGGCGAAAGTCTGTCGCGGTGAAGGGAGTGGCGGTCATGTTCGAAGTTTTCGACGATACCATACTGTGAGGCGTGGGGGAAAAGGGAGCGCGGTCGGGTAACGGGTCAGCTTGCAAGCTCTCGTCCGATTCCTTGCGCTCTTCAACACACACACACCGTCCCGCCGCCAATCGCAACAGTAGGAGTCAAACTTCGCTAAGCTTCCTCAGACTTGTTCCATCAATTCGTCTGCCGCGAGATTGACGGATTGTCTCCGGAACGTACCTCCGCCGTCATCCCCGTGGTCTTCCGCCAGTCGACTTCGTTAACGTCCACCCCGCCTTTCCGTCCTTGGGAGTCTTGGAACATCAACAAGTCTCCGTTCCTCTGATAGCTGGCCACTTCGTATATCTGGTTCGATTTCGTCACCAGTATCGTAAGTCTTTCGCTGGTCTGGGCATTGACGGGTTGCCGTCCAATGATTCGCATGGTTCCGGCGGTTTCGCTCGCGGTACGCGCATTCTTCTCCACCGCCTGCTGCATCGCGTTCGACTGCGGCACTACGCGGTATGAGCTTGGGCGTGTGGAAGAGGCGTACGGCGGACGGTCCGGATGAGCGAATTGCGCCAGGCTGCGCGGGATCACGATGTCGTCCATCAAGCGTAGCTGGAGCGGCTCCTCACCCTTCAAGGTCGGCCGAGGCCCACGAAACGGTAAGCTGATTACCTTCCAAGGCCACAGCGGCGGAAGCATCCACTCGACGACGTCACGTCTGGGGTGCCCCTTGCCGTCGATGTCGCCTTCCTTGTTCACCTTGTAGCCGCGGGCCATGATGACCTTCGCCGGGACGGGCAGATCCCCGCTGGGCAAGATCACCCGGTCAAAAGTGATCCTCATGTACCCCTTCCCGACGAAGTGTCCGGGATCCTTGGCAGCTTCGAGATGGCCGCCGAGCATACTGCCTCGGGGGAACACCGGCCTGCCAAACTCCTGCATGGTTCTCAGATAACACAACACCGGATCACCAACGGCAGCGGTCGCCGAAGAGAAATTCGGCTCGTTCAAGGTGCATTGCAGAAGCGTGCCGGCCGGTACGAGCTGGTCCTGCGCATAGACCCCCTCCGCCAACACCAGTAGCGCCACCGCACTCACCAACATGCCGATGAGTCGTTTCATGGTCAACCTCCTGATTGTCGTTTTGAATCAACGGCCAAGCGAGCTAGCCGCTTTCACCGGCGGTCAAACCTGAAAGCTCACAACAGGAGACACCCAGGCGTGGCCCCAGTTGTTCGACGCAAACCCATAGTTCCTCAAAAAGTTGCGGGCATGCCTTGATTTTCGTTTCAAACGCAATCTTGCTTGACCGGTACCAGGACCGACCTTGGGGAACCTCTACTTCGCCCTCCCATGAGCCCCCCTGTGATCCAGTAAGGGGCATATTCAGCAGTCTGGCGGATCAGCGTTTGGGTGGCGGGGCCGGGGTTTCGATGGTTTGGAGGAGCTTGACGATTTCGGGGGCGGCGATGTGGTGATAATCGGGCGTGAGCAGGCCGAAGGTTTCGACCGCGTCGTATTTGCGAGTGATGCCGCTGGATTGTGTGCCGTTGAGGGGCCAGTAACTCCAGCTTAAGTCGTTTTCGCGGAGGTATTGGACGAACCAGCGGAACCACTGGCCTGCGTTTCCGCATTCGAGAGTTTGGCAGGCGCCGAATTCGCCGACCCAGAGCGGGACTGCGGGCTCGGTGTGGAGCAAATAGCCGGCGCGCGCGTCGTAGGTTTGCTCCAACTCGTCGTAGCTTTGAAACGTGTGGCCGACGGGAGCGTAGGCGTGAGGCGAATAGATGACGCGATTCGGAATATTTAGCGTGACGGGCAACTTTGCGAAGGCGGTGAAGTCCGTGGAGTAGTCCGGGCCTTCCACCATGACCAGCAAATTCGGATTTGCGGCAAGCACGGCGTTGCCGCCGCGTTCGGCCGCGGCGTGCCAGTCAACGCGTGGATTATCGCCGCCCCATTGCGCGCCGTTGCGCAACTCGTTGCGCAGATCGGCGCCGACGACCCAAGGCTGATTCTTGTAACGCTGAACGATGGTCTGCCAATCCGCCAGCCACTTCTCTTCTGGATATTCCGCGTTGTACCAGAGGCCGTTGCCATCGCCGTCTTTGCAGCACCAGTCCGCGCGGCTCATGTGATTATCGAGAATGACCATGATGTGGGCGCGTGCCAGAGCTGCAATCACCGCGTCCATTACGTCGAGCGCGTGCTTGCCACGAAATTGCGGATTTGCTTTTACGGCGTAATCGGGGAAAGACGGATTGCGCTCGAGCGTTTCGTTGGCCCAGGGTAGCCTCACGGAATTGACGCCAATGGCGCGGATCTGCTTGATGATGGTGGCGAGTGGAGCGTGGTCCAGTCCGCCGGCTACATATTCTTTTTGGTCGAAACCGTACCAATTGACGGAGGTGAGGCGCACGACATGGTTGACTGAGTCCATGATCTCGTGGCCGGCGGTATGAAGCGGTGGACGAATCTTCTGCTGCTTGGCCGACATGACCGGCGTCACGACTGCAAGGAACACAACGAGAAAGAAATGCGCGGCTCGAATTGGTATGGGTTTCATGCTCTCTCGCTCTCCGGTTTGCCAACGCCTACGGCGGTTTCGCTGTAAGATCGGCCACTGACCGCTGGTCCGTAACATTTATCTCGCGTGCGCTTGCAACAGCTACGAAAGATTATATGACTCGAAACCGGCTTGCTTGGCAATTTCCGGCGGACTACCTCGGCGCGTTCCTCGGCGCGCGGCTCTTGAAACCTGATGGTATGTGCAATAGGCTGCAATGTTTCGCGTGTAGCGCATGAGATGCAGGAGCAAAGTGTTCGACGGCTGCGCGCAAGATGCGGTATAGGAGACACTTATGCAAACGCAGCAAACAAAACTAGTTCGCACGTTCACGGGCTTGGTCATCGCGACGGCGATGGCGGCGATAACTTTCTCGGCGCTCGCACAGACGCCTTCCGTTGCGCCCGGAGCTTCGCAGCCTACGATTCTATACGGCGCGGCTTATTACAACGAGTACATGCCCGCCGAACTGCAGCCCGGCCGCTTGGAAAAAGATGTGGCGCTGATGAAGGCCGCGGGCATTACCGTCGTGCGCATGGGCGAATCGACGTGGAGTTTGTGGGAGCCGAGCGACGGGCAGTTTGAGTACGCGTGGATGGATCGCGTCGTTGATGCGATGGGCAAGGCGGGCATCAAGGTGATCATGGGCACGCCGACGTACTCGATACCGACGTGGATGGCGCATGCGCATCCCGAGATTCTCGCGCGGCCGCTGGGAGGCGCGTTTGTCGGCTACGGGATGCGGCAGAACATGGATTTCGACAATTTGAAGTTTCGGTTTTACGCGGAGCGCGTGATCACAAATCTTGTGAGCCACTATAAAGATAATCCCGCGGTGATCGGATGGCAGATCGACAATGAAACGAGCAGCTATGGCGCTTCGAATGCGGATGTGTTCGCTGGATTCGTGGAGCATCTCAAGAAAAAATTCGGCACGACCGATGCGCTCAATAAGGCCTGGTTTCTGAACTACTGGGGCCAGGACGTCAACGACTGGGCTGACATGCCCACGCGGGACAACGCCACCAGCACCAGTTACAAACTCGAATGGAGCCGCTGGCAGGAGATGCGTGTGGCAGATTTTCTTGGGTGGCAGGCTGCGCTGGTCCGCAAGTATCGCCGAGCGGACCAGTTTGTGACCCACGATTTCGGCGGAATGATGGGCGGCGGAACGGATGAGCCCACGGTCGCCGCGGTTCTCGACGTCGTCGCCAACAATCCTTATCACGGCACGCAGGAGCATCTCGATGGAGCCTGGCAGGCGCTTCAAGGCGACTTCGCCCGCTCGCTCAAACACACCAACTTCCTCGTGACCGAAACAAACGCGCAAACGCTCGGCTGGGACTCGGCAGGCCAGTTTCCGCCTTATGACGGCCAGTTGAGGCTTGACGTTTATACGCACGTATCGAGCGGGGCCAACATGGTGGAGTACTGGCATTGGCACTCGATTCATGCGGGGCAAGAGACGTATTGGAAAGGCGTGCTGAGCCACGACCTGGAGCCGAATCGCGCTTATGCGGAGGTGACGCTCGTCGCACACGAGCTTCAGAAGATCGGCCCCGAGCTGGCCAACATGAAAATCCACAACGACGTCGCGATTCTTTACAGCGTCGATTCCTCGAATGCCATCAGCTTCATGCCTTTCAAACGAACGCCGGATGCTGGGTGGATGCCTGGAAGAGCTGCGGGAGGTTACAACGCTATTCTCACGCAGCTTCACAATTCGCTGTATTTTGCTAACGTGGGCTCGGATTTTGTTTTTCCGAGCGTTACCGCGGCTGAGCTTGCGCAGTACAAGCTGCTCATCGTTCCTTGCCTGTATGTTGCGGACGACGCGCTCCTGGAGAAAATTTCCGACTACGTTCACAACGGCGGACATGTGTTGATGACATTCAAGAGCGGCTTTACGAATGAGAATTCCGCCGTGCGCTGGGAGATGGCGCCAGGTCCGCTACGAAAAGCCGCTGGCTTTACCTATCAGGAATTTTCCAATCTCGAGCAACCGCTCGCTCTGAAGGGCGACCCCTTTCACGTTGGGGCGGAAGACAAAGTCAACACTTGGGCTGAATTTCTCCAGTTGGAGACGGCGAAGCCGCTCGCTTACTACGAGCATCCCTTTTTTGGACAGTGGGCTGCCGTCACGTCGAACAATTACGGCTCGGGAACGCTTCTCTATGAAGGCGCGGCGATGTCCGACAAGCTGCAGGACGCGATCGTGTTGGATGCGTTGCGCGAGGCGGCGCTTACGGGACCGGACCAGAAACTTCCGCCAAGCGTGCGCGTGAAGCACGGAATCGGCCAAGACGGGCGGAAAATGCACTACTTTCTCAATTATTCGAGCTCGCCCGCGACGGTGGTTTATTCCTACGGCGCGGGGACGGACCTGCTGACCGGCCAGTCGCTTGCGCAAGGCCAACAGACAACGCTCAAGCCATGGGATCTCCTCATCGTGAAGGAATAAGCAGCAAAATCACGGATCAGCAGTCCCTGAGTGAAGCGTGCGCGAATCCGCTAGAGGGCGAGGAGGGCGCGGGCTAGTTTGCGTTTTTGGGCGCGGGTGCGCATTACGGTGGGGAGGATGGCGACTTTCATGCCGAGGGCGCGGATGGCGGGGGCTTGCGCGGCGTCGCGGCGGTCGATGACGAAGGTGCCGGTGAAATCGGCGTAGAGTTTGGCGACCGCGGAGGCGGAGGAGCCGCAGCCTAGTTGGATGAGCATTTTGTCGCTGGGGCCTTTTAGAGATTTGCCGCCGACGATGGGGCAGACGGCGATGACGCTTTCTCTCCGTGCTCGGAGTTGTTCGCGGACGCGAGGGACCGCGAGGATCGGGCCGATGCTGATCAGGGGATTGCTGGGGCAGATGATGACGCGGCCGGCGTCGCAGATGGATTCGAGGACGCCGGGAGCGGCGTGGGCGTGTTTGATTCCGGCGAAGTGGATGCCGCGGACCCCCGGCTCGGTGCGATGCTTGATGAGATATTCCTGGAAATGCATGTTGCCATCGCGGGTCTCGATGATGGTGGGGATGGGTTGATCGGACATGGGGAGGATGCGAGATTTCACGCCTAGAGCGGTACGGATGGATTCCGCAGCTTGGGTGAGAGTCTTGCCACGAGCAAGCAGATCCGTGCGGTGAACGTGTGTGGCAAGGTCGCGATCGCCGAGATTGAACCAGGTTTCGCGGCCATAGGTGGCGAGGCGTTTTAGGAAATGAAAAGTTTCGCCGCGCATGCCCCAGCCTTTGGTGGGATCGACGACGCCGGCTAGCGTGTAGGTGACGATGTCGAGGTCAGGGGAAATTTTTAGGCCGTGCAGGACGATGTCGTCGCCAGTGTTGACGATGACGGTTAGGGCGTGGGGATCCATGGCGTGGTAGAGGCCGAGGAGAAGCTTTGATGCGCCGATACCGCCGGCTAGAGCGGTGACGGTGAGTTTTTTTGCGGGGGACATGATTGAAGATAAGGATGCCGGGTGGGAGGAGTTTCGGGCAAGTGGAAAACTGGGGCGAGGGGCAGAAGGCTAAATAGCGATCCGGGCGGAATCTCCGCGGTTCGCCAAAGCTCACAGCCGACAGTTTACAGCTCACAGTGAAGAAAGAATAAAAACGCGGGTCTAAAGACGCGCCACTGCAATTGTTTTCAGCGGAAGAGGTCTTCTTTGGCGGGGCGGATGATGCGGGCGGCAGGATGTTGGGCGGGGCGGTAGCGATAGCCGCGGATGACGACCACGGGCGTGCCTGCGGATTTTTCCATGAGGAGGCCGGCAGCGGCGGCGAGTTCATCGGCGACGGCGAGAATAGTGGCGCGGAGAAGTTTCTGTTGGCGGTCGCGGGTGCCGCGGAGATCGACTAGCGCGGGGACGCCGTATGCGCCGATGGCTACGTTGGTGAGGCCTAATCGCCAGGGGCGGCCGAACGTGTCGCTAATGATGACGGCGAGACGCTGGTGCGTGATCTTGCGCAGGGCCGCGGCGAGGCGGCGGGCGGAGCGGTCGGGGTTTTTGGGGAGGAGCGTGACGGAATCGCGGCGCGGGACGTTCGAATGATCGACGCCTGCATTGGCGCAGACGAAACCGTGATGCGTTTCGACGATCAGGACGCGGTCGGAGCGGACGACGCGGCGGGATTCGCGAAGGACGACTTCGATGAAGCGCGGATCGTTCGAAAGCTTTTTCGCCAAGGCCATTGCCTGAGACGAAGGACGAACCTTCGCGAGGCGCTGGACGCGGCCTTCTGCTTTGGAAATGATTTTTTGAGCGACGACGAGGATGTCTCCATCCGCGAAGTCGATTTTCGTGCGGCGAGCGGCCAGCGCGGTTAGCTTGGCCAAGTTATGACCCTTGCGAATTTCCGGGAGACCGGGAATGACGAAGAGCGAAATAATTGATGAAGCGGGAGACGCTTCCTTAGACCTGGACGGACGTGAACGATGGCTGGACATCAGCGGGAGAAAGAATCTTACGCGAGATGGCCTTTGGATTTCACACCGAAGCAGAAATTAAGAAACGGAAATAAAGCCGGCGGGGCACATGCCGATTGGCCGGCGCCCCGCCTGGAAGCCTAACATGCGCGGGAATTCTATCTTTGCTTCTTCGGGGGCTTGTCTTCCTTTGGAGGTTTGGCCGGTTTTTGGACCGGCTTTTTCTCCGCTTGTTGCTGTTGCTTGAGCTGCTGCTGGTGCTGCTGATTGAGCTGCTGCTGCGCTCTGTCGTTAGCGGCCTTTTGTGCGAGGGCGGCGCGATCCTTTTGCTGTTGCTGCATGAGCTGCTGCTGCTCGGCTTCGTGTTTTTTCTCCATGTCCTGGAGCTGCTGCTGGTGCTGCTGATTGAGCTGCTGTTGCGCTTTGTCGTTAGCGGCTTTTTGTGCGAAAGCGGCGCTATCCTTTTGCTGTTGCTGCATGAGCTGCTGCTGGTGCTGCTGATTGAGCTGCTGCTGCGCTTTGTCGTTAGCGGCTTTTTGTCCAAGAGCGGCGCGATCCGTTTGCTGCTGCTGCTCGACCTTTTGACGTTCGAGGTCTTGCTGAGCGCGCAAATCCTGGAGCTGTTGTTGATGCTTCTGATCGATTTGCCGGTTTACGTTGGCGGTGTTCGTGGCGCCGGTAGCGTTAGCCGGCGTATTGGGCCGGTAAGACGGCGAGGGCGGACGATCGCTATAGGTCTTTCCGTTCGCATTGGTGGCAGGCGGGTTGCCTGACTTGCTGACGGCACTATCGGGAGCGACCGGCCGGTTGGGGTTGGGTGGAACGACTTTATTGGCCTGAACGTTTTGCGGCTTGGCCGCGGGAGCGATGCGGATATTGGAGCGAATCTGAGCTGTTTCGGGCTGAATCTGACTCATTTGAGAGACTGCCAGAGGCCTGCCGCCATTGGCCTGAATGGCCTGCTGTTGCCTGGCGAACGACGGTGGGGGTGGCGGAGGAGTGGTCTTTGCCACGATGGCGCGGTTTGCGAAGACTATGGGAGGCCTGGTTCTGACCGCGACACCGGCGCCTAGAACGGCTTGCCTGGTGGGGGCGACGGTGGGAGCGCCGTAAGCAACCGGGGCGGAAGCGACTTCCCTTTCATTGACTACCACGGCGTGCCTTGCCACAGGTTGCGCAGAGGTAAAGGCCGCGGGCGTCGTGGCCGTGACTGCGCCGGGAACGCGCTGATTGACGTAGGTGACCCTGGTTAGGTCTCTGCGAACGACGGTAGTTTCGTAATAATTGTTCACGACGGTGGTGGTCACCCGTGTGTTGGTGACATTGATGTTGGTCACATACGCGCGGCTAACGTGATACGAGGGCACGTAAACTTCCCTCGGACCGAGCGGAAACCAACCCACGTCGGCACCAGAGGCGAAGCCGCCACCGATTCCGACACCGACGGCGAAATGCGGACCGCCGACCCAAGCGACGAGTGCTGGCGCGTAAACGGGCCGGACATAGACGGCCCCGACAACGAAGGGACGCGGCGGAGCAGGAACCCAGCCCCAGACGCCGCCAACGACCACCCAGCGTCCGTAGTGAAAGGGAGCAAAGCCCCAGGGGGCGTCATCGACCCAGGTGTAACCCCAAGGCGCGATATAGTCCCAATGGCCGTAGTGGTAGGGAGCCCAGCCGACAATCGTGACATGCGGGAACCAGACGGTGCCGTAGTCCGGAGTGGGGCGCCAGCCGCCGTATTCGTCGAGGTCTTCGTAGCCGATGACATCGTCCGAAACGTAGCGAGCGGACACCGACTGGTTGACGCGGATTTCGCGCTCGGAGCACCAGTTGTCAAAGTCATCGCTGGTGTTGTCCCAGTCTTGAACGTCGGCGTTAAGTTGATCTGTACCAACGAAGGTGGCGACTTCCTGGGGATAGACAGTGAAGGCAGAGCCGCCGCCGGTGACTTCGCCCTGGCCTTCGCGGACAAGAACGACAGTGGCGTCGCCGGCCTCGTTGACGTTGATCTTGTAGCTGCCGGGACGAAGCAGGGTGAAGGCGAGATTGGGGGTGTCGACTTCAAAGGTTTCGTCGCCGGCGAGCCGCCGGACGCGAATGTTGACCGTGCCCTCCGTCAAGCTAAACTGGGCCATATTGTTGGTCAGGTTCAAGATGGAGACACCGGTGTTGCTGCCAAGACGAATGGCCGCGGAGCCGAGGTGCAACTCAGACAAGGAATCGTTGTCATTCCAGAGCTTATCCCCGGTCGTTAAAGGACGATTGACGACGGCAGAAACCCAATCATCGGTGCCAGCGGGCTCGAAGGAAACTGTTCCTTGAACGTAGCTGAGGCGCGCAACGCGGCCCGGAGGGTCGTCATCATCGGCTGCAGCAAGCTGGGGGATCAAGAAAGCCACAGCCAACGCGAGCCCAAGCAAGCTCACCAAATGGAGCGCAGTTCTTTTCATTTGCGAGTTCCTCTCTCCTGAAATGCCACGGCCGGTACTGGCCTCTTCCTGAGTGGCACGACTCTTTCAAAAACGGAGCCTTTGCGTGCTGGTCACAAGGATCCCGGTACAGTGGTGTAATTCAGACAATAGCACCGTACAGCGGCAACCCGGGCGCGAGCCTTTGTGCAATGTCGAAAGAAGAAATGCCCGGACTGAAGCTATTCGTTTAACACCTGCGGACGAAGAGAGTTGTGGACGTATTTTTTTCGATTAACCAGGGACGCAGATAAAGAAATGAGCCCACTTCCTTCGAGAGGAGCGGGCTCTTTTCTTTCGTGTTACTTGCTAATGGAAATTCTTTTATCCGTGAGGACGACCACCGCCACCGCGTGGAGACCCTCCACCGCCACGTGAGCCCCCGCCGCCATAGCTGCGGCTAGGAGCAGAGTAGGTCCGGCTCGGTGCGGAGTAGGAACGGCTGGGTGCGGAATAAGAACGGCTAGGCGGCGAGTAGCTGCGGCTCGGTGCGGAATAAGAACGGCTGGGCGGCGAGTAGCTGCGGCTCGGCGCGGAATATGATCGGCTAGGCGGCGAGTAGCTGCGGCTCGGCGCGGAATATGATCGGCTAGGCGGCGAGTAGCTGCGGCTCGGCGCGGAATAAGAACGGCTGGGCGGCGAGTACGAAGGAGAGGACGGCGAATAGCTCCGATTGTAAGAAGGCGCGGTCCGTTGCGGCGGCTGATAAGAGCGATTGCCGCCCGGATAGGCCGGACGATTGGCGACTCCGTTTGAGCGCGACCCTGGATTGTTTGCTGAGGCGCCCGAACCGGCCCAGGGTGGGCGATCCTGGCCATTCGTGCGCACAGAAATACGGGCGCTGCTGGAAGGATTGTTGGAAGGGTTGTTGAATGGGCGGTTGGAGCTGCCGAAGCCCTGCGGAGCGCGGCCGCGATCCGTCGCAGTGCCCTGGGCCGCCCAAGTACGCGGGCCGGTGGTTACGCGCGGATTGGAAATGTGATTCGGGCTGTTGTTCAGCGGGCGCGCATTGTTTCGGGACGCGGAAGGGGGACGATTTCGTGAGAGATCGCTCTGCCGCGCGAGATTTCCAGTGTTGTTTGGGGCGCGATTCGGGCTGTTGTTCAGCGGGCGCGCATTGTTTCCGGACGCGGAGGGGGGACGATTTCGTGAGAGATCGCTCTGCCGCGCGAAATTTCCGGTGTTGTTTGGGGAGTGATTCGGGGCCGTATTTTGCGAGACGTTCCCGGCTCGCCCAGCAGTCAGTCCCGTTGTATTCATCGTGCGGACTCGCATGTTCGATGCACCCCTGGCCGGCGCGGTACGCGCCATGACGGTACGGTTTTGGACAGGCGCTGGGGGACGAGCAACATTGCCTCTGGCATTTGCAGCACCGAATGAGCTTTGCCTTCCCGGAGAGAGGCGCAGGTTATTTGTAACCCGCGCGCTCCTCAAGGAGGCTTGAGTGAGATGAGCGGCGCCGCGATTGACAACTTGGCCACCGGTGAATGCGCCGCGCGAGGTAGCCGTTACCGCGCGAGTGTTGTGAGCGTAGGCGTAGTTAAAATTGGTGATATTCGTCGTGTTGAGGATCGTACGATTGTCGATGAACGTGTTACGAATATTAATCCTCTCCCTGTACCCGTCGTCGCAGGGGAACCATGGGTTGAATGGTTCACCATAACCCAGCGGGAACCAACCTACACCAAAACCGCCTCCGAATCCGAAACCGAAGCTGATGTCATCGCCGAGAAAGCCGACGAAGGCAGGTCCATAGATCGCCGGACCAAACGCTGGGCCTGGGTACCACCCCCACCTGTCGCCGATGTAACCCCAGCGGCCATAATGAAATGGCGCAAAGCCCCAAGGTTCCGCATCCACCCAAGTCCAGCCCCAGGGACCAACATCGCTCCAATAGCCGTCGCTGTAGGGGGCCCAGTCTGGTGAGACGTCCGACGGATACCACACTGGACCGTTGTCGCCGTCCTCGCTCCAAGTGCCGTTGTTATCGAGGTCCTCGGTGCCAGGCATGTCCTGAGGAACGTAGCGTTGGGAGACGGAATTCTGCTCGCCCAGGTCACGATCATTGGCCCATTGATCGAGGCCATCCGGAGGAGGGGCCTGCGCCATAGTGGACTGGACATCGTTTGTGCCATCGAATACGCCGCGTTGCCCCGGTTGGAGATTGTAGGTGTTTCCGCTGGCGGTTACCTGTCCTTCGCCACGAATGACAGTGATGCCGGTTGAATCGCCGTTTTCGTTTACGTCAATTCGGTAAGCGCCGGCTTTCGTGACGGTGAACGCCAGATTGGGCGTATCCACTTCGTACACGTCGCCTTCGCGAATTTCCTTGACGCGGAAATTGATGGAGCCCTCGGCGAGGCGCATCTGCGTGATGGCCTGATCGAGATTCAGGAAAGAAAGAGCGGTCATGCTGCCGAGATGGATTGAGACCACGCCGGTCTGCAATTCAGCGCGGGAATCCTTGTCAGTCCAGAGCTTGTCGCCGATAGTCATGGGACGGTTCAGAGGTGCGCTGCCCCAATCGCCCGTCCCTCCGGGCTGAAGCGAGACCGAGCCATCGACGTAACTTATACGAGCGACGCGGGTTGGAGGGTCGCTTGAGTCACCTTGTTGAGATTGACCAGCGCGCGCCTTGGGAGCCGTGAAGCAGAGAAGACCCGTGAGACAGAGAAGCAAGCCCAGCCTGCCTTTGCCGTTAAATTTGGTCTTCAACATTTTTGTCCCCTTCTCCTCGGTCCGGACCTTGAGAGGTTCCGGCCGACGGGAGTCAACATATATATAACTCCCAACTGATAGAACCCCCTAGCGGAAAAGAAGTTGCTTGGTAAAAAGAGTGAAGGCTGAATCCCAAAGTCTCAGGGGAGCCGATCCCCAAGAGCATGGATAAACAGTTCATTATCTGTACTTTAGGCCAGACCAGCCGGCAATCAGCCCGGCTACGAAATGGATAAATTCCCTTCCAGTTCGTTTTTCGTTAGATGTGGAAGCCGGGCTAAAGGCGCGTGCCGGAAGCTAAGTCTTTTAGTTGTGAACGCCATTGCCGCCGATTTGATAACCGACACCACGAACTGTGCGGATGAGCGGGCGGTCAAAACCAGCGTCGATTTTGCGGCGGAGGTAATTAATGTAGACGTCAACAACGTTAGTCATGGTATCGAAATTGAGCTTCCAGACCTGCTCGACAATGGCGGTGCGTGTGACCGCCTGGCCCTCGTGGCGCATGAGGAATTCCAAGAGGGCAAATTCCTTGGGGCTGAGATCAATGGATTGGCCGCCGCGTTGGACGATGTGTGCCACGCGGTCGATCTCCAGATCGGCGATCTTGAGCACGACGCGGCCGGGGCGGCTGCCTCGACGAAGGACGGCGCGGATGCGGGCGGCCAGTTCCGCAAAGGCGAAAGGCTTCGCCAAAGAGTCGTCCGCGCCGGCATCGAGCAGGCGGACGCGTTCTTCCGCCGCGCTGGATCCGGTAACCATGAGGACGGGCAGATCGGGCTTATTCGCACGGATATGGCGAAGAATGTCCAAGCCGACTTCGGCCGGCAAATTGAGATCCAGAATCACGAAGTCGTACGGCTGGTCCGAAGCGAGACGCTGGGCTTCACCCCCGTTCGAGACCATTTGTACGGAAAACTGTTCCTGCTGCAACCGCTGATGGAGAAACTCCGCCAGCGGTGCGTCATTCTCAGCGACAAGGATGCGCATTGGCACACACCAAACAATAAATTTGGAAGGGGGTAAGACGATAGTGGGACAGATCCATAGAGGTGTCAACGAAGTATCGAAACGTGATGGCGCAAAGAGTATCCCCTCGGAGGGACATACGATTTTGCGGCGCGATTTTTATCGCTGAACGCCGGTTGAAACTTCTTCGTTGGCTCACGCGCGTCCGCTTTCGAATAGATGTTTGCAAGTTGCGCACCATTTGCAGGCATTACCAGAAATATCGGCAAGGCTGCCGTGCAGTTCAGGTTTGCTGGCACAAGAACCTTCCAGTGTGTACTGAATATTCCCATTGGCCAGTGGCGTGCACATTTCAGACTCTGCGCTTTGTTGGGTGAAGTATGGAGAAACGTTGTTCGGCTCCAAAGCGTAACTGATAAGCGAAATGCAAGATTAAGGGGGGATAAATTTCCTTTAAGGCGTGAACGGTGGTCGCTCCGGAACCCGAATTGGAACTCGAAGTTCAATCTGGCATCCGCCGGGAATCCCCTGAGCAGCGCCGACGAGCGCGCGAGAATGCAGCATGAGAAGGAGATGTTGACTATGGCTGAAAACGGGCTACGCCATATTTTGCTGGACCGGGACGGAGTGATTAACCGGCGCCACTCGAACGGCCATGCAAGATGCTGGGAGACCTTTGAGTTCCTGCCACGGGCGCTTGAAGCGCTGCGCTTACTGGCAGCAAATCATTACGCGGTAATTGTGATTTCGCCCCAAACCTGCGCGGGCGATGGAATGCAAACGTCAGGCGAATTAGACGCGATCACCCGCAGATTCATGCTGGAAGTGGCGATTTCGGAAGGCCACATTGCGCAAGTATATTACTGCCGTCATCGAAAGGAGGATGGCTGCAACTGCTACAAGCCGAATGTCGGATTGATCGCCCGAGCAAGAGCTGACCACGGTTTCCTGATAGAAGAAACGCCTTTTATCAGTGAGAAGGAGTTTGACTTGCAATCTGCGGCAGCTGCGGGCTGCCCCTGTATTCGGATTCAGCGAGACGCATTCTTGCAAAAAAGTGCACAGGATGTGGAGCCCTATAAAGTGGCGTTCAATCTGTATGAGGTTGCCGAACAAATTCTGGCATTACGTCCCGTTCGCGAGCATGCTTACGCGGCCCTGCAACTGTGAATGAGAAAGTTGAGAACGGAAGCTCCGGCGAAAGCGTGTTCTGACCATTCTTATAGTTAAGGGCCGCCAAGGGGTTGATCCCGAAACTGAGCTTTCCCACCTCTGCGAACAGCCATTGCTTCCATTCGGCAACATTGGGTCCATTGGTGCCGCCTTCGGAACCATGCGGTCCGCTTCATTTGACTTCGAGCCAAATCGGAGTATCTTCAGAAAAAGAAGCTGTAGGACGGAGGAATTTAATGAATCGCACGCTTTTTGCCGGATCGGTGTCAGTTTTATCTTTTGCTCTAGCCATAGCTGGTTGCACTAAACCTCCTGATCAGTCGGCCAGTTCGGATGCCGCATCATCACCAGCAGCGGCAAGTTCTTCTTCGCCGTCGGGCCATGCTTCCTCCAGGAATGAAGCTGCACAGAGGCCAATGCCCATCGTGGTCCCCGCGGATACTCCAATCACTGTCGTGTTAGATGAGACCGTAGGGTCAAAAACCAGCACAACGGGTCAAACATTTACGGCGACCGTGCAGGTTCCCGTGGAGGCCAACGGCAGGGTGGCTATCCCCAAGGGCGCGCGCGTTACAGGTATCGTGAGAGACGCCAAAGCCGCCGGCCGATTCAAAGGCGGGGCGGTTCTGGATCTGGAACTGACAGCTGTGACTCTGGGCGAGAGAGATTATGAGATTCAAACTTCCGCGCACGACCAAACCTCCAAAGGCAAAGGCAAACGCACCGCTGTTATGGTCGGCGGCGGCGCTGGCGGGGGCGCGGCGATTGGAGCTATTGCTGGCGGCGGTAAAGGCGCGGCCATCGGCGCACTGATTGGCGCGGCCGCAGGCACTGGCGGCGCTGGTCTTACTGGAAATCGCGACATCACGCTTCCCGCGGAGACTCGTCTCACTTTCAGGCTTGTTCAGCCGTTGGAAATCAGAGGCAGGTAACGCCGAGCTCCGCCCGGGTTCAGCGCGATTCTACGAGCCACTGGCACATTATTGCGTCATTGCGGGCCCGCCAATCTTCGTCGCCTGCCACGCCACAGCCTGCCAGCGGCCGTTGCGTCGAAGGAACGTTCCGGTGTTCCGGTAATGAGCTGTCTCCACTTTTCCGTCTGCGTGCTCCGTGCGACCCTCTAACCGGAAAGCTACAACCACCGCATCGCCGTACTCGTGAACCATAACGTCCTCGGCCGAATAGGTGCTCTTGCCTTCCGATGCAAGCGCTGGCTTCCCGAGGCTCGCCATGATGTCAGCTTTGGTTCTGACGACTCCCGTCGCTCTGGTATAAATCACATCGTCGGCGAAAAACTTGTCAAATATTGCGCGGTCGCCGCGTCCGGCGGCTTCCAAGAATTCATGCAACAGCGCGGTCACTTCCTGTGTCGCGCTGGTTTGCGCCGGTGTCGCCATCGCGCCCGCCGAACATAGCGCCATTACGATCATCAGTACTTTGGCGAATTTCATTGCCCGCTCCTTCCGCCCGCGCTCTCATCTTGATTTTCGCCGGGCGGATTCTTCCTGTTAGGATAGTACGTTCGAGGAGCCGTGAAAAACATACATGGAAGCAGCCTACATTTGCGACGCGATTCGAACGCCCATCGGCCGCTACGCCGGAGCGCTATCCTCGATTCGCACGGACGATCTTGCAGCCATCCCCATCAGGGCCCTCATCGAGCGCAATGCCAAAGTCGATTGGAACGCTCTGGACGATGTCATCTACGGCTGCGCGAATCAGGCTGGAGAAGACAACCGCAACATTGGCCGGATGGCCTTGCTGCTTGCCGGACTGCCCCAGGAAGTCCCCGGAGTCACGGTAAATCGCCTCTGCGGCTCCAGCATGGACGCTGTCGCTACGGCCGCCCGCGCGATTAAGAGTGGCGAAGGAGAACTGATCATCGCAGGCGGCGTCGAGAGCATGTCGCGCGCGCCCTTCGTGATGGGCAAAGCAGACACGTCCTTTTCCCGCGCGATGAAACTCGAAGACACCACGCTAGGCTGGCGATTCATCAATCCCCTTATGAAAGCAAAATACGGCATCGATTCCATGCCCGAAACTGGCGAGATTGTGGCCGAAGAGTTCAGCGTTTCGCGCGAAGATCAAGATGCGTTCGCGCTAAGAAGCCAACAACGCACCGCGGCAGCGATGCGTAGCGGATTTTTCGCTCAGGAAATTGTGCCAGTCACAATTCCTCAAAAAAAACAGGATCCAATTCTATTCAGCGTTGATGAACACCCTCGCCTCGACACCACTTTGGCGGCGCTCGCGAAGTTGCCGGGGATCGTGAAACCAGGCGGAACCGTGACAGCCGGAAATGCTTCTGGCATAAACGACGGCGCCTGCGCCCTGCTTCTGGCATCGGAATCGGCGGCCAAGCGCCATGGCTTGACTCCCAAGGCGCGCATCGTCGCGGCTGCGGCTGCCGGCGTCGCGCCACGCATCATGGGCATGGGCCCCGCCCCTGCCTCTCGCAAGGTTTTTGCGAAATCGAGCCTGACCATCGGCCAGATGGACGTCATCGAACTAAACGAGGCCTTCGCTTCGCAAGCCCTGGCTGTGCTCCGCGAGCTTGGTGTAGCGGACGACGCTGCGCATGTAAATCCCAACGGTGGCGCGATTGCTCTCGGACATCCGCTTGGCGCCAGCGGCGCACGCCTTATCACTACCGCGATGTACCAGTTGCTTCGCACCGGCGGGAAATACGCCCTGTGCACCATGTGCATTGGCGTTGGCCAAGGTATTGCGGTCATCCTCGATCGTGTTTAGCTCGCGCCGCTGGCCGGGAAACACAACCAGGTACACCCTCCGCGCGCAGCCGTTTATCGGCCTTGCAAACCCCCAAGGAAACCGTTTTCTTTCCTGCCGGGAATGATTACACTCAGCGCATGAACTTATCCGCTTATCTTGCAAGCGCGCAAAGAGCGAGCGCCGCGAACTCCGCTCCATCCTCGCGCAAGACGCCCTGGTCAAAGCGAATGTCTCCGACGCTGAGCTTTACCGTGTCTTTACGCCGGGCAGCAATCTAGGCGTCGCCGATCAGTTGCTCGATCGCGTGCTCGCCTCGCGCGCTTTGCCTCGCGAGCAGAAAAAACCACGGAAAAAGTGAGGACCATGTCGTTCGCTCAACTAGAAGACGGCCGCATCCATTACGACCTCGCCGGCCCCGCGAGCGCACCCGCGCTCGTTTTCTCGAATTCCCTCGGCGCGACTCTCTCCATGTGGGATCCGCAGACATCCGCACTTTCGAAGCAATTCCGCGTCTTGCGTTATGACACCCGCGGCCACGGCCAATCCTCCGCCACGCCCGGCCCCTACTCTATCGAGCAGTTGGCTCGCGATGTTCTCGCCCTGCTCGACGAGTTGCAGCTCGATCGCGTTCATTTTTGCGGTCTATCCATGGGCGGGCAAACGGGGATGTGGCTCGCGCTGAACGCTCCAGCCAGGCTCCAAAAACTCGTTCTCTGCAATACCGCTGCAAAAATCGCGACTCCTGAAATGTGGAACCCGCGGATCGAAGCCGTTCGCACCGGCGGTATGAAATCGATCTCAACGGCTGTCATCGGGCGCTGGTTTTCCGCGGACTTCCGCGCTAAGTCTCCCGCTGTTGTCGCTTCAACCAAACTCATGCTCGAAGGCGCGAATCCCGATGGATACGCCGCAAATTGCGCCGCCGTTCGCGATTTCGACGCGCGCGAAACCGTCGCCGCCATTCGAGTCCCAACTCTCGTCATTTCCGGAACGCACGATGCCGCGACGACTCCCGCCGACGGCCGCTACCTTGCCGACCACATCCCCGGCGCGCGTTATACCGAACTCAACGCCGCCCATCTTTCTAATATCGAGGACCGCGACCGCTTCAATTCCGAACTCGTCGCCTTTCTTAATTCCTAAGCAAGGATCGCCACCAGCCCAAACGTTGCTTCGATTTTCGGTTTCATGTACGTCGTTCGAATGAGATGAATAAATATGCTTACATCTGGTGACAAACTTGCTGCCAAGTCCCGTAAGGGTTCTCTCCGCTTTACGTTTTGCGAGTTCCCTGGCGGTTGACTTTTACGGGATTTCTATGTCTTGCGCCGGCCGGCCGCCAATCCATCTTTCCTTTACGGCAGATCTTTGCTCAGCCGCTCCACCACCGCCTTCGATTCCGTCACCGGAGGGTTGTTCAAGTACTTGCCGAAAAACACTAAATACCTCTGCCATCTGTCCTGAATGTGGTGCGGTTCCACGAACCCGTGATTTTCCCGGGGATAAGTTACAAGCTCGACCGGCACATGTCTCTCGTACAGCGCCCGATAGAATTCTTCCGACTGCGGAATCGGCACTCTCGTATCCGCCTGCCCGTGCAGAATCATGGTCGGCGTCTTCACGTTCCCCACGAATTTCATCGGCGAATGATCCCAATACTCCTGAAAATTGTCCCATGGCGCTTTCATGCCCAAAAATATCGTCAAGTAGCGGTGAATATCCGTCTGCGAATACATCGAATATAGATCCGGCAGCCCGGCTCCCGGTGAAATCGCTTTGAACCGGTCCGTCTGCGTATCGATCCACATGGTCATGAATCCGCCATATGACCATCCGAACGCACCCAGCCTGTCCGGATCAGCCCAACCCTTATCCACCATCGCCTGCACGCCGCTCATGTCATCCTTATAGTCGCCGTCTCCCCAATCGTTCTGATTCGCGGTCGCAAATTTTTCTCCGCGTCCCGATGACCCGCGAAAATTTGGCTGCAGCACCATGTACCCGTTCGCCGCCATGATCTGTTCCGTCGGATTGAACGAGAGCAGCGAAGCTCCCGTCGGTCCGCCGTGCGGATTCAGCAGAAACGGAACCTTGTGCGTCCCATCAAAGTCCAACGGCTTGGTCGCAATCCCATCGATCTCCATCCCGTCTTTGCTGCTCTTCCAGCGCACTACCTCGCTCGCTCCCAATGCATACTCGGAGAGCCAGGCGTTCTGATTCGTGATGCGCTCGAGCGACCCAAAACTCAGATCGCTTCGAAACAGGTCATCCGGATGCGTCGGATCGCCTAGCGTTCCAACCGCTGTCTGTCCATTCGCGCTGATTCCCGCGACACTGGCCACGGCCGTTGTGCCGGTAAGCGGCCGAATCGTTCCCGTCGCCACGTCGGCTGCAAAAACTCGCAACGCCTCATGGTCGTCGCTGCTGAAATAAATCTCCTTGCCGTCCGGCGACCAAATCGGCTCGCCAGCATTCAGATCAAACGACCCGCTCAGTTTCTTTGGAGCTCCCCCCTTCGCGTCCACAACAAAAAGGGTTTCCTTGTAAATGAACAGCCCGGGGCTGCTCAGGTATGCGATCCACTTCCCGTCCCGCGACCAGCGCGCCGTGTGCGTCGGATCTGCTGCTTCCACCAGTTTTCGCTGAGTTCCGTCAGCCACGTCCAGCACCCACGCCGTTTGGAGCGCGATGTCATCCAGGCGCGGGGTAGGGTTCGTCGTAAACACGACGTGCGATCCGTCCGGCGACCAATGCGCGTCGCTCACCGTGAAATCGCCATTGCTGAGCTGCTTCTCCTCGCCCGTCGCGATGTTCCACGTCCAAAGCTGTACCATCTTGAAATCGTGATCCGCTACCACAGCATCATCCTTCTGCTTTCCGCGCTTTTCTTCCTCCTCGCTCACCGGCGCCGTCGCCATTAGCAGCAGTGTTTTCCCGTCGGGCGAGATCTGAAACCCGCGCACTCCCGATTTATGTTTCGTCACCTGCCACGGCTCGCCGCCATCCGCGTACATGAACCACACCTGCGGCTTTGCATCTTTCTCTTCCCCCGCGTCCATCGTGAACGCCAGCAGCTTTCCGTCCGGCGACCATTCCACATTCGACACGCTCTTCTCGCCCCGCGTAAATTGCCGCGCCGCGTCCGCCGGTCCCGCCGCCGGCACCACCCAAAGATGCGTCACGGATTTCCACTCCTGCTCCTGTTCGGTGTCGTTTTCCGCAACAAGATAAGCCACGCGCGATCCATCAGGCGAAATCCTCGGCGAACTCACGCGCGCCACGCGCAGCGCTTCCGCCGTGCCAAACAGTTTCTTGCCGTTCTTGCTTCGCGCTGCCGATGTCTCCTGGTTCGAAGAATTTTGTCGAGCCCCCACTGAGAGCGGCGTCACAAAGGCCGCCGCGATCAATATCCCAAGCACCAATTTCGCCATTACAATCCCTCCCCGCAAACCATCTCGTCGATGAAACGTCCGTTTCATCCTACGCAACGCCGCGAAGTATATTGGCAACACTCCGCCCACGCAAGGCAAACGCACCGCGCCGCGTGCGGCATTGCTCCGGATCGCTACTTTGACGCGAGCGGCCCCGCCAGTCATCACATTTTGTATTAGCAGGAAGTTTTGCCCGCCAGCGCTAAACACTCTGGGGTCGGCATTCTGAGCTCGCAAACTTAACGTTGTGCCTAATCTTGCCGCAGAGCGATCACCGGATCCACACGGCTCGCGCGCCGCGCCGGCAGAAAACTCGCGAACAGCGCAGCAAAGACCAGAATCGGAATCGTGACCGCAAACGCCGAGGCCTCCGTCGGCTGCATTCCTTCAACCAATCGATGCAAGACGCGCCCCGCTGCCAATGCCGCCGCCGTCCCAAACCCAACACCGAGGAGAATCATTCCCAGGCTCTGTCTCAGCACCAGCCATATGACGCTGTTCGGCCTCGCCCCAAGCGCAATGCGTATACCGATTTCCGGCACGCGCTGCCCCGTCAGATATGCCAGCACGCCATAAATCCCAATGCACGCCAGCACCAAAGCCAAGCCGGCAAATGTGCCGAACAACAACAAAAGAAACCGCTGCAGCGCGAGTGAATCGCTGGCCAACTGCTCCATGGTGTGCACCTCATACAGAACTTGGTCGCCCGCGGCCCCGCGCAATTCTCTCCGCAGCGATTCCACTTCACTCAACGGCGCGATCTCCGTCCGCACAGCGACAGACATAAGTTCGGACCAACGCCTCACGTATTTGTCTGGGAGCTGAGCAAACGGATAGTAAAACTGCGCGCGGATCTGCGCCTGATCGTCTCCAGCCAGACCCCAATGCCGCACGTGGCCGACGACTCCCACCACCACAAACGGCCCGTACCCCATGTCCGGCATCCACAAACGCTTTCCGAGCGCGTTTTGTCCGCCCCCAAAAGCCTGCTGCGCCAACACCTCATCAATCACAACAACGAGTTCGCCACCCATGCGATCTTGCTCACCAAAGAATCGGCCCTGCCGCAATGGAATACCCATGACATTGAAATACTCCGGCGACACGCTCGTCGCCAACGTAAGTGGGCGATCCTTCTCCGGCGGCACATCCGCCGTCGGCCAGTAGCCCATTGTGTTGTCACCCTCGCGCATGGGAAAGGTATCCACTATCGCAACGGACCGCACTCCGGGTACGCGCCGCGCACGCTCCAACACGTCCTGCCAGGCCGCGCGGATTCCAGCGGGATCTGCAAGCACTCCCGGCGAAAGCGCCATGCGCGTCACCAGCACGTTTCGAATATTCACTCCCGGATCCAGCGACGTCAGATGCAAAAGTGTTCGTCCCAGCATTCCCGCGGACACCAACAGGACCACGGCTAAAGCGAGCTCGGATATCACAAAAGCGCCATGCAATCGCCGGGAGCTTCCCACAACGCTCCGTCCACCCGCACGCAACACCTGTTCCAATTCCCGCACGGGAGCACGGAGCGCCGGCGCCAATCCAAAAAGAACGCCGCTCACCAAAGAAACGCTCAACGCAAACAGCAGCACACGCCAATCAAGCTGCACTTCCTCCGCCCTCGGCAAAGTCCCCGGCCAGAACGCCACAAACGGCTGGAAACCAAGCGCTGCAAGACCGACGCCTAGCGCTCCTCCAAAAAGTCCCAGCAATGCACTCTCCGTAAGACACTGACGCACCAGCCGTCCCCGCCCAGCCCCGAGTGCTCCGCGGATTGCCAACTCGCGCTCACGCGAAACCGCCCGCGCCAGCAGCAAACTCGCCACATTTGTGCACGCAATCAGCAGAACAAGTCCTACCGCGCCAAGCAACAACCATAACGTTGAACCTACCTCTCCAACTTGCGGGCGAAGTTGCTGCACTACAAAACTGCGGTCTCCATTTGTGTCTTTATATTGCTCAGCCAAATGCCGCCCTATCAGACTTAGCTCCTGCTGCGCTTGGGCCATCGTTGCGCCAGGCTTAAGTCGTGCCACAACCCCGACCGGATGTGGCCCGCGGCTCTGCAGGAATTTTGCAGTGTCTTGTCCCAGCGGGGTCATCAGATCCGGTTCGCGGTCGCGCAACCGGAATCCAGCGGGCGTGATTCCCACAACCGTGTAGAGTTTTCCGTCGAGAGTAACCGAAGCACCGAGGGCTTCCGGCCTTCCCGAGAAATGCCGCTGCCAGAAACTGTAGCCAAGTATCGTTACCGGCGCCGCGCCTGGCCGATCATCCTCGGGCAAAAAAGCGCGCCCCTGCGCAAGATGCACGCCCAGGACAGAGAAAAAATTGGATGAAATCTCCTGAAAGTCGACATGCTCAGGGTCACCCGAACCGCTAACCGTACCATCGTTGAGAATAGAGCCGGCTAGCGTCAGCGAACGGCTCTCGCGCTTGCAATCAAGAAAGTCAGGATAGGCAATATTCTGCTCGCCATACAATTTTGCGTTCCAAGTTTCTGTGTGTCCGTGCACCGCGACAAGCTTATCTGGCTCTGGATATGGCAGCGGCCTCAACAGAACGCCGTTGACCAGCGTGAACATTACGGTGGAAGCGCCCACGCCGAGCGCCAGCGTCAAAATGGCCACAGCTGCAAAGCCGGGACGCTGCCGCAACATCCGCATTGCGTACCACATGTCCTGCCAAAAATCCTCGACCCAGCGCGTCCCCCGCGCATCGCGACACTCCTCCTTAACCTGTTCCGGCCCGCCGAGCGCCATCCGCGCGCGTCGCCGCGCTTCCGCAGTGCTAACCCCACTGGCAATCAATTCGTTCGCGTGTTGCTCCAGGTGAAAGCGCATCTCCTTCTCCAGTTGCTCTTCCATCTTGTTGCGCCGCAATAGCCGCTGCCACCAGCTCATTCCGCACCTCCTGCGGACAATTTCAAAATCAGCGCCACCGCCTCCGTCAACCGTTCCCAACTCGCGGCCTCTGTCTCAAGCTGCGTCCGTCCCTTCCCCGTCAACCGATAAAATTTCGCCTCCCGCCCGGTTTCCGTTTCCTTCCAATCTGCCGCCAAAAGTCCGCGGTTTTCCAGTCGGTGTAACGCAGGATAGAGCGACCCCTGCGGCACCTGCACCACATGCCGCGAAACCTGCTCCAACCTCTGCGCGATCGCGTATCCATGGACAGGTCCAAGCGCCACGACTTTCAGTATTAATAGGTCCAGCGTGCCTTGCGGCAGATCCGATTTAGGGTTCAATGCCCTACACCTCCGACTTCTGCATATATATTCTTAGACGTGTAGAAGGTCAAGGTGTTTCACCATAATCACAAGGTATTTCCCCACCTGCCGACTGGCCCTGACCCTCCTCTATGGCGCTCACACAAAGCACCCCAAGGTGCCTGCGGGAGCTAGCCCTTCCTCACCCAAATTTCCGATACACAAAATGTGATTTTTAGGTGCCCCCTCTACTCCCGGGGTTGCTATTGTTTGCCGATGACGGCGGCGCCTATGTGTCTCTCAGACCGAGGCCTGTTCTCCGGCTACACCGCAGGCCCTTTTTACGACGAGATGTTCGCCTCTCAAGGACTTGCCCGTTCCCACTATGCCCGCCTCTTTGAGACCCTCGGCGGCATGGCTCCATCCCAATTCGAAGAGCGCCGCAAACACGCCGACCTCTCCTTTTTGCTCCAAGGCATCACCTTCACCGTCTATAACGACGGTCGCGGCACCGAGCGCCTATTTCCTTTCGATCTGATTCCCCGCATTCTTCCGCAGTCTGAATGGACGCGCATCGAGTCCGGCCTCAGCCAGCGCGTCGTGGCCCTGAATCTTTTTCTGCAGGATGTCTACGGAAAGCAACTCATACTCAAAGACCGCAAAATCCCTTCCCCGCTCGTTTACTCCTGCCGTTATTTCCGCCGCGAAATGATCGGTCTCGAAGTACCTCGCGGCATATACACCCACGTCTGCGGCATCGATCTCGTCCGCGACTCCTCGAGCGGCGAATTCCTCGTCCTGGAAGACAATGTCCGCACGCCCAGCGGCGTTTCCTATGTCCTCGAAAACCGACTGGTCATGACACGCACGTTCCCCCAAGCTTTTCAGGAGCACCAAGTGCTCCCCGTAAATCACTATCCCGCCGAGCTTTCACGGATTCTGCGCACCTTATCTCCCCGCACGGAGGCTGACGCCCAAATCGTTCTGCTCACCCCCGGCATCCACAACAGCGCCTATTTCGAGCACAGCTTTCTCGCTCAGCAAATGGGCATCGAACTCGTCGAAGGCCGCGACCTCATCGTTGACGGGGTCGTGGTGTACACCAAAACGATCTACGGCCTCAAACGCGTTGACGTTATTTACCGGCGCGTCGACGACGATTTCCTCGATCCGCTTTGTTTCCGCTCGGATTCCATGCTCGGCGTCCCCGGCCTCATGGGCGCGTACCGCGCCGGCAACGTGGCCCTCGCCAACACTCCCGGCAACGGCGTCGCCGATGACAAAGCCATCTACGCCCACGTCCCCACAATGATTAAGTATTATTTGGACGAAGATCCGATCTTGCGCTCCGTCGAAACCTATCTCTGCGATCGCTCGGATCATCTCTCGCATGTCCTCTCCCATCTTCCCGAGATGGTCGTCAAGAGCGTCGGGGAATCCGGCGGCTACGGAATGCTCATGGGCCCCAGCGCGGCTCGCGCTGAGATCGAAGCCTTCCGCGAGAGAATTGTCGCGGAGCCGCGCAACTACATTGCCCAGCCGATTGTGCCGCTCTCGGTTGTTCCCTCTTACGATGCCTCCGCACAATGCATGGCAGGACGGCACGTCGATCTCCGCCCCTACTGCCTCTACGACGGCCAAAAAGTTACCATTGTTCCTGGCGGCCTAACTCGCGTCGCGCTTCAACCGGGCTCCCTCGTCGTCAATTCTTCTCAAGGTGGCGGCAGCAAAGACACCTGGGTCTTGCGGGGAGAGTGGTGACATGCTGTCGCGTATCGCCGATTCCCTCTTTTGGCTGGCTCGCTACATTGGACGCGCCGAGGACACCGCTCGCATTCTCGATGTTACTTTCCACACCTTGCTCGAGCAGGTGCAACAACCACACGGTGTACGCTGGGATCCCATCCTCTCCATGGCTGGCGAGGAAACTCTCTTCCGCCAGCTCTACACCGAGCCGGATGCCCACAACGTCTTCGAATTTCTGGCCTTCAATCCGGACAACCCCAGTTCCATCATGCAGTGCATCACCAAAGCTCGCGAAAATGCCCGCACCATTCGCGACCGCATCTCCCGCGAGATGTGGGAAGACCTGAACGGCCTCTACTTCACTCTCGGCCGTTTCGATCCGCGAGAAGAAACCGCCGCCGGCCCTCACCGTTTCTGCGGCCGCGTCATTTTCGGAAGCCATCGTTTTCATGGTGTTACCGACGCCACGCTTCCCCATGATGAAGGATGGGACTTCTTGCGCATCGGCTGGGCTCTCGAACGCGCCGAAATGACCGCCCGCCTTGTAGACGTTCAGTATCGCAATCTCCTCGCGCTCTCTTCCGGTGACAGCACTCCCGACAGCCACCAATGGATGGCCGTCCTAAAATCCGTCGGCGCGTACGAAGCCTATCACCGCCAGTATCATTCCCCCATCGAGCCCGCCCGCGTCGCGGAGATGCTTATTCTTAACTCTCAGCATCCCCGGTCAATCCGTTTCTGCGTCACGGAGATGCAGTCCGGACTGCGTGCCATAAGCAACACCGGACCCGGCAACTACGCCAACGAAGCCGAACGGCTCACCGGCAAAGTTCTCGAACGCCTCCGCTACGATCGCATCGACGAGATTCTCGCCGACGGCCTTCACCCCTACCTCACCGACCTCATCCACCTGTTCAACACCATCGGCGAAGTCATTGCCCGCACCTATTTCTACTATGCAGGCCTCGCATGAACCGCTTTCACCTTCTCCACGCCACGGAATTCATCTACGACGGCCCGGTCTACGAAAGTTACAACGAAGTCCGTCTCCGCCCCATCCACGATGATCGCCAGAGTTGTCTTTCCTTCCGCCTCACTACTCTTCCCGCCTCCCGCGGTTCTTCCTACAAAGACGGCTATGGGAACTGGATTCACGTCTCCAGCATACTGCCCCATCATCGCCGCCTTCGATTCGAAGCCGAATCCGTCGTCCTCGTCCACGAAGCTTCCTCCCCGGAACCCGGCAGCATGCCGCTCGGGGAACTCGAAGCCGTCCGTCACGATCTTTTCGAAGAGAATTTCGATTGGCTCGCTCCTAGCGCCTACGTACCGTACCTGCCGGAGCTCGCCGAAATTTCCGAAGCCGCCGCGGCAACCTGCGATGGCACCGTCGCCGGCTTCGCGCAAACCGCCTCCGATTTCATCCACGAACATTTTGTCTACATGAAGGGCGCCACTCACGTGAACTCCTCCGTCCGCGATTCGCTAGCGTTACGTGCAGGCGTCTGCCAGGATTTCGCTCACCTTTTGCTCGGTGTTGTCCGCATGCGCGGTCTGCCCGCGCGCTACGTCTCCGGCTATCTCGTCTCCGGCAGCGCTGGACCAGGCAACAAGCAGGAAGAAGTCATCGGAGGCCAGGCTTCGCATGCCTGGGCCGAGGTTTTTTTGCCGGGCAATGGTTGGGTCGGTTTCGACCCCACGCTCGGCATGCCCATCGAGCTTCGCCACATTCGCGTCGCTTATGGCCGCGACTACGGCGACGTTCCTCCCGTTCGCGGAGTATATAAAGGCCGCGCCGGTCAAAGCCTTTCCGTCGACGTCCGCTTCCGCCCCGCCCTCGACGACTCCGGCCACGAACAAATCGCCGAACCCTCCTCCGAATCCGACGAAAGCGAGGACTCCATCCCTGAGCGCCCTCAGCAACACAGCCAGCAATAGCCAAAATCAGCCGTACCCTTTCATCGTGAAATTTTTCTCAAATTGACGAAGTCTCCAGAACCTGCGAAATTATTGCCGGCTTTCTCGCTCACGGCTGAAAGGCGCGAAAATATATGGCTACTCGACGTTCCGTTATGCCCTTGTTCATCCTGCTTTTTGTTTTCACTTGCAGCGGTACGGCCCTGCTCAACGCCGCTGACACGCCGTCGCCTGCTTTGCTCGTGCTATCCAAAGGCGATCACGCCCTCTTCATTGTGAACCCCACAACGCTGACGATAGCCGGCCAGGCTCCTTCGGGGCCGGATCCCCACGAAGTCATCGCCGATGACGACGGAAAAATTGCCTACATCTCAAACTACGGCGGCGGCTCCTACAACACCATTACCCCAGTCGATCTGGTCACTCAAAAAGCATTGCCGGTAATCGACCTCGGCCCCTTGCGTGGTCCTCATGGCCTCACGTTCGTCGGCGGCAAACTCTGGTTCACGGCGGAGGGAGCAAAGGTCGTCGGCAGCTACGATCCCGCAACAAAAAAGATCGACTGGGTTCTTGGCACCGGTCAGGACAGAACTCACATGATTTATGTCTTCCCTGACCTGAAACGAATTGTCACCTCGAATGTCAGCTCCGCGACCATGACCTTCATTGAAAAGGTAACCAACCCCGGACGTGGTTTCGGCCCCGGGCCGGGAGGACCTCCGCCACCTCCGCCTGGAAACGCCAACGCCGGGCGTCCACCGGGCCCGCCTCCGGCAGACTGGACAGAGACCATCGTCCCTGTAGGCCGCGGAGCGGAGGGCTTTGATGTTTCTCCCGGCGGTAAAGAGATTTGGGCCGCGAACGCTCAGGATGGCACGATTTCCATCATCGATGTCGCGGGCAAAAAAGTAATTCGGACGCTCGATGCCAACGTGCGGGGCGCGAACCGCCTGAAATTTACACCTGACGGAAAACTCGTTTTTGTCTCCACGCTGGCCGGCCCGGACCTGGCCATATTCGACGCCGCCACTCGCCAAAACGTCAAGCGCGTTAAGATCGGTCACGGTGCCGCGGGCATTTTGATGCAGCCGGACGGATTGCGCGCGTACGTCGCCTGCACGCCCGATGATTACGTCGCCGTGATCGACCTAAGGTCCCTGGAAATGATTGGGAAAATCTCGGCTGGCAAGCAACCGGACGGCTTAGCCTGGGCCATCCGGAAATAAGATGGCACGTTTCCCGCTCCACGAGTGGCCGGCCAGCTCCCGGTCCATCGACTGACCGAACGCCATCTATGAGCATGATTTCAGGGCCTTCCTTGCGCGTTTACCGCTCCCATGAAGTGACCTTGAATCTACTTTGCCATGAAAAGTACTTGACATTAGTAAGCTTTCGCTTATCCTAATCCTGTCATCTTTAGCCTGGCATCAGAGGGACCTTCGATGGACGCCACACTTCCAACTCAATCGCAAGACCTCGGTACTTCCCCCGCTGGTCCGTTTCGCCCGCTGCTCTCCGACTCCATCCATTTCTGGGAACTACGCCGCATCATCTACAACCTCGCCCTTTCCGCCGTCGTAATCGTCTGGATTGCGGCCACTTGGCCTCATTTCCGCCCCGCGCTCACACTCACGTCTCTTCTTCTTCTCGCCGTCCTGGCGTTGATCGCCAACGCCTGCTATTGCGCCGCTTATCTCGTCGACATTCCCTTCCAGCACTCCTCTCTCAGGTCCATCTGGAAGCGTCGCCGCTGGATCCTCTGGCTCGCCGGAACGCTCTTCGCCTTGCTCCTCGCAAATTACTGGATCGCCGACGAGATCTATCCCTTTGTTCATTGACGCCCTCGTTTTTCCGCGAACGCGTCCGTCTTGGATTAAGCTTCGCTATCCCGCTCCTCATGAGCTGTTCTGCCTCATCCACGGCTCCGCCAAGAACGCTTCTTGCTGGGTCTTCCGCGGCCCCTGCCCACCCGCGTTAACTTCACTCTTCACCGCTCACGGCCCCGCTTTCCTTGTTGCGAGCCACTGCTCGATCCAAAGCCGCGAGAAAGCCTGCGACGAGACTGTCTTTATCGCCGTGGGCTATCGGCGGGTGTAGACTGTGTTCCTATGAAGACTCTCTTCAGCGTTACGTTCTTTTCCTTCTTGCTGGGATTAGCCCTTCTCTCTTGCTTTGCTCCTTGGACGACGACCCCGCCCGGGAGCTCCGCGCCGCACAACTCGCTGGGTTATGCAGCCATTTGGTCGCAGCGGTTTGCCGCGCTGCCTGGCGCCAGGGTGGACCCAGGGGCCTTCGCGATCCTGGCTGGAGTGGTGCTCTTTTTTGCGATTGCCATTGGCGGGTCCGCGTATTTCTTTCGCAACAAGCGCGGCTCGGAAAGAGAAGATGTTTGATTATGTGAAAATTTCTATAAAGGAACGCGTTTTAGCCAGTTTCAGGGGCCGCGCGCTCCAGAGTCGCCTGAGCAGAGTCTTTTTTGCAGCCTGGGCACTCTTAATTTATTCGTAAATATGTCCACTTACGCACAGTATTCGCGCGCTAGAAGAGGCACACTCTGGGTCTCGCAGTTTTTCGAAGGAGACTCATGCACAAGATCTCAAGAATTTCACTAGGATTAGCAATCGCGCTCGGTGCTGCCGCTCTCGGCCAGGCACAGACGCAATCGCCCGCGCAACCGGGCGATCCCATACCAACATACCGCGTCAGCGTCGTGAGCCGCACCGCTCAGGCAGTAAGCTATAAACACCGCAGCGGCTCGACGCATGTCGATTTCCAAGGCACCGACCTCATGCCTGGCGCAAGGGGCGAGGCCAAAGTCGACAGCAAGCGCGGGGTCCTCGCAATCGAAGCTGAATTTTCGGACCTCCAAAGGCCAACAACATTCGGCAATGAATATCTCACCTACGTCATGTGGGCGATTTCACCGGATGGCCGTTCCGTGAATCTCGGTGAAGTCTTGGTGGGCGACAACCACCGCAGCAAACTGGAAGTGACGACTGATCTTCAGGCTTTTGCGCTCATCGTGACCGCAGAACCGTATTTCGCCGTGCGTCGCCCCAGCAACGCCGTGATTATGGAAAATGTGGTTCGTCCGGATACCAAAGGCACTTTGGCAGTCGTGGACGCCAAGTACGAACTGATCGATCGCGGTGGGTACATCCCCACCGGCTACACCTTCGACCCGGTGGTCTTGGACGCCAAGCTGCCGCTGGAATTCTATGAAGCGCGCAATGCCGTGCGCATCGCCAAGTCCGCGGGAGCCGAGAGATACGCCGGCCCCAGCTTCGAGAATGCGGTTCGCCAGATGAGAGAAGCAGATGCGCTGGCCACCAGCAGGCACGAAGACAAGAAAGCATTGATTTCCGTTTCGCGCGAAACCGTGCAAACGGCGGAAGATGCACGCGAGATTGCGATGAAGCGCATCGCGGATGATCGCGCCGAGAACGAGCGCAACGCGTCAGCGAACCAAGTAGCGGACGCCAACGCCGCCACAGCCAACGCCGTTAGCGAGCGCAACGAAGCCGACCGAAATAAACTAGCCGCTCAATCCGCGGCCGAGCGAGCCAAGGACGCCCAGGCCACCGCCGAGGCTGACTCCGATCGCAACCGAGCCGCTGCTGCCTCTGCCGATCTGCAAGCCCAGCATGCCAAGGACGCTCAAGCCACCGCCGAAGCCGATTCCGACCGCAACCGAGCCGCTGCTGCCGCTTCCGATCTTACGGCGCAGCAAGCCGTCAGCGACCGCGAAGAACTTCGCGCAAAGCTGCTGCAACAGTTCAACTTAATTCTCGAAACTCGCGACACAGCGCGCGGGCTTGTCGTGAACATGTCGGACGTGCTCTTCGACAGCGGACAATATACACTCCGGCCGCTGGCGCGCGAGAAGCTCGCCAAAATCTCCGGCATCGTGCTGGCGTATCCGTCGCTCAGGCTGGCTGTCGAAGGCAACACGGACAGCGTGGGAACGGACCAGTTCAACCAAACGCTCTCGGAGAATCGAGCCGAAAGTGTCAGGACCTACCTCACCGGGCAAGGCGTGCCGGAATCCTCGACGACTGCCGAAGGATTTGGCAAGACGCGGCCCATTGCTTCCAACGATACAGCGGACGGACGCCAGCAAAACAGGCGCGTCGAGTTGGTCGTTTCCGGCGAAGTGATCGGCACGAAGATCGCTTCCTCAATGGTGGTGGCGCCAGTCAGTGCATCGTCAACGCCCCGCTAAGCAAACCGCAGACAGAGGAAAGCCGGCTCGTCGTGAGCCGGCTTTCTTTTTTACGTTGGAGTTTTGATCCGCCAGGATAAGTTGATGCGTTTAAGGAATTGCCCGCCGCGAGCCAATCAGCAGCGCTCTTTATGCCGCCGTGTCTCTTTGGCGCGTCGCTTTGACGCCCGAGAGAATCCCAACCCCCGCTAGTATGATCGCACCAACAACAATCCAGCGTCCCGGCACATGCATTAGGTACGCTCCGTAGATGAGGCCAGCGGTTAAAATCGCGAATCCAATCGCGTACAGTCCGAATGACATAGTGTTTCCTTTCTGTTGCGCCAACGGATAAATCGTTGCTGAACGCCGGATGCTCGCCGGCACTAGATCGCGTAACACGCCAAAGGCTTCCTCCGCGCTGCCCTGCGCGGAGGAAGCCACATAGGTTCGTTACCTGAAAACGATTCTAGTCGTGATCTGGATGATGATGCCGCCACTTCCAATACTCTTCTTGCTGCCGGCGGTTGCTACGGCGGAACTCACGATAGTCTCTGTGCCTTTCGCCAAGATAGACACGATACGAATGGTCTTCGCGGTCATTCCACTCATGGTAGTCATGATGACGGCGATCGTAGTAGCGATGATGATCGACGCCGCCAGTCACTACCACTTCCTGGGCAGCGAGGGCCTTTGGTGCTGCCGCTACAGTGAGTCCGGCTGTCAGGATCGCCAAACTTAGATATTTGGTTGCCGCGTGCACGTGGGGTCCTCCGTAAATCGCGAACTCTCACAGGAGAATTCTGGCTTGCAGTAAGTATGGGTGAACTCGCATCGCGAATCTGTACGAAACAAGACACAACACCGGTGTGCGTCTGACTGAGGACTGCTCCCCCAGTGAATAGCTCTGTGGAACCGATATCCGCGTCGATATGCAGGTCGAACGTAGTGTGCCAAAATGAATCGCGTTCGAACCACGGGCAACAAAAGGGAGCGTTGCGGCGCAGCGGGGTTCCGTGTACGGTAGCGGCGACTGGAAGAAGTTGCAGGCGCGGGCAAATCGACGAGGATGGTGGACATGGCTGGCGAAACGGGAAAAGAACAGTGGACGCGCCGGGGATTCTTGGGGGTGAGCTCGGCGGCGCTTGCAGCGGCCAGCGTGCTGGGACCAGACCGCGCCGAGGGACAGGCGCAGACTTCCGCGCACCTTTCTCACACGGATAGCAGCGCGAGCGACCCAGGGCCGACAAATGCCGCGCTGGACGCGGCTAATCCATCCGCGAATCATCCCCTGCCGACAGACGCGGGCGGCGTGCGAACGTTCAAGTACCCGTTTTCGTTCGCGCACAAACGGTTTCAGGAAGGCGGATGGTCGCGCGAGGTGACCATCCGCGAGCTGGCCATTGCCAAAACGCTCGCGGGCGTCGACATGCGGCTGACGGCCGGCGGCATTCGAGAGTTGCACTGGCACACGGCCGCGGAGTGGGCGTATATGCTCTATGGAAGCGCGCGGATTACGTGCATCGATGCGGATGGAAAGAGTTTCGTGACGGACGTGAAGGAAGGTGACGTGTGGTACTTCCCCACCGGAATTCCTCACTCCATTCAAGGTCTGGCGCCGGACGGGGCGGAATTCTTGCTGGTGTTTGACGACGGGGATTTTTCTGAATACGAGACGGTGCTCCTGACCGATTGGATGGCTCACACGCCGCCGGACGTGGTGGCGAAAAATTTCGGTGTTCCCCAGGCCGCGCTGAAGAACCTGCCGCGGAAAGAGCGCTTCATTTTTCAGGCGGAAGTCCCCGGGCCGCTCGCGGAAGATCAGCGCATCGCCGGCGGATCGCGCGGTCCTTCCCCTATTGATTTTTCCTTTCGTACCACGCAACCTGCTCCGTCAAAGCATCTGAAAAACGGCGAAGTTCGCATCATTGATTCGAACAGCTTCAAGGTGGCTACGGCCATCGCCGCGGCTGTTGTCACGGTGAAGCCCGGCGGCATGCGCGAACTGCACTGGCATCCGAACGCGGCTGAGTGGCAGTTCTACGTCAGCGGCAAGGCGCGCATGACGGTCTTTGCGACCGGCGGGCGCGCTCGCACGATGGACTTCGAGACGGGCGACGTCGGCTACATACAAGAAACTTTGCCGCATTACGTCGAAAACACCGGAACGACCGATTTGAAATTCCTGGAAATGTTCAGGAGCAGCTACTATCAGGATTTGGCGCTCTCCGAGTGGTTGACGCACACTCCGCCGGAGCTGGTTGCGGCGCATTTGAACCTGGATAAGGCCACTCTCGACGCCATGCCAAAAAACAAACCGCTTATCGTGCCCTAGCAGCGGCGCCGCTCGGGAGCCATGACCTATTCGTAGCGCAAAGCCACCAATGGATCAACGCGCGCCGCGCGGCGGGCTGGAACCCAGCACGCCACCAAGCCGGTGATGAGCAGCAGGAGCGGAACTACAACAAGAGTCGCAGGATCGCACGGCGAAACGCCCCAAAGCTGTGTCGCGATGATGCGCGCGACACCCAGGCTGGCGGCGAGACCGATCGCTACTCCCAAAATCACCAGGCGCAGGCCCATCTTAATGACCAGCTTCAGGACGTCGCCTCGCTCTGCACCGAGCGCCATCCGAATGCCGATTTCGTGCGTTCTGCGAGCAGCCGTGTACGCCAGCACGCTGTAAACACCGATCGTCACGAGAACCAGTCCGATGCTCGCGAAAATTCCCAGCAAGAAGAAACCAAAACGCGGGCCGGCATAGGAAAACTGGCTGATGTAGCCCTCGAGCGTGCCGGTAAATGTCAGCGCGACGCTGCGATCGGTGGCCCAAATTTCTTGCCGCACGGCGTTCAGCATCGCCAGAGGCTCGCCGGCGGTGCGAACGAGGATGCCGCGCTCGAAGGAGCCAGTCACCGTGTACGGCACCCAAACTTCGGGTTCGGGGGGATCCTGCAGGCCGCGGTTTTTTGCGTCGGCGACGACGCCGATGATTTCGAACCGGGGGTCCCTCACGGGATCTGCAATAGTTTCGAGCTGCGCGATATGAACGCGCTGGCCGATCGGATTATCCGCGCCGAGATATTTATGCGCGAAGGTTTGATTGATTACGGCATATTTCTTCGCGCCGATGACTTCAGCCTCGGTGAACGTCCGCCCCGTGAGCATTTGAATCTTCAAGACGGGAAAATAGCCCTCGCTGCATAGCTGAAACAGCGCGGTCCATTTCTCGGAGTGCGTCTTACCGGGGATTTCAATGTCGGTGTTTATTCCACCGTAGGGCGGCAAAGTGCTTGTTTCCGTGGCGTCCACGATTCCCGGCAGAGCTTTCAGTCGCAGCAGAAGCGGACGATAGAAGCCAGAGACCTGATCGGCGGTTTTGTAACGGTCCTTCGGAAGCGGAAGCCTCGCTACCAAAATGTGATCAGGTTGCAGTCCCAAATGAACTTCGTGGAGGGCCACAAAGCTGCGCATCAGCAGGCCCGCGCCAACAAGTAGCGTAAGCGAAACGGCGACCTCGAGCACCACAACTGCATCGCGCAATCGACCATGACGGAAGCCGCCGGAAATGCCCTTACCGCTGTCGCGCAAGGGATCGTTCAGATCGCGCCGCGCGGTTTGCAGCGCCGGAACCAGGCCAAAAATCAGAGCGGTCAGCACGGATATGGCGAGCGTAAAAAAAAGGACCGTGAAGTTCAGCCGAATCGTCGCTTCGGCGGGAATGATTTGCTGCGGAATGATGGCGATCAGGGATTTGAGGCCGCCCCACGCGAACAACGCGCCGAGGCCAGCACCGCCGGTTGCAAGAATGAGGCTCTCGACGAGCAGTTGGCGCACCAGCCTCCAACGCCCGGCTCCGAGCGCCGCGCGGATCGCGAACTCTTTTTCGCGCGTCGTGGCGCGCGCCAAAAGCAGATTGACAACGTTGCCGCAACCGATGAGCAAAAGAAGCCCGACAGCAGAGAGGACGATGTAAAGCGTCGTGCGGAAACGGCCGACGACCATATCCGTGAGTGAATGAATCTCGACGGTGAAGTGCTTTGGATAGTCCTTTGGATAGACGGTGGACAGATTTTTGGCGACGACGGCAAGATCGGCTTGCGCCTGGCGTTCGGTGACACCGGGCTTGAGATGGCCAAGCAAAAACCAATAGCGATTGTATCCGAGCGTCGGCGTGGTATCCGCGGGGCTGGGTTTTTCTGGTATCCAGAGATCGGCGTCACCCCAAGCAAAGCGGGGCGGCATGATTCCCACGAGCGTGCGGGCCGTACCGTTCAACACGAAGATTTTGTTAAGGATGGCGGGATCGGCGTTGAAATGGTTGACCCAGGTTTTATAGCGTAGAACGAAGACCGGGGGTGCGCCGGGCTCATAGTCCGCAGGCTGCATCACGCGACCGACAAGTGCGGGCATGCCCAGGAATTCGAAGGTGCCCGGGGTCACGAACCAACCGCTGAAGCGTTCGGTGCCTTCACCGGAGGTGTACAGAATGTCTCCCCCGTCATTGGCGATGACCCGATCAAATACATGGTTCTGCTGCACATAGTCCAGAAACTCAGCGCCGCTGTAGCCACTGCGCCCGCCGGGCCTATTTTGTTCCGTGTCATGGATTTGCACAGAAACGAAGTGCTGCGCATCCGGATAAGGAAAAGGCTCCATCAAGACGTTTTCGATGACGCTGAAGATGGCCGTGCTGGCTCCAATGCCCAGCGCGAGTGTGACCATCGCGACGATGGCGAAACTCGGACTCTTCCTCAGATTTCGTCCCGCGTAACGGAGATCCTGCCAAAATGAACCCATCGCCGAACCCCCCAGGTCGATAGAGCACTCTTACGTATTAAGACGATGGAAGAGCCAATAAGTTCCCTTGCCGGCGCAGAACTATCAATAAACTTTCCGCCAGATCCTCTTATGACGGCAAAAGCTGATGTGGGTTTTCTTCTAGCGTATTTGCTGTGAACGGCGCGAAAGCAGGTCAACCTAGAGCAGCGCTCAATGCCTCTTGTAGCACAGGCACTCTTGCCTGTGCGATTTTGCAGTCCAGCGATACCGCGCCCAATCAAGATTGCCTGTGCCACCAGCAAAGTGAGTCCGTACCGGCTCTCTAGATGGTTTGGCGAGAGAATAGGATTCGGCTAGGATGTGCTGGCGTCTTTGTTGCGTCTTTGTCGTGTCTTTGTTGATTGCCCAGCGGTGCAGGTCGGCCTGAAAGATTTTGGCCTAAGTTCGCGTAATTCGGAAAGGAGCTTCCCGTGAACAAATTTGTGGTGGTTGCGTTGATGGCGGTGAGCGAAGCGTTCGTGCCAGGCGCCCGTGCCGCAGGCCAAATTTGCGAACAACTTGCGCAACTCGCGTTGCCGAACACGAAAATTACGTCAGCACAACCTATCGCAGCAGGGGCATTTGCGCCGCCGGCCAGTATGGCTCGGTGGATAGCGGGCGACCCGTCCATGTTCAAACGGCTGCCGGCATTTTGCAGAGTTATGGCAGAGGCCAAGCCAAGCGCCGATTCCGATATCAAGATCGAAGTGTGGATGCCTGCAAGCGGTTGGAACGGAAAATTTCGCGGCCAGGGCAACGGCGGCTTCGCGGGGGAGATTGACTATCGCACGCTGGGCTTGGCCGTCGTCCAGGGGTACGCTTCCGCGGCGACGGACACCGGACATGCGGCAGACGGGACCGACGCGGGCTGGGCCTTGGGGCATCCGGAGAAAATAGTTGATTTCGCGTATCGGGCGATTCACGAGATGACGATGGTGGGCAAAGCGATGGTGAAAGCGTTTTATGGCGATGGACCGCAGCATTCGTATTTTGCAAACTGCTCGAACGGCGGGCGGCAGGCATTGATGGAGGCGCAGCGCTATCCGGAAGATTACGACGGCATCCTGGCTGGAGCGCCCGCGAATTATTGGACACATCTGCTGTCGAGCGCGCTGTGGGATGCGCAGGCTACGACGCTCGATCCGGCCAGCTATATTCCCGCTAGCAAAGTGCCAACGATTGCGCGAGCCGTCAACGCGGCGTGCGATGCGAAAGATGGTGTAGCCGACGGCGTGTTGAATGATCCGAGGCAGTGCCGCTTCGATCCGGCGAGCTTGCTTTGCAAAGCAGCAGATTCCGACGCGTGCCTTACGCAGCCGCAAGTGACCACTCTGAAAAAACTGTATCAAGGCGCGCACGATTCAAAGGGGCGGGAGATTTTTCCCGGGTTCATGCCAGGAGGCGAAGAGGGACCGGGAGGATGGGCCCTATGGATAACTGGTCCCAGACCTGGCAAGGGACTGCTTTTTGCCTTCGACGACGGATTCTTTTCCGACATGGTGTACGACAAGGCGGATTGGGACTACAAGAAGGCCAATCTGGATGAGGCGGTTGCAGCAGCGGACAAAAAGTTCGCAAGCGTGCTGAACGCGACCGAAACTAATCTCAAGCCGTTTGCGTCGCGCGGCGGAAAATTGATTATTTATCACGGCTGGAACGATGCAGCGATTTCGCCGCTGAACTCGATCAATTATTACGAGAGCGTGGAGAGCAAAATGGGCAAGCAGGATGCCGACTCGTTTTTGCGGCTGTTTATGGTACCGGGAATGCAGCATTGTGGCGGCGGCCCAGGACCAGATGTATTCGGCCAGATGGGATTCAGCGCGCAGAACGATCCGCAGCACAATCTATATACGGCGCTCGAACAGTGGGTGGAAAAAGGATCTGCGCCTTCGACAGTCATCGCCACGAAGCAAACGGACGGAGGCGGCGCGTCGGCGGTGAGGATGACGCGGCCGCTTTGCGCGTATCCCGAGGTTGCGAAATATAAAGGCAGCGGCGACACGAACGATGCCGCAAATTTTGCGTGCGCGTCAGAGAAATAAACAAGTAACGAAACAACGACGTAGAGAAAAATAGAAATAAGTGGCAAGCGCCGGAACCGCAAGAACGGCGGCCAGCCTCGGGAGTCCGGCCCTACAACACCATCAATGAGAGCGGCGAGCCCGGATAACGCGCAATTGTGGTTACGCGGCGTTTTCGGGGCGGAAAACGCGCTGGAAGCGCGGGCCGGTGAATTGGACGCCGACGAGGCGCTCGCCTTGCGTGGGTGCGTCGACAACGTGGACGACGCGGCCAGACGTGGAGAAATCCGATTCGGTGCGGCGGGAAGTATAGTGCGAAAAAGGGATTCGGATTTCGAGGTCGGAGCCGATGGCGACGTCGAAACGCGTGACGAACGCGGCGCCGCTGCGGCATAAATTTTCGCTGGAAGTTTCTTCCTCGAACATAACACCGCGGCTGTCGCGTCCCCGCACCTTGAGGGGGAGGCGGACGGCGATTCTACGCTCCGAGCGTTGCCTCGAGGCGGTCTGCGTCAAGTGGACCATGGGCGGGGTCCTCTTTTCTGGCGTTCGCCGTGCGGCCAACATCTTGGGCAGCCACAGGGCGATTACTTATTTGTGCGGCCGCTGAACGGCCGACATTTTGGTCAGCCGAAAAACGGCTGGCTCCCGCGGCGGTGCGGCTCTCGAAGAAGGATTCCACCTTCTCGACAACCTCACTGGGCGTTCGCGCCGCATGTACGATTCGACGAAGCTCGCTGCCGTTCCCCACGCCATGAGTGAACCAGCAAGCGAACTGCTTCATTTTGCCAATACCATCGGGCAGGTTGGCAGCATTAATTTGCCTATAGTAGCCAGAAAGTAACTGGCGGCGGTCGTCTTCGGTGGGAGCGTCGTACCGGCCCGTCGCGGCGTATTGCTCCATCTGGGAGAAGATCCAGGGATTGGTGGGGGCGGCGCGACCGATCATCACGGCGTCGCAGCCAGTTTCGCGGACCATGCGCTCGGCGTCTTCGGGCGTGTTGATGTCGCCATTGCCGATGACGGGAATTTTCACCGTCTGCTTTACGGCAGCAATAAGACTCCAGTCGGCGGCGCCAGCGTAGCCCTGGAGGCGCGTGCGCGGATGGACGGCGACACCTTCGACACCAAGGCTTTCCGCCATTTTGGCGACTTCGACGGCTACGATGGAGTTGTCGTCCCAGCCGGCGCGGAGCTTGATGGTGAGCGGGATTTTGACGGCGGCGCGCACGGATTTGAAAATTTCTCCGAGCAGCGGGAGATCGCGAAGCAAGCCTGAGCCACCGCATTTGACGACTTTCTTGGCAGGGCAGCCGAGGTTGATGTCTACGGCGTCGTAGCCGAGGTCTTCGACCATGCGGGCGGCTTCGGCCATAACTTGCGGATTCGCGCCGAAGAGCTGCGCGGTGATGGGATGCTCGTCTTCCTGAAAATAAAGATAGCGAAGCGTTTTTGCGGCGCTGCGCGTGATGCCCTCGGAGCTGGTGAACTCCGTCATGAGCAAGCCGCAACTGCCGAGGCCGCGAATCACGCGCCGGAAAAGCGTGTCCGTCACGCCAGCCATAGGAGCGAGGACCGCGGCGGGGCGGATGGTCAGGTCGCGAATTTGGAAAGAAGCTGGAAGCATACGTTCTCTATCGATGGCGGAGCCAGAGGACAAATCCAAAAATCCCGCCGAGGCAAATCGAACCGATGAAAAACGGTCTCGCTTCAGGAAGTCCCACTAAACCCATGAGAAGCAGACCGAGCACAATGACTAATCCGATTGGGTGGCTCGTCAGGACGCCACCTCCTTTAACGCCAAAAGGAACAACTAGGGTTGGATCAGGTTCCGGGTTGTATTGGACATGTTGCCGCATATTGAGTACCTCCCAATCCCTCCTATTGTTTATACACCTCGAACGCGGATTCTGAAACGAGCTTGATCCGTCGCGATGCTCCTCGGAATAGACACCCCACCCCACCCCGTTTTTTCGTAAGTGCGGATTCTAAAGGACTTTAAGTGCTGTGTTTTTGGAAGTGCGGATTCTAAAAGACTTAGTGACTTGCGACTGGTGATTCGTGACTGGTGGAAAAACAAGAGCCGATTCCGGCTATGAGAGGGCCTTGATGGCGCAGAGAGAGTAAACGCTCGGCTATCCTTATGGCGATGGCGGGCTGGCGGCGGGACTGAGGAGGAAAAGGCAGATTGCTCACTCCGATCGGGATGACAGCAGGGAGGATGAGAAAAGAGCGGACCTAAGGGTCCGCCACTACAGTGGCAAGAAGCGGCCGGGCGTGGCGAAAACATAGAATATGATATCAGGAGTGGTTACCGATTGTCAATAAATGTCTTGTTTACTGTGTAGGTTATTCGAACGGGGAGCGCGGATTCGAATCGGGGCGGTGGAAGTTGAGCGCGGCGAAGGAGTTGGGCGGGGGTTAATTGGCTTGATACGGCTGTGGGAATGTGTGGAAAAAGGGGGACGAGAGAAGCAGGTTTACAGCTGCCAGTTCAGAGCAGACTGTTGCCGCGCGTGACTAACCCGTGAAAGATTCAGGGTTACGTAGGTGGGCGGCGAAGGGATTCTCGATGAGGACGCCGGAGATGCGTTGGCCGGCGCTGAGATCTTCGGAGAGAATGCGGCTGGCGCCGCTTTTGGCGGCGGCGGAAACGATTAAAGCGTCCCAGAAGCCGATTTGGGATTCGTCCTCGATGCGAAAGGCGGCGGAAATTTCAGCTGGCGTGATTTCGGTGCACCAGATGGCGTAGGTGTTTACTACCAGACGCGCTGAATCCTTTGGCAGCGGAGTGGCGATCTTACGTGTGACGTTTACGTAGAACTCCTGGAGCACTTGCATGCTGAGGACGCCGGCTCGCTCGGACCAGAGTTCGCGAAGGACGGCCTTTGCGATCTGGTGTTTGGTGCTTGCGTCTTTGTCATGGGCATAGATCAAGACGTTGGTATCGACGAATGTTTTGCCGGTCATTTTGAGGGTCCATCCATCAATCATGCCGCCCGTGATTGCTGTCGCTCTTGGGGCTAACGTTCATGGAGTTCATCGCGGGTGACATCGATTGTGCCACCCAGGCTGAAGCCGTGGTCGAGCAAAGCTGCGGCTTGGCGTTCGGCGCGTGCGTAGGCTTCCTCTTCACCGACCAGGATCTCGATCTGATCAGCCAAGAGACCGCTGATGGAGGTGGAACGACGGGCAGCGATGACCTTGGCTCTTTGAATGGTTTGGCGGTCGAGACTAAGAGTTAGGTTCTGTTTGCCGTTGGATTTTGTGGGCTTTGTAGGGGTCATGATGAGCATCTCACGTACTATACGTGTAGCACGTATTTTGCGTGTAGTCAACTCGTGTTTAAGGCTTGTGGCAAGTGCTCAGTCAGAATCGCGTGCCAGGAAGAGGTGTTTTGCTTCTTCGAGAGCAGAGACCGCGGATTCGCGCGAGACGGCAGGAAATCCCTCTAGAAAGTCTTCGAGTGTTTCTCCGCTTTCCAGATAGTCGAATAGCGTTTGGATAGGCACTCGAGTCCCGCAAAACACAGGAGTTCCACCAAGGGTATCCGAGCTTTTGGTGATCACTCCCATGGAAGGATTGTATCGCGCACGATTGTAAGCGGGCGGATGGGCAAATTCTGATGATCGGTGGGCACCACGGCACCCTCTGGCTAAGCTCGGAATAACGTAATTGAGCGGCACGGTGTCGGAAATGACCGCCTACATTTACACGCCGAGTCGCTTCGGCGTCTCCCGATCGCGGTCGAGGCTTTCGGCAGATTACTCAAGCTCGACGCCTCGGTCCTTGAGGAATTCGTCGAGTTTGAGGAATTTGCGGCCTAGGGCGAAGCTGAGGGTAGACCATTCGGGATCGCCGGAGTCGGCGGCGAGGGCGGCGCGGACGGCGGCCATTTTGGAATCCATGTCATCGAGATAGTGGAAGACGAGGGCTTCGCGGATCATGGGGAGTTTGGGCGAGCCGAATTCGTATTGGCCGTGATGGCTGATCAGGAGATGCTGGACTACGGTTTTGAGATTAGCAGGAAAACCTTCGATGGCGTCCATGGCTTTGGAGACGGTTTCGAGTTCCATGACGATGTGGCCGAGGAGCTGGCCTTCGGTGGTGTAGCCGATGGCGCGGTCGTAGCAGAGTTCGTCGAGTTTGCCGACGTCGTGGAGGATGGCGACGGTTAGCAGGAGGTCGGCGTTGAGTTCGGGATAGTGGGCGGCGACCTGCTTTGCAAGGCCGCAGAGGCCGATTACGTGTTCCAGGAGGCCGCCGAGGAAAGCGTGATGCATGACTTTGGCGGCGGGGGCGCGCTTGTAACGCGCGGCGATGGCGGGATCGCCGATGATTCCGTTCACAAGTTTTTTGAGCCAGGGATTCGCGATGGAATTGGCGTATTCGAGGAGTTGGGCCCAGAGCTTGGCGACGTCTTGCTTGGTGTGAGGCAGAAAATCGGCGAGATCGACTTCTTCGGGCTTGGCGAGACGGAGCTGCTGCAGGGAGAGCTGGAGCTTGTTGCGGTAGATTTCGACGCGGGCGTTGACTTTGACGATGTCGTCACGGCTGACGTCTTTTGCGGCAGGCTCAAATTGATCCCACATGAGGGCTTCGATCGTGCCGCTGCGGTCGCCGAGCTCAAGACGGAGATAGGACTTGCCAGCGCGGGTGTTGCGAATTTCTTTTTCGTGAACGAGAAAGAAAGAGGTGATGGTTTGTTCGGAGGCGAGATCGGTGACGAACGACGTCTTCATCAGTCGCCCGAGTCCCCAGGACGCTTTCCAAACACGAGGAATTTCTTGCGGCCCTTCCTGGTCTTGGTGACTTCGGGGGTGGCGCTCACTTCCTGAATCTCGGAATTGCCGCCGCCCGCGATATCCTGATAGCCGGGCTTGACAACGACGTAGCTTTGCTCGCGCAGCGTCTTGAGATAGTCCCGCAAGGCCGGCTGCATGCGTTCCCCGTAAAGCTTGTCCATGATTTCGTTTTCGACTTTATCGAGCGGTTGCTGGCCTTCGTCGTAGTGCTCCATGACTTGCATGATGAGGAAGCCCTGTTTCGTTTCGAGCACGTCGGTGAGATCGTTTTTCTTCATCTTGAAGACGGCGGCTTCGAGTTGCGGAGAGAGTTCGCCGCGCTTGTAGGTGCCCAAGTATCCGCCTTGTTTGGCGGTGGCGCCCTCGGAATAGCGTTTGGCGATTTCGCCGAAGTCTTCGCCGTCCTTGACGCGCTTGAGGGCGGTTTCGGCTTTTTTCTTCAATTCCGCGACTTCGGCGGGATCTTTGCCGGCGGTATTTATTTCGATCGACCGCAGAACGACTTGCTCAGGGCGAATGTAGTCATTCTTATGCGCGTCGTAATATTTCTGGACTTCGTCCTTGCCGATGGAGATGTGAGAGCCGACTTCGCTGCTGATGACTTTTTTCGTCAGGATACCGTTGCTGATATTGTTCTTGAAATCTTCCCAGTTGAGCCCTTGGGAGGTGACGGCCTGCTCGAGAGCCTCCATGCTAGTAAGTTTGTTTTCAATGCGAATCTGGTCGAGCTGCTTGATGGTGTCGGCTTCGACGCTGAGGCCCATATCCTTGCCGCGCTGGACGAGCAGGGACTGGTCAATCAAATCGCGCAGGGCATTCTTCTGGCTGCTTTCGATGAGGGATTTTAACTGCTCAGGCGTACAACGGTTCTGGCATTCCTGCTTGGCGTCGTCTTGGGCGGTAACCTTGGAGTGGTCGAGTTCGGAGCGCGTGATGATCTCGTTGTTAACGCGGGCGACGATTTCTTCGACAACTTTGCCTTCCGCTTCGGAAGCGACCGGCTTTCTGACCGGGACGGGCTTCTTGGCCTGAGCGGCGGCGGGCACGTCCGCGGGGGCCTCGTCCGGTTTCTCGAGAGTCGGCTTGGCCGGCGGCTGTTGCGTTTGCGGAGCCGGATTGCTGGGCTGCTGTGCCGCGAGCGGCAGGGCGGCAAGCAGCGCCGCGATAACTGCAAGATTGCGCATGTAGTTCCTCACTTATAGAGTTTAGCTCTGCCCTTGAAGACCGAGCAATACGTTTCTGAGAGCCCCCGGGACGGACTCCCCGCGGGTGGTTTCGAGCCAAAGCACGCCGCTGGGGTCGAGTTTGATGCCCTTGCGCGAGCGCACTACCTTTACCAGTGTGGCGGGGTCGAGCGGCGTTTCCGCGTGGAAGCGGATGGCGATGCGGTTGCCCTGGCGTTCGACCGCGGAGATGCGCAGGCGCTCACACATCGATTTGAGGACGGCGTACTCCAAAAGGTTTTCTACCGTAGAGGGTGGAGCGCCGAAGCGGTCGGCAAGTTCGCGGCGCACGTCCTGCTTTTCTTCCTCGCTGGCAACCGAGGAGATGCGCTTGTAGGTGCGGAGGCGAAGATTTTCGCTGGGGATGTAGTTTTCTGGGATGCGCACGTCGAGGCCGAGGCTTAAGGTGGTGCGGAGTTCGGGGACGGATTCCTCGCCCTTGAGCTTGGAGACGGCGCGCTCGAGCATTTGGCAATACATGTCGAAGCCGATGGCTTCGATATGGCCGTGCTGCTGGCGGCCGAGCATGTTGCCGGCGCCGCGAAGCTCTAGGTCGAGAGCGGCGATGCGGAAGCCCGCGCCGAGTTCGCTGAACTCTTTCATGGCGCTGAGGCGCTTGCGGGCGATTTCTGAAAGCGAGGTGTCCGGGGGAACAAGCAGGTAGGCGTAGGCGCGCTGATGCGAGCGGCCGACGCGTCCGCGGAGTTGATAGAGTTCGGCGAGTCCGAGGCGATCGGCGCGGTTGATGAGGATGGTGTTGGCGCGGGGGATGTCGAGGCCGTTCTCGACGATGGTAGTGGCGACCATGACGTCGGCTTCATCGCGGATGAATTTTAACATGACGCTTTCGAGCTCTTTTTCGCCCATTTGACCGTGGCCGACTACAACGCGGGCTTTTGGCACGAGCTTCTGAACGAGGGTGGCAAGCGAGTAGATGGATTCGACGCGGTTGTGGATGAAATAGACTTGGCCGTCGCGAGCGAGCTCGTTTTCGATGGCGCGGCGGACCAAATCTTCCTGGAAGGAAGCGACGACGGTTTGGATGGCGAGGCGATCGCGCGGTGGAGTTTCTATCACGGACATATCGCGCAGGCCGACGAGCGACATGTGCAAGGTGCGAGGAATGGGCGTAGCGGAGAGAGCGAGGGCGTCAACGTTTTGGCGCATTTCTTTCAGGCGCTCTTTGTGCGCGACGCCGAAGCGTTGCTCCTCGTCCACGACGAGCAGCCCGAGATCCTGAAACTTGACGTCCTTCGAAAGGAGGCGGTGCGTGCCGATGACCACGTCCACTTTGCCAGCTTCGAGCTCAGCGAGAATTTTCTTTTGCTCGGCGGGACTGCGAAAGCGGCTGAGCATTTCGATGCGCACGGGAAATGCGGCGAAACGCTGCTTGAAAGTTTCGAAATGCTGGAAGGCCAGAATGGTGGTGGGCGCGAGAACCGCCGCCTGCTTGCTGTCGGAAACAGCTTTGAAGGCCGCGCGCATAGCGACTTCGGTTTTTCCGTAACCGACGTCGCCGCAGAGAAGCCGGTCCATCGGGGTGGGCCGCTCCATATCGCGTTTGATGTCGGCGATGGCAGTGTTTTGATCGGCGGTTTCCTCGAATTCGAAGGCGTCTTCAAATTCGCGCTGGAAATTGCCGTCGGCGGAAAAAGCAAAACCCTGTGCTGTTTTGCGGGCGGCATAGAGGGTGAGAAGCTGTTCGGCCATGTCTTCGAGGGATTTGCGGACGCGGGTCTTGCGCGTGTTCCAGCCGGTGCCCCCGAGCTTGTCGAGCGTCGGATGGGAACCTTCGACGACGCGATAGCTTTGGACGAGATCCATGCGCTCGAGTGGAACATAGAGGCGCGCATCATCGGCATAACGCAGCAGCATGAATTCGCCGCGATGGCCGTCCGATTCGATTTGGCGCAGACCTTCGAACTGGCCGATGCCGTGATCGACGTGGACGATGAAGTCGCTGGGCTTGAGCTCGGCAAAATCGGTGAAAAATCCGGAAGTGCGGATTTTGTGGCTGGGGCGTTCGACGGTGGGAGTGACGTCGAATAGATCGGAGTGGCCAAAAATAGTGAGCTTGGCATCGGGAAAGGCCACGCCTTCGGCGAATGGCGCGCGGATTAGAAGAAGGCCGGCTGTCTCGAGCGCGCCTTCCGCCGTGAAACCCGCCGCCGCGTTTTCGGATTCGCCGAGCACGTAGGGCACGTCGTATTCGCGGGAGATGTCCGCGAGTCGCTCAAGTTCGCCGGTGCTGGCAGCCGTGAGGAAGACTTTTCCGCCGGAAGCGAGCTGCGATTTCACGTCGCCCATGCAGGCAACAACGTCGCCGTGAAAGCGCGAGCTGGGCCTTGAAGAAAGTTCGAATTGCGGGGCCGAGCCGATGTTGACGGCGAGTTGCTCTATCTGCGCTTGAGAGGTTTTGGCGAGCGCGGCTGCGAACTCCTCTTCACTCAGGAAGAAATGCGACGCGGAAGGGGCGCTGGCGCTGCCGTGGCGTTCGTAGATTTCGGTGGCATGAGCAAGGTGCTTTTCCGCGGCTTGGCGTAAGTTTTGCGGTTCGTCTAAAAAGACGACGGGTTTGAGCGAACTTTCCGCCAGTTCGAAGAGCGAACTTTGCCCGCTTTGCTCCGCAGGGCCGAAGAAAGACGCTGCTTCCCAGGCCGGGACAGCGGATTGCGATGCAGCCCGCGAAGCGCCCACGAGTGCGGCGATGTTCCATTCCGTGAGCGGCAGAAGCGTCGTGCGATTTACGGGCGCGATGGAGCGCTGCGTGCGCGGGTCAAATTCGCGCACCGATTCGACGGTGTCTCCCAATAGCTCGATCCTCACCGGACGGGGCGCCTCGGCGGAAAACACGTCCACGATGCCGCCGCGCATCGCGAATTGCCCTGGCAGCTCGACCATTTCCGTGCGCGTGTAGCCCACGCCCGCGAGATGCGCGATGAACTCCTCGAGAGGGACTTCCGCGTCTTTGGTGAGCGTGCGTGCCAGCGACAAATACAGCGTGGCATCCTGAAAACGCCAGAGAGCCGCCTGCACCGGAGCGATGACCAGCGAGACTTGTCCATCGGTCAGGCGGAAGAGAGTTGCGGCGCGGCGTTCGAGAATGTCTGGGTGAGGGCTTTGCGCTTCCCACGGCAGCGTGTCGAAGGCCGGGAGCGTGGCGACTCCTCCATTCAGCCCGGGGAAAATGCTCGAAAAAAAACGCACGGTTTCCGAGAGAGCTTCCGCGCGGCGATTCGAATCCGTGATGAAGAAGGCGGGACGGCGCAACTCGTGGGTGAGATACGCAGCGACGAGAGCTTTGGCAACGTCGTGCAAACCGGAGAGTGAAATGTGCTGCGCACCATCGCGCAACGCCCCCATCGCGCCTTCCACCCCGGGGTGGCGGAGCACAGCGTCCAATCGTTCGCGAACGGCAGGCAGAATCATGCGGGAACGTCAGGCTTCCACGCGAGAGGCGGGAGAGCCTTCGCGAATCTTTCGGAGAATCTCCGTGGTGGAATAACCCGGGACAACAGGGATGGAAACGACGCGGCCGCCAGCGGCTTCCACTTCTTCGCGTCCGACAATCTGATCGCCGGGCCAGTCGCCCCCCTTGACCAGCACGTCCGGAAGCAGTCGCGCGATGACTTCGCGGGGCGTGGGCTGATCGAATATCACGACCGCGTCGACACATTCGAGCGCCGCGAGAATTTCGGCGCGCTCACGCTCCGGAAAGACGGGACGTCCCGCGCCTTTTAACTGGAGCACGCTGGCGTCACTGTTGAGGCCGACGACCAGCACGTCGCCGAGCGCGCGAGCCTGTTCGAGGCTGCCGATGTGCCCCGGGTGCAGCAAATCGAAGCAGCCGTTGGTGAAGACGATGCGGCGGCCGTTGCGTTTCTCGCGGCCAAACCGCAGAATCGCTTCCTCGAGAGTCAGAATCTCCGGGTGCAAAGGAACTCCATGAAGGCCCACGCAACAATAGCCCTGGCGTTTAATGAAACGTTAGTTTATCACGCACTGGATGTGCACCGCCTCCCTGCCGGGCGCTCGCGATGAAAGCGAACATGACGCTTCGCGCCGTTGTTGGTGCGGGCCTTTGCGGTGTGGGGCTGTGGCTGGCGCTGGCAGTTCCCTACCACTCGCATACCTTTCGCATCGACGCAGGCGGATGCCGCTTGGTGACAGATATCGTCGAGCCTGCCGGGGGCGTAGCGGACGGAGCCACGCCGCAAGGATACGTTGTACTTCTGCATGGACTCTCGGCGAACAAGCGGATCATGTCGTACATCGCGGCGGGTTTCGCTTCGCAGGGGCTGCGCGTTTTTGTGCCGGACCTGCCCGGGCATGGCCGAACTGCCGGTCCTTTTTCTTATGAGCGTTCCGAGCAGTGCAGCGAGAACCTGGTTCGCGAGTTGATTGCGCGCGGGCTTCTCGACCCGGAACGCACCATCTTGGCTGGACATTCGCTCGGTGGAGCCGATGCGCTGCGCGTGGCCTCCCGCGTCTCGGTTGCAGGGGTGATTGCGATTTCTCCCGCTCCGACGCGGCCGATAGCCGGGCTCCCCCCGGACACGATTCCCTTTCGTAGTCTCATCTCCCTCCCGGCTCATTCGCTAGTGATGAGCGCCGCTTGGGAGACGGAACGAATCCGTAACGCGGCTAAAGATTTGGTGCCGATTCCGGGTGACGGAACGAGCCAGTACGTTGTGATCCCCCGCTCGACTCACGTCAGCGTTTTGTTCGACCGAACGGCGGTGTCCGTCGCCCAAAACTGGGCGGCTCATGTTCTGCATTTGGAAAAGCAGCCAACCTTGCCTTCCCATCAAGGATTGCTGGGATTCTTGGCAGGATTCGTTGGGATACTGTTGTTGGCGGGACCATTCCTGCGCGAAACTTTGCAAAGCAAGAAGGAAGCGGCGCCGCGGATAGATAGTGTTCCCGCTATCGCGAAAGGCCGAGCATTCGTCGAGTGTGGAATCATCGCGTTCGGCGTCGTCGGACTTCTTTCGTATTGGAATCCGCTGCGTGTGTTACATCTCTTTGAAGGCGACTATTTCGCGGGTTTTCTGCTAATCCTAGGCGCCGTTCTGCTCGCTTTGCACCGGAACTCGTTACGCGGTTTCCTTCCTGCCGCCGCGAGCGGCACCCCAGCAGCCAGGCCTATCTACATAACCCTTCTGCTAGCCGCCTTCGCAGCTCTTCTCCTCCACTTCTTGACTGCTTCATGGATTGATTTGACGTTCAGCGAAGCCTGGCTGACCGCCGCGCGATGGGCGCGCTTCGCGCCTTTCATGATCGCCGTTCTTCCCTATCACGCCGCGGAAGAGTTGCTGCTCGGTCCGGTGCCTCCCGGCAAAGGACCGCAGCGATTGTTCGCGGCACTTTGCCTGCGCTTGCTCGCCTGGAGCGCAATCGTCGCCGGTATATTCTTTTTGCATAGCGGCGAGGTCCTGCTCGTTCTTCTTGCGCCTTACTTCGGGCTATTTTGCCTGCTCCAACGGTGGGGGATGAATACTGTTCGGGAAGTTACGGCCTCGGCGGCAGCGGCGGCTCTTTTCGGTGCTATACTGCTCGCGGGGTTTTGCCTGGTGGTTTTCCCCACCACTTGACAGACACCGTCGCCTAAAGATTCGGTTGCCAAACCCGCCCGGCACCTGTAGGTTCCTCGTTAAGCGACGGAGTTCGAAACCAAAAGCGAGATAGGACAATGGCTGAGATAGCAATCGTCGGCGGCGGACCCTCCGGCGCAATGTGCGGAGAGCAACTTGCGCGCGCGGGCCACCAGGTCCACATTTTTGATGAGCGTCTCGCTTGGGAAAAACCCTGCGGCGGAGGGTTGACCCATAAAGCGGTCCAGTGCTTCCCTTTCCTGCTGGACAATCCCTATCCCAAGAAATTGGTGCGTAACGTCGAGCTAATCAGCAGCAACGATCACCGCGCCAACCTGGAAATGACGCACCCGATCGTGATCTATTCGCGGCGCGTGCTGAATGGCATGCTGTTGGACCGCGCCAGAGCCGCGGGCTGCCGCGTGCAGCAATCGCACGTGCTCTCCGTGGATACGAGCGCAACGAAACCGCGTTACTCCGTCGAAGGCGAGTGGCGCAGCGCCGATTTTCTCGTCCTCGCGGCTGGCGCCCGCAATCAAATCGCGCCCGAGACGCGTCCGTTGCAGCGCGACGAACTGGAAATGACCCAGGGCTACTTCGTTCCGCAGACCGCCGACTCCATCACCGTGAAATTCCTCCCGCACTTCGAAGGCTACATCTGGTCCTTTCCGCGCTGCGACCATCTTTCCGTGGGAATTTGCGGGAGCATGGCCGCGCATACCAGCGCCCAGCTCAAAACGCATCTGAACGCTTTCGTCGAGAAGCACAGAATCGCGATGGAGGGCGCAAAATTTTACAGTCACGTGCTGCCATCGCCGAGAGAGCGCACGCTTTCCGATCGCACGGTCTTGGGAAAAAATTGGGCGCTGGTCGGCGATGCCGCCGCTTGGGTGGACCCGTTGACGGGCGAAGGGCTCTTTTACGCGATGCGTTCCGGCGAATTGTTGGGACGTTCGATCGCGGAAGGCTGCCCGGAAAAGTACACCGCCTGGGTGAAGGCAGCGTTTTCTTCCGAATTGGAATTGGCAGCGCGCATCGTGCGCCGGTTCTACAGTGGATCGTTTCTCGGCACCGCCGTTACCACACGCATGGTGCAGTTCATGAACCGCAGCGCGGTGTTTCGCCAGTTGGTGGGCGACCTATTCAGCGGCACGCAAGATTACAGCAGCCTGAAACGGCGCCTCTGGGGTCACCTGGGCATCACCGTGAGCGATTTCATCGCCAGTGTTCTGAACCTGGAGCGCCCCGCTCCGGCGCAAGTTCCGCGCGGCGGGGCCGCCGGCGACTGACCGCGCGACTACTTACTGTTAAAACCTGCTTGGGCGATTTCCCGCCTTCATCGACATGCCTGTTATGCCAACGGCGTGTAGATTTCAATCCCCTCGCCGCATCCAATTGTCTGAGATAATCACTCCCAATCATGGCTCCTGAAAAAGAACCCTCGAAGGAATCCAAGAGCGAGAAGCGCAGAAACGCCTGGAAGTCGTTGCCCGACGTCTGGGAGCTGATCAAGCCTCGCCGCGGATTGCTCGCGCTGGGCTTCCTGCTGATGGCCATCAATCGTGTTTGCGGTCTGGTTCTCCCTGCTTCCACAAAATATTTCGTGGATAACGTGGCGATTCACCATCAGACCTATCTCTTGACGCCGATTGTGCTCGGAGTTCTGCTTGCCACCATAGTTCAGGGGCTGACTTCATTCACTCTGACCCAACTGCTTTCCAAATCCGCGCAAAAAATGATCACCGAATTGCGCCGCCAGGTGCAGGCGCACATCGGCCGCTTGCCGATCGCCTTCTACGACACAAATAAAACGGGCGTACTCGTTTCGCGCATCATGAGCGACGTGGAAGGCGTGCGGAATCTCGTGGGCACAGGGCTCGTGGAATTCGTCGGCGGACTGATGACCGCGGTTTTTGCGCTGGTGTATCTGATTCATACTAGCGTTTTGCTGACTTCAGTGGCTTTCTCGATTCTTCTGATCTTTGGGTTTGCGATCAGCCGGGCGTTCTCGACGATCCGCCCGATTTTTCGCGCGCGGCCAAAAATCACGGCGGAGGTGACCGGCAGGCTGACGGAATCGCTCGGCGGCGTGCGCGTCGTGAAGGGCTATCACGCGGAAGAGCGTGAAGAAGGAATTTTCGCAACGGGCGTGCAACGGTTGCTGGACAATGTTTTGAAAACGCTCACGGCCACCTCCTTGATGAGCCTTTCTGGCGCCACGCTTCTGGGTATCGTCAGCGCACTCATGCTGGAGCTGGGCGGCCACAAAATCCTGAGCGGCAGCATGACGCTGGGAGATTGGTTTGCGTTCAATCTTTTTCTCGGCTTCCTGATTGCTCCCGTGTTCCAGATCGTGGCGATCGGCACGCAAATCACGGAAGCCATCACCGGCCTCGAACGAACGCGCGAAATCCTGAACGAAAAGAAAGAAGACGAAGATCCGCGACGCACCGCGAACATGGGCCGCATTGTTGGCCAGGTCGTGATGGAAAATGTCAGCTTTTCGTATGAATCCGGCAAGGAAGTTCTTCATGAAGTGAGTTTTGATGCGCAGCCGGGGACGGTGACGGCTATGGTCGGGCCTTCGGGCGCGGGCAAATCCACGATAATCGGCTTGATTTCGGCATTTTACGTTCCCTCGGGCGGCCGCGTTCTCATTGACGGAATCGATCTTGCCACGGTGAAGCTCAACTCTTACCGCACGCAGCTCGGCGTCGTCCTGCAGGAAACTTTTCTTTTTGACGGGACGATTCGCGAGAACGTGGCCTTTGCGCGTCCCACGGCCAGCGAAGAAGAAATTCTTGCCGCGTGCCACATCGCGCGCGTCGACGAGTTTGCCGAACCCTTCGAGAAAAAATACGACACGCTGGTCGGCGAACGCGGCGTCAAACTTTCTGGCGGCCAAAAACAGCGCGTCTCCATCGCGCGCGCGATCCTCGCCGATCCGCGCATCCTGATTCTCGACGAAGCGACCTCGAGCCTCGATTCCGAATCCGAAGCGCTCATCCAGGAAGGGCTTCGTTACCTGATGCGCGGGCGAACGACGTTTGTGATTGCGCATCGACTCTCTACGATTCGCCGCGCGGAGCAAATTCTGGTCGTCGAAGGCGGCCGAATCATCGAACGCGGCACTCACGCGTCACTCTACGCCGCAGGCGGCCGCTATTACGACCTCTATACCAAACAGCATAATGTCGAGAGCAATCTTTTCCTCGCGCCCGGCGAAGGCTCTGGGGAATCGGAGGATGGAGATGGTGCACGCATGCCATCGTTTGGGCGCGCAGGAGCGACCCTGCCGGACGCAATTCGTCTGATCCGCGGCCAAAATAACTGAAGATGGAAAAATGGAGAGGCGAACACCCGCAGTCGAGCGCCCGCATGAGATTCACACCGCGAGCTTGGCGCGGTTTGTAGTAATCACCAGTCACCAGTCGCTTCGCGCATTCACTCCTTAGACATGGAATTCGGAATTAGACCGTGGGGCGTCGGATGACCAGTTTCTTCGTCGCGACCGGCGGAATGAGCGTCGCCATTTTGCGGATCATCGCCAGCACCAGCCGCTTGTCCCCATCGGAAAGCGTGGTGCTAAAGCGCTTGATCTCCGCGAGGAAGCGGATTTCGTCCTGCGAAAGTTCGCCCAGCATTTTTTGCGTTTCGCGGTCGCGCGGTGTCTCCGTACCCGGGAAGAAATCCGCGAGCGAGATGTCCATGGCTTCCGCAATCTTGGCTAGCGTTTCCAGCGACGGCACGGTGTGGCCGTTCTCGACGCGCGAGAGGTAGCAGCGCAATAGCCCGGTGCGGCGCTCGATGTCTCCTTGCGACAGACCTCTTTGGCTGCGATACAACTTGATGACTTCTCCGATGTTTACGCGTGGCTTTTCTTTTGGCACGGTGGCTCTCCAGGGTGAGGGGGTATCTTAGTCACTAACAGCAGGAGAAGCAAGATGGAATTTCGGGGCCATGGTTCCAATTGGTCAACGCTGCTTTTGAACGGTCGAAAGCCGTTCGTTCCCGAACTCTTTGCTTTCAGGCTTGGCCAAAATCTCAGCTCTGCGCCGGCGTAACTACGGCGGGCTGCTGCAGCCGGAATTCCAGCAAAGTTTCGCTGGGCACTTTTACCTGCTGTCCCTTCGTAAACACCTGCACACCGGCGCCCGCCGCGGAGCCCACACCGGCTCCAATCGCTGCGCCTTCTCCGCCTCCCGCAATGGCGCCGATGATGGCTCCGAAGATGGCCCCGCCGCCCACTTTCTTCGCGGTGTCGGCCCCGCGGCCTTTTCCCTTCAAACTATAATCGCTGCTGACCAGCGGATAGTCGTGACCGTCAATGACGATGCGGATGAGCTCGAGCTGCAGCTCCGCGCTCCCGGACATGTGGCCCGCTTCTCGCGCATCCGCCAGCCGGCCATAAATATCGGTCCCCTTGCGAGCCACGAGAATATTGTTGACGTAAAGGTCCGTTTCCAGACTGGCGTGGAACACGTCGCCAACATGGTTTCTTGAAGAATCCACGCCGTCAATCATGCGGACCAGCAGCGACTGTCCAGCCGGAATGGTGACTTCGCCGTATTGAGCGGCGGGGTCTTGCGGCGGAGAAGCCGGAGCCGGTGAACCCGGTCTAGCAGCCGGATGCGGAACGTCCTGAGACAGAACAGGACGGCGCGTTGCCACTGGACGTGGAGCATCCTGAGCTTCCGGGGCGTTCGCGCGAGCAGGAGGCGGAACTGCATCCGGCGGGGGTGCCGGGGCTGGGGCGTTCGTGGCACCAGAGCCGCCCGTAAAGGTCAACGCCACGGTTTCTGACACATTGAATGTTTGCACTTCGCCGTTAATCTCAAAGCGCAGCACCGCCTGCGTGCCGCCCAGGTAGCGGCCATGGAACACTCGGCCGTCTTTAAGTTCCAGCGTATCCGCGGTAGCGGCACCGGCAAAAAATAATGAAAGAACAATTGCAGTAACCATTCGTCCCCGGCTCTTCATCGTCCTGCCTTTCTCCACCGGCGCTGTCCCATGGCTCATCGTCCCACGCCGGTGGCCTGATCACACTTGTCCCCACATCTTATCCTATTGCATAGGATGAGGGGGTCCCACGTAGGGTTGCGTAACTTTGCCCAGCTACTGCGTGGCTTGGTAAAGCAGGCGGGTGATATCGGCCATCAGCGCCGCGCTGACCTTGGTCTCGGCGATTCCGCGGACGAGAATAACCAGTACGAAGGGCTTCGGCGCAAAAACGATCGCGGCGTCGTGATGAATCTTGGTGATCTCGCCGGTCTTGTGCGCCACGCGTGTACCGGGAGGAAGCCCGGCGGGAATGCCTTCGTTGAATTTTTGGCGTTCGAGGATTTCAATCATCTGCCGCGAAGAGTCCTGATCGACGGCCTCACCATGAGCAATTGCATCGAGAAGCTGGTAAAGGCCGCGAGCCGTCGTGGTGTTGTTCAGTCCCTTTTCATAGGCTTTGTTGTCTTCGACGCCGCGCAGTACATTCATACCGTCTGCTTGCAAGGAATGCACCGTGGCGCGGATGTTATCCACGCCAAGCTTCTCGATCAGCAAATTCGTCGCGAAATTGCTGCTAACGGTGATCATCAACTCCGAAAGTTGCCGCAGCGTGCGTGTCTGTCCCACGGCTTTGTACAAATCCGCTTCCGAATCGTCGGCGGCATCAAGCGTGTAGATCGAGGCGTCCACCAAACTATGAAATTCATTATTGATGGGAAGAGGATCATCCAGCTTTAGCTTGCCCTCGCGCACCTGATGGAAAAGCTCGATCAATACGGGAATTTTCATGGTGCTGGCCGCGTGAAATGGCTCATCCGCGTGAAAAAACCATTCCGTCTTGCCATCCAAAGTGCGAAATGCTATGCCGACATCTGCGCCGCTTTTCTGAATGCGTTCTTGAATTTGGACTATCGCTGCAGAAAGTTTCGGATCTTGGCCGCGAACGGGCACGTTGGCTACACCGGTTAACACCAAGAGGAATAGCGCCCGACGGATTTTCAAATGTGTTCCTTCAACAGATCTGCCAGATTCTTGGCGAATGGTCATGCCGGGCTAATGCTCGCAACCGGTAAACCCCTACTCAGCCGATGCTTTTCCGCTACACGCTTTCGTCATCGGAAAAACGCACGCCAGAGCACGTCCGCTGGTTTAGGTGCCGCGATGTGCGTCACGAAAATGGTCCCGGAGAATGGAGTCGAACCATCACGGCCTTTCGGGCCACACGATTTTGAGTCGTGCGCGTCTGCCAGTTCCGCCACTCCGGGCTAGTAAATGAAAATAGCATGGCCTCGCCCCGCACTCAAGACGCCTTCCGGAACCGTGGCAGGTTGGTTTCTTACACCCCGAGCAATCGCCCAGCGAAGCGGAGAGAAGCTGGTGCCTTACGAGACCCGTCTTTCCCACGGCTGGGGGACTTTCACCGAGGCCATGCCCGCCGCCGTGGCTGCCTGAATTCCCATTTCCGTGTCTTCAAACACCAGACACTCCCTAGGCGCCACTCCGAGCTTGAAAGCTGCGAGCAAAAAAGCTTCGGGATCAGGCTTGCTCTTCTTGTAGTCGCCAGCGCAAACCAAGGTGTCAAATCGATCGAGCAGTTTCAGCGTCTCAAGTGACGCGGTCACCGAGTCCCGCGCGCTTCCCGAGACCACCGCAAAGGGAATCCGCCCATGCTGCGCCTCGATGTGTTCCAAAACTTCGGGAACCGCCTGGAGCTGCGGAAGCAATTCGAAATAGAGGTCTTCTTTTCTGCGAGCCACGCTATCCACGGGCATGCGCAGTCCATGCTTTTCGTTTAACGTGGAGATAATCTCCGCTGTGGGCCTGCCACCCCACGCGTAGAAAAGCTCCTCGTCAAATTCACAATTCCATTCGCCGAGCGCCTGCTTCCACGCAACATAGTGAAGCGGCATCGAATCGGCGATGGTCCCGTCGCAGTCGAACAAATATGCTCCAAATGTGCCCTGCGGTAATTTCAGTTTCATGCGCTATTTTGATCTCCTTTCTATCATTCTAAGCGAGTGCCCGATGGATGCGCTAATGTGGGACGAGCCGGCAACCTGGCAGGCGCATCCGTTAAAACGAATGCCGCGCCGCATGAATCACCGGCGGCAGGCATCTCGACTTGTTTGCAGCGCGGCGAGCCGATAAACTCCGCCCTTCCATGTCAACGCCAGCATCGAGCGAATCCAATGCCCAGCTCAAATCTCAGCCGCGCAGCATCTTCGGATTTTGGGCGCTCATCGCCGTGCAATTCCAGGGCGCCTTCAGCGACAACGCGCTCAAGTGGCTGGTCAGTTTCCTTGTCCTCGACGCCGCTCTCTCGAAAGAGCGCCGCGATCTCTGGTTTGTTCTTGTCGTGCCGCTTCTCTTCGCCGTTCCCTTTCTGCTGTTCTCCATCCCTGGCGGCTATTTCGCGGACAAGTACAGCAAGCGCAGCGTCACGCTCTGGACCAAAGTCTTCGAGCTCGGCGTCATGGGCCTGGCAACTTACGCGCTGGCAAGCAACCGTCTGGACATCGCCGGCGTCGCTCTATTCCTGGCCTGCACGCAAGGCGCAATCTTTGGACCGACCAAATACGGTTTGCTCCCCGAGCTCCTGCCGCTCACCAAACTAAGTTGGGGCAACGGCATCATCGAGCTGGGCACACTTCTCGCGGCCATCAGCGCCGCTCTTGCGGGAGGCTTTCTCGCCCAAAATTTCCATGGCCGCCAAATCTGGTCCGGCGTCATCTTTCTCGCTCTGACCGTGATTGGTCTCCTCACAAGCTTCGGCATCAGCAGAGTCCCTGCCGCCGATCCCGCTCGCCGCTTCGATTGGAACGTCCCCGCGGAGTTTTTTCATGAGATTCGCCGCATGAGAAGCGACATCACTCTTTGGACGGCCGTCGTAGCGAACACTTTCTTCTGGTTTCTTGGCTCCCTGCTCTTGCTAAACATCGTCCTTTACGCCACGGACACTCTTCACGTGGACGACGCGCACAGTAGCTACCTCCTCGCGGCTCTCAGCCTGGGCATCGGGATTGGCAGCTTTTTCGCCGGCCTCGCTTCCGGCCGAAAAATCGAGCCCGGCATGATACTTCCTGGGCTGGGCGGCATTCTTTTGATGGCTGCGCTCCTTTCCCGGCCGGGAATCAGTTACTGGGCGGTCCTGGTGCAATTGGCATTTCTCGGCATCGCCGGGGGCTTCTTCGTCGTTCCGGTGAACGCGCTTATCCAGCAGCGACCCAGGCCGCAAGAGAAAGGCCGCGCCATCGCGGTCGCGAACTTACTTTCGTTTGTTGGCGTGGCGCTCCAGCCCCTCGCGCAGTACGCTATGCTCCGCCTTGGTCACCCCGATCCTTCGCGCGTTTTTCTGATCGCCGCGGCCATGACCCTGGTCATGGGCATCATCCTGGCTCGCATGCTACCGGGCCTTTTTCCACAGGCCCTGGACTGGACTCGGCTTCGGCCGAGAGCTACTCTATAAACCCCGTTCGCCAGGGACTTCAGCCCCTCCCGCAGCAAACGAACGGTTTCCGAGGTCGAGGTTTTCGATGGCTACGGCGTTGACCGCTTCGCGGTCACCCCTCTCACTGGCCGCTCCCCGGTCACCTTTTGCTGTTGCCCCTGTAACTGGGTCGCGCCCCGAACATCGCGGCCTCGCCTACTGGATGAACCGCGTTCTGGAAGAGCTCAGGCGTTTGCATACCTCGCCCGACCCCGACACCGTTCACGATCTTCGCGTTGCCATTCGCCGCTGCCGCACGCTTGCGGTCGCGATGGAAGAAGTCGACCCCGACTCCGCCTGGCCAGCCATGCGCAAAGTCGCCCGAAGGCTGTTTCGAGCCCTCGGCGATCTCCGAGACGCTCAGGTGATGCAGGAATGGATCAAAAAGCTCGGCCCCGAGAACGATCCTTTGCGGGCCCAGCTTCTCTCTTCTCTCGAAACCGACGAGAAGCAGCTTTCCGAATCAACCCGTCGCGTGGCTGCAAAATTTGACGAAAAGGAGTGGACGCGCATCGACCGGCGGCTGCGCCAACGCGCGCAGCTGGTGCCTGTGGGCGGCCTCGCTGCCGAGTGCCTGGCCCTAGAGCGATTCGAGGAAGCGAAAGAGCTGCACAACCGCGCGCTGCGCACGGAAAAACCCAAGCCCTGGCATGCCCTGCGAATCGGTCTGAAGAGATTCCGCTACACCGTCGAGGGCTTGCTGCCGGAACACTACGCCGCGTGGAGCGAGAATCTGAAGCGGCTTCAGGACCTGCTCGGCGACCTCCACGATTTGGATCTGCTTTCTGAAATGCTGCGTGATGCGAAAGCGTCCGAGGCATTGAAGGCCTCCGAAACTCTGAAAGCCTGGCACGAAAAAATCGCGCGCGAACGCCACGAGCGGATCGAGACGTATCGCCAGCTCACTCTCGGCAAGACCAGCCTCTGGCACGAGTGGCGCCACAATCTGCCGCACGGTCAGCGTTTGGAAGCAGCAGCAACCGCTCGGCTCCGCGCGACGGCCCGCGCCGCGGACGCGCATTCACGGCGAACCGCCCAAGTATCGCGCCTGGCGATTCGCGTGTTTGATCTGCTTCGGCGCGCTCAGGCCGCGCCGGTGTTTCACGATGCAAACATGCGCCGCTTGATGGAAGCGGCCGCGATGCTGCACGGTATCGCGGCCGTTGGCGAGCGCCGCTTGTCGCAAAAAGCGGTTCGCAAGTTTCTGCTAGGACTGACGATTCCGCCGAACTGGACTTCTGACCAATGGGATTTGATGGCCTGGGCAGTTCGTTTCCACCGCGGTCCGGAACCTAGGCTAAAAAACGGCTTCGCAAAACTTCCCGAAGAAGGACAAACGTCGGTTCGAACGCTGGCAGGCGTCCTGCGCCTGGCGCGCGCCCTGCGCAAATGCGGGATCGAAAGTGCCGTTGGGCTACGCGCTGAAAAATCGGCCGACGCAATCGTCCTAAGCGTCCCTGGATTGGCCGACACCGCAGAATCCGCCGCTCGCCTCGCCGCTGCCAAACACCTCCTCGAAACTGTTTTGGAGAAGCCCCTAATCCTCAGAGCCGCGCCGAAACCCGAAGAGACAGCAGCTCCCCCGGAAGGCAAAACCGATCCACCGCTCGTCGCCGCCGCCTCCGCTTAGCTCAATGCCACGTCTTCCAAGAATCAGTTCTCGCAAGTTACTTTAGGTTCTCGTTCGCGCTGGCTTTTATGTCCATCATCAAACGGGAAGCCATGCCAGTCTCCGTCACCCCGAGAACGCTCAGCTTCATGTTGTGGTTCCGCGTCATCAGGGCGATTTGGCGCCCAAAACGCTCAAATCCATCATTTTCCAGGCAGAGCTGACCGTCGAAGAGTTTGTTGAGCTGTTGTAGCAATCGTGGCTTGCAGTTTGGTGATCGACTTAGGGAGGCGTATACTTTTATTATGGCGAAAGCTAAAGGGCAGCCGTACGAATACACCGTCTTCTTCGAGGCCAACGAAAACGGCGGGTACACCGTGACTGTCCCGTCGCTTCCTGGACTCGTGACGGAAGGAAAAGACTTGGAGGATGCCCGCCGAATGGCTAAGGACGCCATACGTTGCTACCTCGAGGGTCTCAAAAAGGCTAACGAAAGAATTCCTGTCGAAAGAGAAACAGCACAGTTGAAGCTCTCCGTGGTCGCATAGAAAGACTTTCGACCTCTACCCAAGCCAACCTACTTCCCCGCGCGCCGAAGAAGCTTCGGAGGGGCCAGCCAGAGCAATTGCCCGCTCGGCGGTGAAAGCTTTTTCAATTCGATCAACGCAACGCCCGCTTTTTTTAGCGATGTGATGTGATGCTTCAAACCCAAGGCCGCCGAAATGAGATCATCCAACTGCGGCGCGTGGCCGAAAACGAAAAGCGTTGAAGATTGCTTGTCTTTCGCAAGTTCGCGGAAAAAGAGCGTTGGCTCCGCGCCCGGCAGCAACAAATCCGTGTGACGGATTTTCTGTTTTGGATAGTCCAGCGCCGCCGCGAAAATCTCCGCTGTCTGCATCGCGCGTACGTACGGACTCGAGAGCAGCAAGTCCGGCGCCGCGCTGAGCGCCGCAACCCCTGCGGCGACCCGCTTCGTCTTCTCAATGCCTTCCTCGGTCAGATATCTCTCGGGATCGGGCGGGCACTTGGGATCTTCCCGGTCGATCGCGATGCCGTGACGGACGATGTATATTTCCATCAGCGCTTCCCTCCTTCAACAAATCTTCATAGTCTCGCACCGCCGCAGGAGCAAAGCCCTGCGCCACTCTTGCTACGCAGCAGCCTGCCGAAAGTAAAGCCGCACGTGAAATTCCTTTTCGAAAAGTTCCGAGCTGCGGTTCGCGTCCAGCAAGTCTTCCGCCGCGTCGCCCCGCGCCGTCACTTGCAGGCCCACCGCCCCGCCTTGAAACGCGGCGCGCACCTGCATCACTCGCTGGCGATGCGAATGATCCAAGGCTTCGGCGATCCGCAAAATCGCCGCGAGGCGCCGCGCAATCTGCTTATCGCTGTTGTTCAACGCGGAGTAAGCCACGTGGTGTCTCGCGGGTTCCGATTTTCGATTGTGATAACGCACCAGCGCTGCAACGATCGCGCGGTCCCGTCCTTCCAGCCCGGGAATATCGCCGTTCAGCACAAGGTATTCGCCATGCTTGTGATGCCCGCGATGGCTGATCATGTGCCCCGTGTCGTGCAAAAGCGCCCCGGCCTCCAGCAGCACGCGCGATTGCGCTGCAAGATGGTGCACCGGCTGAAGCTGGTCGAAGAGCAGAATGCTCAATTCCCGCACGTGCTCGGCGTGCGTTTGATCCTTTTGCAAGCGCCGGGCAATACTCCGCGTTCCCACCAGCAATTGCCGCGCGGCCGCATCATAGCGGTGCGGCTCCGTCCGGGAAAATGCCGCACGCGCAATTTCCTGCAGGAGCCCTTCGCGCAGCCCCACGCCGGGGATCGAGAAATTCCGAATGTTCAAGTAACGCCCGAGCGTGACGAACGTAATCGCCGCTATGCCAATCACGTCCGCGCGATCTCGCCGGATTCCGTAGCTCTTCATCCGCTCGCGAACGTCGCGCTTCAAAAGATCGGGCATCCGCTCTCGCAACAAGGAAATCTCCAGCGTCGGCAGCCCATGCAGCCGGGGACCGGGCGCGATGTTTGCCAAAGTCTCCGCGTTTCCTCCCAGCGCCACGGCGATTTGTTCGCCGAGATTCGGGCGCGACGGCAGACGCGATTCCAGCAGCGCGCGTACGTACCTGCGCACTTGTTCCGCCTGCACCGGCCGGATCACGCCCGGGATATTCAGTGTGGTCATCAGCCGCACCGTGCCCACAGGCAAATGCGCGCTCTGCTGCACGCTGTGGTCTCGAAGAATGCTGATCTCCAGGCTCCCGCCGCCCAAATCCGCAATGCACTGCGGAGGCGACTCCGGGCCGAGCGCCGCCAAGACCGCGACCCGCCCGAGCCGCGATTCTTCCGCGGAGCTGATCACCTCGAGTTCGATTCCCGTGTTTCGCTTGATTTGACGGACAAATGTTTCCCGGTTGCGGGCCTCGCGCGACGCGCTGGTCGCCACCGCGCGGTAGCGCGTGACTCCAAACTCTTCCATGATTTCGTGGAAGTGGCGGAACGCCTTGACGCCCTTCTTGAAAAGCTCTTCGCTGAAGCGATGCCGCAAAAAAACGCCTTCGCCCAGCCGCAGCGAATATCTCTCGTTCACCAGCGGTTCGATATCCAGCGCGGAATAAGCTCGCGCCACAGTGAGGCGCAGCGCATTGGAGCCCGCGTCGATGGCGGCGATGTGAACCGGATCGGACATTTCGGAATTTACCGCCAGAGGTGGGCCAGCGCGGCGGAGGGCGTGTACTTCGTCGCGCGAATCCCCAGTTGTTCGCCGATTCGCTGGCGCAGCTGTTTGTTGACGGCGGAAACGCTGGCTTCACCGTCCAGCTCGATGAAGGAGTGCCGCTTGGCCATCACTTCGAATTCCCGCTTGATCATCGTTTGGTAGCGGATGAACGACCAGTACAGGTCGTGCGAAAGCGACATATCTCGCCCCGCTTCCCAGTAGCTGATGGCTTGCGCTTTTTTGAATTCGCGCGCAAAAGCCGTTTCCGGCCGGACATTTAGCCAGAAGGTTAAATGCGGCCGCAGCGCCATGGCATACAAGCCGTTCAAATAATCCCGGTTGATTCCGCGCACCACGCCGCGCGCCACCAGTGTGAAGATAAAGCGATCCGCGAGCACGACAGTCCCAGAGCGAAGCGCCGGCAAAATCCTGTGCTCCACCTGATCAAAGAAATCCGTCGCGTACATCAGCGCCAGCGTCAGCCGCGTCACCGCGTTTTTCGCCAGCAGCTCATCGATGTCACGTCCCACGAGGTTCGAGCGCCGCAATCCGCTCGTCTGCACCGCGAACCCTTCGGACTCCAGCCATTCCTGGAGCAAAGCGATTTGCGTCGAGCGCCCGGAACCATCCATCCCTTCGATTACGATCAAATTTCCGGTGATCTCGCTCGGATCAAAGCCAACCAGCGCTTCGCCATAAAAAAACTGCGCCGCGCCATCCTCGCCGGGCGCAGGCGCTTTTGCCGAAGCCAAAACCGGCTGTGCCACAGGCGCGAGTGCGCCAGGTGCCGGCTGCCCGTCCGCCGGGACAACAACCGGTGCGCTCGGCTTCTCTTTCTCTTTTTCCTGATCGGACATGCTCACTCCGGAGCCGGAATCCGTGGCGCAAAGCGCTTCAAATCGATTTTCGAAGCCACAATGTCTCTCATCTGCTTTTGCAGTTTGTTCACGGGCAGCGTTCCGTCCAGCACCACGAAATTATCCGAATCCACCATCTTGTCGTACTCCTCGAGGATGCGCGCCTGGAACAGCCGGAAACTTTCCGCGCGGTCGTACGACAACGCCATGTCCATCCCCGCCTCATAATATTTGAGTTTCGGGCGCCCGCTCAGGATGCGATGCACCGCCACGTCCAGCGGCGCGCGAAAATAGAACGTAATGTCCGGCACCGGCGCAAACCGATAAAGATTCCGGAGCCAGCGTCCGGGGCATCCGCGGGCCGCATCGCGCGCAAACGCCGTATAGATGTACCGGTCGGCCAGCACTAAATAATCGCCCTGCAGCAGCGGCATAATTTGCCGTTCGCAGCGATCCGCGAAATCCGCCGCATGCAACAGCGAAAACGTTGTCGGCGTCAGCAGACGCCGCTGTTTCCCCCGCCGCGTCGCGGACTTCACCAGCGGCGACGAATTCCATTCTGTAAAATGCAGCCGGTATCCGCCGATTTCCAGCCAGCGTTTTAGTAAATAAAGCTGAGTACTCTTGCCGGAGCCGTCCGTTCCCTCCACGACGATGAGCGCGCCAGGATATACGCGGCTCGGCACCGGCTTCCCCGGCTGCGGAAGTGTAGATTTGCCGGCTTCCGTGCGCGGCAACTTTTGAGCGATGTCCTGATTTTCCATGAAACTCTTTGCGAGAAGCGAAATGGCGACTCAGCGTATGCCAGAATTGTTACAAAAGCATTACAACACACCCCACCGCAGCTGGCAAAGTGCGCGAAAGTCAACTCAGAACATAGACAGCTTGATGCGCAGGAATTTCTTGGGATTCTGGCGGAAGTCTCCGATGAGCAACCGCAAATCTCCCGTGAGGCCGGTCACGCTGTCGTAGAGTTTGGGATCGGAAAAAAGTTTGCCGACGGTAGTCGTGTTGTCGTTCAGTTTGGCCGTAGCATTCGCCACATTATCGGTGGTCTCCCGCAGCTTGGTGTAGAGCGTATCGTCCGTCACCAACTTGCCCAAGGTGCCCTTGCCGGCACGCACATCTCCTATCACGGCGTTGCCGTTGGTTATGGCTTGCTTCGCTTCATCGTACAGCGATGGATCGTAGAGCAGCTTTCCGATGGTGCCTTTCTGCGAACGCACATCCGTCAAGATCACGTTTACATTGTCCAATCCCTTGTCCACTTTGTTATACATCTCGTCCGACACGACCAGTTTTCCGATCGTCCCCTGCCCCGCCTGAACATTCGCAAGCATCGCGTCGCCCCTGGAAAGAAGGTTGTTCAGATGATTGTAGGCCTGGTCGTCCGTCAGCAATTTTCCCAGCGAACCTTTTCCCTGCTTCACGCCGCTGATCAAGTCCTGGACCTCTTCCGATAGCGCCTGCAAATTCCCAAGCAAATCCGCGCTTCGCTCGACCACTTCGGCCATCGCCTTTTCTTCCGTTCCCGGCACTTCTTGCCCGTCCTTCAGCGGCACACCCGTGATTCCGCGGGTGATGTTGACGTACCGGTTGCCCAGCAATCCTTCCGTGACCAGACTCGCCGTGGAATCCGTCAGAATATATTTTTGATCGCTGGCGCTCACACGCATCACCACTTCGATGTTCCGGTTCCGGTCGCTGACCTTTCCCGGAGAGAGGGGTGCGATCTTGATGGCTTCGACGTTTCCCACTTCCACCCCATCCAGGCGCACCGGAGCTCCGTCCGACAACAACGACGCTTCCGGCAAATACGTTACTAGCCGGTATTTCGGCCCCAGCGTTCCTGCCCCCGTCACGTAGAAAATGCCGGCCGCCAGGACCGACAGGCCCACCAGCACGAATATTCCCACGCGCAGTTCCGTCCACGTTAATTGTTTGCGCTGCGCCATTTTCTCTTCCCTCCCTCTCGTTCTGCCAAGGAACTACCCACGCCTCATACCAAAAACCGCTTCAGATAATCATCCTTCGCGCCCACAAGCTCTTCCTGCCCGCCCTCGAAATAAACTTTACCTTCCCGCAAAACTAGAAAACGCGTCGCCGCCATCTTTGCTCCGCCCGGCGCATTTCCATTGGAAACGCTGTGCACCACCCGTTTCGTCGCCGGATCAAAACGAAAGTTGGCCAGCGCAAAACCATCCTGGAGCCGTTGCGTCGCAAGCAGAGCCGTCACGCCATACACGTCGCGCAACCGTAAAATCAGCGTGATAATCGTTTGCGAGGTAACCGGATCAAGCCCCGCCGTCGGCGAATCATACAGCACGATGGGAGGCTGATTGATCAGGGCGCGCGCAATCGATACTCGCCGCCGCATCCCTCCGGACAGTTCAGACGGAAACAGATCCACCGTGTGCTCCAACTCCACAAATCGCAGCACCTCGAGCACCCGCGGCTCAATCTCGTCGCCCTTCAGTCTGTCTTCCAACAGCCGGTAGGCCACATTGTCCCCGACCGTGAGCGAGTCGAACAGTGCTCCCTCTTGAAAAACAAATCCAATCTGACGCCGGAGCGCCAGCAAGTCCCGCTCCTGCATGCCGGACACTTCCTTGCCCAGCACTCGGATAGTACCCTCGGAGGGCCGCACCAGGCCCGCCGCCAGTTTTAGCGACAGTGTTTTTCCCGTGCCCGTTTCTCCCAAAAGCACGAGCGTCTCTCGCTCCTGCACTTGAAACGACACGTCGCGTAAGATGTCGCCTTCTTCGAAGCCGATGCGTACCTTCTCAAATGTGATTGCTGGAATGGAGCCGGAACTCGATGTGGTGGCGCTAAGCATCGGGTGTGCCCGCCATTATAGCGGCAATTCCGCCGTCACGCCGAACAGGAAACGCAACACGCACGCACGTGCGCCTTCGGGCTCGCGCAGGCCTTAAAAAAGTTTGTGCGCGAGGTACAGCGCCACTTTGGTAAGAAAAGCGTCGGCCACAATAATCATCACGGAAGAGAGCACCGCGGCTTGCGTCGTGGCCCGGCCTACCCCCTGCGTGCCGCCGCGCACCGTCAGCCCCTTGTAACAGCCGATCGTCGCAAGAATGAACGCGAAAAAAAACGGCTTCGCAAAGCCCTGCATCAAGTCCGCAAAATCCAGCGCGTCGATGGCCCGCCGCCAGAACTCGATCGCGCTCAGCCGTAGCGAAAAAACCGAAGCTACGCATCCTCCCAGCAAGCCCATAAAATCCGTCATCGCCGTCAGCAGCGGCAGCGTCAGCAGCGTGGCAATCACCCGCGGCGCCACCAGCTTGCGAATGGGATCCGTCCCCATCGCGCGCATCGCGTCCACCTGTTCAGTTACCAGCATCGAGCCCAGCTCCGAGGCAATTCCTGTCGCGCAACGGCCCGTTACCAGCAATCCCGTCAGCGAGGGCCCCAATTCCCGCACCAACGCGATGGCTACCACGTCTCCGGTAAGCGAACTCTGCCCGAAGCGTGTGAACTGCGAACCCGTCTGCAGCACCATCACCGCGCCGATAAAAAATCCCGATAGCAAAATGATTGGCAGCGAACCGGCGCCGATGTTGTCCATCTGCTGCAAAATGTCTTGAAGATAGAATGGCGGAGTGAAGAGAGTGTAAAGTGTGCGGCCGCAAAGCATGGCGTAGTCCTGCACGTCCGCCACCGCGCCTTTCACCGCATTTACCAGCACTCCCGTGACGGTGAATGGCTCTTCCGTCTTGTTTTCGCGACCTGCGACCTGGAGTGGTGTGTCTGCCACGAGTACCCGTTCCGCCAGCGCTTCGCTGAACTCCTGCGGCAAAAATCCTGAGTCGGAAGCCTAACCGCGCGCCACAAACACGTCAAGTAAACACTCAGCCGGTGACAATCCGCTAAGAATCTTTCACGCGAAGACTCCAACATTTTCGGGCGCAGGGATCCTATCGAACTGAAACCTTTGGCCGACGCTTCTTCGCCGCTGATACGTGGGGCAACCGCCTCGAATTCCTCGAACAGAATTCCTGACTCGCTGGACGCCTGACGCATCCACAGTTAAACTTCTTGTTTCCACCGTTCCAGGTTCCCAAGTGAGTGAGGGCGTTCGCGCAGATGCTGAAGTTCTACACCGCCGGTGAATCTCACGGACAAGCGCTTCTTGCGTTTGTTTCCGGCCTGCCCGCTTCTCTGCCCGTCGATTTGAATTTCATCAATCACGAACTGCACCGCCGGCAGCTCGGCTATGGGCGCGGCGGGCGGCAAAAAATCGAAAAGGATTGCGCGGATATTTTCGCGGGCGTCCGCCACGGCCAAACCATCGGCGCACCAATCGCCCTTCGGATTGAAAATCGCGACTGGGCCAACTGGGAGAACATTCTCCCCGTCGAAGCAACAGCCGAATCCGCAGGGAAAGAAAGAAAACTCCTCGCGCCTCGCCCCGGCCACGCCGATCTCGCTGGCTCGCAAAAATTCAATTTTCACGACGCGCGCTATGTGCTAGAACGCGCCTCAGCCCGCGAAACTGCCGCGCGCGTGGCTGCCGGAGCTTTCGCAAAATTGCTCCTTCGCGAATTCGGCACGGAAATCGCCAGCCATACTGTTCAAGTCGGCCACGTGCGACTCGAACGCGCCGCAACCTGGAAAGAAATTCAATCCGTCAGCGCCGACCTCGACTCGCCTTTGCGCTGCGTCGATGCCGCCACGCAAGAAAAAATGAAAGCCGAAGTGGACGCCGCCCTGAAGGCCGGAAACACAGTTGGCGGCATTTTTGAAATCGTCGCCCACAACGTTCCCGTCGGCCTGGGAAGCCACGCTCAGTGGGACGAGAAACTTGACGGCCGTCTCGCGCAGGCGCTCATGAGCGTGCAAGCCGTCAAAGCCGTCGAAATCGGCGCGGGCGTAGCCGCTGCAGGCTCTTACGGAAGCGAAGTGCAGGACGAAATCTTCTACGAAAAACCAGCCCGCCGTTTTCGCCGCTCCTCGAACCGCGCGGGCGGCCTCGAAGGCGGCATCACCAACGGCGAAGACGTCGTCATTCGCGGCTACCTTAAGCCCATCTCCACGCTGCGTCAGGCGCTGCACACCGCGGACATGGTCACGAAGGAGCCCGTCCAAGCCGCCTACGAGCGCTCCGACTGGTGCGTCGTCCCCGCGGGCGCGGTGGCTGGCGAAGCCATGGTGGCCCTTGTGTTAGCGGATGCTTTTCTGCAAAAATTTGGAGGAGACTCCCTTTCCGAGATGCGGCGGAATTTCGACAATTATGTCAAACAAATCGACCAGTTCTGAAGCAGCCACAACTCCGCCCCAGGCGTCGAAGGACGCCGCCGCTGCCGCGCGCAAAATCTATCCCATCGTCAAGTACGGCGATCCGATTCTCGAAAAGCCGACCGCTCCGGTGAAAAAATTCGACGCCGAACTCGAGCAGCTCACCGAGGATATGTTTGCCTCTATGTACGCCGCGCAAGGCGTCGGCTTGGCCGCCCCGCAAATCGGACTGAATTTGCGCCTCACTGTCGTCGATGTCACCGCGGGAAAAAATCCCGAAGCGAAAATCGTGCTCGCCAACCCCGAAATCATTCATGCCGAAGGCGAAGTTCGCGAGGAAGAAGGCTGTCTCTCCGTCCCCGGTTTCCGCGGCTACGTGATGCGCCCGCAATTCGTTACCCTGCGCGCGCAAAATGCCAAGGGCGAATCCTTTGAAATTCGCGGCGAAAATCTTCTGGCTCGCGCCTTTTGCCACGAAATCGATCACCTGAACGGCATCCTGTTCCTGCAGCACCTCAGCATGCTGAAGCGCGACCTCATCCGCCGCAAAATCAAAAAGCTCAAGAAGCAAGGCGAGTGGTAACCTCCACGGCCGAGCGATTGCGTCTCCTGTTCTGCGGTACTCCGCAATTCGCCGTCCCCTCGCTGAAACATCTTCTACAACAGCCCGACTTCAACGTCCTTGGAGTTATTACGCAGCCCGATCGGCCGCACGGTCGTGGCCAGGAGGTTTCTTTCTCACCCGTAAAGGAAACCGCCCTCGCCGCCGGCATCCCTGTCCATCAGCCGGAAAAGATCCGCGTACCCGAAGTTCAGGAGCTATTGCAGAGACTCACCCCCGACGCCATCGTCATCATCGCCTACGGACAAATCATCCCCGCGCGCCTTCTCCCCATCCCCACACTCGGCTGGATCAACCTGCACGCCTCCCTGCTCCCAAAATATCGCGGCGCCGCACCCATCAACTGGGCCGTCGTCAACGGCGAAACAAAAACCGGCGTCACCTCCATGCGCATCGATGCGGGCATGGACACCGGCGAAATCCTCCTGCAAAAAGATATGGAAATCGGCCCTTCGGAGACCGCTCCCGAACTTGCCGCTCGCATGTCCGAGCTAGGCGCTCCGCTTATGGCCGAAACGCTTCGCGGCTTGGCCGCCGGCTCGATCGTTCCGCGCCTGCAAAATCATGAACATGCTTCAAGCGCGCCCATGCTCAAAAAAGAAGACGGCCTCATCAACTGGTCTCACACCGCCCAGGAAATCTTCCATCGCATCCGCGGCTTCGCCCCCTGGCCCGGCGCCTACACCACTTTTCGTGGTCAGAACTGCCACCTTTGGGGCGAACCGGCGTCTAATTCCAATGAGGTGGTCGAACAGAGCCCCGATCACGCGCAAAGCATGATTCCCGGTTCTTTGCTAGCGCTTCAACGGAATGCAGTAATGATCCGCTGCGGCGGCGCAACCTATTTGCGCCTCCTCGCCGTCAAACTGGAAGGGCGCAAACAAGTCTCAGCGGCGGAGTTTCTCCATGGCGCCCACTTGCTTCCTGGCGAACACTTCGGCGAAACCTAGTTTGCGCGCAACCCAACGCTCAGGCATACTCGCAAATTGACCCTCGAATGAAAGCGATATCTGCCCCAGGAGTTCGGACCACATGAACAACTCGGAATCACTCCGCACGCGCGGAGGCTTGCAAGTTCGCCCCAAACAATTCTTGCGCTTTGCCGCCTGCTGGGTCCTCGCCGCGCAACTCGCCTCTCTGCCCCTTGCATCCGCCGCCGACAACACTCCGTCGCCTGCTGCCGCAGACAAGCCCGCTCCGAAATCCGCCAGCGACCCGGTCATGAAGATCATGCAAGCCGAACTCGCTCGCGCGTCCACGAACCTGGGCAAAACGGACTCTTCCCCTTATTTCATCAGCTACACCGTCCATGACCAGAATCTCATCGTCCTCGTCGGCGCCTATGGCAGTCTCCTCACCGATGCCTCTCTTCAGCGCCGTCAGGCCGATGTAACCATGCGTGTCGGCACCCCGGCTCTCGACAACACGCACGGCCAAAGCCGCTATACCGGAATGACCTCCGGCACGTTGCCGCTCGGCGACGACCAGGACGCCATCGCCCGTGTCCTCTGGGAATTGACCGACCGCGAATACAAGCGCGCCGCTCCTGCCTTCCTGAACGTCAAAACCAACACCGCCGTTCGCGCCGAAGAAGAAGACAAGTCTCCTGACTTCTCGAAAGAAGCGCCCCAAGTCCATGTGGACAATCGCCCCGCGCCGCTGCGCTTCGATCGCGCCGCCTGGAGCGAGGAAATTCGCCGTCTGTCCGCCAATTTCCGCAAATATCCCGATGTCTATTTCGCCACCGTCGTTCTGCAGATCACGGATTCCACCTCGCGCATGGTTTCCAGCGAAGGCAGCGCCATTGAAACCCCCAGCGCCAGCACCCGCCTCATCATGGAAGCGCAAACTCGCGCCGACGACGGCATGGAGTTGCTCCGCGTCGAAACCTTCCAGGCTCCCTCCGCCGGCGGTCTTCCAAGCGAAGCCGATCTCTCCGCCAAAATCGTCAAAATGGCCGGCGACCTGAAAGCTCTAAAGGCTGCCCCCGTTGCCGAGCCCTACGACGGCCCCGCTCTCTTAAGTGGCCGCGCTGCCGCCGTCTTCTTCCATGAAGTGCTCGGGCACCGCCTTGAGGGCCATCGCCAGAAAGATGAAGACGAAGGCCAAACCTTCACGAAAAAAGTCGGCCAGGAAGTACTTCCGAAATTTCTCAGCGTCGCCGATGATCCCACTATTCACGAACTGGACGGCGTGAAGCTCGCCGGTTCCTTCGCTTTCGATAACGAAGGTGTTCCTGCCCAGCGCGTCGAGGTCATACAAAATGGCGTGCTCAAAAACTTCCTGATGTCCCGCATGCCCATCAAGGATTTCAGCCAGTCCAACGGCCACGGCCGCGATCAAGCCGGCCTGATGCCTACCGGCCGCCAGGGCAATCTCATTGTCACTTCCACCCAAAGCGTTCCGGAATCCGAGCTGCGCCAAAAGCTCATCGACGAAGTGAAAAAACAAAACAAGCCCTACGGCCTGTACTTCGACGACATCCAGGGCGGTTTCACTCTCACCACCCGCTCTCTCCCGCAAGCTTTCCAGGTTCTTCCCGTGATCGTCTATAAAGTTTACGCAGACGGCCGCCCCGACGAACTCGTACGCGGCGTCGACATCGTCGGCACGCCTCTCGCCTCTCTCACCCGCATCCTTCTAACCGGCGACCAGCAGCACGTCTTCAACGGCGTTTGCGGTGCGGAAAGCGGCCAGGTGCCCGTTTCCGCTGTTGCTCCAGCCATGCTCTTTTCGGAAATGGAAGTCCAGAAGCGCCAGCACTCTCACGATCGGCCGCCCATCTTGCCTCCGCCCGGTTTCGAAAACTCATCCCTTGCAAAGGTTGCGCAAGCCACCTCGGCGGTGAAGCCATGAAAATCCGCCGCGCATGCACACTATCTCTTCTTGCGGTAACGCTCTTCTACGGCGTCGCACAGCTCCACGCCGCAAACCATGCCACGCCTTGGAATCCCTCGCCCGGAAAACCCAACCCCGCAACGGCTGCCGTGCCGCATCCTTCCGCCGGGGGAGATCCTCTGCTTGATGCCCTTCTCACCGAACTGGACCGCTCCAAAGCGCAGCTCAAGATCGATCAAGTCCCGGCTCCCTACTACATCGAATATCGCGTCAACGACGTCGACGATTACGACGCCGAAGCCGCCTTCGGCGCTCTCCGCGAAAACCAGCGTGTTCGCCTCCGCATTCTCCGCGTGGTTGTCCGCGTCGGTGACTATTCGCAGGACAGCTACTTCGGCCAGGGCATGGGCGAAACGAACATTCTCCCGCTCGATAACGATCCCATCGCTCTTCGCCACCAAATCTGGCTCACTACCGACGAGGCCTACAAAGCCGCCGGCGAATCCCTCGCGCAAAAACAAGCCGAAATGAAGCGCTTCATACCCGATCCTAACCCCGTCGCGGATTTTTCCAAGGAGCCGGTCCTCAACGCCCTCGAGCCCATCGTTTCTCTCCAGGTCGATGAAACCGCCTGGGGCAAAACCCTCGAAGACGTCACCAATCTTTATCGCCAGTATCCCGACATCCAATCCGTCAGCGCTTCCGCCCGCTTTACCGCCGTCAACGAATACTTTGTCGATTCCGAAGGCACCGTCACACGCCATGGCAAAACAACCTACAACCTCCAATTGAACGGCTCCGCGCAAGCAGAAGATGGCATGCGCGTTAGCCGCAATCCTTATTGGATGGTTGGACGCGCGGATGAACTTCCCTCCCGCGAAAAATTGCTCAGCGAGGTGAAGCAAGACCTTGAAACCGTCGTCGCTCTCCGCAAAGCCCCCATCGTCGAGGAAGAATATCGCGGCCCTGTTCTCTTCGCGCCGGATGCGGCCACGGACGTGATTGCCTCGCTCGTCGGGTCCAACGTCGTCGGCCGCAAGCCCCAGCTCGGCAGGCCCATCCGCACTGTCGGCGCTTTCGCCACCAGCTACAAAATGCGCGTTCTGCCCGCTTTTCTCTCCATCGTCGACGACCCTACCCTCAAGGACTTTGCAGGTCACAGCCTTGTCGGCAGCTATGACATCGACAACGAAGGCGTTAAAGCCCAGAGCGTCAACCTCGTCGAAAACGGCACTCTCAGCAACTACTTGCTCGGCCGCCAGCCTGTCCGCGATTTTCCCTTTTCCAATGGCCACGGCCGCGCCGCCCCTGGCTCCTTCCCTTCTCCTAGTCTCGGCGTGCTGCTCCTGAAAAGTTCCGAAGCGCAATCCCCGGACGCGCTCAGGAAAAAAATAATCGAGATGATCGCCACGCAGGGCATGCCCTACGCTTACCGCGTCGAAACCCTCGGCCCCGGCAATTCTCCGCGACTTCTCTATCGCGTTTATGCCGATGGCCACGAACAATTGGTCCGCGGCGCCGTCTTCAATGAACTCGATGTCCGCGCTCTGCGCAGCGACCTCATCGCCGTCGGCAACGATCCGCTCGTCAGCAACCGCACCGGCGGCGTGCCCACCACCGTCATTTCTCCTTCGCTCCTCTTCGACGAGCTCGAAGTGAAGCGCGCCGACACCAGCCAGGACAAGTTGCCGGACTATCCTCCTCCGCCACTGAAAAACTAAAAACTCTTTCCCCCATCCCACTCGCGGTTTTACGCTTAAACTGGGGACTTGAGTGCGGACACCTTTTATGACTCTCAGAGAACGACTCGAATGGGTTTCCCGGATGGCGCTGCTTGTCTTCATCCTGGCCTCCGCCGCTTTTCTAAGCGCCATCACCGCCATGCGCATCGCCATTCACGGCCGCGAAGTGAGTATGCCCAATTTAGTCGGCAAACACGTCGCCGAAGCCAACAGCCTGTTGCGCTCGCGCGGCCTCGTCCTTCGCGTCGCGGACCGCATTTACAGTGAGCTTCCCATCAATGACGTCGTGCGCCAAAGCCCGCCGCCCGGCATGCTCATGAAAGTTTCGCAGCAAGCCAACGTGATCCTCAGCCTCGGCCAGCGCCAGTTGCAAATCCCTCTCCTCGAAGGAAACTCCCTTCGCGCTTCGCGTATCGAGTTGCTCCGTGCCGGTCTGCAAGTTGGCGAAGTCTCCGGCATCACCATGTCCGATGAACCCGCCGACACCGTCATCATCCAAACGCCTCGTCCAGGCGCCGGCGCCGCTAGCCCTCGCGTCGACGTTCTCGTCTCCGATGGCCCGCGCGAACCTGCCTTCGTCATGCCCCATCTCGTCGGCCTGAGCGAAGCCGACGCGCAACATCGTCTGGATGCCGGCGGCCTCCGCTCCAAAATCAACGAAGTTACCGCGCCCCAATGGCCTCACGGCGCCGTCATCGACCAAACCCCCCTGGCCGGCCAGCGCGTCACTCCGTCTATCACCATCGAACTCACCGTCTCCAACTAAGCCGCCGCATCACTCATTATTTCCTCGAACGTCATCCGCGAACGCGTCATCGTGCTCAAGAAAGGAAATATCCGTGTAGACCAACATCTATTGCATTCCCGCAACAAGCCCGACGAAATTCTCAAAACGCTTGCCGATCGCGGGGCTTACTTTGGTTCAAACTTCCAGCGCAACCTCAGCGAAATCCGAGAAACCGATTAGCAAGGTAGCAATGCCTCAGGGAGCGGAAATCAACCGGCGACGCAGCGATTTACGGGCTAATTGGCCTCGCCGCGCGCCAAACCCCGCCAGCCATCAATTCCAATCACCCCCAGTCAGATGTCCGCTAACGCGACAATCCAGGACTTGGTAGCCAGCCCTACCTTTCTTCTCCCAAACGCATCTAAGGTGTAGGGTCTATGCACAATTTTACTCGCAGGGAGCTACTGAAATTAGGGACGGCCACAGCCCTCGCAGAACTGGCGTCTTTGGGGTTGCACGGATGCGGCGGCGGTTCTTTCAGCATTCCAACGATCCCTCCCAACCCGCTGGCCTGCTCCAAACTGACCGACATCGAACATGTGGTGATACTGGTTCAGGAAAATCGGTCTTTCGATCACTACTTTGGAAGCTACCGCGGCGTTCGCGGATTTTCCGATCCAAGCATGGCCTACCAGCAGCCCGATCCAGCAAACACCACACGCTCGCCCGTTGGTGCACTCTTGCCATTCCATCTGGACACTTCCACAACGAATGCAGCCTGCACTCACGACATCACCCACGACTGGGTGCCCCAGCATAAGAGCTGGGACAACGGCGCAATGGACGGTTTTGTAACCTCGCGGCTTCCGATTAATCCCAATGACGCCGTACTGAGCATGGGTTACTACACTCGCGCGGACATTCCCTACTACTACGCGCTGGCCGATGCTTTCACAATTTGCGACAACTATTTTTGCTCGGTGATGGGCCCGACCGATCCGAACCGCCTCTACACGATGGCGGCTTCCCTCGATCCGGATGGAAAAAACGGCGGACCGGTCTTGCAGACCATCGTCATAAATCGCGCAGCCTTTTATGGCCGTCTGACATATACCACCATGCCCGAGCAGCTTCAGACTCGCGGAATTTCCTGGAAGGTATACTCATCGCCAGATGAGACTGTGCTCGGGGGTATTCTCTCGGACAACGTTCTCTCCTACTTTAAAAATTTTCAAAATCCGGGCTCTGTGCTGTTTCAAAATGCCTTCGGACCTCAGTTCCCCCTGGACTTCCTCGCCGATTTGGCGACTGGGAATTTGCCGCAGGTCTCCTGGCTCGTCGGGTCCGTCCTGACTTCGGACCACCCGCCTTCGCCTTCCACCTTTGGTGAGAACACACTTTCGCTCATCATCAGCGCATTGACAGCGAACCCCGCGCTATGGGCAAAGACCCTTTTGCTGATCACCTACGATGAAAACGGCGGATTTTTTGATCATGTTGCGCCGGTGACGGCGCCTCCCGGCACGCCGGGCGAATATGTGACCGCACCCGCGGTACCGGACCCAACCGTAGTCGGAACTCCGGCGATAACCGGCCCCATTGGCTTGGGTTTTCGCGTCCCCATGCTGATCATCTCGCCATTCAGTCGAGGCGGGTTCGTGTCGTCGGGCCTCTTCGATCACACTTCCGTGTTGCGATTCCTCGAGACTCGCTTCGGCGCGGAAGTGCCCAATTTGAGCGCCTGGCGCCGCGCGGCGGTCGGGGATTTAACCAGCGCGCTTAATTTCAAAAAACCCGACCAGTCGATTCCGAATCTGCCGTCCACACTTCCTGCCGTTCAGCAGGAGATCCAAGAATGTGTTGCGAACCTCGCCGGAACGACATCCTACACCGTGCCAAGTCCGCAGACCCTTCCAACTCAGGAACCCGGAATCGCAACTCGCCCTAGCGGTGTGTGTTAGTCAGAAGCAAGCCACCGCCACGCTACCCTTCCGGAAACTTTCCGACTTGCCGATCTCACTCTCGATCTCCTCAAAGACGCTGCCGAACTCGACGGTCTCAACAGCATCTACGACTTCCTCGCCAAACTCCTCATCCTCCACGTTCAGTACCGCGTCTCCACCTGCCGCGCTGCTCCGCCCACGACGAGGGCCGATCATTATGACCCCACCAACCGCGGCGTCGTACTTTCTCCCGTAGGGGCACGGCATGCCGTGCCCACTCTTCTCTCGACCGCCGGGCTACAAGCGGACCACGTCGATCCAACCAAAAAACGGAAACACGCTGCAGCCAGAAGTAAGAAAGACAAACAACGCACAAGAGCAGAGCCGGCTACTGAACGTGCTGCACGACCCCGCCCATCAGCAAAAGAAGTTTCACGACAGGTAATTTTCAGAGGCAGAACGGAAGTGCTTGCGAGGTAGAAAGCGGCAAAGAAGCGGAATCAGCCGATGCGGTTTTGGTGGACCCTCCCGGCTTCGTCCAGCCAGCGCTCCAGAACAGGCTGATATTGAGGGTCCGTCTCGAGGAAAACCACGCCCGCTCCCATGTTGGTCTGGGCGTAAACGATTTTCGATTTGGCCTGGAAGAAAGCGTCTCCGGCGGAAATCTTGACCAGTACGAAGGTTCCCACCGGGAATGGATTCATCATGTCCAGATAGCAACCGTGCAGGCTCAGCTCGCTCACGCGCGTGGCAATGCGCACGTCCGAAGCTTCTTCAATCAGCTCGGCGCTGGCGATAAACGTATATCTAGGCGTGCGACGGCGTTCTGATCCCAACGAGTGACCTCCGCAAAAATGCCCCGCTTTTATGATGGTACGACGGATTGAGAGAATGATGTTCGCCAGTCGCCCAAGTCATAACTAGTGGAATGGGAATAAGTGCCGGTGCGCGGTCGCGCGAAGGTTGGAGCAGGCCGGCCATTCCCTTCTTGGATCATGAAAGCCAAGTGCTAGGATACAAGTGCCAAGCAGGCATGTTAAGGAGAGCGATGCCAGGAGATCGAACCAGAGCGCGGGAGTTGGCGGCAGAATACATCCGAAAGGGTGATCCAACCGGATGGTTTGAAGCGCTGTACAAAGAAGGCGAGGCAGGCAAGAGCGTTGTGCCGTGGGCGGATGGCCAGAAAAACCCGCACCTAGCTGAGTTTTGGAAAGCGCATCCGCAAAAAACCGAGGGGAAGAATGCGCTCGTAATTGGCTGCGGAATGGGAGACGACGCAGAGCAGTTGGCCGAGTGGGGATACCGGACGACCGCGTTTGATATTTCGGAGACGGCGATCCGGGCGGCGAAAAAGAGATTCCCGAAAAATGAAGTGGAGTACCGCGTTGCAGATCTGCTGGAACCGCCTGGTGAGTGGACGCATGGATTTGATTTTGTGCTGGAGGTGTACACGCTGCAGGCTTTGCCTCCGAGTGTTCGATTGCGCGCCATCCAGAATGTTGCGGCGTTCGTCCGGCCGGGAGGCGCGCTGTTGGTGTTGGCGAGAGGGCGCGAGCCGGATGAGCCGGAAGGACAACTGCCGTGGCCGCTGACGCGCGCGGAATTAGCGGAGTTTGCGCGCGCGGGACTCGCAGAGCAGAGCTTCGAAGAATACTTTGATACCGAAGAGCCTCCGGCTCGAAGATATCGCGTGTTGTATGCGAGGCCGGCGTGATCGCAGCGCTTTCGATGAAAATGGAAAAACAATCTTGGCGCGAAACGGACGGACATTGCGAAAACGGATAACGCGAAATTTGATCGAACTGGAATAACTGGTGGAGTTGGACCTCCAGCTGCGGGATGGATGATCCCGCAGCTCGGAGCCGGCCCTGATGAGACCAAGTGAGATTTATTTTGACGGCTCCTTTTTGTGCAAGGCCGTGCAGACGGAGACGGCCGTGTTGGGATCGACGGCGCTGTCGCCTTCTTCGATGTGGCGGATGATGCCCTCTTTATCGATGACGATGTTGGCGCGCTGCGCCCATTGGTAGGTTTCCTTCTGAACGTCGTAGCCCTTCAGGATGCCGTACTCGGTGAGCATCTTGTGGTTCATGTCGCTGAGCAGCGGAAAACTGATGCTGATTTGTTTTGCAAAAGCGGCATTGGCCGCGGGACTATCCATGCTAATGCCGAAAACTGCTGTATCGGAAGTGTCGATCTTACCCGAGGCGATTCCAGCCTGGACCGCCTGAAGTTGTTTCGTTCAACCACCGGTAAAGGCCAGGACGTACACGGCGAGAAATACATTTTGCTTGCCGCGGAAGTCGCTGAGCTTTACGTTTTTCCATTGGTCGCTGAGCAGGGTGAAATCCGGCGCGGCGTCACCAACTTTCAGGGATAACTTTGCAAGTTCCGGTTTTTGCGCCTCTTGCGCCAGGGGCGAAGCGATGGGCACAGCGGCGAGCAAAGCCATTAGAGCTAAAGCACGTTTCATTCGCGCTCTCCTTGAGGATAGGATTTGGGACCCGGCCTCGAATACACCCTATCATCAGAGAGTACCGCGGAGAACTTGAAAATATTCCCGGTATCTGAAATTTAGAAGGCGAGACAAGGAAATCGGACGTGTGCGGTTCGGGTGTCGTGCAATTCCGTACGCGGAGCCAGGGAGACAGGTCATCTCCTTTGGGGATTGGGAAGTAATGATGCAATGACGTAAAGAGGTAACGGTCGGGGAGAGGCTTCCTGGCTGCCGCTTGGGACGGAATTGCTTTCCGACAAGGTCGGAACCTTTGGCCGTCGCGTGTGAAGAGAGGTCCGTCGGTCCCGATGGTCGTTCGGGATAGACATCCTTCCTCGGGCGAGAAGAGGGATCCCTCGCTCCCGATGGTCGTTCGGGATACAAATCCTTGATCGGATTTGTCGTTAACAATAATCACCCCCACCCCCCCGGTTTTTTCGTAAGTGCGGATTCTAAAGGAGTTTAAGTCCTGTGTTTTGGAAGTGTGGATTCTAAAGGGGTTAGGGGTGTGTTTTCTGTAACTGCAGATTCTAAAAATGTTAGCGGTTGGTGACGCGTGACTGGTGACCCCGACAAGGCCGGGGCAGTCTGGTGGAAGAATGGAAGCTATGTCACAAAGGGAGCTATGCCTGGCGGATCGGAGCAGGTGCCGCGTGCAGCGGTTGGGAAAAGAAGGGATAGGGATGGAGGGTAATGTAGGATCGGGGCGCGGTTGGAGAGGGCGTGGGCGAAACATAGGGGATGGTAGCAGGGAGATACACCGCGTGTCAATTACTTTGTTGGTACTGTTCGAATAAGCTGTGGAAATGTGTGGAAAAGTGGGGGAGGAAAGTGGGTTGTGAATAGTGGGTAGTGAGTAGAAGGACGGGAAAGAATCTGCGCGCGCGCGGAACGGGTTCAGAGTCGAAAGTTGAAGGTCGAAAGTAAAACATCGGAGAAGAATCTCCGCACGCGAGCCGCAAGATGCGCGGCTCGCGTGCGGAGAACTGACGTGGGAAGACTCTGGGGGAGCGAATCGGTGGTGGAGAGTGAGCGTTCGAGAATGGGGAGGCCCGGATTCGAATGAGACGCGCGGAAGTTGAGAGGTTTGAATGGGTTAGCGGGAATTTTGTAGTTTGGTGAGACAGTGGAACTGTGTGGAAAAGCGGAAGTAAGAGGGGAGAGGAGCCTACCCTTTGCAATAAACAAAACCGCAAAGGGTAGGCCACCCCGGAAAAAAGCAAAGTCAAAATCGTCTCGTCGCGTTAAGGGGCGGCCTCCCGCCATCTGAGCGATAAACGCTCCGATTGGAAAAACTGGAAAACGTCCCGTCTGTCCCCA